>WNGA01001408.1_pt1 | contig 44061 bp, 33 predicted proteins | sample 5400061 | NCBI WGS metagenome assembly WNGA01 (sample SAMN13153366, study PRJNA577476) | soil metagenome | isolation source: 100 cm soil or saprolite under grassland replicate 2 | place: USA:California | collected 2016-06-15 | reverse complement strand
TGTCCATTGGCCCACGCAATCCGCACCTGGCCCTCGGGCGGCTGCGGGAAAGTGAAGAGGTAGTTCGAGCCACTGCCGCTGACACTCGCGGCGGAAATGCCGTTGATGAGCAGATCGCCGGCATCCACGTTCTGGACGCGCTCGCTGAAGGTGACCAAAAGGAACGAAAAATTCGTCAGTGTCGCGCCGCGAGGCGGAACCTGCGTGACAATCGTCGGCGGGGTCGTATTGGGGAAAACGGTGAGACGGACCACGGCAGACGTGGCAGAGATTCCGTTCATGTCGAAGGCGACGGCAGTCAGCAGATTCGTACCGAAAAGGGCATCCCACACCACGTTGAACGGACTGGATGGGTCCTCGCCAATCAGCGCGCTATTGGCGAAAAACTGCACGTCGGTCACTCCAGCCGGCGCGCTGGCGTAGGCCGAGACGAAGAGGTTGGTCCCGCCCTCGACGGCCGCGCCATCCGCGGGACTGGTGATCCGCACGAACGGAGTGCCGACCGAATCAAACACGTCGATATGAACCGCTGCTGATTGCTGCCTTGCGCCATCGTCGTCGGTCGCCATGGCCGTCAGGGAGTGAGGGCCGAGCGGAGGACTGTTCCAGTCGAAGCTGTAGGCAGCATTCGTCGTTTCACCGAGCTTCATTCCATCGGCGAAGAATTCGACTTTCGTTACGTTGCCGTCCGGGTCGGACGCACTCGCGGTCAGCGTGATGTTCGACGGCGCGAGGAAGTAGTCGTTGTTCGTCGGGCTGGTGATGGCAACGAGTGGAGACAGGTTTCGAACCAGAGCAGGCGCTCCGATCATGTACAATTGGAACCAACTGTCGGGTGTGTTAGCGACATTCTGATGAACCTCCGCGGCGAGCACGTTAGTACCCTCGACAAAAAGTGCCCGGCTGGGAAAGGCAAAATAGAAATTGCCTCCGTCGTCGAAGGCGTCGGTCGACGCGCGGGTCGTGTAGGTAATCGTCCCGGACGGCATGTTGTCACGGAACACTTCCACCCCGTTCAGGTAAACAACCACCCCATCATCGCGCTGAATATAAAGGTAGAAGGCGAGATAGCTGGCCACATTGGTGAGCACCAAGGATTGGCGGTAATAGGTAGTGATGTATTTACTGTTCGGATTTGGTCCAAAGGAATTCGTCGTGGCAGGGAAGCGCCCGTTGGAATCACTGTAGCCGAGCGGGGACGGACCGCTGGCCCAACCGCTGTCGTCGAAATTGGGGGCAATCCAGTTCGTGCCTTGATTGGAGCCGTCATCGAGATATTTCCAGACGGAGCCATCAAACAGCAATGTGCTGTACACGCCGATGTAGTGTGGCTGCGAATTGTAGGAGGCTCCCGTGTCCGACCTGCCAATCGCCGTCAATCGGTGCGACCCGCCCACCGGATTGCTCCAGGCCGCGCTGTAGGGCGGCGTGGAGTCCTGGCCAAAGTATTGTCCGTCCACGTAGAATTCGATGTTTGTGATCGAGCCAGAGCCGGCGGGCAAATAGGCCCATGCCGTCACGGAAATGGAACTGGTGCTGCCGAAGAAGTTCCAGTAGCTGCCATCGAACGGCAGGAGCAGAGTGACTCCGACGTTTTGCACGAAAACATTCACGGGACCCGATGTGTAGCTCTGGCTGTTGGCCCCAATGGCCACGGCATAGAAGCTGTTCGTCTCGAGCGGCGTGTTGGTGGCCACGCCGGTAAAGGGCGCGTTCGTGCTCGATGCGATGCGGACGAAGCCGCGATAGAAATCGACCTGAGTAGCGGGCGAGCTTGGAAAGTTGCTGCTGAAGGAAACCGTGAATGGAATCGGATCGCCCAAGGTAAAGACCGCGCCATTGGTCGGTGAACTGATGGAGAAGCCATTCGGACCCTGAATATGAAGCGTGATGCTGCCCGAGGAACCACCATAACCATCCACCGCGATGCGATAGGCCGTGCCCGCCGTCGCGTTGAATTGGACCAGGCTCTGCGCTGAAAAGAAGTTTCCTGAAAAATAATCGTCATTGCCTGCAATCGTGGTCAGTTGGTTGACCGCATTGCCGACATAGACTCCCAGAAGTGTATCGAAGGTACTGCCGAATGTGTCAATGGTAGTCAGGCCGTTGTCGGGCGCCGTCCAGGTCCACCAAACCGAATGTGTCCCGCCAAATCCCCCGTGGGCGGGTTCGCCGGATTCCCTTGTGGCTCCCACGTTGTTCCCTGTCGTGGTCACAAACAGCCCGTTGAGCGGGATGGCATTGGTGAAATGGTTGTTGGAGCCCGGCGCTCCGGAGACCACGGTCACATGGTTTGTGTCCGAGTAACTCTTCCGGCCCAAACTGTCCGTCCCCGCAGCATAGACCGTGTGATTGCCCACCGCGGGGTTGGCCACCGAAACCGAGTAGGGCGCTGTGCCGTCCACACCGGCCGATGCCCCATCGAAGTAAAACTGCACATTGCTTACGGTGACCGGCGCCCCAACGGTAGCCGTGGCCGCCAGCGCCAATAGCAGGCCAGCCGTCACGGTCAAATCGTTGATTGGGCTGGTAAGAATCACCGCCAGCGGATTGGGACGAATCGTGAAGACGTTGGTGGTGGAGTCCGCTTGCTGCGGGATCGGGATGGAACTATCGGCTATGTGGACGTAGCTGGTGTAGCTGCCCACGGGCAAAAGGCCGAGGTTCGTCGTAAATGGGGGCGAATTCAGCAGGCCGACCAATTGGTCATTGGTGTAAAACGATACCGTGTGCGGTGAGGTGCCACCGCCCCCAACGGCGTCGAGTCTCACGGACTGGCCGAAATTGTACGACGCGCCATTGGTCGGAGTCAGGTTCACGCCTAATGGCCCGTTGATATGAATCGTGGCAGCCAACGAGTTGCTCACCCATCCCCTGGCGTCAGTCACGGTCGCCTTGATCGCGTGATCCCCGACGAAGAGCGCGCCGAAATTGCGTTCATAAGGCGCGGAGGTCACCGCCGCGCCGTTGGGCAGATTGTCCAGGTAGAACTGGACCCAGTACGGCGCGGTGCCGCCGGACACCGTTGCCATTGCCGACACTTCGGTGGTGTTGTCAAACGTGGCGTCATTGACCGGGGCCGTCAGGTCCAACACAACCGGGTCAGCCACAATAAACGTGTTCGTCCTCGAATTCGCGCTCGCCGGACTGGCAGCGCTATCGGTCGCGACCGCATAGATGTTGTTTGTTCCGACTGGCAGAGTCCCCAGGCTTACGTCGTAAGGCGCAGTCGCGCTCGCTCCCGCCGAAGCAAAGATCATGTTACCCGCACCGCTGTTCGTGAAATACTCCACCGTGTAGGGCGCGGTGCCGTTGGCCAGCGTCGCCGTCGCCGCAATGGAGCTTCCGGACACGAAGAGTGCCCCGTTGGTCGGCGCCGTCAGGGTGCAGGCAAGCAACAGCGGGAAACCCGCCGTTACTTGCAGCGAGAAATTGTCAAACTGATTGGCGGAATCAATTCCCGCTAACGTTGCATTGTCATCCACCCACATGAAGTACAAACTCCCCCCATTGGTCCAATTCAAAGTGAACTGGAGAAGGTAAGGCGTGAATCCATTGGCCGAAAGTGTATGGTTGAGCGTGGGCAGGTTGATCCAGCTATTGGCCAGCCCGGTGAAGCTGATATAAGCTCGCGTGCCTCTGCCGTTCTCTTCCGGGACCTCCACCGTCCCTCCTATCGTAAGCCCGTAGGAGAGCGTAATTTGCGTCGCGTTGGTGCCAGTGTTGTTCACGAACTTTCCCATCAGCACCGTGTAGCGATTCCCCGTGGGCCGCGTCTGAAGGTAGAGCCCGGTCGAACTCCACACCGCGGTGCCCAGCGCCGCCGGGGGATTGCCAGTGCTCGAGGTCGCTTGAGCCGTGACTCCACTGGCCGTGATGTTCGCATTCACGTCCGTGTCCGGATTATAATTATCGCCGCTGCCACCAGCCCTGCTGAACGTTGCCCAGTCCGCCGCCGCCGGTTGGGTTCCGAATGCATTGGTGTAGCCCGCCGGCTCCAGGCTGGCCGCCCTGGCGTTGCCCGCAAGGAACAGGAAGGCCGCCACCAGTGGTACGCAGGCTCGCCGACTGAGGAATCTCAAGCCACCAATACCAATGATAGATTGAAACTCTTCACTCCAACTTCGCCCTCTCCGGCACGTGCGAAATCTCCAGAGCGATATACAACGCGGTCGTTTCATAACCACTACACTGGACAAGCCCTAATGCGCTCGTACAAGGATTATGATGCAGACGCGCCAAACGCAAGAGAATTCACCAAGGCCGTCGGATTCATATTGCGACTCTGTCGCCGCATGAATCGCCTCGCAACGCAAGGCTCAACCTTTTTGAGTTCAAACTTGAGGCGGAACCTGAACTCGCCCGACCGCTAGCAGGATTCCGTGCAGCAGCGCGTGGGGATTTGGGGGGCAGCCGGGAATGTAAACATCCACCGGGATGACGGAGTCCACGCCCCCGCGCGTGGCATAGTTCACGCCGAAGATACCGCCGCTGCAACCACAGGCGCCGACTGCGACGACGAGCCGCGGCTGCGGGGTCGCGTCGTAGGTTTTCTTGAGAGCCATTTCCATGTTGCGCGTCACAGGGCCGGTGACCAGAAGCATGTCGGCGTGGCGAGGGGAGGCGACGAAATGGATCCCGAAGCGTTCGAGGTCATACACGGGGCTGTTGAGGCCGTGGATTTCGATCTCGCAGCCATTGCAGGAGCCGGCGTCCACCTGGCGGATGTGAAGCGATCGGCCGAGCACGGAATGAATGCGCTTCTGAAGTTGCTGGCCGAGCGTATTAAGCGAGTCGCCGCCAGGGCCAGCGGCCGCCGGTGCTTTGATTATCCGCTCGTGGGTGCCGTCGCGAGCCAGATTGTATTTGGCCGTGAACTGGAGGCTGGCACGCCCGCGGGCGGCCAGTTCGCACTGATTCGTCATGCGGATGGATTTGTCCACGTCGGCACACAGGCCGCAGAAGATGCACTTGCCCAGGTCAAGTGTCGCCGTGCGCGTCGTGTGTTGATCGCGAAACTCGATGGCGCCGGTCGGACAAATGGCGGCGGCGGGCCGGGCGTCTTTCCAATTCGCCCAATCAATCTCCGGTTTGCCGCGCGCGCGACTGGAGACTTCCGGCGGCGTCTCGGGATACCTCGTCGTGACAACGCCGGTCTTCAAACTTTGGCGCAGAGTTTCAAACATGGTCAGCGATCCGTCCCCGAATAGGAGAGGTTGAAGCTTTTGTTCACGACCGGGAAATCCGGGATGATGTTGCCGAGAATGGCTTCGCTCAGCGCCGGCCAGTTTTGCAGCGAAGGGTCTTTCACTTTGCAACGCGCCAGCCGATTGCCGGGCGCGGTGTGAACCCAATGGAAGATTTCGCCGCGCCAGCCTTCGACGTAGCCGAGGGCCACGCGGTCTGGCGGCACTTCGCCGACCTCCGTACGAACAGGACCTTCGGGCAGCTTGGCCATGACCTGGCGGAGGATGCCAAAGGATTGGAACAACTCTTCCCGGCGCATCGCCAGGCGGCGTTGCACGTCGCCTTCGGTGAAGACCGGCACACTGAATTGCACCTGGTCGTAGAAGTCGTGCGGGAAGTCACGGCGCAGGTCATGGTCGAAGCCCGATGCCCGGCCTGCGATGCCGACGACCCCGAGGTCGCGCGCGGCCTTGGGGGTAAGGACGCCCGTCGTCTCCAGTCGATCGCGCGTGCCGGAGTGCGAACGGATCAACTCGGCCAGGTCGGTAAACTCGCGTTCGAACTCGTCCACGAACGTGGCCAACTCGCGGAGTTGACTGGCGTCGAAATCGAAGCGCACGCCGCCGAGGGCCGCCATGCCCCGCAAGAGGCGGTTGCCGGTGAGTTGTTCGTTCACGCGCAGCACGCGTTCCTTGAGCCGCATCGCGTGCATGTGCGCGGTGACGAACGCCACGTCCGTGCAAATCGCGCCGATGTCGGCGACGTGATTGTAGAGCCGTTCCAGTTCGAGGCAGACGGTGCGGAGGGCGCGGGCGCGCGGCGGCGCCTCGGCTCCGCTGGCCCGTTCGACGGCATGGCAAAAGGCCGTCGCGTGCGCGAAACTGGAATCGCCCGAAAGACTTTCCGCCAGCCGAACGCCGTGAGAAATCGGCAGGCTCTCAAAAAGTTTCTCCGTCCCTTTGTGCACGTAAAACATCCGCAGTTGCAGGTAGAGCACCGGCTCGCCCGCGACGCTGAACAAGAAGTGTCCGGGCTCGATGATGCCCGCGTGCACCGGGCCGACGGGCACCTGGAACACGCCTTCGCCCTCGACCTCGCGGAACTTGTGCCGCGCGCCGGTGAAGGGCGGCAGTTGCGTGCGCACGTCGAAATCCTTGCGCAGCGGATGGACCTCCGGCCAGTCATCGTGCAGCACGCAGCGGCGCGGATTTGGATGGCCGATCAGTTTGATGCCGAACAGATCCTGGATTTCGCGCTCCTGCCAATCGACCGCGGGAATGGCGTTGGTGAGCGAAGCCAATTCCGGCTGGTCTTGAGGAATGGGAACACGCACCAGCACGAACCCGTGCGCCGCGTCGAGCGCGTAAAGGTAATAGACAAAGAATACCTGATGCGCGGCGCGGGCGTCCTCGGCGAACACGCCGGCGAGACGCGCATTGTATTTTTTGTAAAACACGGAGCAGAGGGCGCTTGCCAGTTCCAGTTTCGCGTGGAGATAGAGCTCGTTCGGCTGCGGCGCGGGCGCGCGCTCGATTTGAGAGCCGAAACGCTGAGTCAGTTCGTCGAGCACCGTTCGCAATTCCGGGAGCAGATTCATTGACCCCCTCCTAACACTTGCGCCGCGGTCCGCACCAGTTCGTAAATCGGCGCGGGCAGCACCAGTCCAAGCGCGACCGCCGGCACGGCCACCAGCAGCATCGCGCCGAGCTTCCACGGGCACTCCGTGCCGCGCGCTGTGTCGGGCGCGGGCTGGCCTAGATTCAGCTTCGACATGCGCACCAGGAACCCTGCGAAAATCGCGACGATGCCCGCGACGATCAAGCCCGCCGCCGCCCATGCGAAACAGCGCGCCCGTCCACGGCAGCGTGTGGATGACCCCGGTAACGTTGCGGAAGTAAGGCGTGCCGAAGCGCTGCTGGACGTTGCCCGCGCAAAAAAACATCAACGGCTTGGTCACACCGTGGAAAAGCATGTGCAGCACCATGCCCAGCGCGCCGAGTTTGCCGCCGAACCCCAGCGCCGCGATCATGATGCCCGACTGGTCGATGCTCGAATAGGCGAGCAGCCGGCGGAAATTCCGTTGGGTGAGCACGAACGGCGCGGCGACCAGGATGGAAACAACGCCGAAGACCACGAGCAGGTTCCCGGCATACTCATGGCCAAGGCATTTGGCAGCCAGGGTGTAGAAACGCGCGATGCCATAAACCGCGCAGTTGATGAACCCGGCGCCCAGCAGCGCGGCCGCGGGCACGGGGGCTTCGGCGTAGGCATCGGGTTTCCAGGTGTGCATCGGCACCAGGCCGGCCTTCGTTCCGTAGCCGACGAGCACCAGCACGAACGCCAGGCGCATCGCGGCAGGCTGGCATTGGCCAGCCACCTCGATGAGCACTGACCAGTTGAAGCCGTGCGCCGCGTGCTTGCCCAGCGCTGGCAGCGCCGCAAAGTAGGTTAGGACCGTGCCCAACAACGCCAGCGCGATGCCGGCACTGCCGATGATGATGTATTTCCACGCGGCTTCGAGGGAACTTTTCTGATTATAGAAGCGCACCAACAAGACCGACGCAAGCGTGGTGGACTCCATTGCGACCCAAAGCAGGCCCAGACTGTTTACCAGCGGCACGGCCATCATCGTGCCCACGAAGATCGGGGTGAGCACGTAGTAGCGGTGCAGCAGAATTGCGTTGATTTTTCCCGCACGCTCTTCGCCGCGCAGATACCCGATGGCGTATCCGGCGCACGCCAGCGCGACGAACGCGATAAGGCCCACCACCAGGGCGCTGAGGGCGTCCGCGCGCAGGAAACCGCCGAAAGCTTCGACCGTGCCGCGCGCGAGGACTTGCGCTCCAAGCCCCGCCGCGAGGGCGGCAACCATGCAGAAGCCGAGCAGATTCAACCGCTCCAGCACGGCCCGCTCGCGCAGCGGCCAGCAAGCCAGGCCGGTGAGCAAAGGCACGAGGACGAGGAGCACCAAGATCATGGCACTCCTCGAATGATGTTCGCCGCTTGCTCCATCAGTTGACGGACGGAAGCCGGCAGCCAGGCGGTGAACAAGAGCAGCGTTCCGAGCGGCAGGCTCATCGCCGCGACGTTGCTGGCTGAAATGGCCTCGCGCGGGTGTTCGCCGCCGGTCGGACCGAGCAGCACTCCGGCGAGTTTGGTCAGCACGCCGCAGAAGACAAGGATGAGGGCCGCCAACATCACCACGCTCACCCAGACGTGGTTCGACGTGAAGCCGCCGGCAAGGACCGTCAGTTCGCTCACGAACATGCCGAATGGCGGCAGGCCGCTCACGGCTGCGGCGGCCAGGGCCAGCAACAGCGCCGTCACCGGCATGGCGCGCACCAGGCCAGGGCCGATGCTGCGGAACTCGAGCGCATGAAATTGCTGGTGGATGTTGCCCGCCGCGAAGAACAGCACGGGCTTGGTCAGCGCGTGGTAACCCATGTGCAGCAGCGCGCCGAAGACGGTGAGCGGCGCGTTCATGCCAACAGCCACGCAAATCAGGCCGACGTGTTCCAGGCTGGAGTACGCCAGCATCCGCTTGAGATTCTTTTGCACGAGAATGAACGGCCCGGCCAGGAGCATTGAAAGCAATCCGAAGCCCAGGAGCAGATTGCGGCTGAAAGCGGAGTCGAGACAGGCCGTGGTGAGGATGTGGAAGCGCAGCAGCGCATAGACGGCGATCTTCAGTGACACGCCGGAGAGCATCGCGCTGGTCGGCGACGGCGCTTCGCTGTGCGCGTCGGGCAGCCAGGTGTGCATCGGTGCCAGGCCAGCCTTGGTGCCGTAACCAATCAGTACGAAAATGAAAGCCAGCGTGATAAGGCGAGGGTCGAGCCGCGGCGCCAGCGCCAACAGGCGCGACCAATTGAAGCTCGGCAGGGTTTCGCCGCCCGTCTTGCCGACCGCCGCGGCGTAAATGAAGATGGTGCCAAACAAGGCCAGCACCAGACCCAACCCGCCGAGCATGACGTATTTCCACGCCGCTTCGAGGGAGCTCTTGCGATTGTAGAGCGCCACCAGCAGCACCGACGAAAGCGCCGTGGCTTCCACCGCAATCCACATCACGCCGAGATTGTTCGCCAGCACGACGAGCAACATGCCCGTGGTGAACAATGGCGTAAGCACGTAAAACTCGCGGAAGCGCCTCTCGGTCACGGCCGCCTCGGCCAGCTCGCGCCGGAAGTAACGCACGGCGTAGAGCGACGTGGCCAGCGACACGACCGAGATGAGCAACACCATCCACGCGCTCAAGGCGTCGGCGCGCAGGAACTCGGCCCACTCGGTCACTGGCGCGCCGTGACTGGCCAGCACGGCTTTGAGCAACTTCACCCCGAGGACCAGGACCGTCAGGAATCCCACGATGTTGAGCCCCTCCACCAGCCCCCGTGGCCGGGCGACCAGACAGAGCAGCCCGACGACGAGGGGAGCGCAGAGGATGGAGCTTAGCAGCATGAGATCACCACTTCAGTTCGTTGAGCTTGCTCACGTCCATCGAGGCGAACGTTTCGCGGATGCGAAACACGAGAATGCCGAGCACCATCACCGCAATGACCACATCGAAGAAGATGCCGATTTCAACCACCAGCGGCATGCCATAGGAGGTCAGGACGATGGCCGCGAGCATGACGCCGTTTTCCATCGTGAGCAGCGCGAGCACCTGAGTGATGGCTTTGCGGCGGTTGATCATCAGAAAAAAGCCGGTCAGCAGCAGCGCGATGGCCACGGCGAGTGTGTTGCTGCCGAGCCGCTCCAGGGAAACGATTGGGCGAGCCACGACGTAGGCGAGCACGGTCAACGCGCCGCAGATGAGCATGGACGCAGGCGCGTTGGCAAAGGGTTGAATCTCCTGCTCGATTCTGATTTGGCGCACCAGGCGCTCCAGCCGCCACGGGAGGAAGATCACTTTGCCAGCCAGCGTGAGCACCACCACGACGTAAACGTGCCAGGCGTGGTAGGCGTAGCCGACGACACCGGCAATGGCGGCGAGCAGGAGGGATTGCATTGCGAAAATGCGGATGCTCGTGACGAGCATCGGCTGCACGGCCAGCAGGACTTGCAGCACCAGCATCAGCGCGGCCAGCAGTGTGATGAATTGAGAGCCGGTTTCGGAGGGGGGTGGGGGCATGGTTAGAATTCGCAATTTGTCAGGCTGAACAATGTGGATACGGCGGCTTCGCCCGGCTTGTTTTTCGCGCGCGAGAGCTTAATGTCATCCCCATGAGTTCTGCCTTGCAGGCCCAACTTCTGGAAAAGTGCGGCAAGGTGCCCGCCGAGAGAGTACGCGAAGTGCTCGACTTCGCGGAATTCCTGGCGAGCAAGTCGTCGGCGCATTCGAAAGGCAAGCGCCACCGGCCCAACCGCTCCCTGCGCGCGTACGTCGGAGGCGTGCGCCACGGCGCGCTGGCGCGGGAAATTGACCATGAGCTCTACAACGGCGCTGTTCGTTGACACCTGGGGCTGGGTCGTCATCGGAACAGGAAGGTTGAGACTAGCGCCAGCGTTGCCAGGATGAACGCGGCGCTCAGCAGGTCGGGCACGCGAAACAGCCGGAGCTTCGCGTTGGTGAACTCGACCAGCACGACCGCGCCGGCCAGCACGAGTAACTTCGCGACAAAGAAGAGCAGGCCCAGTCCAAAAGCCGCCACAGTCGGCTCCGCTGCCAAACCGACCGGGAAAAAGATGTTCGCCAGCAGCGCCATGAGGACGAGTTGCTTGATGGACGCGCCCCACTCGATGAGCGCCAGGTAGCGGCCCGAATACTCCAGCAGCATTGCCTCGTGAATCATCGTCAACTCCAGGTGCGTGGCCGGGTTGTCCACCGGGATGCGTCCGGTCTCGGCCAGCAGCACAATGAACATCGCCGCGAAGGCCAGCGCGTGGGCGGGATCGAGGAAGGTCCAGCCGGGCCCCTGGCTGGCGAGAACGATTTGGCTGAGGTTCGTCGACCCCGCCGTGATGGCGACCGTGAAAATCGCGAGCATCATCGCCGGTTCGGCGACGGCGGCCAGAGTCATTTCGCGGCTGCTGCCCATGCCGCCGAACGGGCTGGCGGGGTCCAGTCCCCCCAAGGCCAGGAAAAATCGGCCCAGTGCCATCAAGCCGACCACGGCCAGCACGCCCCCGAACAGGCTCATCGGCGCGAGCGCGGTGACCATCGGCACCATCAGCCCGGCCGAAAGCGCCGTGACAAACAACACATGGGGCGTCAGCGAAAAAATCCACGAGGCGTGCTCCGAGATGACCATGTCCTTGCGCAGAAATTTCGCCATGTCAAAATAAGGCTGCCAGAGGGGCGGACCGCGGCGGTTCTGGAGTTTAGCTTTCCAGTTCCTGATGAGCCCGCTGAGCAGCGGCGCCAGCAGGAGCAGGAGCGCGGCTTGAAGGAAGATGGCCAGCGGACTGAGGTTCATGGCAGGAACTTCGGCGGATTGGAGTGATGGAGTGATGGAGTGCTGGGGGCGACCGCGCGTCGGAGTTTCCCAGCACTCCAGCACCCCATTACCCCATTCTTCCCGGTAAGCGTGGTCATAGCGCGAAAAGCAGCAGCAACAGCAGCGTGATGAAGATGTAGAGCAGGTAGGCGTGGATGCTGCCCGCCTGGAGGGCGCGGATGTGGCGCGAGCCCCGCAGAATCCAAATCCGCAGCGGCCGGTAAATGCGCCGCTCGAACACCTCTTCGACGCGGCTCTCGAATCGGAGGGAGGTCGCGAAGTAAGGCGAGAAGTCGTATTCGCGTTGCACATCGCGGTGGGGGCGGAACAGGGCCTTGAAGATCATGCGAATGGGTTTCGAGAAACCGGTCGCCGTGTATTCCATTTGGGGTGTCAGGCCGCGCTGGCCGCAGTCCCACGTCGGGCCGCGCCGCGTCCTGGCGTTACGCGCAAAGACCAGCCAGAGCGCGAAGGGAATCAGGAGAAAACTCAGGCCCATGAACAGGATGCCCAGCGTCGAAAGCGTCCCGGCGTTCGCGCCTGGCGCAGCCAGGACGAAGCCGCCCGCAACGATGAGTTGCTCGCTGAGTTGTCGACCCGTGAGCTGTTGCGTCAGCGGGTCCATCAGCCTGACGAACGTGGTCGGAAACAATCCAAGCGCGACGCACGCGGCCGTAAGGACCGCCATGCCGAAGAGCATCGCAGGCGACGCTTCATGCGCTTGCCCGGCGCGTTCGCTGCGGGGCTGGGCCAGGAAAGTGATGCCGAAGGCCTTGACGAAGCACGCCGCGGCCAGCGCGCCGGTCAACGCCAACATCGCGCCGCTGAGCGGGAAAATGAGGCGCACAAGACTTTCCGTCGTGCCGAACCCTTGGAGCAACGCTTGATAGGTGAGCCACTCGCTGACAAACCCGTTGAGTGGCGGCAGCGCGGAAATGGCCACCGCGCCCACGAGGAAGTAAAAAGCCGTCTGCGGCATTCGTTTGACCAGGCCGCCCAGGGCCTCCATGTTGCGCGTGCCGGTGGCGTGCAGCACCGCGCCCGCGCCGAGGAACAGCAACCCTTTGAACACCGCATGGTTTACGGTGTGATAGAGGCCGGCAATCAGCGCCAGCGACGCCAGCAGGGGGTGGCCCGAGTGGAGGAACATCAATGCCGCGCCCAGGCCGATGAGGATGATGCCGATGTTCTCGATGCTGTGATAAGCCAGCAGGCGCTTGAGGTCATGCTCCATCAGCGCGTAGAGCACGCCGAGCACGGCCGAGACTGTCCCAAGGACCAGCACGGTCACGCCCCACCAAAGTGGCGGCGGGCCCAGGAATTCGAAGCAGACGCGGGTCAGCCCGTAGATGCCGCTCTTGATGAGCACGCCGGACATGAGCGCCGAGACGTTGCTGGGCGCGACCGGATGCGCGGCCGGAAGCCAGATGTGCAACGGCACGATGCCGGCCTTGATGCCGAAACCGAGCAGGAACAGGACGAACGCCGCGTTGCGTTTGCCGGGCGACATCTTCGCGCCGAGATCGTGCAGGCTGTCGAAACCGTAGTCGCCCGAAGCCTGGAAAAGCAGAAGGAAGCCAAGGATGACGCACCCGGCGTCGATGTGCGACATGATGAAGTAGAGGACACCCGCGTCACGTGTCTCCGGCTTCTCGTGCTCGAAACTCACCAGACAATACGCCGTCAGCGCTATGATTTCCCACGCGATGAGGAACAGCCAGATGTTGTCCGCCACGAAGACGAGCGTCGTGGCGAGCAGCAACGCGTTGAAGAAGGCCCCGAGCAAGCCGACGTTTTTGCGGCCAAAGAACCCCTTCGCGTAGCCGAGCGAGTAGGCCGACAGCGCGAAGCCCAGCAGGGAGACGATGAGCAGAAAGAACGCGCCCAGCGCGTCGAGCCGCACGCTGAATTTGATGTAGGGAATGAGGGCCGGCAGCAGCTCGAATTGCGGAGCCGTAGCGCCCGTTCCTCGGGCGAGATGAAGAATGGCTGCAACCAGGCCGCACAACGCGGCGAGCGAGCCCGCGCCGAACGAGCAGACGTTAGCCACCTTCTCGCGGCGCACAAACACCAGGCCGGCCACAGAGCCGAGGAGATAGCCGCAGAGCGACGAGATGAGCAAGGTGGCGGGTTGGAGGTTCATGGAGCCTTCACGCGCACCCGCCTCCCAAACCGCAGGACCCCTTCCGCAGGCACAAAGTCGGCCAGAAAGGCGCGTGGTTCGGGCGCCTCCTCGCTGTCAGAGAGCCCGCTCGACTTCCCTGTCTCCATCACGGTCACGGTTTTCAGAAGAGGTTATCGGTTTTGCCGGAAGTCTGCAATCGGGCGTTGTCGCCGCTGCTGTGGTTCGACGGGGAATTGAGGACTTTTCATTTCGAAAGCATGTCGGTGGCTTCGGCTGCTGGTTTGTTCAGTTCACGACTGGCTTGGATGGCTCGCCTATCGCGCTGCCCCGCAAGGTAATTTGCTGAAGCAATTCAAAAACCTGGAATGTGTCTTGCGCGGTATGGAGTTCCTCCACGAGCCGCCTCTCTTTGGCCAGGCGCGCCAGGCCGGAGATGAGTTGCAGGTATTGAGTTGAATCGGTCGCTGGCACGGCAATGAGAAAAACCAGGCGCACGGATCGGGCAGCCTTGGCACCCCAGCCCAACGGTTCGGCGCTGCGGCCGAGAGCGAATGCAAGCCCGTTAAGCCCGGGCGCGCGTGCGTGAGGGAAGGCCATCCCCGCCTCCATTTCCGTGCTCAGGAGGTATTCACGGTTCAGCGCCGCGTGGTAGAAAGGCAGCAAGTCCGGGATGCGCCCTTTGCGCTGGAGCGCCTGGCCCAGTTCCTGGATCACGCTGGCGACATCCTTGCCACGCAGGCTCGGAATGATGAGGCCCGGACTGGTGAAATCGGCCAGCGTCATCGCGTGGGGTCAGGCGCCAAAGGGCTAAACACCTCGCGAGGACGCCCGCTTGCGGGGCCGCTTGGCCTTCGGTTCGACCGGTGCCGGCGCCGACGATCCTCCCTTGGTCAGCCCGAGGGGTTCGTCCTCCGGCAGGTAAAGAATGCGCGTGCAGTTGTCGCAGTAGTGAATTTCGGTCGTGTAAGCCAGGGCGGCCAGCGTGCCCGACGGGAGGCGCAAATGACAATCACAGCAAACGCCGTTGCGTACGATGGCCACTGCTCGTTTCCCTCGGCCAACCCAGCGGTCAAATCTCTCCAGGACAGTGGCCGGGATTTGCGCGCGAAGCTTTTCGAATTGCTCTTCCTGCTCGGGGGTGAGGCGCCGGTTTTCAAGTTTCATGGTTTGCGCCTTGAGCAGAGTTTCAACGATACGTATCACGCCAGGGTTAACGCAAAGGCCGTGCCGAGGAGCCGACCATTGCGGTAAGTTGCTGTCCTGCCGAGCGTTAGCTTCCGGGTCTCAAGTGTCTCAGGGCTCAGGCCATTTCGGAAGTGGGGCTTCTGTGCATTCTTTGCACGACGGCCCAACGGCTTGTGCAAGCCAGATGGGCAGCGCCGGGGACTGTTGTCTGCCGGACAAACCAATTTTACTTGGTGGTTCAGGGATTTCCGGCGTACCGCCACGACGCGAAGATCGGGGGTACGCAGCGCCTCGCGGAGCGAGGCGGTGACGGTAGCCGTAGGCTTCAGCCCACGGATAGATCGCAACGACGGTAAGCGTCGCGGAGCGACGCTTGAACTTTGGTTCTGTGGCTATCAAGCGTCGCTCCGCGACGCGCCTCCCTCCCGCGCCGGTCCGTGGGCTGAAGCCCACGGCTACCCTCATGAAGTCGCTCCGCGACCCCACTGCAGCCCCCTTCCCGGAATTCCGTGATGAACAATTCCTATAGCTGCGAGCCGTCGCAGCCGCTGCGCTCAGGCAGCGGAGGAACTACTCGGTTGCAGCTTGCTCGTCTCCCAGCAGCCCGTATCGCTTGAGCTTGTATTGGAGCGAGCGTCGGCTGATGCCCAGGAGCTTGGCGGCCTCTTCGCGATTGGACGTCACATGCGTCAGCGTCTGACGGATGAGCAATTTCTCCACTTCAACCAGGGCCATGCCGGGGCGGATGGTGAACGTGGCAGAATGCTTATCGTGGGCCCGAAGAAAGTCCGGCAGTTGGCTGATTTCGATCGTCGGCTTGTGGCAGGTCAGCACGAGTCGCTCCGTGACGTTGCGCAGTTGGCGCACGTTCCCCGGCCAGGGAAACCGCTGGCAAAGCTGCATGGCCTGGGTCGAAAGGGTCTTGCGCCGCCGCTTGTGCCGGGTAGTGAAATGTTCCAGGAACGACTCGATGAGCAGCGGGATGTCCTCGGCCCGTTCTCGCAAGGGCGGGATGGGGATGGGAATGATTTGAAGCCGATACCAAAGGTCTTCACGGAATTTTCCCGCCGCCACGGCTTCCTGAAGGTTTTTGTTCGTCGCCGCCACGACGCGCACATTCACCCGCACAAGTTCCGTGCCGCCCACCATGCGGAATCCGCCGTCTTCGAGCACGCGCAGCATGTCGCCCTGCCCCTTGGCGGGCAGATCGCCAATTTCATCCAGAAAGAGTGTGCCGCGATCGGCCAGTTGGAACCGGCCCGGCTTGTTGGCAATGGCGCCCGTGAATGCGCCCTTGACGTGGCCGAACAACTCAGTTTCCAGCAACGTCTCGGGCAACGCCGCGCAATTGACCGAGATGAACGGCTTGTCGGCACGCGCGCTCTTCAGGTGAATGTAACGGGCGATGAGTTCCTTGCCAGTGCCGCTTTCGCCTTCGATGAGCACAGTGACTTCGCTGCGGGCCACCTCGTCGGCCAGCCGGAGGACGTTTCGGATGCCCTCACTATTGCCGACGAGCGGACCGGGTTCGGAGCGCCTGCGCAGCCTCATCCGCAGTTCGTGGTTCTCCGCGACGACCGCCTGAAACTCCAGCGCCTTGAGCACCAGGGCGCGCAATCGCTGCATGTCGAGGGGCTTGGAAAGGTAATCGTACGCCCCCTCCTTCATCGCTTCGACGGCGCTTTCGACCGTGCCGAACGCCGTCATCAGAATGAACAACGTGTCGGCGCTCTTCTGCCTGGCCTCCTGGAGCAATTGCAGCCCGCTCAGCTCTGGCATCTTCACGTCGGTGAGAACCAGATTGTAAAGCCGTTCGCCAACGAGCCGCAACGCGGTCCGCGCATCATTGGCCGCGTCCACCGAATAGCCCTCGCGCTTCAGCGCCTCCTGCACGCCCGCACAAAGGCCCCGTTCGTCGTCCACCACCAGGATGTTGATTCGGGATTTATCCATGAGGTTCTAGGGCGACCGCGAGCGGCAATTGCAGCGTGAACACGGCTCCGCCTTCGGGCGCATTAGCGGCTTGGATCATGCCGCCATGAGCCACAACGATCTGTTGAACAATCCACAAGCCCAGGCCGCTGCCATCGGATTTCGTGGTAAAGAAAGGCTCGAAAATCGCCCCTTCACGCTCCACGGGCAGGCCCGGCCCCGTGTCGCACACCGCAATGGACAGGATACCGTTCCTGGGGTCGGCCGCGGCGCTTGCGATGACGCTCCCTTTTTTTTCAACGGCCTGAATCGCGTTGATGACCAGGTTCACCAGCGCCTGCGTGAGCTGGCCGGGATCGGCCAGGACCGACGGCAAATCGGGCGGCACGTCCGCCACAATTTCAATCTCCCGACAAGCCGCTTCGGGCCGCAAAAGCTCGCACACGTGGCCGACGAGCCGGCCGACCTCGACCGGCTGGAGGTCGAGGGACGACGGCCCGGCCAGGTTGAGAAACTGTTTGACGAGGTTTTCGAGCCGGTGCAATTCGCCCCGCATGATTTCCAGCCGCCCCATCGTCTTGTCGCGCAGTTCCGGCGCGGCCCTTGCCAGGTCTTCTTCCAGCAATTGCACGTGGATGTCCAGCGAGCTGAGCGGATTGCGGATCTCATGGGCCAGTCGCGCCAGGAGCCGCGACAACAGAAGCTGTTTTTCCTGGGCGGCCAGCTTGCCCACATCCTGCCCGAGCGCCCTGGCCAAAATGCGTTCCATATCTCGAAGGAAGTCTATTGAGGAGTTGGACTGGGAGAAACCAGAATATTGTCCGCTCACACCAGCCGGGCGCATTCTGTTGCCGTGATGCGTGATACGTGGTGCGTGAAACGACTGGAATTACGCTTTCCTTTCACGCATCACGCACCACGCATCACGCTTCACTCCTCGCTTCCCCCCTCGCCAGCACCTGAATCGGCGCTCCCACCGCCGCCTCGCCCGACTCAACCACCTTCCAATAAATGCCCCGCAGATTTTGCTCCCGCGTCGGCTGCGCGTTGACGAAGTGAAGCGCGTCTGAACCGAACCGTTCCTTGAACTTTGCGCAGCCGTTGTGCGCCAGGGGTGTCACCTCGACGATGGCTCCGCCCACCCGCAGGCGCGAACCGACCGGGAGATTGGCGACCGAGATGTCGAGGTCGACGAAAAGATTGTCCCCGAAGACGGTGAGCGGTTGGCCATTGGCGATCAGTTCGGCCACGTCGCGGCGCATGACGGCGAGCTGGGCTTCAAGCTTGCGCGGCGTGCGCCGGCCCCAACTATCGCCGGGCACTCCGTCTTCCGCCGTCAAGTGCACGCGTTCGGGCGTCTCCCGAAGGCCCTCGCCGCTGCGGCACACGATGAGGGCTAGGCGTCCCAAATCTTTGGGCGCGCCAGGCAGCTCGCGCAGGCGCGCCTCCAACTCCGCAAGCGGGCGATGACAGGAGGAGTCACCGTGCGGTTCGTCAGTCTTCGTTTGTAGTTCAGCCATAGTAAGTGCGCTGTCTGACGGAAACGCGGGCGTCGGCATCATCTTTGATCCTTCGTCAGCAGTCCCACGCTCTCAAACGTGCCGAACATCTCAGCCATCGAAATCGAATACAAGGCAGAGTTGTCCACCAGGTCAATCCGGTTAAGCCGATGACCTGGCATCAACTTGAAACGGTGTGTCATCCCATCTTCAAAATGAACCGTCAGTCTCCCAAGCGATGGACAAGCGTGTACCGGCCCTCCGCCTCGTGCCTTCCGCATCGTGTGTAGAACCTGTGTGCAGAGATTGGGCGCAGAAATCTCTCGCCGCGTGGCCAGCGATAGCTCGATGGATGCAACAGGCGCGTCTCTCAGCGTCAGCTTACGACCGAACTTCGGAGTGCCAGTAAAAAAATAGGCCCATCCGCCTGCGGCAACCAGTAACGTTGCCAAAATCTTCCATGCCTTTCGCACGCAAGTGGAGGCCTAACAGATACACGGAAAGGTCTTCAAGACTCAAAAGCTGTTTACCGGCAATAGCACGGTTCCGTGCGGACGCGGAAATAACGCATCGGGGCCGCGCCGAGGGAGTTGGTCACCACGACGTCGATGGGCCCAAGTTTGGCGACATAACTGGAATTTGTCTGCCAGTTTGGTGTCGTCAGGGAATCGGAATACTCGACCGTGTAAACGTAGAGCTGCTGGCCCGTGAAGTGAAAGCGCATCGAGCCGACGACCCGCTCGATGCGGTCAATCACGACCGGGTTAAGGACGAGGGCGGCGACCACGTTCGTGTGCATGAACTGGTTGGGAACGTCCGCGCCAGACACCAGTGCGGTCGCGACGCCATTGATGCTCAAGGCTCCCGCCTGATCCCGGACGGTGTAGTTCCACTCGGCCAGCCCGGGCGACGGCGCGGGAGATCCCTCGCCAAACTGGATGTAATTGGAAAAGACAATCCCGTTGTTGAAGCTGAATGCGAAGGTCTCTTCGGGAAACCACGGGTAACTGGTGAAAACCGTCCGCAGGTCCGGACTGAGAAACGTCAGCCGGGCGGTGTGGCCGCCGGGATCCACGATCAATCCGACGAATCCCAGTCTCTCGTCGGGCAGTTCATAGCTGAAGGTATTCGCGGCGATCCCGCAACATTCCGAGTAAAGGCCCGAAGTGATTTCGTAGTACCCGCTCTTGAACGTGCTCTGCGCCTGCGCCGGCCGAAGCCCCAGAGTGAGGGCCGAGAGCGTCGCCAACCCAATCAATGTTCGTTCCAACATAGCTGCCTCCGATGCATGGATGCCGCCTGGGGCGGCACCCAGGATTATTGTTGAAATACGCCTGTAAAGTTGAACGCCTCGCCGCGAATTGCAAGTCCGAAGGCCGATAAATTTGGGAGCAGGGCGCATGATAAGAATCTTCGGACAATGCGTTTTGCTCGGATTTTGCATCAGGCAGTATCTAGCCAACGCATATACGTGTCCTTCGGCCCAATTTCGCGCAGTCGGTCAAGGATGGCGCCTTCTTCGTTTCCTTCGTTTGCTTCTGTTGGATTCGGCACCCCGCCCCGCCAGTGTGGAATTATGCACAGAAGGAAACGAAGCTAACGAAGCATCGAAGCCGGAGCCGCTCCTGAAAACCGGTCCACTGGCAGGTCTGAAGAATTCTGTCATGCGCCCTTGGGAGCATGCGCCCCGGCGCGTCTGAACCTTCGAGACGCGGATTGACTCGAGGCCGTCTTGAACCAAGTGATCCCTTTATGTCGTCTGATTGATCTGGCACATTGACCCCTTAACAACTTAACCCTTCAATCTCCCGATGAAACTCTCCGGTGCTTACACCCTCGCCGCGCCGCGCGACAAAGTCTTCGCCGCCATCACCGACCCCGCCGTGCTCCAACGGGTGATCGACGGCTGCGAAAAGATGGTGAAAACCGGCGAGGATTCCTACGACGCTCACCTCAAGATCGGCGTGGCCGGGCTCAAGGGCAGCTACGTCGGCAAAGTGCAGCTCAAGGATCTCAAGCCGCCGGAGTCCTACACGCTGGTCATCGAAGGCAAGGGCGGGCCGGGCTTCGTGAAGGGCTTGGCAATGATTCAACTCGCCGACAAAGCCGGCTCGACGGAGATCAAGTGCGACGCCGAGGCGCAAGTGGGCGGGATGATCGCCGCGCTCGGCTCGCGTCTCATCGAGCCGGCGGCCAAAAAGATGATGGACGATTTTTTTCGGAAGTTCGGCGAGGTGCTCGGGGCGAAGTAAGGCTGGGAGCGCCGGCTTCCAGCCGGCGAGTCGCGCCCTCCGGCTTGATTGAAACTCGCCGGCAGGATGCCGGCGCTCCCAGCCCGCCTACACCCGCCCGCGTTGCCGCGCGGCTTCGTAAAGGAACACCGCGGCGGCATTGCCGACGTTGAGCGAATCCACCGCGTTCGCCATCGGGATGGAGACGGCTTCATTGCAGGCACCGAGGATGGTCGGCGTCAGGCCGTGGCCTTCGCTGCCGAGCACGATGCAAGTGTCGCCGCGCAGGTCGGCCTTCGCGAGCGTTGGGCCTTTGGCCGGGCCATGGGCGGCGACGCACTTCACGCCGAGGCCGCGCAGTTCGTGCAGCGAGGCGAAGAGGCTTGGGGACTCGACGACGGGCAGCTTGAAGATCGCGCCCATCGAGTTGCGAACGCTGCGGCGCATGAAAGGCGACGAGCAGGTCTCCCCGGCGATGAGCGCGTGGACGCCGAAGGCGGCGCAGTTGCGGATGATGACGCCGAGGTTTTCCGCGTTGGCGAGCGATTCGAGGGCGACAACGAGCCACGGCCGCGGACTGCCTTCAAGAATCCTCGGCAGCGGGCGTGGCGGCGGGAACCGGCCGACGGCCATCACGCCCTGGAACATGGAGAAACCGACGAGCTTCTCCAGTTCGGGCTTCGGCACGAGGTAGACGGGGATGTTCTCCGGGCGCGCCTTGAGCCGCGATTCGAATTCGGGCCACCAATTCCCGGGCATCACCGCGGAGACGATCTCGAAGTCGCTCTCCAGGAGCCGCTCGACCAGCTTGACGCCCTCGGCGATGAAGATGCGGCGGGCGACGTGGTCAACGGGCCGGCGCATCGTGCGGTAGGGCGCCAGCTCGGGCAGATCGAGCGAGACGGCGTGATGGACGTGGAACATCCCTGCCTCACCTCCGGAGCACAAACTCTTTCGCGTTCAGCAGCGCCCACAGGATGTCTTCGAGCGCGGCGCGTTTGTCCCCGGCGGCCAGCAAGGCGCTGAACCGTTCCAACTCGGCCTTCTCCGGCGCGCGGGTCAGCACGGTCCAGAACAATTCTTCGAGCATCTCGCGGTCGGATTTCCCGGAGCCGAGCAACGCGCCGAGCCGGTTGTCCGGCTCGCCGAGGAATTCCTGCGTGGTCGGGCCGCTGATGAGTTGGAAGGCCTGGCCCATCGCCGGTTCGCACGATCGCTCGCACTCGGTGGTGAGCTGGCGCGGCGGCTTGCCGAACGCGCGGAGGAACAAATCCGCCTGCCCCGGCCGGCGCTTGTTGCCCGCGGCCTCGACGCGCACAGTGGGCACCTGGGCGGCGCGGGTGCCCACGGGCCAGCCTTTGAATTCCAACGGCACGCCGCTCGCCTGGCTCTCGCAATCCAGCAATTGCTCAGCGCCGAGACGCCGGACGCGCACGTGCGAATAATTCACGGCGTCTTCCTCGCTTCCGGGCGCGGGCGTGGAGGAAAGCTGATAGGTCCGCGAATTCATCACGAGCCGGATGACATGGCGCAGGTCGAACTTGTGTTTCACAAAATCGGCCGTGAGCGCGTCGAGCAATTGGGGATGCGACGCGGGATTGGTCGCGCGAAAATCATCGACCGGATCCACCAGCCCGCGGCCCATGAGGTGAAACCAGATGCGGTTGACCTGCGCGCGGGCGAAGCGCGGATTTTGCGGACTCGTCAGCCACGAACTGAGGCGCTGCAATTCGTCCGCCTCGACGATTGGCTCTCGCTCGCCACGGGCCGCCAACGTAAGGTAGGCGTCTCGCCTGCCCAGCGCCGAAGGCGCGTCCCCTTTAGGCCGCTGCGCGGCCAGGGCAGGCGAGACGCCTGCCCTACCCTGGCGCGGCGCCGCCACCGCATCCTTTTCGCCCAGGAAGCGCGGCGTGGCGGGCTTGCCGAGGCGCGGGTTGGTGTGGCTGAGCTGGTTGGTGAGGAAAACGATTTGTTCACCGATGAACTCGTGGCTGTCGTTGTTGTCCCGCCGCCGGTTTTCCAGGACCTTGTAGCTCACGCGCGCGAAAACGCCCGTCCAGTCGTGATAATCGTCCTGCGTCCAGCGTTCGTAGGGGTGGTTGTGGCATTGCGCGCACTGGAGTCGAGTGCCGAGAAAGACCTGCGCCGCCGACTCGGCCCGTTCGACGGGTGTGCGGAGAGCGCGGTAGAAGTTCGCGGCCGGCTCGGTGTACGTGCTCCCGCGCGCGGCGATAAGTTCGCGGGCAAACTGGTCCAGCGGCTTGTTCGTGGCGATACCCGCGCGAATCCACTGGTGAAAAGCCCGAATGCCCTTGGCGTCGAGCGCCCGCTCGTCGGCGCGCAACAGGTCCATCCACTTGAGCGCCCAAAACTCGGCGAACTCGGGCCTCTCCAGCAGCGTGTCGACGAGCCGGGCGCGCTTATCGCCGCGCCGGTCGGCGACGAAGCCGCGCGCCTCGTCCGCCGTCGGCAGCAGGCCGAGCAAATCCAGGAACGCCCGGCGGCAGAACACTTCATCGGCGCACAGAGGCGAAGCGTTCAGGCGCAGTGTGCGAAGTTTTGCGAAGACGTGCCGGTCGATGAAATTGTTCTCTGCGGGGCGGGCGCCGCGATTGAAGTACGGTGTCTCCGGCACGAACGCCAGGCTCACCGGCGCCTGCCGGTCCAGGTAACGCACGAGCACCGTCGTCTCGCCGGGCCCCTTGCGAGTGACCAGCCCCCCGCGCGACACGTCCACGAGCGTGTTGACGGCTTCGTAGCAAGCGAGCGCGGTCACGTCGCGCTTCGAGCCGTCCTGGAACCGCGCGATGACCTTGAGCTGCACGCGATCCTTCGGCGCGTAAAGCACCTCGGTGGCGGGTGACACGTCGAGCCGCGTGGGTCTTGCGGCGCGCTCCCGGTCGTCGGGCGCGCGGTCGGCAATCCAGCGGCGAAGCATTTCGTACTCGGTCGAATCGCGCTCCAGTCGAAGCTGGCCTTCGTGCGGCACGGTGGTGGTGGGCTTGAGTAGCAGCAGGCTCTCCTCCGGATTGATGATGTTCACCCGACGGCCGCCGACGGCGTGGACCAGCGCGGCGTAGTCCGCCTCCGGATCCTCGCCGCGCAGGGAAAGTTTGAAGCCGCCTTTGCCGTTCCGATTGCCGTGGCAGGGGCCGGTGTTGCAGCCAGCCTTGGAGAGCACGGCCATGACCTCATTGCGGAACGAGACCGGCGCGGCGACCGCAGCGCTTGCCTGAAAACACGTCGAACCGGCAAGCAGAAGCCCAGCCGGAACGAGCGCGTTGAGGCCGCGGGAGGTCATTGCCAGATGCTGCATCGCTGGACGCCGCGCCGCGAGGATTTCTTCACGAGCTGAAGTCCTCCCGAGAACATTCTTGCCTGAGACGCACCGATCCGGAGAGCATGACGCCATGAAATTCCTCCTCGGCATGGCGGCGTGCGGATTGCTGTCTTTGCTGGCAAGCGGCTGCGCGACGGTCGGCCCCGAGCAGCAGCGGCTGGTCTCCAAGCCGAACATGCAGTTCTCACAGGGCGCCGTATTCAGCTACTCGTCAAAGCTCATGCCGCAAGTGCAGCCGGGATTGGCGACGACCGGTGGAGCGCAGCCCAGCACATGCACTCTTTGCCGATGACGGGCGCATGAGTTTCACGAAGTTCCTGGGACTTTGGGCGCCGGCCGTGATCGTGCTGCTGGCGCCCGCCCCCCCGTCCATGGCGGCCGACTTGGCGCCGCCGTTCGATCTGACCCGGCACGGGGCCGAAGGACGGGTACGATTGGAGGATTTCGCCGGGCAGATCGTCGTGCTGGACTTCTTTGCGTATTGGTGCGCGCCTTGCGAGCGGGCGTCCCGGGAACTGGAAGTGGGCGTGCGGCAGTATTACGCGGAGCGCAACGGCAACGCCCGCGGAGTGCCGGTGCGGGTGCTGTCCGTGAACATCGAGAAGGCATTGCCGGAACGCACGGCGGCCTTCGTGCGACACTCCGGGGCGAGTTTGGTGGTGGATGATTTCGATGGGACGTTGTTGAAGCAGTTTGGGGCCGCGGGCATTCCATTCCTGGTGGTGGTGGACGGCAGCGGCTTGAGACCGAACGCGCCGCAATTCAAGGTGGCTTACCAGCACGCCGGATTTGAAGGCACGCCGAATTTGCGCAGGGTGATTGACAGTCTCGGGAGCGGGGAGGAACGAGCCACGCCAGCCGCCGCGCCAGCGAGTGTCGCCCCGGCGGAGATCACCGTGGAGGCCGACACGGAATTCGCGTTGGCGTCGGACCTTTTCCTGACGGACAGCGGCGTCAAGTTCAGCCGGCGCACTGGCGGCACGGAGTGGGACGGGTCGGTGCGCTACGCCTCGTTCTGCGAAGACTACCGGCCGAATCCGATCGTGGATGGATTGGGTCACGCGGAGCGGCTGAACGAAGACCGCTTCAGCGGGCTGGTAAACTTGCGCCAACGCGTGGCCGAACCGCTGCAAGTCCTCGCCTCGGCCAGCGCCTACGACGGTTACCCGGACTATCGCCGCGTGTGGATTGCCAACCGGTATCGTCAGAAGTACGACGATCCCCGGTTCCCGCGCATCGCAGACTACGAAGAGCCGGACCCCAAGGGATACGGCGGGGCGGCCGGGCTGCGGTGGGAATACTTGTCGACGGTGGCCTTCGCGGAATTGCGCCTGGGCTACCGGCACGAACAAACGGCGCCGGGCTACATCGACGTGCTCTTCACGAACTCGGTCGGTGAATTGGACGCCAAGGCCCTCCGCGGGCGCGAGCAGCTCGACAGCTACTCGGTTTCGTTTTCCTCGGAAAACGTGCTGACGCCGCGCGTGCGCGCGCTCAACGAGTTCACCCTTACCAAAACCACCGATCGCGAACTGCGCTTCGCCTACCAAGGCTCGATCAACGTGGCGTTGGGCGAACACTGGGTGGCGCGCGGCTACGGCGGCGTGAGCAAGGAAGCGCCGGGCTTCGATGCTCATTTTTTCGGCCTCACGCTGGAATACGAGGTGTTGCCCAACCTCGCGTTCCTGGTAACCGGCCGTTATTACAAGGACACGGGCGAGATCGAAAACTCGCTGGCCCTGATCAGCGACCAGGGGCCGCTGAGCGTGAGCAGCGCCGCGCCGCCGCTGACCAGTTGGGAAGCCAGCGCGGGCGTGCGTTGGTCCGTGGGCCGGTCCACCTTCCGGCTCCACGGCGGGCCGTTCTGGACGGACTACCAGCCCCGGCGCGGTTTCGGCCGCGAATTCATTTACCTCTATGCGGATCGGAATTGGGGCCTTGCGCAGTTGACCTGGTCGGTGCAATTTTAGCAGCGTTACCTTATGAAGTTTTCCACTCTTGTACCTTGCCTGGGTCTGCTCCCTTTCGCTTGCGCCGTGCTGCTGTCTGGCTCGGCGTCGGCGCAGCAGGGCGCCTATCGCATCGGCGACGTCGTTACGAACTTCTCCCTGCCAAACCGCTACCTCTGGACCAACGACAATGGCCAGATTTTTACTCCTGGCAACACGAGCTGGCGCCTGAGCGATTTCGCCGGCAAGATTGTGTTCTTCGACGTCTTCGCCTTCTGGTGACCGAATTGCCAATCGGCCATCGGTCAGATGGCCACCGGAATCCGCGATTACTACGCCGCCCGCAATGGCAACTCCAATGGCATTCCCGTCGTGCACGTCGTCATCGACATCGCCGGCGCCACCTACGTGGGGCAAACTGACGCTTACCTGCCGCCGCGCGGGGTGCGCATTTGCGGCAACGACTGGTCGCGAACGCTGCGCAACACCTTCGCCCCGACGGGCGGCACCAACGGCCCGGACCCGCGCCCGGTGTACATCATCATCAACGGCGTCTCCAACTCCGCCAGCCACGCCCAGTGGCAACTGCTCGAACTGCACATCGAGCCGGGAGGCGGCGCGGAGGATTACACGGCGCGCATCGCCGCGTGGCGAAACATCATCGATTCTGTCCAAGCCCCGCCGCCGCGCCTGACGAACGTGGCACTGAACGCCGGAACGTTTCAATTCACATTCCCCGGCCAGCGCGGGCGGACGAACCGGGTTGAATGCACGACGAACTTCGTGGACTGGACGACCGTCACGAATGCTTTCGGCACCAACGCGCCCATCACCTTCCGCGACACAAACGCGGCGGTGAATCCGCAACGGGCTTACCGGGTGCGGCGGCTATAGTCTGCCGTCGCTGTGACTGCGAGGTCGCAGCGGCGCCAGAAACAGACGCGGCGAAGCCGCGGTATGTGATTAGCCCCTCCTTCACGGACGTTCCCTTTGTCGGAAATTTTGTCGGAAACGCTGTCCATCGTGCGTTCGCCGACAAAGTTTCCGACAAAAACGGCCGTTGATGAACAGATTGTGCCGCGGCGCGATGGGGATGAACTTGTGGTCCTCGGGGGCGGGGGCGTACTGCCACTGGTCGCCGAATACCCGTTTGCGCTCGCGAAGTGGCACGACAGTGCGCGCGGCCGGCCTTGGCAGTGCCGCCGGTCCGTTCATACTTGCAACCGCGTCCGCCGGCTTGCTTGCCAACGCACGGCGCCGCGAGCGAGTGGCGGATTTCACGCCCGCGAGCGTAACCAGGATCGCCGGAATTGCCAGCACTTCAGGCGGACACGCTGCGCGCAGCCCGTGGACAGTCCACTGTGCCGGCGCGGGCGAGGCGCCTGATGGTGGCCCTCCGCAAGGAGTTCGTGCCGGCATCGAGGTGGGGACGCCCGTTGCCCCTACCGCGATCCCTTAAGCACCGATTCCCTTGCGACTCAGAATCTCATCGCCCACCGCAGCCAGACTGGGCCGCTTGATTGAGCAAAGCGCGCCGCTGGGCTTCGGTGATCAGTCCCGCACGCGCAAAATCCGACGTGACTTCTTTCACCCTGTTCACGTACTCGCCGTGGCTCTTCCACGGGCCGGCACAGGGCGCTAGCTGTTCGATGCTGCAACCGTTTGTGTTGACCAGTGCGCCGGAGGGTGTCTCAGGGCAGGCGTCTAAATAATCCGGCACGTTGTCGCCGTCGGTATCCACCGGAAGGATGTCACCTTGGGCATACTGTCCACTGAAGGGTTGATAAAAGGAAGCCACCCAGTTCCCTGCAAGCAGTGACGGCAGCACATCGTCAGGAAGGCAGATGCTGCCCTCTTGCAGACACCGAGGCAGGGAATCGAAGCCGCCCGTGGCAGGAGGCAGGTTGGTGGCCGTTGGGCCGCAATCCAGTGTGCCGAGAACCAAAAGGTGTCCTCCGCCGAACGGATCGAATGTCATCTGCTCGTCAATAACACCGAAGTAATCACCGAGGATTGCCGGAAGGTCGATTCGATAGCGCAGCAGGTGACCGCTCAAAGTGAAAGCCGCCATTCCCCACACAACGCGCGCGCGGTTTTCCACGGAAACCCGTCCGCGGAGAGTCGCTTCAAGACCGATCACGTTTGTGCCCGGGGACTCGCAGAGCGCGTTGGGTACGATTCGACCCAAGTAAAAGTCATCGACTACCACCTGAGTGCCGCCGGAACGGATCAGCGCCGCCTGCTCTGCGGTGATCGGACCCTCGCCAAAGAAGCCACACCCGCGGTCCGCGCTACAAAACGGTCCATCGAGGGGAAAAAGGATTGCCCCATTCGGACCGCTGGCGGAAACGGCATTGACTGTCCCGGTCGAGACGAATGTTGCCGGCGCTCCTGAAACGTCGAGAGAATAGAAGAGGTTCGTACCGGTCAATCGCAAATCTCCGCCGCCGATCAAGGCGTTTGGATCGCCAGGCAACCCAATTCTGACCGTGTAGTGTTCTGTCTGCGCACTGAAGGCACAGGTGGCGAAGCCGAAAACCAAGAGGTGAAGTACCGATATCTTCATAGGTTTGCCGGGTTTTTGATGGTTACGTCTGATGCAAATGCCATTGGGGCCGGCAGGATTTCATTCGTTCGTGATCGCGCGGAAGAAGCGGGAGTTGGGGTTGGTGAGGCCGTAGTTCGTGTACCAGTAGGAAACGTAATTCGTGTGAATCGGGTACCAATTGGTTGGGCTGGCAAGATTCGTCGAGGTTTCTATCCTGTAGGCGCGATTGGTCAGTCCGTAGAGATGGAAGTAAAAGCTGTTGCTGGTGTAGCTCAACAGGCTCAGACGCGCGGCAGAATTGCCGTGCACGAAGAGACTCGCGACGGAGCTTGTGGCAAACCCGGTCGCGTTAGAGGCGACGACCCAGTAGCTCCCCGCATTAGTCCCCGCAACGTTGCTCAGCGTGTAGGTCGCTGAGTTTGCGCCGGCGATGGAGTTTGTCGGATCGGAGGCGTTCGTGCCGCGGAATTTCCAGAAGTAAGCGAGGGTCGGGATGGCGAGGGACTTGAATAGAGCGTCCTCCCCGACGACGACATTCGTGCCTTCGGGGTGTTGCACGAACATGGGTGCGGCGGCCTGTTCCCAGTGCAACGTGAACCCAATGCACGCCACGTTCAGGCCGGAAACGGCGACCTGATAGGTCGTGCCAGAACTGGCGCTGAAAGAGACTGCGGGCGCACTGCCTGAGGCGTTCGTTTTGAGGGTGAGATTGCTCACATTCGTGCCGGTGTAGACGGATAGAATCAGCGGAAAGCTACTGCTTCCGCCCGTGGTGTCAAACGTGACGTCTCCGCTGGCTGGGGCGACCCAGCGATACCAAACCGACGGCGTGTTTGTGCCGGAACCGTGCAGCGGTTCCCCTGTCTCCATCGTGGCCCGGATGACAGTCCCGTTGGTCGTGCCCGACGAGTTGCTGATCGCGAAAGCGTTTGTGAAGGAATCGTTGGCGGGCACGGGCAGTGCAATCTTTCCCCACCAGGTGCCCCAACGGCTGCCAGGCGCACGAGCGTACTCTTGTAGGGTCCAAAAGTCAGTGTCGTTGGCGGGGTCAACCACAGTGGAACTGTAGTCGCCCCATCGGTTCCGCAGTTGAGAATCGGCACGTAGGAAGTTGGCTTCTCCGGCTTTCAGAACCGTGTCGCTCCGTACGGTAAGCGGCGAATCACAGTAATCGCGAAACGAATAATTGCCGCTGATCCATTGGATCGACGAGAAGCGCGAATAGCCGATCAGCACGTCGTTGAACCGGTTTACTGCGATGCTGGGATAAGCAAAAGACGTGTCGTCAGTGAGTTTCTCAATTCTGCTGATCGGTTGCGCGATGAAGTTTCGCAAAGGGATCTGCCACCACTGCACGATTGTTCGTTCGAGGTCGACAGCGGGGCCATAGGGAAGAAAGATGTGATGCGCGCACCAGAGAAAACCATTCCGCTGGATCACGGGTGATGAGATCCGATCATCAGCCGCAAATACCCTCGTATATGAGCCGTTTGTTATGGCCTGAAACAGAAAATTGACGTTGCCATCGTTCCGCACCCAAGCCATATTCGTTGCAACTGCCGGGAAATTCGTCGTTCGCCACCAACTGTTCACCGCCGATTTGGCCCGTCAAGGCATAGACCCGCAACGCGTTGGTGTTCCACGTTGTCAACAGGTGCATGTTGGTAACCGTGTCGTCGTAAACCAGGCTCGGCGCCAGCGCGAACGCCTTCGGAGCGTTGGTCTCCGCCCTCAGAATTGTGGGGGCATTCGTCCCCCCCGCGTAAAAGTTGGTCTTGTTGAACACCCAGAGCCGCACGAAGTGGAAATCAGACTCCGCGCTACTGCCTGTGAGGTACATGTTCGCGGTGACCACGATCCAATTCTTGTTGAAGCCTACCATCGGGAAGTCACCCCAGCGCGTGTGGTTCGTATCGGCATCGAGCTTCCTTTGATACCAAGTGCCCGTGGGATCACTGGTCTGCGAAACAGCCACGAGCAGCGAGGCATCGCTCAGCTTCTGATTCCCTGCCGCAGTGGCAATCCACCTTCCTGCATACGGATCATAAACAATTCGCGGATCAAAAGGCTTGGTTGCAGAGAATCCCCACCAGTTCGAGAGCGTCGTCGTCAAGTTCGTCCCGCCCTGTCTATCTTGGATACGAACGAGCGAGTTGAGCATCGTCACGACATTGCTGGGTCCGACGGCCCCTTGTGTGTCTGGTGGGACACCGGCCGGGGCCCCATCGTCCGCAATCGCCAGAAAGTTCGTTGCCGTGGCAGGTGACGGAGGAGGTTCACTGGCGGGAATAAAGGGCGGCCTTCCAATGGCGAAGCGCAAGACTGCATCCTCCGGGAAAGCGTTGGTTGTCGGTCCGGCCCCGAATGGAATTTCTTCATCATCAGCACGGCAGGGTGCGGAGAAAGACAACAACCCCAAGAAGGACATCAGGAGCGCGAGTTTTTTCATGGCGTTTGGCGTCGATCAAGACTCTCGCGCCCTGACCATCTCAAAGGCAAGATCAAAATAAACCCATGTTGGGTGTGGTTGGTTTCTGAGCCGGTTTGCTTCTGTTGCGGCTTGTGCCGCACGTTCCGCGTCAGCGAAAGCTCCTTGGCGAGTCGATCCGAAGATACCGGGAGGGGGCCGGCTTGAGCCAGGAGCAGCTCGCGGAGAAGGCGGAGCTCCATCCCGTTTACGTGGGCAAAATCGAACGCGGAGAACAGTGGATCAGCCTGCATGCCCTTTTGCGGATCGCCGCCGCATTGGACGTGCGAGTGCGCGAACTGGTGAAGCATCTCTAGTCTCTAAATCCATCCCGGCGGGTGTTAGATTGGGGGCCCTGCCAATCAGACAGGTCACACCGGGGTGTCACTTAATCCCCTCGGAATCGTGCGCGATGCGGTCGGCGCCGCAAGGACGGGGTGGTTTTCTTAGCAGCCCGCCAGGTTCATTCATCCGGCAATGAGGCGACCCTTTACGGCCGCACCTGGAAAAATCTCGTCGGCAACGTCCCGATCGGCCGGGTGTGCGGACTGGTCGCGCCGGCTACTTCCTTCCACGTCGCGCGAAGATCCTCGGATTCCAGCAGCGTTCCGCCGCCGGACCATTCGATGACGAACGAGTTGCCCTGCCGCCGGATGCGCACGTCGTCCGCGGCCGTTCGTTCCACCCGAAGCTTCACCGAGTCGAAGTCCACGTAGGCGTCATCGGCGTTGCTCGTTTTGCCCAGGCGAATCACCAAGGGCTGGCCGAGCCCCGAGGGTGCCGGGCCGGAGTCGTAAGCCGTCGAAACGATGTAGAATCCGCCGGCCGCGCCGGGAGCATTCGCGGACTGGATGCCACTCAAGGTCGTTCCACCGGCCAGCAACAAGAGCCGGTATCCGCCGAACGTTCCGATGTTGCGCACGCCGACGGCGGCGGACAGGGTGTAGTGGGTGTTGGGCTGGAGGGTCGCGCTCAATTGCTGGCTGAAATAACTGTCAGCCGGGCCGTCCGAAACGCTGGCGATATTCGCACCGGTCATGTTTGGCAGGATGCCCGAAGCGTTGGGATCGATGATGAACAAACTGGAATAGAGGCTCAGGCCCGGATTGATGCTCCAAAAGACCGACGCGCTGCCGCCCGCGCCGACCGCGCCGGCATTGACGGTCGTCCAACCGTAAACGCCGCTGGTGTTCACGGCTCCATCGGCTTGTCCAAAGGCTTCGAAGTCGGCGTTGACGATAGAAGCCTGGCGGATTGAATTGGAGTCCGGGAACGCCGCCGCGATGGCCGAAGCCCATCGCAACGCATGGACTTCGAGCCCCGCCTGGTTGAAATGCACCCCGTCCGCCAAATAACCCAACCCGCCGAAGTCATCCGTGGTTGGCCCCGGGAAAGCGTCGGCCGATTGCGTGATGGCGTCGTTCTGGCCTTCGATGATGGCCGGCCAATTCTCCGGCGGCGCCTGGGGGTGATACGACACTCGCGCAATGCCCCACGGCACCGACCAGCCGGCGTCGAGCCTGCTCTGGGCGATGATCGCCCGCAGGCGGCTGGAATAGGTCGCCGCGCTCGTGCCATCGATGGAGTCGGACTCACCCTGGTGCCAGAGCACGGCTTTGCACCCATTCGGCCCGAAGTATCGAAGGCCCCCTCCGAGCCTGTGATACCACATTCCGCCCGGCAGCCAGTCCGCGACCGTTGTGCTGCCCAGCGCCACCGAGTAAAAGCCGACCGGCACACCGCACCGCGCCACGCACAGATCGCCCAACTGCGGCCACGGCGAACCGCCAATGCCCGTTGCGACAGGCTGCGGATCATTGGCCCGCTGCCAGCGGCTCGAACCGGCGACCGCCAGCGCGCTGACGCGGTCGTCCTGCGGCGTCTGGGCCGGCGTGCCATCGTTTGCGGCGTTGGATTGGCCCACGGTGACGAAGATGTCGCCAACGCCAACGGGTTCAACGGCGCCCTGGCCGAGTTCGGTGCCGCCCTGCAGGGCGCGGACTTCGATGCGATACCAGCCGGCGGTGACCGTCAGGCTGCCCGCAAATCGGCCGGCGACCGGCGCGTTGTCGAACACGGTCCAATCAGTCGCCGTGCCAGCGAAACCGGTCCGCGGCAGCGCCCGCGCCTCGAAACGCGTCGGAGCGCCCTGGTAAACGCCGCTCAAGCGCAGGGCCGCTGTGTTTTGCGCGCCGCGCTGCACGATGGCCCGGGGCGTTGGTTGCAACACAGTGAATGGGGACTGGGACACATCGTATTCGAACTTGAAGTTCGGCCCGAGGTAGGAGCCGGTGTCGTTGCGCGGGACGAGCGGACGCATGAAACTGTTGCCGATGTTGAATCGGCCTTCCACCCACTGGATGCCCGGCGCCGCCGCCACCGAGGCCTCGCGCGCAATCGGCTCCGCAGTCGCCGCGGAAAACGTTTGCGCGCCGATGACGTAACGTCCGGGGCTCAATGTCACCGGAGTCACTGCGACGAAACTGATGCCGTCTTCCAGGGTCACCTCCGCCCCCTGCGGCACGGAGTTGGAGGCGAGCAACGCGCCGGCTTGATCCCAAAGCCCGACCATCGCCGCTTCCGACGTGCCGTTGAAGTGGTGCTTGCCCAGGTGCGTCACGCGAATGGGGGTGGTCACGTCGAATGCAAAGCCGGCCATGAAATCGCTTCGGTTCGTGCCGACAGCGCTGCGCAAGGACAAGGCAATTTCAGAGACGACCAGCTCAAACTTGAAGTTCGGGCCAAAATACGATCCGCTGTCCGCCCGCACCGAGGTCGGAAGGCTGAACGCGCTGGTCAGGTTGTACCGGCCTTCGACCCAGCGCACGCCGGCCGCGCTGGACAGCGTCGCCCCGAACACGAATCCTTCGGTCCCCGCCGTCGCGAAGGTCTGCGCCCCAATCACGTAGCGGCCCACCGGCAAGTTCACCGGCGTGATGGGAACGTAACTGACTCCGTTCTCCAGCGTCACACCGGCGCCTTGCGGCACCGAGGCGGAACTCAGGAGCGTGCCGCCGCTGTTCCAAATTCCGACCTGTGCCGATTCGGAAGTGCCGTCGATGTGGTGTTTGCCCAGGTGCGTAAGCCGGATCGGCACCGTCACGTCGAAGGCGTAGCCAACCACGAAACTGCCATGGTTGGTGCTAGCCGACAATTGCACCGTAAACGCCGCGCTTGCGCGGACGTCAATCAACCCTGTCCCGAAGAGTGTGACGAGCGCCGCCGCCCAAAGAATCCTGCCCAGGAACTGTTTCATATAGTTTTGCCTGCCGTCCGCGATGCTCGAAAACTCTCCTCCCCTAATCCACAGGGTATAAAAGTCGGAGAGCGATTCCTAAAACGACTCGTTCGAAATTGGAACCGCGCCTCCATAACAGAAGGGCCGCGGGCTGTCCAGCCTCACATCGCAAAAACTTCAGAGGAGCGGTCCTCCGTCTGGACCGCCAACGTAGGGCAGGCGTCTCGCCTGCCCAGCGCCGACGGCGCGTCCCCGTTTGGCCGCTGCGCGGCCAGGGCAGGCGAGACGCCCGCCCTACGCTCGGATTCACGGGCCGGCCTGAAGGCTCACAAGTTCTCGCAGTTCGGCCGTCGGAATCCGCCACGGGCCCAGCAGCGCTGTGTCCACCACCAACGCCTCCGCCTCGATCCGTGTCGCCCGGGACCGCCAGACCGACCCGTCGAAGGTTCGCGCCTCGAAGGCCGCGGGCGACGTGGACGCCTGCCGCAGCACCACTGCGGCCACCTTGCGGCCGATCTCCAGGCTTCGCCGCCCGAACAACACCGAGCCAAGAACGACCCGGCCGTTGGTCACGCATTGAAACTCGCCGTCCACAAAATCGCCATTGCTCAACAGGACTCCACCCCGCCCCACCGGGAATTCCTCCGCACCGTCCAGAGGCCGAAACTCCAATCGCGCCACCTGCCGCGTGAGCACGCGCAGCCCCTTCTTTTCCGGAGACAGCGTCACTGCCGTGTCGTCCACGCCCCGGAAGTGGTCCGCGATGATCGTGCCGTCCCGGAGGACGATCCGTGGGGTGAACCCGGCGCGCGGCTCCAGGGATCGTGCGCTCACGTGGTCGAATTCGGCGGTGGCGGGAGACCCGCGGCGCCGGCTCGCAGCCGCCAGGCCGACATAAATGCGGTCCGGCAGGCCGGCTTCGGTTTTGTCCAGGGCCTGCCACCGGCGGCCATCGGTGGAATAGAATCCCGAAATTGTGTTGCCTTCGCGCCGGAGCTTGACCCAATACGGCGGCTTCAAGTCCGGCCGCCGCTCGTCCGTCGTGCTGACGCCGCGGGTCCTGCCGCGCCGGAAGTGCGCCCCGCCACCGCCGGAGACAGCCATCATGAGGGTGAACGCATCCGAATCGAGACTGGCACGCATGACCACGCCCGCCCTGGCCTGCTGATCCTTCTGGTCCCGCGGGGTAATGCTGGCGACGCGGGCGACTATCTCGCCGTCGCCACGAAACGGCTGGTAAACGAAGTGAAAGCCCTCCTCGCTCTCGACCCGCGCCGGCCGGGACGACTCGACCGTGAACCGCCCTCGATAATGCACCGCGCTGCCGGGCTCTTCGAGCCGGCCGAGGTCCACGTTCTGCCACGGTTCGGGCAGCGCGCCGCGTTCCTCGTCCATGGCCAGCGGCTTCAGGCGCGGACTGAGGGGCGGGGGAAGATTCGTCGGGTTGGTGAAGTCGGCGCGAAGCAGGTTTGAGAGGGCCACACGAACGGGCGGCGCGTTCGATGGCGTGACCAGAAGGGCATCGGGAGCCTCCAGGTGGATGTGGCCGCAAAGGAGACTGCCATCGAGCGTTTGCACAGTGCCGGCATTGGCCGGCGAGATCGCGCCGGAAACCAACGCCGCCAGCAGCATAGTTTCAAGCAGTCGCTTGTTCCGCCAGACCCATGAAAAGACGACGTGCGGCACCAATGTAGTGAAGAGTCCGCGGCATGGATGGCAGATTGCGACTCGCCTCCGGTAGTTTTGGACTGCGGTGCCAAGCGCAGCGCGACACCGCTTTGGCTCGTGTGGCCAAGGGCCGGCCTCCAGCCAAAGCGCCGTCGTCGCTGCGCTTTGCCGGCGCACTCCATGAAGGAATTTAGCGGCTGGCTTCAGCATGTCCGCACGTTCTGACGCTCGCGTCCTCCCGGACTATCAGTCGAGCTTCACGTCGCCGCAGAAATGCACGTTCAACCCCAACTCGGCCAATGCGGCGGCCTTGATGCGCGCGGCCCGATGGGCCTGCCGTTCGCTGGGAACGTAGACGACCTGGATATGATTGGCCTTGTGGCGCGCCATCATTTGATCACGGCTGACGCCCTTCAGGACGGCGTGCATGATGGGCCACTGCGAAGTCGTTTCACGCCAGCGGCGCTCCGTCTCCTTAGGCGGCAGCTTCACGACTTCCGCCACGCCGAGGTCGCAGTGCAATCGGCCGTTCATGATGAACACCCGGCTCCAGACGACATGGCCCGGCTTGCTGACGCCTTTGCAAGTCCCGCCGCCGAGGCGGAAGTACATCGGGGGCTGCCGTTCGCTCACCGCGCCGCGGTAGCCGCCGATGAAATGTGCCGGCGGCGCGGCCCCCGAAATGAGGAAGACCCAAACGAAATCATCCACGCCCGCGCCCGTGAATGGCTCGCCCCAGCGCAAATCGTGCAGCGTATTTTCAGGAGCGAAGCCGAGGTGGCGCCAGAGTTGGTACGTCAGCAGCCCATCCAATCCGGCACACTCGTCCACTTCATTGAAGTGCGGCAATGCCTGGCCTGCGAACAGGACGCGGCCGGTGCGGTCGCACTTCACCGGCGGTCGATCCACGTTGTTGAGCAGGCCCTCGGCCAGGTCGCTGGCGGGTGTGAGGTCCTTCAACCCCTGCTGGTATTGAATGCCGATGGTGGCGCAGCCGAATTCGTCGGCCAGACGCACGGCAGCGACGTACATCCGGCATTGCTGCAGCGTCTGCTTCTCGGTCAACTCCGTTTCATCATCACGGCCCCAGGCGAACTTCATCCCGCGCTTCTGAAGCCAGTTCAAGACGCCGCCCGCCGCCGCGCCGCCGACGCGGAGCGTCTCGGCATACAGAGTGGATTGGCTAAGGCGTTCCTTGAAGAGGCCGGTGGGGTGGAGCAATTCGTCGGGGAGGATGGCATTGTACATCCCCATGCAACCCTCATCGAACACGCCCATGATCGCCTTGCGCCGGCGAAACTCGCAGGCAAAATTCCGCCCGAGCTGCTCCTCCGCAGGCGGAAGGGTGTGCGCATCGAGGTCCCGGACATGGCGCTGATCGTGCGTGACCGAGCCCGTCGCCAGCCATTCACGCAGGCCGGCGCGAAACTTCGCGTCCTTGAACGTTTCGCTCCAAAGCGTGCTGTAGCGAACGCCGGCTTTTGTCATCGAGCCGTTCAGGTTCAACATGCCGACCAGGCCCGGCCAGGCGCCGCTCCAGTTGGCGACGGTGAGGATGGGCCCGCGATGAGTCGACAACCCTGGCAGGACGTGATGGCTGTATTGCCAGACGCTTTCGGCGACGAGGAGCGGGGCGGCCGGGTCGAGCTTGCGAAAGACGTCCATGCCCATTTTCTGAGAATCGATAAAGCCGTGGCGTTTGGCCGGATCCCAGGCGTGCGCGCGGACCAAAGTCCAGCCTTGGGCCTTGAGGGCGCGGGCCAGAGCGGCTTCCATCCGGGCCTGCTCAGGCCAGCAGGTCTGGTTGGCGCACAGCCGCAAATCGCCGCTGGCGACGAGATAGGCGTGGCGCGATCCGAGCGGCGCAGGCGTTTTCACACATTGAATTCGTCCCAATGCTCCTCGACGAAGCGGCGGATTTGCTCGCGACGGCCGCCCAGGATCGCGGCGAAGTAAAGGTTCGGCGGTACCATCAGGCCAAAAAGCAGGGCAATCAGGGGCAGGAAGAAAGAGTCGGAGGCGCGCATCGCGAGGTTGAAAATCACCGAGCAGCACGCCAGCAGCAGGACGCAATGGAGGTAAATCGCATTGCGCGAGTACGAGGTGCAACCGCCCCAGACCTTCAACAATTGGCTGCCGTTCAACTTTCTGAGTTCGGGTACGAACCAACCGAAAAGCGCGCCGATCTTCATGCAGGTGCGCGGAGGGTATTCCAAACAGCCCGCCAGGCAAGCACTGGCTGGTCTGCACTGGATGGCAGAACGCGGTAGGGCGAGGCTCCCGCCGAGCCGAAACTTTCGGTTTAATCGCGGCTCGGCGGGAGCCTCGCCCTACCAGCGTATTGGATCGGAGTTTTTGCTCGAAAGGTTTCCGCAATGGGGTAAAGGATTCCGTCATGCGATCGGATCGTGCAATACTGCTGTTTGTCGCGCTCGCTTGCTTCGGCTGCGGCTGCTCCGGGGGCCACAGGACCGCCAAGGATCCCCTTGCTCCGGTGACTTCCAGAGTCCCGCAGCCTGCCAGGCCTCCCGGCCTCATCGTCACGCCCGCACCGGCCAACCGCGGCAGGATTATACTCGTCAATACCAGCGGCCGCTACGTGGTGCTTAGTTGCCCGTTCGGCTACATCCCCGCCATCGACCGGCGGCTGAATGTTTACCGTGGCGGCCTCAAAGTTGCCGAAATCAAAATCACCGGCCCGCAACGCGACACCAGCACCGTCGGAGACATCATCGCCGGGGAATGCCAGGTGGGCGATGAGACGCGCGAAGAGTGAAAAGCTTCAACCTGCAGACTTCGCCGACTTTGCCGCCGCCTTCTTCTGGTAGGGCGAATGGAGGTTGAAATAAATGCCGCACAGCGGGTGATCGGTCTCTGACTGGCTGAGAATGATCGTGACCTGCCGATCCAGGGCGATACCGTGACGCAGGTTTGGACCGCGGCCCTCGTATTCCTTGATGGCCTTTTCGATCAGCGAGCGAAGCGAAGCCTCGCAGTCATCCGGCGCCTTATCCAGGCACACGATGTATTTCTCGTAGGCCTTGAGGGCCTCGGCGATCTCGGGTTTGAACGTGTCGGCGGTCACGGCGGCAGGATAGAGGCGGCGTGGGCGATTTCAAACTTCAAGTGAGCGCTTCAGTTCCCGCCGGCGCGCCAGCCGGTTTTCTCGATGCGTTCCAGTTCCGCGGTGATGTTCGTGCCCTGGTGGAAGGAGAGCCAGCCGGTGAGGCGGCGGGTTTGGCCGGGCGGGCAGTCGGGGAACTTCGGGTCGGAGTGCAGGCAGGGCACGGGCGGGTTGGCCCAGGCGCGGTCGCACGGATCCCAGGCGGTGAGAATCCACTTCGTGCCATCGTCGGACCGGCAGGCGACGTAGGGTTTCTGGAACAGCTTGTTCGCGTTGGTCAATGCCGTAAACCCGGCCGCGGCTTTGAGCATGACACAATTTTGAACGCGCAAGTCGCGGAGGATCTCGCTCGTGCCGTTGGTGAGCGTGAGTTCCATGCGCACGGCGTCGGCGCCGGGCTTCACTACGGCGCCAAAGCTGATGCCGTTGGGCAGACGGCGGGCGATGCGCAAGACGCCGCCGGAGTCGGAACGATCCCACTCAAGCGGATCGAGCTTCGTGCCCTGCTTGTCGAAGATCGTCGGAATGTGCGTGTGCGCCAGGTAGGTAAGGCCGAGGTGGGACCAGAGGGCTTCAGGCACGTCGATGACGACGTAGCTGGCGTCGTCCCACGGGGTGAAGACACTGACTTTGGTCTCCCGTTGCGGTCGGATGGCGCCTTCCAGGAAGCCGATGCGCGGGTGGCGTCCGCCGGGGTAAGGGAGCACTCTCAGTGGCGCGCCGGTGAGGCGCCTGGGTGGCGGGACATTTTCAAGCCCGAGCCTGCGCAACGCGGATTTGACTTCAGGCACGTCCAATCCCGTTGCGTCGCCCATCTCTTCGGGGGTAAAGCGGTGCCAGCTCATGTTGCGCAGCCAATAAGCGAGGTCCGCTTCGTCGCGTGGCGGGCGGCAGTTTGACGGTTCGGCGGCTGAGGCGCCTGAGGCGACTGAGGCGAGGATCAAAGAAAGCACTGCGAGCAGGAAAGTGCTCCCCGAATTCTCGTGCGCAGGCTGCCCGTGAACCGAGACGGAGCGCCGAGCTCCCGTTCGGCGCGATCCGGCGCTTGGGCCGCTCCGAGCGGCGGTTCGGCGCTCCGGTTCCTGGGCCGCCTCGACCTCCAACTTTGGACACGTACGGGAGCCATGAATCGTCGCCCTGGGAGCGCCGGCATCCTGCCGGCGAGTTTTTCGATTCACAACCAAGTGACTCGCCGGCAAGATGCCGGCGCTCCCAGGGCAGGCAGGCGAATCGCAACTCATTTGATGTCGTCCGGCTCGACGCGGACCTGGGTGGAAAGCTTGTAGGGATGGCCTCGGGGTGACTTGAGGGTGACCTCGCCCATGAAAGCGCGGTACCCGTGATCCGGAGCGGGCACGAAACCGGTCGCTCGGCTGCTCGGCTCGTCCTGAAGCACGCGACTGGTCCAGGTTTCGTCCCGAAAATCGCGGTCCCGTGAGGTGGTGGTGAACAGCCGGATGCTCTCGGCTGCGGGCTCGATGGTCAAGTCCAGTCCGGGCTTTTCGCCTCTTTTGAACGTCCAGGACATCTTTGGCAGTTCCTTGCCGTCAGCAATCATTTCGAAAAAGGCCGCCAGGGTTTGTATCGAGTCCTTTCTGTCGCCCTGCTCGTGCCCGGCGTTGGGCGTCTGGAAGATGAGCTTGGGACCGGGGAGGTCGTTCCAATAGTGGCGGAGCGAATCGACCGTCCAATAACGGTCGTTGGTGCCGAGGAGCAGGAGCTTGGGCATGGTATAGCGATTACGATAGGAGTACGGGTCGACCCAACTGCGCAGGTTCACGTTGCGGGGCTCGTCAAGCGCCAGGTGGAGGTTGAGGTCGGTGTATTCCTGGATCTGCTCGCTCTGCCGGCCATAAACCTTTTGCGCCCACGCGATCTGCTTCTTCATGTTCAGCATGTCGATCACTTGCGGAGCGATGGCTTTGACGCGCGGGTCGACGGCGCCGGTGAGCCAGGTGGTCCAGCCGCGCTTGGAGATGCCGGAAACGACGAAGCCTTCGATGGTCTCGCCGTTCTCCTGCTTTGCAAAAGCGGTCACAGCGTCCATCGCGCGGACGGCGCTCTTGGTCATGGGGAAGAGCAACGGCCAGGTTTCGTCGCCGGTCTTGAGGTATTGGAAAAAGGTGTAGGCGACGAGCGTGTCCTCGACTTTGCCCCCATAGAGCGGTTGATTGGGCACCTGGCTGACGACGGCGGCGACGGCCCCGGCCTGCTCGGCCAGAAGTTTGAGCATCTTCAGGCTGCTCTTTCCCTCGCCGTCGCCGGTGATGAAGAGGAAGGCTATGCGCGGATTCCGGACTTTTTCCGGCCGCACCACCTGGAGGTGATGGGTCCAGAGATGCTCGCGCCATTTCTGCGAAGTCATCTCCAGGTGCGTCACGGTGAAACCCATTGGTTTGCCCTGGTCGGCCTTCTTCCAGGTAAATGCCGGGTCTGACGCATTCACATAGTTTTCGAGCGCGCCAGCCCGAAGCGAGAGCGGCAGGAGGCCCAGCCCGAGCGCGCCGACGATGACCACTGGATGAAACCAACCACTGCGTTGCAAACAATTTGGTTGCGACATGAGGAGATACCAGTGAAGCGAGGCGTCCGCGTCAAGCGGGAAGCCTCGGACCCACCTGGATTTGGGCTCGTCGCGGCGCGCTTGAGTTTCCGGCCGGCCGCCCTAGTCTCCGTCGTGTGGCCGACCCCGACAAGCCCGCCGCGCCCGTCATTGCCCCCGCCGACGCCGCCACTTTGCCGGGCATCCCATCTCTTTCCCCAACCGCCCGCCGCTGGCACAAACCGATGTTCGTTGTTTTTCTGGCGACCTGGATGGCCAACACCGCGCTCGCGGGCCTGGGAGTTGAATTGCCTGTTGGATTCGGCTGGGTCGAGGCGCTCTTGCCCGTCAGCGCGGTCACGACGACGCTGCTCGCGCTGGCATGCCGGCTGCCGCTTCAAAACGTCCTGATGGCGGCGGTCAGCATCTCCTCGCTGGCCACTGGCATCCTGGCCGTGGGTGCGAAGACCGGAACGCCCTTCGGGCCAATCGTCTTCACCGACAGCCTGGGCGAGCGCCTCTTCGAAGTGGTGCCGTGGCCCCTGCCTTTGTTGTGGGTGGTGCTGATCATCAACGGCCGCGGTGTCGGCCGACTCATCATGCGGCCGTGGCGCAAAACGAATTACTACGGTTTTTGGGTGATCGGCATCTCCTGCGGGCTGGTAACGGTCTTCGCGTTCGGCTTCGAGCCTTTCGCAGCGAGAGTGAAACACTACTGGCTTTGGCAGACCGCGCAGGGCACGCCGAGTTGGTCCACGGCGCCGTGGGTGACTTTTCTCGGCTGGCTCCTGACCGCGGTGGGGATTGTCGCGCTGAGCATCCCGTGGCTGATCAACAAGCTTCCGGTCAAACAGCCGATGGACTACCAGCCGTTGATAGTGTGGACGCTGGTGAATCTATGGCCGGCGGCGGGCAACGCGAGCCGCGGACTTTGGACGCCGGTCGTTCTCGTGGTGACCCTCAATTTGATCGCCGCCCTTTACGCCATTCGCGGCGCGCGCTGGTGAGGGGCCTGGCCGCCCGCTCAAAAACTGTAGCGGCGCTCTATTAGCGCCGTAGGCAGATTAGATTCCTTGAGGTTTCTTGGCGGTCACAGACCGCCGCTACAGTGCAGCCAAGTTTTTGAACGGACTCCTACGGTCCGAATTGAGGTGGGTCAAACTCGCTATCCAGGTTGGAGTGCGAATCGCGGGCTACGGGAACGTGATGGCGAGATTCCGAATATCCGGATCCGTAGCCCACATGTTGACCGGGGCAAACGTTTTTCCAAACTTCAAGAAGCGGGCGCTGCCGTCGGCAAACGCATAGTTGGAGCCCGCGCCGCCGCTGTGCCGGATTTGATTGACCTGTATGAGATCATCGTCCGCGTAGGAGTCCATCCAGAAGTGCCCTTCGCCCGGGGGCGGAGTGGGATCGCCTTCCTTCTCACCAAAGACCACTGTATCCGTCGGTTCCGTAATGGCGCTTTCTGGAAACCCGTTGGTCTGGGTAGTGGCTTTGAAGTAGTCGTTGAAACCATTGATGATGTAACTGCGCGGGGCGTTGTCGGGCGGGTTGGGTCCTCCGAAAGTGTGTCCCGGCGACGTATCGCTGGGACACCTGAGAATCCTTAAGTCCCGGTAGCCTTCCTGCAATGCGGTGGTCCAGCGGAGCCCGCCGCGCACCGGGTAGCGCCCATCGTTGTCGTCGGCGTAAATATTGAGTGACAGTCCAAGCTGCTTGAGATTGTTCACGCATTGAATGCGCTTGGCCGCCTCCTTCGCCTTGGCCAAAGCGGGCAACAGCATTCCGGCGAGGATCGCGATGATGGCGATAACCACCAGCAATTCGATGAGCGTGAACGCCGCGCGTTGCGCGGTCCGGTTCGATTCAATTTTTCCCTTCATGAGTTCGCACGGCTGCCGGGCACAGCCAATTACGCTGATTTCGACCCCAGGACGGGGCGGAAAATTCATGGAAAATTGTGGAAATTGCCCGACGGACTCAGTACCACGCCAACTCCAGTTGCACGTCGGCGCGCTGCCAGGCTTCGGTGAACTGACGCTGGACGTCATCGGCCTGCTGTCGTTTGCCCTGGGCGCGAAGGGATTGTTCGAGGCCGAAGAGGCCCCAGCCGTTGCGCGGCCAGCGCTTGACGTCGTCCCGGAAAACCTGTTCGGCCCTCGCGGCGTCGCCAGATTGGAGCAGGGCCGCGCCGAGGGGGAGACGGGCGGAAATCGGCCAGTAGGACGGTTCCATGTAGGGGATTGCGTCCTGGGCGGCGACAGCTTTCTCCAACTGCTCGATCATGGCGGGCATGTTTCCTTTCGCTCCAGCGACCTTGCCGGCCAGCCAGGTTGCGGGCACGGCGAGCGTGGCCGACACGGGGAACACCGGGCTGCTGAGCTTTTTCGCCTCATCGCTCGCGGCAAGGGCGGCGAGGGCGCTTTGTTCGCGTTCGGCGGACGCGACATCCTTGTGCGCGACGAACGCGAGGCCGCGGCAGAAATGCCACAGGGCACGATCCACGAGGAAATCGTTCGTGGCCGGCGGTTGGGGAATGGCAATGACTTCCTCCCACTTGCCGAAGCGGGCGAGCGTGAGCCACGGCAA
>WNGA01001910.1_pt1 | contig 44086 bp, 41 predicted proteins | sample 5400061 | NCBI WGS metagenome assembly WNGA01 (sample SAMN13153366, study PRJNA577476) | soil metagenome | isolation source: 100 cm soil or saprolite under grassland replicate 2 | place: USA:California | collected 2016-06-15 | reverse complement strand
CGCGAAGGCGCGGTCGCGTTCCTTCAGCGAGGCGCCGGCGGCGAGATCGATTCGCGTCTGACCAAGGTCTTCATCAAGGAACAAGCCGCCCTCTTCACGGCGATCGAAGACCCTAGAATCTTCGACAGATTCCTCGCTCTCGAGCCAGGGCCGGTCGTGTGCGCGGACGATCATCGCGTCGACGACGTCGCGCGCGCTCTCGCGACCTTCGCGGATCTCCGATGTCCCATCTTCGTGGGCCATTCGACCAGCGTCGCTGCGCTGGCCGAGCGCGCGGCGGCCGAGCTCGGGTTCGCGGCCGAAGACGTCCGGGTGCTCCGGCGCGCGGCGCTGCTCCACGACATCGGGCGGCTCGGCGTACCGAACCGCATCTGGACCAAGCCCGGACCGCTCGACTGGAGCGAGATGGAGCGGGTTCGTTTGCACGCGTACTACACGACGCGCGTGCTATCGCCGATCCGCCTGCTCGGGCCGGTGGCTGATGTCGCGGCCGCCGCGCACGAACGCGTCGATGGCGCCGGCTATCCGCAAGCGCGCATCACACGATCGCTGTCGCCGGCGGCGCGGGTGCTGGCGGTCGCCGACATGGCGGTAGCCATGAGCGAGGCGCGCCCGCACCGGGAAGCCCTGGGCCCGGAGCACATCGCGCGCGAGCTGGTGGCGGAGGTCGATGCCGGTCGACTGGACGCCTGGGCGGTCGATGCGGTGATGGCCTCATTGGGCGTGAAGACGCGACTCGCGGCACGCAGGACCCACGGGCTGTCGGACCGGGAGCTCGAGGTCTGTGGCCTCATCGCGCGCGGAAAGATGAACAAGGAGATCGGCGACGTCCTCGGCATCACCCTGCGGACGGTGCAGAACCACGTCGCGCACATCTTCGACAAGCTAGGCGTGCACAGCCGCTCAGGCGTGGCCGTCTGGCTGGTCGAGAACGACCTCGCGCACTAGGGAAGCGCCTTCGCCTGGAGGACCTCCCAGGCGATGTTCACGATCCCGAACGATTGGTAGTTGCCGCAGTGGGTGCCGTTCTGCACCGTGCAGAGAATGGTATCGACTTCGGCGCCGCACATCGGGAACGCCTGGCACGCGGTGTGATTCGGTAGTGGCTGCGGCGAGCCGGTGCACATGTTGATGGTGCCGAACGACATGAATGTCTGTTGCGCGCCCGGGAAGGTCGTTGTGCCGCCATCGCGCAGACCGCCTTCGTAGGGAACCAGGTCGTCGCTCGTTCCCCGGAACTGGATCTCGGAGATGGGCCGCGCCGGCTTGCACGTGGTCCCGCAGGTCCGATCGCTCGCCGCCGCGCTGGTGACGCAATCGAAGTCGACGGGCGCGACGGCGGCGATCACGTCGGCGGCATCACACGCGAGCTTGAACGCCATGCCGCCGCCGTTCGAGCAACCGGTTGCGTAGACGCGTTTCGGATCGATGCAGGCTTCCTTGGCCAGGGTCGCGACGATCGCTTTCGTGAACGCCACGTCGTCGATCTTCTGCTCGAACGCCGTCCGGCAGCAACGACCCGCGTTCCACGAGTTACCGACGCCGTCCGGCCAGATCATGATGAAGCCCTGCTTGTCGGCGAGCGCGCCCCAGCCGGTCGAGCCTTTCCAGCTCGAGCCGGTGCCGCCAAGCGGGTGAAAGTCGATCACGACCGGAACCGGCGTCTTGCCCGTGTACGCGGGCGGGACGTGGCGCAGGAAGGTGCGCGTCATGCCGCCGACCATGATCGACTGCGTGGTCTCCCCAGCGGCCACGGTGGCGGTGGCCGGGCAGGATCCTCCCCCCGAAGAACCACTGGCACCCGCGCCACCGCCACCGCGTCCCCCGGAACCGCTTTCACCCGTCGAGCCGCCGCGTCCAGCGCCCGCCCCAGTTCCGGCGGCGCCCGTCGTGCCGGCAGGCCAGCGGCAGCGCTCGTCCCCGCGGCGCCCGTCGTTCCCGCGGCGCCCGTCGTGCCGCCCTGCCCGCCCACACCGCCTCCGGCGCCTCCGCCGCCGCAGGACAGCAGCGACGTGACGGCGATGGCCAAGGCGAGACGGTGAGTGGTCGCGGACGTCATCGGTCGGCTTTCGCCGACTAGAACTGTTGGAAGAACTTGGCGATCGCCGCGGCGGCGAAGCTCGGGATGGCGTGGGGATCACCGGGCCTCACGCACCAGACCACGGGATATCCGGGCATGCAGCCCTGGTACGCGACGCACGGCGACGGGTCGACGGGCATCGTCATCGAGGTGCAGCCGTTGTAGCGGACCAACGCGTCGATCATCGGCTGGGCCATCGTTATCGGCAGCGCCGTGTCTGCATCACCATGCGTGGCCCAGATCGCGACCGGACGCGCGGGCTTCGTGCGGGTGCAGGTCGCGCCGCTGATGGCGGCGCCGGACATCGCTCCGATGCCGCGGAACACGTCGCTCATGTTGCACGCGGCGGTGAACGACATCGAGCCGCCGTAGCTGAACCCGGTCGCGTAGTAGCGCGCCTTGTCCGTGCAGTACTTGGCCTCGAGCTCGGCCATCATCGCGCGCGTCGCGGCTTCATCCTGACCGTTCGTGTTGGGGAAGCCCTGGTTACTACCGCTCGTCAGGCCATCCAGGCTCACGTAGATGGCAGCCGGGAAGCCCTGGCGAACCCGGTACATCGTCAGCCCCTGGAAGCCGTTGCCGCCGAGCGGGTGGTACTGGAACACGACCGGATACGGATGTTTCGGATCGTAGCTGTCAGGAAGCTGGGCCCAGTACTTCCGCGCCGTCCCGCCGACGGTCATCGTGCATGGCGCAGCCTGCGTGTTGCACGCCGTGGTCGTCGGCGTGGCGTTGCAACCCGCGGACGGCATTGGATCGCCGGAGGGCGGGGCCGACGTTCCGCCCGCGCCCGAACCTCCTGCGCCCCCCGTCCCACCGCGGCCAGCCGCTCCCGTCGTGCCGGCCCGGCCGCCTGCGCCCGTCGTACCAGCCGCACCGCTGCTGCCAGCGGCTCCGGTCGTCCCGGCCGCGCCCGTCGTCCCGCCGCGGCCGGTCGTCCCAGCGCCACCGGTCGTGCCCGCGGCGCCCGTCGTGCCCGCGACGCCGGTCGTACCCGCCGTGCCCGCCGCGCCTGCGACGCCCGTCGTGCCTGCAACGCCCGTCGTGCCTGCAACGCCTGTCGTTCCCGACGCCCCCGTCGTGCCCGCCGATCCCGTGTCCCCGACACCGCCCGCCTCGCATGACGCGAGCCAGATCGACAACAGCCCCACGGCCAGGGATGAAACGAACCGAACACAACGAATGCGGTTTGCCATGTCGCTTGCCTCCGCCGGGGGTGGAACGGGACGCGCGCCCGCGCACCTCGAAGTCAAGCGGCCTCGGCCGAAGCCGGCAATGAGTGTTTCGATCTACGCGGTCACGGGAGCGCTTCTTTCTGAAACATCTCCCAGGCGATGTTGATGATCCCGAACGACCCGTAGCTACCGCAGTGGCTGCCGTTCTGGACCGTGCACAGAACGGTGTCGACGTTGCCGCCGCAGGTCGGATACGCCTGACACGCGCTGTGACCGGGCAGCGCCTGTGGCGTGCCCGTGCACATGTTCAGCTGACCCCAGGTCGTGAAGTTCTTCATCGCGCCCGGAAAGTAGTAGCCCGCCACGACGGGCGTCAGACCGCCGTTGTAGGGGACGGCGGAGTCGTTCGTCCCGCGGAACTGCGTTTCGGAGATGGGCCGCGCGGGGTTGCACATCGCGCACGAGTTGTTCAGCTGCTCCGACATGTTGGTCGACGGGTTGGTGCTGCAGTCGAAGTCGACCGGGGCAATCGCCGCGATCACGTCAGCGGCGTCGCACGCGACCTTGTAGGCCATGCCGCCACCGTTCGAGCAGCCCGACGCGTAGACACGTTTGGTGTCGATGCAGGCGTCCTTGGCGAGCGTGGAGATGATCGCCTTGGTGAAAGCCACGTCGTCGACGTTCTGGCTCTGGGCGGGATTGCAGCAGCGGCCTACGTTCCAAGAGTTGCCGACGCCGTTGGGGAAGATCGTGATGAAGCCCTTGCTGTCGCCGAGCGTCGCCCAGCCAGACAAGCCCTTCTGGCCCGAGCCCGAGCCACCGAGCGGATGGAAGTCGATCACCACCGGGACGGGCGTCTTGCCGGTGTAGCCCGTCGGGATATGCCGGATGAACGAGCGGTTCATGCCGCCCACCATGATCGTCTGGGTCATCTCGCCCGAGGTCGCGTTAGCGGTCGTGGGGCATGACCCAGCGCCGGCGGCACCGGTTGCGCCGGCGCCGCCCGTTCCCGCGGTGCCGGTGGTGCCGCCTCGTCCCGCCGCGCCGGCGACACCTGCAGCGCCGGTCGTGCCCGCGGCGGCCGTCGTGCCGGCGGCACCCGTCGCGCCCGCCGGGCCCGTGGTTCCTGCGGCACCCGTGGTTCCGGCGGCGCCGGTCGTCCCGGCTGCGCCCGTGGTCCCCCCTGCGCCCATCGTCCCGGCGGCACCGGTCGTGCCCGCAAAGCCCGTGGTTCCGGCGGCGCCCGTGGTTCCAGCCGCGCCCGCGCCGTTCGGTCCGTCGCCGGACGACGTGCACGCCGCGAATGCAAGCGCAGCCACCGAAACGCGGAACGACCAGACACGGCGGAAAGACAGGATCGTCAGGTTCATCGAAGACCTCCTCGTCAGTGCCCTGGGCTGCTACGAACGGGACGTTAGGTCCGAGATGGTTGCTATGTCAACTTGTTGATATATCCACTTCATGCGCCGCAGGAGGCGTTTCTGAGAGGTCGGTGCGTCACTCCGCGGCGCTGCCGGCGGCGCGGGTGCGGCGCCGCGCGGCGCGCGGGTAGTACCTGGCAACGTAGTGCGCCGTCGCCTTCTCGACCTCGGGCAGGTTCTCGTGCAGGCGCTTGAGCAGCCGCAGCAACGTGTCGCGCTCGGGTTCGCTCAACACCGACAGCAGCGCCCGCTCGCGTTCCAGGGCCATGTCACGGATCTCGTCGTGAAGCGCGCGCCCCGCCGGCGTTAGGGTCGCGATCCGCACCCTGCCGTCGGCGGCATCGAGGCCCATCGTGATCAGCTTCCGGGCCTGCATGCCCTTGAAGCAGCGGCTGACCGCGCCCTTGTCCATGCCGAGGACCTGCGACACGCGCTGGGCCGTGATCGACGTGTGGATCGCCAGCAGCACGAGGCAGCGCCAGGTCTCGACGCCGACGTCGAACACCTTGAGGTAGTTCCGCGAAGCGCCGCGGCCCAGCTTGTTGGCGACGAACGTCAGGTAGGCGGGCGCGTAACGTTCGAGATCGATGACCTTGGACTTGTTGCCCACGCGAATTGGTCACTGTACCTCAGACGAGCTGCTGTTCCAGGTGGTGCAGGACCTCGTAACAGGGCATCACCTGGGCGACGCTGGCGTTGGGCTCGCGGGCTTCGCGGATTGCGGCGACCCACTCGCGGTCCTGGAGCTCGATGCCGTTCATCGAGCGCGCGACCTTGGACACGTCGATTTTCTGGTCCTTGCCGTCGAAGAGATCGTCGTAGCGGGCGACGTAGGTGCCGAAGTCGCCGATGTAGCGGAAGAAGCTGCCGAGCGGGCCGTCGTTGTTGAACGACAGGTTGAGCGTGCAGATCGCGCCGCTCTCGGCCTTGAGGACGATGCCCATGTCCATCGCGATCCCCAGCGTCGGATGGATCGGACCCTGGACCGCGCTCGACTTCACGATCGGGCTTCGCGCCTGGTAAGCGAACAGATCGACGGTGTGCGCGGCGTGGTGCCACAGCAGATGGTCGGTCCAGCTGCGCGGCTGGCCGAGCGCGTTCATGTTGGTGCGACGGAAGAAGTAGGTCTGCACGTTCATCTGCTGGAGATTGAATTCGCCGCTCACGATCCGCTGACGCACCCACTGGTGGCTGGGGTTGAAGCGCCGCGTGTGGCCACACATCGCGACTTTGCCGGTGGCCTTGGCGGCGGCGACCACCGCCTGTCCGTCCTCCAGCTTGTCGCAAAGCGGGATCTCGATCTGGACGTGTTTGCCGGCGTGGAGGCAGGCGAGCGCCTGCGACGCGTGCATCGGCGTGGGCGTGCACAGGATGACGGCGTCGACGTCCTTCAGCCTCAGGCTCTGGGCGAGGTCGGTGGTGGCGTGCGGGATGCCGTACTTGTGCGCAACCTCCTCGGTCTTGGCCCGGTCGCGGCTCACGAGCGAGACCACGTTGACGCCGTCGATGGCCTTGAGCGCGTCGAGGTGCTTGATGCCGAAGGCGCCGGCGCCGGCAACAGCGACGTTGAGGGTCATGACGTGGGTTCCTTTCGTGGCGCTGGCTCTTCGAGGATCACATGCCCGACCGCCGTGTTGCTGGCGGGGACGTGATAGTGGCGATGCACGAGCTTGGGTTTGGCGCCGCCGGAGGCGTCGGCCATCGCGCCGCGCGCGATCAACCACATCACGAGCTCGATGCCCTCGCTGCCGGCCTCGCGCACGTACTCGATGTGCGGCATCTGCGACAGCGTGGCGGGGTGGTCGACCAGAAGATTGAGAAACTGGTTGTCCCATTCCCGGTTGATGAGGCCCGCGCGCGGCCCTTGCAGTTGGTGGCTCATGCCACCCGTGCCCCAGATCTGCACGCTGAGCGGCTGGTCGAAGCTTTCGACCGCCTTGCGAATCGCCTTGCCGAGCTGGAAGCAGCGCCGGCCCGAGGGAACCGGGTACTGCAGGACGTTGACCGCGAATGGGATCACCGCGCACGGCCAGACCGGTGGCTGGCCGCACATCAGGCTGAGCGGCACCGTGAGGCCGTGGTCGACGTCCAGCTTGTTGGCGATGGTGAGATCGAAGTCGTCCTGGATCACGCTCTGGGCGATGTGCGACGCGAGCTCGGGGTGGCCGACGACCCTCGGCACCGGCCGCGGGCCCCAGCCCTCGTCGGCGGCCTGGAATTCGGCCGCGGTGCCGATCGCGAAGGTGGGGATGAGATCGAGGCTGAACGCGCTGGCGTGGTCGTTATAGACGAGAAACACCACGTCGGGCGTGTGCGCGTCGAACCAGCGCCGCGAGGGCACGTAGCCGTCGAACAGCGGCTTCCAGTACGGCTCCTCGGTCTTGCCCTGATCGATGGCGACGCCGATCAGCGGCACGTGGCTCGTGTAGACCGACGCCGTGACGCGCGCCATGTCAGCGTTTCCATCCCGGCGCGCCGCCGCCCTGCGGTTGGCGGTGCACCTGCGCGTCTCCGTCCTCGCCGATCACGCGATTGCCTGCGATGCCGCGGCCGCCCTTCACCATCATCTCGCGGTACGCAGCCTCGCTCATTCCGGTCATGCTGGCCGCCATCTGCAGGAAGCTCTTGCCGTCGGTCGCGCCGATCTTGGCGAGGAAGTAGATGTTGCCGCCGGCGGCGATCGCCTGGTTCAGATCGCGCGCGAGCACCGCCTGCTTCTGCGTCTCGGTCATCGGCCATTCGTCCAGGTAGCCACGCTCGTTGGCTTTGAAGCGCTCGCGGTTCTCCGCCTTCATGAGACTCATGCAGAACTGGTTGAGCCAGTAGCCCTGGCGTGACTGTTCGGCGTCGAAGATCGTCGTGCCGGGGATGTCGAGGTAGGGCTTGTCGAGCGGCATGTCGGTGTCCTTCACACGTGTTCCGGCCAGTAGAGGCGCATCGGGTTGTCGACCAGCAGCTTGTGCTGCAGCGCGGGTGTGGCCGCGACGTGTGGGATGACGTCGACCAGCAACCCGTCGTCGGGCATGTGGTGTTTGAGATTCGGGTGCGGCCAGTCGGTGCCCCACAGCACGCGGTCGGGGAAGCTCTCGACCACGCGGCGGGCGAACGGAACCACGTCGCGATACGGATGGCGCTCGCCGCCGCGCGCCGGCGGGCCGCTGACCGACAGGCGCTCGGGGCAGCTGATCTTGGTCCACACGTTGGGGTGTTGGCGCATGAGGTCGAGAAACATCCCGAACTCGGGACCGTCGAGCGGCTTGCTGACGTCGGGCCGGCCCATGTGATCGACGACCACGGTCGTCGGCAACGCGGTGAAGAAGTCCCACAGCTCGGGCAGGTCCTGCGCCTCGAAGTAGACGACCACGTGCCAACCGAATGGCCCCACCCGGCGGGCGATCTCCATCAGCTCGTCACGGGGCGTGAAGTCGACCAGGCGTCGGAGGAAGTTGAAGCGCACCCCGCGCACGCCGGCGTCGTGCAGCTCGGCGAGCTCCGCGTCGGTGATGTCGCGGCGCACGGTGGCGACGCCCCGCGCGCGGCCGCCACTTGCGCGGCACGCGTCGGCCATCGCGCGGTTGTCGGCGCCGTGGCAAGTGGCCTGCACGATCACGTTGCGCGCGAAGCCCAGGTGATCGCGGAGGGCGAAGAGCTGCGCCTTGCTGGCGTCACAGGGCGTGTACTTGCGCTCGGGCGCGTAGGGGAACTCGGCGCCGGGGCCGAACACGTGGCAGTGCGCGTCCACCGCGCTGGGCGGGGGCGTGAACCTCGGTCTGCTCGGACGCGGGTCCCAATCGAGCCAGCCGAGTGTTTTCTCGAAGGTCGGCAAGCGTCAGTCCTTGGCCGACGTCACGTGGTCGAGGATGCGGTCGGCCTCGATGAGCGCGACGTTCATCAGTCGATGTACCTCAGGCCCGCGGCCGCGAGCGGCTCGCGCATGCCGTACATGTCGAGGCCGAGCACGCCGGACGCGAGCTTGGCCCGCTTGTCGGTCTCGTTAGCCTCGCGCTTGACCGCGCCCGCCAGCGTGGCGGCGGCGTTCGCGCGCGGGACGCACACCACGCCGTCGTCGTCGGCGACGATCACGTCACCGGGGTGCACGAGCGCGCCGGCGCACACCACCGGGATGTTGACCGAGCCCAACGTGGCCTTGACCGTGCCCTTGGCGCCCACGGCGCGACTCCAGACCGGGAAGCGCATCTCGCCGAGCGGCTTGACGTCGCGGCAGCCGCCGTCGATGACCAGCGCGCGCGCGCCGCGCGCCTTGAAGGACGTGGCCAGCAGCTCGCCGAAGAACCCGTCGCTGCAGTCGGCGGTGACGGCGGCGACCACGACGTCGCCGGGGCGGATCTGCTCGGCCGCGACGTGGAGCATCCAGTTGTCGCCCGGCTGCAAAAGCACGGTCACCGCGGTGCCGGACACCTGCGCGCCCGCGTAAATCGGCCGCATCTTGGGTTTCATCAGACCGACACGGCCCATCGCCTCGTGCACGGTGGCGCTGCCGAACGCGCCGAGGTCGTCGGCGACGCGCGCCTCCGTGCGCTGGATGTTGCGATACACGACGCCGATTTCGTACATGGTTCACTTCCCTCGTTTGGCCAACGCGGCGTCGAGCCGCGGGTAGACCCGCCGGGCGTTGCCTTCGTAGATCGCCCACCGGTCGGCGGGCGTCAGCTGCGCCGCCGCCTCGACGTAGCGCTTGGTGTCGTCGTAGGGGTGACCGGTCTCGGGATCGATGCCGCGGACGGCGCCGATCATCTCGCTCGCGAACAGGATGTTCCGGAGCGGGATCACCCGGGTCAGCAGATCGATTCCCGGTTGGTGGTAGACGCAGGTGTCGAAGAAGACGTTGCCGAGCAAGTGATCCGCGAGCGGCGGCTTTCGAAGCTCCTGGGCGAGGCCGCGATAACGGCCCCAATGGTAGGGCGCTGCGCCGCCGCCGTGCGGGATGACGAAGCGCAGGGTCGGGAAGTCCCGGAACAGGTCACCCTGGACGAGCTGCATGAACGCCGTGGTGTCGGCGTTGATGTAGTGGGCGCCGGTGGTGTGGAAACACGGGTTGCAGCTGGTGCTGACGTGGATCATCGCCGGGATGTCGTGCGCGACCAGCCGTTCGTAGATCGGATACCAGTGCCGGTGGGTGAGGGGCGGCGACGTCCAGTGGCCGCCGGACGGATCGGGGTTGAGGTTGACGGCCACCGCGCCGTACTCGGTGACGCACCGGTCGAGCTCGGGGATGCAGGTCTCGGGCGCGACGCCCGGGCTCTGGGGCAACATCGCCGCGGGGATGAAGTGGTCGGGGAACAAACGACTGACCCGGTGGCAGAGCTCGTTGCAGATCGCGGCCCAAGTCGACGACACCTGGAAGTCACCGATGTGGTGAGCCATGAAGCTCGCGCGCGGGCTGAAGATCGTGAGGTCGGATCCGCGCGCTTTCATCTGCGCGAGCTGGTTCGCCTCGATCGTCTCGCGAATCTCGTCGTCGCTGATCCGGAGCTCCGAGACCCTCGGCGTCGCCGAGGGGTCGTGGATGCCGGCGATCTGCCGGTTGCGCCAGGCCTCGAGCGCCTTCGGCGCGGTGGTGTAGTGCCCATGGATGTCGATGATCATGCGGCGCGCCTCCCGTTGCCGAAGTCGAGCGGCAGGCCGACGTAGTTCTCGGCGATGGTCCGCGCCGCGGGCTCGGAGTGAAACAGGTAGTCGAGCTCGGCGTCCTGGAGCTTCGCGCCGATCGGGCCGTCGTCCGGGAAGCGGTGCATGAGCGACGTGAACCACCACGAGAACCGCTCCGCACGCCAGATGCGGCGCAGGCAGCGCTCGGAGTATGCGTCGAGGCCGGCGTCGCTTCCCTCCCGGTAGTGCTCGATGAGCGCGCCCGACAGGAACTTCACGTCGGTTGCCGCCAGGTTCAGGCCTTTGGCGCCGGTCGGGGGGACGATGTGTCCGGCGTCGCCGGCCAGAAACAGCCGACCAAACCGCAGGGGCTCGCAAACGAAGCTGCGCAAGGGCGCGATGCTTTTCTCCAGCGACGGACCCGTCACGAGCGCCTCGCGGCCGCGGGGGTCGAGGCGCAGACGGAGCTCGTTCCAGAACGCCTCGTCGGACCAGTCTTGCACTTTCGCGGTGAGGGGCACCTGTAGGTAGTAACGGCTGCGAGTCGGGCTGCGCATCGAGCAGAGTGAGAAGCCGCGCGGGCTGTTGATGTAGATGAGCTCGTCCGAAACCGGCGGCCTGTCCGCGAGCAACCCCAGCCAGCCGAACGGGTACACTTTCTCGTACTCGGTAATCGCGTCGCGCGGCACGCTGGCGCGGCACACGCCGTGGAAGCCATCGCAGCCGGCGATGAAGTCGCACGTGATCTCGTGGCTGGCGCCGTCCTTCTGGTAGCTGACGCGCGGGTCGTGGCTGTCGATATCGTGCACGGCGACGTTCGCGGCCTCGTAAACGGTCGGCAGGCCGGTCGCAGCGCGCGCCTCCATGAGATCTCGCGTGAGCTCGGTCTGGCCGTAGACGATCACGTTCTTGCCGCCGGTCAGCCGGTTCATGTCGATGCGGTGGCGCTGGCCGCGCCAGAGCATCTCGAAGCCACCGTGGACGAGGCCCTCGCGGTGGAGGCGCGACCCCACGCCGGCCTCGTCGAGTAGATCGACGCACACCTGCTCGAGCACACCGGCGCGGATGCGCCCGAGCACGTGCTCACCGGTCTGACGTTCGAGGATCACGGCGTCGATGCCGCCCTTGGCCAACAGCTGGCCGAGCAGCAGCCCCGACGGGCCGGCGCCGACGATGGCGACCTGGGTGCGCGTCCGGACCGCCGCCGTCACAGGGCCGCGCTCCCGGCAGACCGAGCGGTGTCGAAGTCGACGGCCTCCATCCCGTGGCGTCGTTTCGCATCCCCGGCGGCTGGCGACTCCAGGAACTCGAGCAGCGCGCGGGCCGCCTCGGGTTGCGCGGCGCGCGCGCCGACCGCTCCCGAAAACGTCGTGACGATCTGGATCGCCGCCGGCAGGGGGCCGAGGACGTCGATCCCGTCGAGGTGAAGCAGCTCGGCGTGCTGCTGGAAGCCGAGCTCCACCTCGCCGCGCGCCACCAACCTGCCCACGGGTACGCCGGGCGGCGCGATGACGATCCGATCCCCGATTTGCTCGATGATTCCCCAGCGCGTGAACAGCCTCGACAGCTGTACGCCGCTCGGACCCGTCGAGTAGCCGATCGTGCTCGCGGCGAGGACCGCGCGCCGGAGCGCGTCTTCGCTGCCGATGTCGGGCCGCGGCGCCCCCTGACGCACGGCCGCGGCAACGCCCGACACGACGACATCCACCTCGCTACCGGCGACCAAGTGACCGCCCGCGAGCAGACGGTCGATCGCGTCGCGGGCCAGCACCACGACGTCGAACGGTTCGCCAGCCTGCACGCGCTTGGCGGCGTCGACGCCGCCGACCGACTCGATGACGACGTCCTGCCCGGAGCGGGCCGCATAGGCACGCACCAAATCCCCGAGCACGGCCTTCGTCGCCATCGACGAGATGCCTGTGAGCGGAGCGATGGGAGCGACGGGTCCGCTCACGCTGCAACCTCCACCGACACCGCCAGCAGCCGCGCCTGCGTCGCGTCGTCCGCGAGCAACGCCGGGCTCGACGACGCGTGGACCACCCTCCCCCGTTCGAGGACGACGGCCTGGTTCGTGAGCTCGAGCGCCAGGCGCACGTGTTGCTCCACCAGCACCAGCGCCAACCCGCTATCGTCGACCATCCGGCGGATCGCGCCCGTCAACTCCTTGACCAGAATGGGCGCGAGGCCCTCCATCGGCTCGTCGAGTAGCAGCACGCGCGGGTTGAGCATCAGCGCGCGGCCGATCGCCAGCATCTGCTGCTCGCCGCCCGACAGCTCGTTGCCGTGGTTGCGGCGGCGCTCGCCGAGGCGCGGGAACAGCTCGAACACGCGCGCCGGATTCCAGTGGCCGGCGCGGGCTACCGACGTGAGGTGCTCCTCGACGGTCAACGATGGCCACACCCACCGCTCCTGCGGCACCCACCCGAGCCCGGCGCGCGCGCGCCGGTGCGTGGGCAGCGCGGTCAGGTCCGCGCCGTAAAGTTGCAGGCCGCCCGCGTGCAGCCGCGCGAGCCCCATGATCGTGAGCAAGAGGGTGGTCTTCCCGGCGCCATTGCGACCGAGCAGCGCGAGGCTGCCGCCGGCTGCGACAGCGAGCGAGACGTCCTCCACCACCACGGCGTCGCCGTGGCCCGCCGTCACGGCGTCGAGGCGCAGCAGCTCAGACATGCGCGTCTCCGAGGTAGAGCTCGCGCACGCGCGGGTCGGCGGCGATGACCGCCGGGACGCCTTCCGTGACCACGCGGCCAGCGGCGAGCACCGTGATCCGCTGCGCGAAGCGGAACACGAGCGACATGTCGTGCTCGATGAGCAAGATGGTCATGTCGTGCGGCAGTAGCTCGAGGGTCTCGAACAGCTGCCGGCTCTCGCCCGACGGCACGCCGGCGGCGGGCTCGTCGAGCAGCAGCACGCGGGGCTTGGCGGCGAGCGCGAGCGCGATCTCGAGCAGCCGCTGCTTGCCGTACGGCAACTGACGCGTGAGGCGCCCGGCGTCGTCGTCGAGGGCGAGCGATTGAAGCAAGCGGCCCGCCTCGTCCAGCGCCGCCCGTCGCGACGACATCGGCCGCAGCCAGTCGCCGCCCTCGCCTCGGCGCTCGCACACGGCGAGCGCGACAGACTCGAGCACGGTCAGGCCGCCGAACAGCGTGTTCACCTGGAACGTGCGCGACAGCCCCCGCTTGACCCGCGCGTGCGGCGGCAGACGGGTGATGCGCTCGCCGCCCAACATCACCTCGCCCGCGTCCGGGCGATGCACGCCGGTGAGCAAGTTGATGAGCGTGGTCTTGCCGGCGCCGTTCGGACCGATGAGCGCGTGCCGGGCACCAGTCGCGATCTCCAGCGATACGTCATCGACGGCGACGAAGCCGCGGAAGCTTCGCCGCAGCCGCTCGGTCTTCAGAGCACCGGCCATCGCCATGCCTTTCGCGGCCGCCCCCGTCTGAACCGGCGATGCACGCGCTCGAGCCCGCCCATGAGCCCCCCCGGCGCCACGAGCACCATCACCACCAGCACCGCGCCCAACCAGAACTGCCAGTACGCGGGACTAATGCCGGCGAGCAGATCCTGCGCGAGGATGAACACGGCGGCCCCCAGCAGCGCGCCGTAGAGGCGGCCGGTGCCGCCGAACGCCAAGATGATCAGCAGCTCCGCCGACCGCTGGAAGCCGAGCGTGTCGATGCCGACGAAGCCCGAGATCTGGGCCAGCGCCGCCCCCGCGACGCCGGCCATCGCCCCCGCGATCGCGAACACCGCGCGCAGTTGGCGGTGAACGTCGGTGCCGAGCGCGGGCATGCGGCGCGCGTTCTCGCGGATCCCGCGCAGCGACAGACCAAACGGCGACGCGGCCAGCCGGCGCGAGAACACGAACCCCAGCGAGAGCACCGCGAGGCTGTAGAGGAACGCCGTCGTGCCGTCGAGGCCGAACCCCCACTTGCCGAACACCGCCGCGGGCTGCATGTCGGCGAGACCGTCGACGCCGCCGGTGATGGACGACGCCTGGTTCGCGGCCTCGAACGCGAGCAGGCCGATTCCGAGCGTGACCATCAGCCGCGTCAGATCCGCGCCCGGGACCACCAGGAAGCTGACGGCGTAGCCGAACCCGCCGGCGACGACGGCGGCGGCACCGAGGCCCGTGATCGGCTCGGGCCAGCCGTGGCGCGCGAGCAGACCGGCCGTGTACGCGCCGGCGCCGAAAAAGGCCGCCTGCCCGAGCGACAGGATCCCCGCGTAGCCGAGGATGAGATCGAGCGACAGCGCGAACAGCCCGTAAATGAAGATCTGGCTCAGAAGCTGCCGGCGATCGGCAAACACGAAGAACGCCGCGAAGGGCACCACGACGGGCAGGGCCCAGAACCCGAGCTCCCGCGCTCGCCAACCCGGCGTGGCATCAGACCCGGCGGCCATATAGCCCCGCGGGGAACGCGATCAGCAACGCCACCATCGCGGCGTAGATGACGAAGCTGCCGATCTGGGGAACGTAGTACTTGCCCGTCACGTCGACGACGCCGAGCAGGAGGGCGGCGACCAGCGAGCCCTTGAGCGAGCCCGTGCCACCCACCACCACCACCACCAGGAAGGAGACGAGGTACTTGAACGCGAACGTCGGGTCGAGGCCGAGCACCTCGATGGCGAGCGCACCGCCGAGGCCCGCCAGCCCCGACCCGAGCGCGAACGTGACGCTGAACAGGAGACCGACGTTGATGCCCGCTCCGGCCGCCGCCTGCGGGTTGTCGACCGCGGCACGGAGCTGGGCCCCGAACCGCGTCCGCGTCAGTAACAACCCCAGCGCCGACGCCACCGCCGCCACCAGCGCAACGAGAAACAAGCGATACGCCCCGAGATCGATGCCCGCGACCCGTATCTGCCCACGCAGAAAGGCCGGCACCTCGACCGGTTGCTGGGAGGCCCCCCATGCCCAGGTTGCGGCCGCACCCGCCATGAAGGCGACCCCGATCGTGAACAGAACTTGATCGAGGTGGCCGCGCCGGTAAAGGCGCCGGTAAAGAGTGAGCTCGAGCCCCGCGCCCACCACGCCCACCACCACGAACACGATGGGCAGCGTGAGCAGAAACGGAACGCGGAGACGTCGGGTCAGCTCGATGCAGACGAAGCCCCCCAGCATCGCGAACGTTCCGTGCGCGAGGTTGACGAAGTTCATCAGCCCCATCGTCACCGACAGCCCGAGGCTGATGAGAAACAGCAGGCTTCCGTACGCGATGCCGTCGAAGACGATGCCGAGAAAAGCAGCCATCACGAACCCCCGCGTTACGACTTGCCGGGGTCCTTCACCTTGGCGAGCTTGTCGAACTCGACGTTGAAGAGCTTGCCGTCCAGCCGTTGGACCTTGCGGACGTAGACGTCCTGCACCACGTCGCGCGTCGCGGGATCGATGGTGATCGTGCCGCGCGGGCTCACGATGGTCATCCCCTTGGCGACGGCGATCGCCTTGTCGGCCTCGATGCGTCCGCCGAGCTTGTTCGCGATCTCGTACACCAGGTGCATGCCGTCCCAGCCGCCGACGGCCATGAAGTTGGGGCGCGCCTTGTCGCCCGCGACTTGCGCATAGGCCTTCTTGAATGCGTCGTTCTCGGGAGAGTTGTGCGCCGCGGAATAGTGGTGCGTCGTGACGACGCCCAGCGCGCCGTCGCCCATGACATCGATGACGTCGTCGTCGGTGACGTCTCCGGTGGCGATGAGCCGGATGCCCGCCTTGTCGAGGCCGCGCTCCGCGAACGCCTTCATGAACGCCACCGCCGTATCGCCGGCAGGCGTGAAGATGAAGACCGCCTCGGGCTTCGCGTCCTTGATGCGCTGAACGAACGGCGCGAACTCCGGGTTCTTGAGCGGTACGCGCAGCGTCCCGACCACCGCGCCGCCGCTCGCCGCGAACACCTTCTGGAACGTTGCCTCGGCGTCCAGCCCCGGGCCGTAGTCGCTGACCAGCGTGTAGACCTTCTTGAGCTTGTTCTTCGCCGCCCATTCGGCGATCGGCGCGGTCACCTGAGGCAACGTGAACGACACCCGCACGATGTAGGGCGACTTGGTCGTGATCGCGCTCGTGGCCGCGTTCATCACGATCATCGGCACCTTGGCCTCGGTCGCGACCGGCGCGACCGCCATCGCGTTCGGCGTCAGCCCGAACCCGACCAGGAACTGCACCTTGTCGCGCGTCACCAGCTCTTGGGCGAGGCGCTTGGCGACGTCGGGCGCGGGGCCGGTCGTGTCCTTGACGACGAGGACGATCTTCTTGCCGCCCGCCTTTTCACCGTGGGCGCGCATATACGCGATGATGCCGTTCGTGATCTGCCGGCCGTAGGGCGCGAACGGCCCCGACATTTCAGCGAGCACGCCGACCTTGATGGTGTCCTCGGCGGCCGCGGGCGCCATCGCCGGAAACACGGCCGACGCCGCCAGCAGGCCGAGAACCCATCGAGCCTTCGCGAACAGCACGCGATTTCTCACATGCCGATTAGTTGCACGCCGAGCTGAATGCCCTTGGCGTAGCTCGCCGACCCGTTCGACCGTTGCTTGGTCTCGGTCCAGAAACCGCCGGCCATGACCTTGGCGAAATGGGACTTGATCAGGTACTGAACGTAGCCGTCGATCTGTGTGAATTCCCGATCCAGCCCAACCTCGCGGCCGGTCGGGTTGGTTGCGGACATCACCTCCGGAACGGTCCCAATCTGGAGGCGCACCGCCGGCGCCAGCCGTCCCGGACCGATCGGCGGCGAGACGTAGCCGAGGCCGACGATGTAGAGGCGGTTGATGGGCTGGAACTTGTCCATGAAGTAAGCGTCCGCCTCGAGCGTGGCGACGTGGGGACCGAGCTTCTTGTCGAGGAGCGCGTCGACCGTGACGATCTTGAGATCGCCCACTTCTAGCTCGGGGATCGGCGCCGGGATGACGGTCACCGACCCGCCCTTCTGGTACTGGCCGCCGACGCCGATGGCGAAGATGTCTTTGTCGCCGTGGTAGGCGCTCTGGTTGACATAACCAGGCTCCGGATCGAGCAGGTTCAAACACAGCCGCCCCGCGTACATGGGATGGGCGTTCATGCTCTGGTTGTCGAGGCTATACGCGCCCGCGTAGTACTTGAACTTGCCGCCCAAGACCTGGCCCCAGGCCGTGATGCCCTGCTCCCGCCCGAAAGGCTGGCTCTTGATGCCGTACGGAGCCGGAACGTTCGCAGCCACGCGCGGAAACGAACCCCGAATCATCCAGTAGTTGATGAACCACGGCCCCGAAAGGTTGGCGCGGTCGAGGGGCAGGAGCATCTTGCCAACCCACAGGTTGAAGAGATCGTGCGGCTCGAACTTGACGATCAGGTCCTGGAGGCCGACCTGCGGGATGACGAGCTCGGCGTCGAGGGTGATGTCCGACGGGGGCGAGTAGTGCTGGGCGGCCAGGCTGGCCTGCCATTTGAGCCAGGGCGTGAACTGACCGCGGAAGGCGGCCACCAGGTAGAGCGTGTCCAGGTAGCCGTCGTTGAGCCGGTCGACCTGCGTCGGGTTCTGAATGCGCCCACCGATCCTCATCCACGCGCTCACGCCGAGCTTGGGATCGAACCCGGGTGCGGTCGTTGGAGGAGGAGGCAGTGGCGCCGGCGGCAGCGGCGCGGGCGACGGGGCCGCCTCCGGCGCGGCGGGAGCGTCCGGCGGCGGCTCTTGCGCCGCGGCCGTACCGGTTGCGATCGTCAGAAGAGTCCCGACGGCCCAGGCGCTGGCGCGCCCACCGCGTGAGTAGCTTCGGCTGTGCATCGATGCTACTTGCCGAACTTCGCGATGAACTGATCCCCGAGCACGAGCTCGCCCGACGAGCTCGCGTGACAGGTGTCGGAAGCCACCTCGCCCTTGCTCGAGTCAATCTTGAACGTACCGGCGTAGTACACGCCGTTGGCCGGATTGTTGGCCTCCTTCGCGCGCATGTCGGTGAGCTCTGTGCCGCCATTGCCGGCGAGCGTGCACGTGTGCCCCGCCTCGTAGGTCGGCTGACCGGTGATCCAGATCCGCGTGGTCGGCGTGCTGTGCGCGCGCGCGTTCTTGATCATCGTCTGCACTTCGGCCGCCGTGACGCCCTGCTGAGCGAAGATGCAGATCTGCATCCAGATGTCGGTCGGTTTGCCGTTCGTGCTCGCCGCATTGTCAAACGACGACCAGACGCCGCCGCTGGTGGGCGTCCAGCTCTGGACGACCTGGCCGCCGTACGCGCCGATCGGCGCCCACATCCGCATGCCCATCCGCCGCTGGTAGCCCGTCGCCACGTTGACGGACATCGAGCAGCCCATGAAGCCCATCGAGCGCGGCTTTCCGCAGCCGAACTCGGCCGTGGTTCCGGCCGGGCACGCGTCGCCGGTCGCGCCGCCGCCGCCGGTGGTTCCGGCGCTGCCCGTCGTGCCCGCGCTGCCCGTCGTGCCGCCGCGTCCCGCTGCGCCGGTCGTACCGCCGCGTCCTCCGGCGGCGCTGGTGCCGGCGGCGCCGGTCGTGCCCGCGGCAGCCGAGGTGCCGGCCGTTCCCGTCGTGCCGGCCGCCGCCGACGTCCCGGCCGCGCCGGTCACCGAGGTTCCGGCGGCGCCCGTCGTCCCCGCAGCCGCCGACGTCCCCGCGGTGCCAGTCGTGCCGGCAGCGGCGAACGTACCGGCGGCGCCGGTCGTGCCCGCGGCAGCCGACGTCCCCGCCGCCCCCGTCGTGCCCGCGGCGGCGGACGTACCCGCGGCCCCCGTGGTTCCGGCAGCGCCTGGGCTACCGTTGTCTTCGTTGCCCGCGCAGGACACGAGCAATAGCGGCACGAGCCCGACGACGAGGAACGAAAGGATCGAGGTGCTCCGACTGCCGTTTGCCATATCTCTTGCCTCCGGGGGTTGTCGGGAAAGCACGTTCCTTCCCGCCCATCCACTCAAGCAGTCCCACCCCGGAACACCAATGAGGGTTTCGATCTATTACCTTCGGAACCCTGAGAGGGTTCCGCACCTCCCGCGATGAGCGCCGCGCGGCGAAGCCGCGCTGCGCTCGACGCGTTAGGCCCTCGACGTAAGTGGGCGGCGACGGTTAGGAAAGACCGAGGAGCGGTCCGGTCTTGTCCGCGGGGTTCGGTTGCGTCCCGAAGCTGTCGATCTCGACGCCGAACGCCTGCGCGATCGAGACCAGCAGGTGATTGTTGGCCGAGGTCTCGGTCGGGGTCCGGAGCCGGCGGCCCATGCGGAGCTTGCCGTTCACGCCGCCCGCCAACACGGTGGGGACGTTGCGCGTGCTGTGCAGCGCGGGGTTCCCCATCTCGCCGCTCGCGTAAACAAGCGTGCCGTCGACGACGCCGTATTCGGTGAGCCGGTCCATCATCCGCGCGACCTTGCCGTAGGCGTAGCGGTTGAACTTCGCGAGCGGCGCCCAGGTGCTGGGCGCGCCGGCGTCGTACGCGTGCGCGACGCCGCCGTGGTTGTCGATCGGGAGGCCGAGCGGATTCCCCTCGTACGACAGGTCGCCGAGCAGCAACGTCGCGAACCGCGTGACGTCGCATGCGAACGCGAGCGCGATGAGGTCGATGTGCGCGTCGCTGACGGCGTCGAAGTACGGCTCGCCGCCGAAGTACCGCTTGAGCTTGGGGAACCCCGAAGCCGCGGGGCGGATCGGAGAAGGGCACGACGCCGACATCGGCATGGGCATCGGGGCGAGCTGCTTCTCCAGATCGCCGAGCGCGGTCATGTGCTGGTCGAGCTTCCGCTGCTCCGCCGGCCCGAGGCGCGCCTTGAGGCGGCGGGCGTCGGCGTCGAGGAAATCGACCAGCTTCTTGCCCAGGCGCTGGCGGCGAAGGGCCGCCTCGCGCGTCGCCGGATCGTCGCTCAGCACGAGACCACCGAACAGACGATCGAACGCCTGCACCGGGTCGATGATCTTCGGCAGCGGCATGCCGCCCGCGCCGTACGACAGTGTCTCGCCCGGGACGGCGTTGTCGGTGCCCACCGCCAGCTCGATGCACGTGATCCGGGTGCTCTTGCCGAGCCCCTTCTCCACCGCCAGGAACTGATCCAGCGACCCGTTCTGTGGCCGCGCCAGCGACGCATTGATGCGGCTGCCGGTCAGGATGGTCGCCGCCGAATCGTGCCCGAACGTGTTCGACAGCAGATCGATCCCCTCGATCACGAGCAGTCTCGACTTGTGCCGGTCGAGGGGCTCGAGCGGACACAGCGCCCCCGACAGCGGCTCGGCGAAGGTCAGATCGAAGTTGCTCTCGGTGTCTCGGCCGCGCATCACCCAGGTCTCGGCGGCGACGCCATGCGGGTGGTACATGGTCACGAACCGCTGGGGAAGACTCTCACCCGCCGCGCGCGCCACCGAATGCTCGAGCGCGCGCAGCAGCGGAAAGCCGGCGAAGCCCGCGCCCACGGCGCGCAGGAAAGAGCGCCGAGTGGCGGAGGTCCGGGGCGGACGCGCGCTCACGGCCCCGTGCTCCGCGTGACGAAGCCGTCGCTCCTGACCAAAGCCACCAATGTCTCGATCAGGTTGCTCTGCAAATCGACGGGCAGCTGCCGCCACTCCGCCAGGAAGCGCTCCTCCGCCCCGCGCGCCGACGCGTCACCGCGCCCGAACGCGGCGCGAAACATCTGGCGCGCCATGCAAGCGCGCGCGGTGGGGCTGCCCGCCAGCGCGCGCGCGAGCGCTTCGCTGTCGGCGTAGTCGCCGTCGAGGTCTGTCCCCGTCCCGGTGACGGTGGTCGCGGTGTCGAGGTTGGCGCGGAAGCCGCCCATGCCGTCGTACTGCTCGAACGCGTAGCCGAAGTTGTCGATGCTCTGGTGACAGCTGTTGCAGACCGGATCGGCGGCGTGCGCGGCGTAGAGCTCGCGCGTGGTCTTGGGGACGTTCGGATCGGCAACCGGGGGAACGACGTCGATGTCCAGCTCGACCGGATCGCGGAGCTCGAGGCACGCCACCCTGCGCATCACCGCCACGCCCCGCTGAACCGGGTTCGACCCGGTGGCGGTGGCGAACCGCGAGAGGAACGCCCCTTGGTTCAAGATGCCCACGCGGGTCCCGCCCGAGGCGCCGGTGAGCCAAGTCCGACCCTTACCGGTGGTGCCGTCTCGGCCCAGACCGTAGTAATCGATGAAGTAGGCGGCGATCTCGTCGTCCGTGGCGCCGTTGCTGGCGTCGATGATCGTCCACTCCGCGCCCAGGAGCTCTTGCAACGTACCGGCGCCATGTCCGAGCACCTCGTCTATGAAGCTCACCGATTCGGCCGCCATCGCGTTGTGATGGGCAGCGAACGACGGATAGACGTTGCTGTCCTTGTCGATCTCGTCGATGCCGTCGATCCCTAGCCACTCGCGCACCACCCGCACCAGCCGGTTGCGTGCGTCGAGGTTGGGCAACAGCCGGCGCAGGTGATGCTCGCGGCCGGCGGGGGTGACGATCGCGTCGATATCCCCCAACAGCGCGCTATCGGGGGGACCGGCGGTCACCAGGTACGACAGCAGGCTGGCGGTCTCGTGCGGGGTCAGCGTGGCGGTGCCGGCCGCGCTGATGGCCCTGCTGTCGCCGAGCTCCGTCAGGTAGACAAAATCGGGTGCCTGCACGATCGCCCGGGTCACGAACTCGATTCCCTCGCCGTAGCTCCCGCCCTCGGCGACGACGGCGCGGTAGAGGTCGAGCAACGGATCGACATCTTCGACCGTGACCGGCCGCCTGTACGCCTTGGCGCCGAATGATCGGATGAACGCGCTCGCGCACGCCTCGCCATCGTTCGCGGGGTCGTCGCAGGGAGAGAGCAAGTCGAGTTGCCCGATCTGCCGCGCCGACGCGATGACCTCCTGCGCGGCGCTATCGAGCGCGGCCGCCAGCACAGGGGAGACGAGCTGCGCGTCGTTGACGGTGAAACCGAGCTTCTGGGTTGCATCGCGGGGGAAGCGAGCTACGGACGCCCAAGCGTCCACGCCGAGGAGCGCGAACACCGACGCTGCATACTCGGCGTTGGTCAACCGGCGCACGCGCGCCGGCAGCAGCGGGTCGTCCGGTGGCGCGTCGACGCGCGCGCCCGTGCCACCGTTCTGGTTGTCGCCGCAAGCGCCGAAACCAACGCCCGAGAGGATCAGGACGAGCGCGCTCCAGCGTCTCGCCGACGCGCATCGACGGAGTGACCCGCCCAGCGGCCGGCGCAAGCGCAAGCGCAAAAACAGGAGCAGAAGCACGAGAGCCAGCTCGGTCCAGCCCCACGCTCCGTGCGCCGGCGCGCTACCAGCGCGGCACCCACAGCCGCCACCGTCGCCCGACGCGGTCTCGGTGTTACCGCAGACGCCGTCGCCGCCAATACAGTGTCCGCTCGTGCATTGCACGTCGAACTTGCAAGACGCGCCGAGCGCCGCCGCCTTCGCCGGTCCGCACGTGCCGTCTTCACCGGAGACCTTGAGCTGCACACGGCAGCGCTCGCTCGGGGCACAAGTCCTGTCGCAACAGATCCCGTCCTCGCAATGCCCGCTCGCGCAGTCATCGCCGCGCGTGCACGAGCCCGACTCGGGCCCGCCGGCGTCGATGGCACGAACGTCCTCGCGGTCCATGGCGTCGACGGCATCGATGGCGTCGGCGGCCGCATCCACGGCGCCTGCATCGCCGTTCTCGCCCCCGAGCGCGTAGACGTAGGCCGCGCCGCGAAGTTGGTCGGTGTAGGCGGCGCCGACCAGCGCGCGGTCGCCCGCGAGCGAGACGGACCAGCCGAACAAGTCGGCGTACCGTACGCCGCTCGGGACCAGCCGCTGCTCCTCGCCCCACGCGCCGCCGGTTCGCGCGAACACGTAGGCCGCGCCCGGGCCGAACGCGCCGATGAGGACGCGGTCGGAGGCGAGCGAGACCGAGCCGCCGAACCGGTCGCCTTCGGCGCCGTCACTCGCGACCAGCTTCTGCTCTTCGGTCCACGCCGGATCCTGCGCAACACCGCCCCAGGTGAAGACGTAGGCCGCGCCGGTCAGGTCCCCTTTCCAATACGCCCCCACCACCGCGCGATGGTCCGCGATCGAGACCGAGGCGCCGAGCTGATCCAGCTCCGCCCCGTCGCGCGGGACCAGCTTCTGCTCCTCGGCCCATGCACCGCCGATTCGGACGAAGACATGGGCATCGCCGCGATAGTTGTCACGCCCGGGTGCCCCCACCAATGCGCGGTCAGCGGCTGGATCGGCGGCGAGCGCGACGGAATAGCCGAAGACGTCGTTTGCGGTCCCGTCGGGCGCGACGAGCTTCTCCTCCTCGGTCCAAACGCTGCCGTTCCGAACGAAGACGTAGGCCGCGCCGCGTCCGGTGTCACGCCCGTGCGCCCCGATCAGGGCGCGATCGGCGGTGAGCGACACGGACCAGCCGAAGTTGTCGCCGGCAGCTCCATCGCTCGCGACGAGCTTCTGCTCTTCGATCCAGCCGTCGCCGCTCTTGACGAAGACGTAGGCCGTCCCGCGATAGCCGCCCGCGCCGTACGCACCGACGAGCGCCCGCTCGCCGGCGAGCGAGACCGCGTAGCCGAACTTGTCGAGCTCGACGCCGTCGCTGGCGACGAGCTTCTGCTCCTCGGCCCAGGCTCCGCCGCTGCCGACGAAGACGTAGGCCGCGCCGCGCGCCGTGCTCTCGCCGAACGCGCCCACGAGGGCGCGGCCGCTGGCGAGCGAGACCGCGCCACCGAACTCGTCGAGCTCCGCCGCGTCACCCGCCACGAGCCTCTGCTCGCCGCCCCAGACCAGCGAACCTACCCGGCGCTGGAGAGCGTTTTGGCCGGTCTGCATACAGCCGGTCGCGACGGCCAAGGTCACCGCCACGAGAGCCGGCGAGCTAGCCATTCGGTGCGATCCAGAGTCCGGGAATGGGGGTTGCTCCGGTCTTCACGTAGACCTCGCCCGCCAGCTTGCCAACCGCGTCCGCGCCCAGAAAAGCCTGGGCGATCGTCACCCAGAGTTGGTTGTGGATGCCGGTCACGCTGCGGTATTGGCCGCCCTGCAGGCCCAGCTTGCCGCCGCCGAAAACGAGCGCGGCGTGCCCTTCGCGCGTGTGAGACGCCTCGGCGACCTCGGTGATCATCGGGATCACGGTGCGGTCGAGCAGGCTCCCGCCCATCGGATCGAGCGGATCGATCTGCGATCGGAAGCCGTTGACGATGTCCGCCGTCCGCTGGAAGTACCAGCGGTTGACGTTGACCATCGCGTCCCACACGTACGCGCTCTCCGAAGGACGGGGACCGTTGAAGAACGCGGCGTCGCTCACCCGGTGGGAGAGCGGGTGGTGCATCCAGATCGCGTCGAGATCGTTCGGATCCACGCCCTTGAAGGCAACGTGGTTGGTGCCGGGCGCCCACTGGAAGCTCGCCACCCGAATGAGGTCGCACGCGAACGCTGCCCGAAGGATGGCGGCGTGCGCCTTGCCCACCGCCTCGTGTGTCGTCTCGTCGGAGGTGTTGACCATCGGCTGGTCGTAGTCGCCCCGCAGGTACTCCGCGTCTTTGCCGGTGAGCGCGGCCTCGGGCATCCGGGGCGGCGCGCAGGCGCTCGCCGCGCCGCCCCCCGCGATCCGATCGCTGAGCTCGGCCTCGAGCTTGCGCACGGCGGCGGCGTGACCATCGATCTTTTCGCGCTCGCTGGCCGGACCGAGCGTCTTCAGCCGCTCGAGCTCGCGCAGCGAGTAGTCGAGGACGCTCTTTCGCAGCTTGAGTAGGCGGAGCGCGTCGCGGTCGGTGATCGCGCCGCCGGGCGCGAAGCCGCCGAACAAGTCCCTGTAGGCCGAAAGTGGGCTCATCTGCGGCAGAAGCGGGCGGTGCTCGCGGATCGTGCCGCCCGGGCGCGCCGACGCGATCGACTGTTGGTCGTACCCGTACGACAGGCAGCGCGTCGACGTCTCGTACGCGTCGACCCGCCGGTCGCAGATCACGTTGTAGTGGCCCTTGCCGATGATCGTGCCCTGCGCGTTCCGCCTCGAGAGCGCCGGGACGTTCTTGAGCAGGATCTGATCCCAGGACGGGCCGCCGGCGCAACCATCGTCGTCCTCGCCGCCGTTGGCGCGCGTTCCCGGCGAGCTCGCGCCGGTGGTCGCGAACCCGGTGCCGTCCTCGTGACCGCCTCCCTCGCCCCGGATGCCGTCCATGTTGAAGCCGTGAAGGGCAATCGTGTGCGGGCGAAGCTCCGGGGTGTCGAATGGGGAAATGATGTAGCCGGGTCCCTGCCCGTCCTTCGACGTGGTGTACGAGGCGCCGCTGCCGCTCGGAATGAACTGGTCGCGGATGGTGCCCACCGGCCAGTGCATCATCAGAAACCGCGGCGGCGCGCCGGCACCCTGCGCCGCCGCCTCGATGTTGCGGAGGAGGGTCTCGAGGCCGACGGCGCCGCCGATGCCGAGCAGGAACGAACGTCGAGTGAAACGGTACGGCTGCACGTCATCGTCCTTTCGAACGCACGGCCAGCGTCTCGGACGCCGCGATCTCGCGCATCAGCGCGGCGAAGCTGCGATCGGTTGCGGCGAAGCGGTCGATGACGCCGGCGACCGCGCAGCTCCCGGTCTGCGGCCCACGGGCGAGGTCGGTGTTGTTGGCCCCTCCGCGCGAGACCTCCGTGAGGGCATAGTTGATGAAGTTCATCGCCATGCAGCGCTCGAGCGCGCCGCTCGTGGCCAGCGCATGCGCGGCCTCGGCCGCGTTCGTCACCGTCGCGCCCCCCACCGACGCGGGGAGCGTCGTGGTCGTCCAGCTCGCGTCGATCGGGCGACCCTCGAGATCCGTGGTGCGGAACCGCCCGACCGCGTCGTAGGGCTCGAGCACCATCCCGAACGGATCGAACTGGCGGTGACAGCCGGCGCACTTGGGCACCGCCGCGCGGACCCGGGCCTTTTCGAGCTCGCTCGCGTCCGCGAGGCCAGCGATCGCCGCGGTCACCTCGGGATCGGCCGCCGGGAAAGCCGGGTTCACGTCGCACACGATGCCGCCGTTCACGGCAAGCCCGCGGGCGACCGCGGAGCCGCCGGTCGAGCGCGCGCCGGCCAGCAGGAACGTGGACAGCGTCAGCAGGCCCGCCCGATCGACGGGCAACGACACCGGACCGAATCCGTCCGCGTCCACCTCGGTCGGCGCCGAGACACCGTAGATCTGCGTCGCGATCGCCGCGCTCGTCCACGTCCGCCGGGAGGTCAGCAGCTCGCCGAGCGGCCCCGACCAGAGCAAGCTCTTCATGAACAGCTGACCCTCGTGGAAAATCGATGCCTGCAGGCCGCCGGTGACGCTCAGGCCCGGCGTCGCGTTCGGGTTCAGCACCGCGGTCGGCGCCTTGGTGAGCGAGAAGTACTTGATGACCGCGGCCTCGAGGTTGGCGCGCGCGTCCGGGGTCTCGAGCAAGCGCGCTGCCTGCGTCCGCACCTGCTCTGGCGTCCCGAGCGCGTTGGCGCCCGCCGCCGCCAGCAGCTCCGCGTCGGGTGGCCCGTCGGTGAGAAACAGCGAGAGCGCTGTCGCCAGCTCCGAGGGCGAGAGCGGTCCGTCCGCCGCGGCGTCGGCGCCGAGCTCGGTCCGGTAGAGAAAGCTCGGCGCGCTGAGGATCGCGTAGACCCCATATCCGAGCGCCTCCGTCAGATCGGCGCCCGCGGCGGCCATATCGGTCCAGAGCGGCCCGGTGATCGAGGTTTGCTCCTCGACGCTCAGCGGATGACGGAATGCCTTCTCGGCGAAGGCGAGGAGGTACTCCTGGACGCAGCGCTTGTCCGAAGGCGCCGATCCGCAGGGCGTGAGCGCGGCCGCGTTCTCGGACACGTAGCGCATCGCCGACTGCGCCAACCGATCGATCTTGCCGAGCAACACCTCGCTGATGCCGATGTCTCCACTCACCGGCGGGAACTCGCGCTCGGCGAGCGACGGCGAGTCCTCGTCGCGCGTGATGGTGTCTGCGGCGCTCGCCCCGAACAGCGATCTGTAGACGCTCCAGAGCTGGTGCTCCGAGAGGCGCACGACGCGCTTGGCCGTGACGACGCGCGTTCCCACGCAGGCGGTGGGATCGGCGCGGCCATCAGCGCCGCAACCCATCGCGAGCAACCCAACCAGTAGGCCGCTCCCGAGCAAACATCGCTCAATCCGGGAGCACTCCTCGAATCAACCAGTCCGCCCGGGCTTGCTCAATGAGCATTTTGATCTATGGCACCCGAGGGGCGGTTCGGGAATGAACGATGATGATGGAAGCGTTCGAGACCGACGCGGCGCTCGCGCGTTCGTTGCTCGCGGGTGATGCCGGGGCTCCCAGCGCGACCTGGAACCGCTACGTCCGGCTGGTCCGGCAGATCGCCGGCCGATGGCTGGGCTACGGCCCGGAGATCGAGGACGTCACGCAGGAGGTCTTCCTTCGCTTGTTCAACCGTTTCGAAACCCTGCGCAACCCTGGGTCGCTGCGGGCGTTCGTCGCGGGCTTCGCTATCAGAATCGCCAGGTCGGAACACCGGCGCCGCCAGGCCGCGAGCTGGCTGGCAGTCACCGAGACCGGCGCCATCGCAGATGACCACCGGTTCGCGGCCGGTCTCGACTCGACCTTCGAGCTGTTGCAGCTCAAGAAGGTGCTCGCCCGCCTACCTGCACGGGAACGCAGCATGCTCATCCTGAGGCATCTCGACGGGATGACGCTCATCGAGATCGCCGACGCTCACCGGCTGTCCGTCGCAACCGTCAAGCGGGTCCTGAAACGCGCCGGTGGGAAGGTTCGCGCCCAAGCTTAGCGTCCGGACGCGTTTCTGCGTGATCAAGCACGATGAGTCAAACGCATTTGACATTTCGGGATGCCGAAGGAGCACCACTGAGGGCAGTCCCGCGTGAGCGTCCTGGCGCCCCATTTATCGCGCGACGTTTCTTCCCACCACTTTTCACACCACCGCGGCGTAACGGGCTGGACGTCCAGGTTACGCCTCGGTCTGCGTTTTCAACTACTTGTCACTGCCCGTAACCGCCCGAAACGGGCCTTTTCGTTTTCCCAAGCTGAATGTCGTCGGTTCGAACCCGATATCCCACTCCCCCTTAACTCGGCGATTGGTCGCTCTTCTTCGGAGTCGCCGCGCGGGCTGATTTCGCGGTCCGCGCGGCCACGTAACTTTTCGTCAGCCGCACGAAACGCCGCGTGAATCAACGGAGATGCAGACGCCCGCGGCCTGACCGTTGTGCTGGCAGATGGTGAAGGGGAGGCAACTGCAGGTCGGCGTTCCCGAGCAGCTGACCGGCACATCGGCGCAGAACGATGCCGGTTGCGGATCGCAGTTCAAACACTGCGGGTGAACGCAGATCTGACTGCTGGGACAGTTCCACCGCACGCACGGGTGCCTCCGGTGCCGCCCCCACCCGAACCTCCGCGACCGCCGGCGGCGCCTGCGTTTCCAGCAGCGCCTCCGGTGCCCGTCGCTCCCCCACGTCCGCCAGAGCCGACGCCGTCACTCGAGGCGTCCTGGCTCACGGGCATGGTGCAGCCACCCGCGCAGATCATTGGAACGCAGCACGGCTGCGAGGCCCCGCACGATTGGCCGTACATCCGGCAGCTGCCGGCGTCCTGCTGACCGCCGCCTCCACCCGCCTGGCCACCCGTTCCGGCGCTGGAACCACCGGCTCCTCCGCTCGATCCGCCCGCTCCTCCATTCGACCCGCCCGCACCACCGTGCGAGCCACCGCCGCCTGCGCCGGCTGCTGCGTCAGTTCCCGTCTTGCTGCTGCCACAGGCACCGATGCCGATGACGACGGTGAGCGCGATCAGCGCGGCGCTATTGCTTCGGTTCATGACGCGACCCCCATTTCTCGTTGCGTCACCGAAGCAGAGACGTTCCCACAGAACCGAGGTGCCGGATCACCGGCGAGCAGCCCGACCGACAGCAACTCCGGGACCAACAGCGGCGTCTACACGGGGCGCCGCGTGAGGTGTCGCCGGGCGCTGGAGATCTCCGGTCGTGTCCGGCGAGTTCATCAGTTTCTTGAGGTACCGCGACAAACCTGCCCGAAATCGCCGGTGCGACCGTGCGACCTCCACAAAAATCAGTAACGGAGTCGGTGTGGCATGCATGATGCTGCCCCGGCACGCGCGATGATGCGGTGGAGCGTCCCTCTTCTACTGTTGCTGTTGGCGGTTGGAGCGTGTGGATCGACGGCGAAACCCGGTCCTGATGGCGGTGGTGGATCGAACGCCGCCGGAGCCGGCGGAACAACCGGTGGCGGGGGACGCGGGGGCGGCAGCGGCGGCGCCGGAGGTCACGCCGGCGCAAATGGGGACGCGTCGGCCGGTCCGGACGGTGCAGCTGGAAGTGCAGGACAGGGCGGCGCGACGGGCGGCGTGGGAGGCGCTAGCGGCGGAACCGCGGGCGGCGGCCGGTGCGCGACCGACGCCGACTGCGTGTTCAATATCAATGCCGGTTGCTGCGGTGTTTGTCTCGCCAAGACGGATCCCGTTCCGCCGACAGTCGCGTGCGGCGCGTTCTGCGGCTCGCCCCCGTCGTGCTTATGCATCGAGGGGCATTGTCGCGAAGGGAGCCTCACCTCGGGTGCGAGCTGTGATGTGTCTGGCAATGGCTGCGGTCGCAACCTCTTGTGCTGCAGGCTCTGCTCGCCTGTCGGCGCGGGCTGCGACAGTCCTCGCTGTGCGACGCCCATGACCTTCGGCGGCGTCCCCATGTGCCCGCAGCCGGCGTGAGCACGAACGCGTGACCACCGCGATGAAAACGCTCATCCTCTCGACGGCACTCCTGTTTCTCGTCACCGTTTCATCCTGCGGGTCGAGCCACTCGAACGGCGGCGACGCCGGACCAGACACGGGCGGAAAAGGCGGAACGACCGGTGCCGGTGGACAAGCGGGCTGGAGCGCCGGTGGGCGCGGCGGCAGCAGCACAGGATCCGGTGGATCGTCGAGCGCCTGCGACGGGACGTGCCAGCGGGGCACGTACTGCACCGGGTGCGGCAACGGTGGAACGAAGAAGCTCGCGTGCATCTGCTACATGGACAGCGCCGGCGTCGGACGCTGGAGCTGCGGCAGCCTCGGGCCGTGCGGGTCAAACGGTTGTGGACCGATGGCAGGCGCCTGCGATCCGAAGTACCAGACCAGCTGCGAATCATGCGACGGCACGGGAGCGCGACAGAGTTGCACCTGCGTCACATCCGGATCGCAAGGAACCTGGGCGTGTGCATCGACGGCCGGATCGTGCGGCGTCGCGTGCGGTGATCATCGGTGTCTGTCGGGCGAGATCTGCATCAACTTCGGACAGTACGGCGGATTTCCCATCGACGGCGGCACCGGTGAGCCGACGCTCAGGCCCACGTGCGTCGTCGTGCCTGACGCGTGCGGGAGCCAACCGCCATCGTGTGCGGCGTGCATCATCTCCGCGTACGGGTGTTCGCTGCCGGGCGTCTGTCGCGATGTCGGACCGCAGACGTTCGACTGCATTCTCGGGGGGGCGTAACGTCTGATGGTGAACCGGAACCGGTCACTCGCACGGGTTTCCGCCGCGGTGTTCGTCCTGCTGCTCGGTTGTGGCGGCAACGACAAGGCGGGCCCTGGCGCCGGCGGCGCGGGCGGTGGCGCCGGAACGACCGGCTCGGGCGGCGTGGGCGGCGGTGGAAGGGGTGGAACCACCGGTGGCGGCGGGACGACCGGAACTGCAGGCACGACCGGATCGGGCGGGGGTGGGACCGCCGGGTCTGCGGGGACGACGGGCTCGGGCGGCGCCGCGGGACCCGGCGGCACGACCGGCACGGGTGGCGCTGCGGGACGCGGCGGCACGACCGGCACGGGCGGGACGACGGGCACGGCCGGCGCCGGCGGAGGAGGCGGGACCACCGGGTCCGCCGGGACGACGGGCACGGGTGGCGCGGCGGGACGCGGCGGCACGACCGGCACGGGTGGGACGACGGGCGCGGCCGGCGCCGGCGGCACGACGATGCCCGGACGCACGGCGTGCGGCACGACGACCTGCGACGCGGCCACGCAGGACTGCTGCATTTCGGGATCCTGGCAAGGGACGTGCGCGGCCAAAGGCTCCTGTACCTCCGGATCGCTCTCATGCTCCAGCAGCGCGAGCTGCAGCGGCGGTCAGGTCTGCTGCGCGACAGTCGCTACCGACGGTCGCCCGACGGCCGCATGCGCCGCCGCTCCCTGTCCTTCCCTCCAGCTCTGCGCGCGCCCGGCCGAGTGCACCGGGGGACAACCGTGCACGGGCATGATCTTTCCGGGCAGCCCCGCAGTCTGCGACAGGTGCGCCGCCGTTACCTGCAACACCAGTCAGCTCTGCTGCCCCAGCTCGGGAATCTGCTGCCCGGCGGGCTCGGGATCCTGCTGCCGCTGAGCGCGCAACTGCGAATCGATCTGGCGGCGAAGCCGTCGCACCGTCCATCCGCCACGTAGCGCTTCCGCTTCGTAGGAGGCGCTGGCGTTCCCGAGAAGGCGCTTCGGGAGCGCGGCATCGTAGTCGAAGCGCTCTCCCCCTGCGTGCGGCCCGCCGGCGCGTCAGCCCTCCGAGTGCTTGGCCGCCGGCCGCGCGACCATCGTGAATGTTGCCGCTCGTTCAGGAGACGGGATGACGATCTAACCTTGGCAACGGATCCTGGCTCGGTCCTGACTCGACAGCGTTCAGGTACGCACCGAGACGTCAGCGCCGACCAGCAGGGCCGCCGTCCGGCGCGAGGCGCCGTCCCAGAATCCCGCCTCGCCGCTCCACGTGCGCGGGTTGCGGAATGTTCCGAACACGGCGTCCCAAAGCGCGAGACCACCGAAGTTGTAGCTGTGCAGCCCGCGCTGGTGGTGGACGGCGTGCGACTCCGGCCGCTGGAGGACGAACCCGAGCCATCGCGGCGTGCGCACGTTCGCGTGCGTGAAAACGGCCATGAAGAAGCCGTAATAGCCGACCAGCGCCGCCGCCATTGGTCCGACGCCAACTATGAATGACGCCAGGAACGTAGAGACGAACGCGAGCACGACCGTGTCCAACGGGTGGAAGTAGAACGCGCCGGCGACGTCCAGCCTTTCGGCGCTGTGGTGCATCTGATGGAAGCGCCACAGCGGCGCCCGATGGCGCAGACGGTGGGCCCAATAAAGAAGGAAATCGGTGACGACGATGGCGACCAGCACCCCGGCCCAGGTGGGTAGGCGCTCGAGGTCGACGAGGCGGTGCTCTCGCGCCCACGGCGCCCACAGGCCGGGGAGGACGTTGACGATGACGCCGCCGATGAGGAAGAACAGGATCCCTTTGAGCCGCCAGCGTGGCACGCGAAGCAACGGACGAGCGGGAAAGAGCTTTTCCGCGACTGCGAAGGCTATGTACGTGAGCGGGGGAAGGATGCCGAAGAGCTTTTCCATGATGTGACCTCCTGGTCCCCGAGGCGTCACTTCTCGCCGAACGGTGTTCCGGAACATCGTTCGCCGATTTGTGACGCCGGAAGGGCATGGTCTCGACGGTCGAAGGATCCCTCCCGGTGTCCGGTGGAGCGCTGTATCACCGGTGTGCCGGCGCCGGGCCGGTCGTTGTCGGGGTCCACGGTGGGCCCGGTCTGTCGCACGAGCCGCTGCGGGCGTTTGAGATTCTTGCTCGCCCCGGTGGGCGGGCGATCGTCAACTACGATCAGAGGGGGTTTGGCCGCTCGTCCGGCGCGGTGAACGAAGCGGCGCTGTTCGCGCAATCCGTCGCCGATCTCGACGGTGTGCGGGCCACGGTCGCGGGCGCGGACGCGACCATCCACCTCATCGGTCACGGGAGGGGGGCTCTCCTCGCCGCCCTCTACGCCGGAACGCATCCGGACCGCGTGGCGTCGCTGGCCCTCCTCGACAGCTTCCCGCCTACGTCGCTCCAGCTCGGCGAGGCGTGCGAGCGGATGGAAGCGCGCGTTCGTGAGCTCCAGCGCCGCGCGCTCATCCCCGCGGAGTTGCCGAGCTTCGAGGAGGACGGGCCCGGTCGTCTGTTGGCGGTGCTGCCCGCGCTATTCGTCGATCCAAGCCACCCGGCGGCGCGGAGCCTGGGAGGCGCGCGTTTCTCGCTGGAGGCCTACCGGGCCGTGCGCGTCGCGCTGCGCGCCTATGACGTGCGGCCGGAGGTCGCGCGCGTTCGGGCGCCGTCGCTGCACTTCATCTCGCCCGTGCCGTTCGGTTCGGGCATGGCCAGCAGCATGGCGGCGGCGATCGGCGGCGTCGCCCGTCGTCTGCTGCTGCGGAGCGCCGGGCACCTGGCGTGGCTGGAACGGCCCACGACGGTGCTGGGCGCGCTCGAGACTTTCTGGGACGAAGTCGAACGAAACGACAAATCGAAAGGAGAGACGTCATGACCATCCAAACAGCAAGGCGAACGAACGGAAGGACGACGACGAGGATGATGCCGATTGTCGCGCTCGCCGCGGCGATCGCGACGGTGGGCGCGACCGCTCGGGCCGAGGGACCCCCGCCCGAAGTACAGAAGGTGATCGATCAGATGGCGGGAACGTGGGCGGTCAAGGGGGCCGTGATCCAGGTGCAGGGCAAGACGATGAAGAGCGACAGCCAGGCGGTCTGCGAGAAGGCGGCCGTCACGGTGACGACCGGCGATCGCCGAGACGAGCTGGTCCAGGTCCTTTCCTGGGATCGATCGACCCGCGCCTATCACCTCTATTCGGCGAGCAACTCCGGCGACAGTCATGATCATACGGGCAGCTTCGACGGCAAGACTTTGAGTCTGTCGTACGAAGGCAACCGGGAGGGCAAGCGGTTCCTCGAGAACCTCGCGTTCACGCTGCGCGGCCCCCACGAGCTCGGGTGGAAGGACACGTGCTCGCTGGGCGGCGAGGTCGTCTTCAGCGGCGAGGCGGTCTACCGGAAGTGAGGCGCCGGCGGATGGACAATGGCCGGCGCGCTGTCACAGACTGAGGCCATGCCGATGATGCTGGCGCGCGACGCCGAGCTGGCCGCGTTGGAAGCGGCGCTCGGCGACGCGCGCGGCGGACGGGGGCGCCTCTTCTTGCTCGTGGGCGAGGCGGGGATCGGCAAGACGCGACTCGCCGACGAGCTCTGCGCCCGCGCTCCCCCTGACGTGCGGGTCCTGTGGGGCCGCGCGTGGGAAGCAGGCGGGGCGCCGGCGTACTGGCCGTGGATCGAGATCCTGCGCCCGCTGCTCGGCGAGACGGACACAGCCACGCTGGTGCGCGAGTTCGGGCCGGCGGCGGGCGCGCTCGCGACGTTCGCGCCGGACCTCGGTCAACGGTTGCCCGAGCTCGCGTCCGGTGAACCGGCGGCGCCCACGGATGCCGAGCAAGCGCGCTTCCTGCTTTACGACGCCGTGGCGCGGTTTCTGCGCATGGCCGCGCTGCGCGAGCCGTTGCTGCTGGTCCTCGACGACTTGCACGCGGCCGATCGGCCGACGCTAGCGCTCCTGGAGCTCGTCACTCGTTCGCTGCGCAGCACCCGGGCCCTGATTGTCGCCACCACCCGCGACGCCGACGCGCGGCTCTCCCCCGAGGTCGCCGGACAACTCGCGCGCATCGAGCGAGAAGGCGAGCGGCTCCTCCTGCGCCGCCTACGCGATACCGAAGTGGCGGCGCTGCTCGAGGCGGCGTCGGGAAGACCGCCCGATGCGGCAACCGTCGCGGCGGTGCTACAGGCCACCGAAGGGACGCCGCTGTTCGTCGCCGAGGTCGTGCGGCTGATCGTCGCGCAGGGCGACGCGGCCGTCGTGAGACGCCCAATCGTTCCCGACGGGCTGCAGCCCGCCATCCGCGGGCATCTGGCGCGCGTGTCCGATGGCGCGCGCGCGGTGCTCCGGCTCGCGTCGGTGGCCGGAAGGGAATTCGCGGTGGACCTGTTGCGCGCGCTGGCGGCGCGTGGCGAGCTGCCGGACGTTGAGCTGGAGGCCGCGCTGGCGGACTCGGCGCAGGCGGGGCTGATAGCGGAGCTGCCCGAAGATCCGGCGCGCGTCACCGACCGCCGCTATCGCTTTGGCCACATCTTGATCCGCGAGACGCTGTACCGCGACCTGGGGGCGGCCGAAAGAGAACGGCTGCACGGCCGTGTCGCCGAGGCGATGGAAGCGGCGGGCGCCGCCGCACGCCCCGAACGGCTCCCGGAGCTGGCGCACCACCTCCTCCGCTCACCCGCCGGTGAGCCGCGCCGGCGGGGCGCGAGATACGCGCGCGTGGCCGGCGAGAACGCCCTGGCCGCGTATGCCCACGAAGAGGCGGTCGGTCAGCTTCAGCGGGCTCTGGCGGCGCTCGACGAGCTTGCCGGACCCGACACGGACCGCGAGCGTGTGGAGATCTTGCTCGCCCTGACCGAAGCGCATCAGCGATCGGGCGAACGAGCGCCGGCGCGCGACGCCGCGCTGCAGGCGGCGGAGTTGGCCCGCGCGCTGGGCGACGGCGCGGCGCTGGCCGCCGCGGCATTACGGCTCGGGGCCGAGTTCACGTTCGGGCATGTCGATCCGACGCTCGTCTCCTCGCTCGAGGACGCGCTCCGCGCGCTGCCCGAGGGGCCGACCCCGCTGCGGGCGCGCGTGATGGCGCGTTTGGCGGCGGCGCGCCAGCCCTCGCCGGACGCGGACGCGCAGATCGCCCTCGCGCGGGAGGCGGCGGCGATGGCGCGCGCAGTCGGTGACGATTCGACGTTGGCGGCGGTGCTGCGCGACGGCCGCGCGGCGTATCTGCCGATGGACAGCCTCGAGGAACGCACCGCGCTCGATCTCGAGACGCTCGCGCTGGCGCACACCGCGGGCGATACGCTGGCCGCGCTGCACACGCAGGCACGGCTGTTCTCGGACCGGCTGGAGTCGGGCGAGCTGGACGCCGCGCTCGATCACCTGGACGCGCACGAACAACTGGCGGAGCGGCGGCGCGAGAGCCACCGGCTGTGGTGGTCGCGGTACCAACGTGCCTCGATCTTCACGGTCCGTGGCCGCTTCGACGAAGCGGAGCGCCTGCTCGGGGCAGGGGATGCAGCGCTGGAGCAGACACAGGAGCCGCTGGCACGCATGTCGCGCGGAGGGCACTGGGTCACGTTCGCCATCACCAGCACGCGGCCCGTCGATTTCAGCGCGCTCGGCAGAGAGATGGAGGCGACCGCGCGCGCCTTGCCTCCTCCGAACTACGAATTCTGGGAGCTGAGCTTCCGGTGTCATCTAGGACAGATCGACGTCGTGCGGGCGGGATTGCGCCGGCCGAGCGTTCGCGATCTACACCCGCGCTTCACGGGATCACACATGCTGGGCGAGATGGCCCGTCTCGCGGACGATCGCGAGCTGGCGGCACAGACGTACGAGCGCATGCGCCCCTGGGCGCGACGGCTCACCAACACGTTCGTCGGTTCGGAGGGTTTCTACAGCTTGCCTTTGGCGCGGCTCGCGGACTACCTCGGACGGCAGGACGAGGCGCATGCCTGGTTCGAGATGGCCCTGACCGATCATCGCCGCATCGGCGCCGAGCCATGGGTCGCGCGTGCCGCTCTGGATTTCGCAACACTGCTATCGCGTGGGGGCGGTGCCGGCGATGTGCGCCGCGCGCGCGAGCTGTTCACGGAAGCACGCGCCATTGCCGATCGGCTCGGCATGCCGGGGCTCCTCGAGCGATTGCGCACGCAGGGCGCAGGCCAGGACTCTCCAGCCGCCACCGTCGTGCGAAGGCCCGGCGAGTCCGCGCTGCCCGAGGGAGCCTTCGTGCTCGAAGGCGAGTATTGGAGCATCCGCTTCGACGGGGGCACGTATCGGTTCAAGGACAGCAAGGGAATGCACATCCTGGCGCACCTGGTCCGCAATCCGGGGCGCGAGTTTCATGTCATGCAGTTGATGAGCGTCGCCGGCGGCGCCGACAGCGGGGAGGGTATCCTCGAGGGCGCGGCCTCGGCGTCGCCAGATGCAGAAGCACGGGCGGCCTATCGGGCCCGCGCGGAAGATCTGCGCGACGATCTGCGCGAAGCGGAAGCGAACGGGGACAGCGGTCGCGCCCTCCTCTTGCGCGAGGAGCTGGAGGCGCTCGCCAGCGAGCTGACGCGCGGGATGGGCCTCGGCGGTCGAGAGCGCAAGACCGGCACCAGCGCCGAACGCGCCCGCGTCAACGTCCAACGCCGTCTGGCCGACACATTGAAGAAGATCGACGAAGCGTGCGCCCCGCTGGGACGTCTGCTCGGGCGCTCGATCCGCACCGGCGCGTACTGCGCCTACGAGCCGTAAGAGGGTAAGGCACGTAAGGTCCTCTGCCAGGTGAGACATATCCGATGCGGCTTCCCGGCCGCCCTGGTCGTCGGCCCGCGCGAGCCATGGGGGCCGTCGCTCCGGCGCGAGTGACGGCCGCGCGCGTCCAGTGTCCATACCTCTTGCTGGTATACCTCGACAAGGTATACTGAACGCATCGATGGCGATTCGGACGTTCCGCCGATCCGAGATCGCCGATCTTTTTTACGACGGCAAGGCGAGCCGAAAGGCGGGTTGGACCAGCGTCGCCAAGATCGTCGCTCGGAAGTTGGACATGCTGCACTACGCCCAGAAGGTGGACGACCTGAGATCACCCCCGGCGAACCGGCTGGAGGCTCTCAAGGGGGATCTCAAGGGCTTCTTCAGTATCCGGGTCAATGATCAGTGGCGGATCGTCTTTCGCTGGAGCAGCAGCGGCCCGGAGGACGTCGACGTCGTCGACTACCATGGGTAAAGGAGAGGCTTCATGAGCGCGTACCGAGAAATGACTCGCAAGCCAACGACGCCAGGCGAAATCCTGCACGAGGAATTCCTCAAGCCCCTGGGCATGAGTCAGAAGGAACTCGCGGCCCACCTCGGCTGCGACGTGAAGGTGGTCAACCGAATCGTCAACGGTCGTACGTCGGTGACTGCCGAGATGGCGCTCAAGCTCGGTGCCAGCTTCGAAACCTCACCCGATTTCTGGCTGAACGCGCAAACAGCCGTCGACCTATACGAAGCGCGCAGCCACCTACGTCGGCTTCCGAAGCCCCTCGCTGCCGCCAGTTGAAGACCCGACGGCAGACTCGACCTTGACCCGCCGCGCCTTGCCCAACGCCAAGCACACCACCGTCAGCTGCGACACCAACCGCAACCGCTCCGTGATCGCCTTGGCCGACATGTCGACGATCATTCGCTCGTCCCCCTCAGGTGCTTGATGTCGTCCTGGTCGAGCCCGCTGCCGCGCAGGGACTTCAGGGAGATGAGGCCGTCGCGGGACACGACGGAGATCTTACCAAAGTCCCATTCCATCGCCTCGCGTCCTTCCCACACCGGTTGAAGAGCCGGGGTGACGAGCAGCAGATCGAGGGAAAGGACCTGACCAGACGCATGAATCTTGGACACCCGCCGGATTTCCACGGCTCCGCCGTTGAAGGTCATGGGCTCGGCCGGAACGACGAATCCGAGCGGCCGAACGGCCGCGTCCACCCGCGCGAGGTCATCCACCATGACCAGGAGATCGATGTCCACGGTCGCCCTCGGATATCCGTGGACGGCCATCGCCAAACCGCCGCAGAGGGCGTAGGGCACGCCAGCGTCGTCAATGCGCGCGATGACGTTCCGGAGCTCCTCCAGCAGATCGAGCATCGGGACCAGATTGTGCACCGTGGCCTTACGCGCGCAACATCAGCGTGCGTCAGCCCGACCGTTTGATCCCGGTTGTCATTGGCCCGCGCCAGGCTGGAGGGCATGGGTGGAGACGATCGCTGAGAAGCGCCGATGCAGACACGCCCCCGTCGCTGGCGCGACGGCACATCCAGTCGGTATGCGGCGGGCGGAGGGCTCGTCGACGCTGGGAGAGCGCGCGGAACGCCGACGAAGCCAGCCAGCTCTCTTCCTACGCAACCGACGACATCTCGGACGTCGAGATCACGCTGCGACGGACCGGCAGCGACGGATCGGAGGCGTTCGGCGAGGATAGGGCAAGACACGCTGGCGATCCGCGGCGATCAGATCGAGTTCACGATTCCGGCGCCGCTGCCGGACACGTTCCGCGGCAAGATCGAAGTCCTCGGCCTCCCTGCCTTGAAACCGCGCGTCGGTCCGTGCCCGGTCGACAGCTGCTCGGTCAGGGTGATCTTGGACGCGAGCGACGTCATGCTGCTGCCGGCCCGAATCGAGTAGATCGCGCCACTGGCACTGCGCTCGGCGGGCTCGTCCTCCGCCCGGCCGTCCTGGCCCTTGCTCGCGGTCGGGCAGGTGACGACTCTAGCTGCATCAAGGTTACGACCTGTAGGGCGGGAGCAGTGGTGACCGCGCTCGTCGTCGAAGACAACGTCGCGCGCCGGCGTCCGCGACCGCAAAAGCCATGCTAGTCTCCGGGCGCGTTTGGCAGAGGACGCCGCGCGTAGAACGCGTGAAGGACAATCCGCTCGTCAGGAGGAACAAGGATGGCCATCAGGATCGAGAGTCCGGCAGAGGCGTTCGCCGCCGTCGCGAGCGTGGTGATCGCCGCGGACAGCATGGGCAGCATGGCCGAGCGAAATGCGGTCCTGCAGCGGTTGCAGGAGGCGCCCGCTCTCAAGGGGCAGGATACGGCGGCGCTGACGGCGCTGCTTACCAAGGTCACTGGCCACCTGTGCGACGGCCTGCCGACCACCGAGACGGGGGCATTTACCCCCGCGGCGGTGGACCAGGTGATCACCGCGGTCAGGGGCGTGCTCGGCGCCGACCAGCTCGCCCATGCGCTGAAGCTCGCCGAGGCGACCATGGACTCCGACGGCGCCAACCAGAGCGAGAAAGCGCTGCTGGCCCAGCTGCGCGCGGGCCTGAAGTAAGAGAGTTCAGAAGGTCGCGCAGCCGCCGCCCGATTGCCGCGCGCCGCCGACTGGCATTCGACCGTTGCGTCGTCAACTCGCCGCGGTCAAGTAATGTAGGTATCTCAATCTGGACGCTAGGGCGCCCTCGACTCCAGATACGACATCTTCCAGCGCTCACCCGCCCGCAGAACGTCGCATACGCCTTCCGCGGCTCCACGAACGTGCTCCTCCGAGTCTGCTACCACCCGTTCCTCCTGGTTGCGTACCCGACCGCCCAGCGTTTCGCGATCTGTCGTTTCATCCGGTTGCGGCTGGAGCTGCCTGGCAGCGGGCGAGAGCTCGATGGCTGGGCGAGGGTTCCGGCTTTCCGGTCGCGCAAGCGGAAGCGAGGCGGTGATAGGCGGTCCGGCGCGTGCACAGTGTCGCGGGAGATCACGCGCGTTCCAGGAGCTTCTTCCCTTCCGCCGATTTTGCCTTCCCCGCCGTCGCCACCCGAGACGTGGGGAGGCTCGCGGCCCGGTGCCTGTTGGAGCCGCCGGCCAAGAGCGAGGTCATCGACCTCATCGGTCCGACGGATGGTGCCCGCCACGACTACTCTCGACGAGATACTCCCCGCCCTGCTCGCCGCCGGTGCGACGACATGACCCCGACCGATCTAGAACAGCTGCGGGTGCGGTTTCGCGGCGAGCTGATCACCCCTTCCGAAGGTACGCGCTACGACGCCGCCAGCGCGATCTTCAACGGCATGTTCGATCGTCGACCCGCGCTCATCGCGCGCGCGCAACCGGCGCCGCCGACGTGATCGCCGCACTCTAGACCCGTCGCAATCAAGATCGAGCGGCGCGGGCGTCCGGTGCGGCGGTGAGCGCGGTTCCGACGCCGCTCGAGCCCCAAGGCGACGCGGCGAGCATCGCTGTCGCGATACCATGATGACGATCGGATGAGCCGGGACCAGACGACAGCAGCCCGCGGCGTCCGGGGTGAACAGCCCCCGGCCTCGCGACTCGCCCGCAAGCTTGGAACGCGCGACGCGGTGATCGTCGGCCTGGGATCGATGATCGGAGCCGGGGTGTTCTCTGCGATCGGACCCGCGGCGCGCGCGGCCGGAAACATGGTGGTGATCGGCTTGCTGATCGCCGGAGCGCTCGCGTACTGCAACGCGACGTCGTCGGCCGAGCTCGCGGCGCTGTACCCGGAGTCGGGCGGCGCCTACGTCTATGGACGCCGGCGCCTCGGCGACATCTGGGGCTTTCTCGCGGGCTGGGGTTTCGTGGTGGGCAAGCTCGCGAGCTGCGCCGCCATGGCGCTCACGTTCGCGCGTTACGCCGCGCCGCAGATCGCTCGACCGCTCGCCATCGGCGCCGTCGTCAGCCTCACCGCCGTCAACTATCTCGGCATCCGCAAGACGGTCGGTCTGACCAAGATCATACTGGGTTTGGTTCTCGCCGCTCTGGCGGCCTGCCTGTTCGCGACCCTCGCCGGAGGCGCCCTCAGTCTGGACCGGCTTTGGCCGCTCGATGCCGCGGCTCCACGGAATGTCTTGCAGGCCGCTGGCCTGCTGTTCTTCGCCTTCGCGGGCTACGCGCGGATCGCGACGCTCGGCGAGGAGGTCGTCGATCCGGCGCAGACAATTCCCCGCGCGATTCCGGTGGCCTTGGGCGTGACGCTGCTGGTGTACGCCGCCGTGCTGGTGAGCGCCCTCGCCGCCGCCGGCAGCACCGTGCTGGCTGCGTCGCCGGCGCCGCTCGCGGACGCAATCCGCGCGGGGCGCTTCGCCTCGGTCGCGATCGTCGTGAGGATCGGCGCCGCCGTCGGTTCGCTGGGCGTCCTCCTATCCCTGATCGTCGGCGTCAGCCGAACCATGTTCGCGATGGCGGCGGCCCGCGACCTTCCGGCCCCGCTGGCGGCGGTCCATCCCCGCTACCAGATCCCCCACCGCGCCGAGCTGGTGGTCGGCGGGGGCGTGGTTCTCCTCGTCGCGTTGTTGGACGTGGGCGAGGCCATCGGGTTCAGCTCGTTCACGGTGCTCACCTACTACGCCATCGCCAACGCGTCGGCGCTGACGCTTTCGCGTCGAGAGCGCCGCTGGCCGCGGCTCGTGGCCGCCCTGGGCCTGGCAGGCTGTGTGCTCGTCGCGGCCAGTCTGCCAGCCAGGACGATGTTGTCCGGCCTCGGCGTGCTGTCGCTGGGCCTGGTGACGTTTGGGATCTCTCGCGCGATCCGACGCCGGAACCAGCGTAGGTCCGAGCCCGGCCGCTGAGCTATCGCCGCCGAACGAAGCGCTCGTCCAAGGACCAGGGACCGCCCCCCGACCAGAGCAGGAACACGAGGCCAAACGCCATCGCGAGATCGGTGCGCGCCTCGTGCATCGCCGCCCAGAAACCCTTGTGAACGAGCATCGGGATCTTCGTGCTGGCGATCGCGACTGCAATGTCGATGAGCAGCGCCAAGGCGCAGAGGCGTGTGAGCAGACCCAAGATGAGGAGGGCTCCGGCGACGATCTCGACGGCGCCCACGAACGGCGCCGTGAACGCCGGCGCCGGAATGCCGATTTTGACGAACCGTCCAACGCCCAGTGCATCGGCGAACAGGAACTTCTGGATCCCTTCGGACAAGAAGATCCAACCCACGATCACGCGCACGAACAGCGCAGGGCCGGGCGCGGTGGTGCCGAGAAGTCGCTTCCAGGAAGGCACGGCCATCACCGCGGCGTGAACTTGGCGAGGTCGTGGATACCGAGCGTCTTCTCGAGGTCGCCCACCTCTTTCAACGACCCCTCGAAGCCGCCGCTGCCGAGGAGCTTGTGCTCCTGCTCCTCGAACTTCTCACCGAGTTTGTCGAGCTCCTCCTCCGTGAACTGCTCACGGTAAACTGGGAAGAGCTCCGTGTCCTCCCAGGCGGCGTGAGCGGTGTACATACGGCCGAAGCTTTGCACGTCGGCGACGACGGCGCGGCGTTGGTCTGCGCTGGCCAACTTTCCAGCTTTCGTCCGCTTCGAGATCGACTCAGTCAGCTTGCGGCCGGCGGCGTGCTGAAGCCGGATCACCTTCGCCAGCTCGACGAGCTTTCCGGCCTTCTCCAGCTTGGGGAGGACGAACTCCTCCTCCAGCTTCTCGTGATAGCCCTCGACGAAGCGGCGCACGATGCCCGCTGCGCTTGCGACGACGCCGACCGCCGAGGCATCGTCGGTTACCAGCCGCCGGGCCGCCTCATCGTAGACGAGCAGGATGCGGCGGAGGACGCCATGCTCTCGCATCAGATCCTCCGTGGGCGGGATGTCCTCGGCCTTCTCTTTCCTCGCCGCGGCGCCTTCCGCAGCGCGGCCGGCCGACGACATCAGGACTACCCCCGTCCCAGCCACGCCGGACAGGAACTCTCGTCGACGCCGGCCGAGGTCATTCATGGGTGCCCAATATACTCACGCGCCGCCCGACCTGCCCTGGCGCGCCGGGCCCCACACCACTTTTCCGTACCGGGCATGCGGCGGTCGAACACACCCACGTTCCGGGCGCGATGCAGTTGCAGACGTTGCAACCATCTCCCGCCGGTCGCGAGCTGCCGACGGGATAACCGGGGCCGCATCCATCGCCGCTGCCGCCTCCTCCCGCGCTACCGGCGAAGCCGCCACCGCCGCCCCGGCCCGTGCTGCTCCCACCGGTGCCGGCTGCTCCGCCCGCTCCGCCGCCCGCGCTTCCAGCCTGTCCAGAAGTACCGGCCGCGGCGTCGCCACCCGTGCTGTTCGCGCTGCCGCAGCCGCCGGCCACCGCGATAGCGAGCATCGCGAGCGCGGGCAGCCAGCGCGCGCCCGTAAAACAGATCGTGCGATCTCGCATCTGCCCTTCTCCGACGTGGTCACGCCGACTGACAAATGACCTCTCCGCCAGTGATGAAGCCGCATCCCCCGCCGGTCTGGCAGACGTTTGTCGGGAGGCAAGCGCAGGTGACCGTGGCTCCGCACGACGCGGGGCGCGTGATGCAGAAAGGGCTAGGCGGGATGCATGGCGGCTCCTCGCAGCCTGGCCCCGGTGTTGGTGAAGTGTTGCAGAAAGCCCGATAGGTCCATCCTGTCGGACACTGGCCGCCATCGGGGACCGGATTGCACGGTGGAGCCGTGCCGCCACAGCTTGGGCGCACGCAGAGTTCGCTGCTC
>WNGA01004996.1_pt1 | contig 44094 bp, 42 predicted proteins | sample 5400061 | NCBI WGS metagenome assembly WNGA01 (sample SAMN13153366, study PRJNA577476) | soil metagenome | isolation source: 100 cm soil or saprolite under grassland replicate 2 | place: USA:California | collected 2016-06-15 | reverse complement strand
GCAAGGTCGCCGGCTGGCTGAAGCACTACCCGCCGCGGCTGCGCGTCACCGACGCGACCTACAAGGACCAGGTCTGGACCGTGAAGGTCTGGGCCGGCAAGGCCGGGGAGGTGGCAGCCGGCAAGGTGGACGACACGACCGGCGTGGTCGCCGAGGCCTGGACCGGGCCGCAGGTCGCCTGGAAGATGGCGCGCGGCAGCAACGGCGCGTTCGGCGGCAAGAAGATCAACAGCGTCCCCGTCTGGCTCGGCTTCTGCCTGCTCTTCCTGGTCGGGCTCGCCGACTTCCGTCGTCCGCTCAGCCTGCGAAATCTCGACCTGCTGGCGCTGCTCTCCTTCTCCGTCTCCCTCTGGTTCTTCAACCGCGGCGAGATCTTCACCAGCGTCCCTCTCGTCTACCCGCCGCTGCTCTACCTGCTCGGACGGATGGTGTGGAGCGCCCGGCGCGGACGGCTGGCGACGGCCGCGGTGCCCGTCTGGCCGGTCTGGCTGCTGGCCGCGGCGACCGTCTTCACGGCGGGGTTCCGCATCGGGCTGAACGTGCAGGCCTCGAACGTGATCGACGTCGGCTACTCGGGCGTGGTCGGTGCCGACCGGATCGTCCGGGGGCAGGCGCCGTACGGACACTTCCCGGTCGAGGAGACGCTCAAGGCGTGCGGGCCCGCCGACTCCGACGGCGAGATCCGGGACCGGATCCAGACCAACGGCCGGTGCGAGTCGGCGAACCCGCAGGGCGACACCTACGGGCCGGTCGCCTACGAGATGTACGTCCCCGGCTATCTGATCCTCGGGTGGAGCGGCAAGTGGGACGACCTGCCGGCGGCGCACCTGAGCGCGATCATGTTCGACCTCCTCTGCCTGCTCGGGCTCGCACTCGTCGGCTTCCGCTTCGGCGGCGCGCGCCTGGGCGCAACGCTTGCGTTCGCCTGGGTCGCCTACCCGTTCACGCAGTACGTCTCGAGCTCGAACACGAACGACGCGCTGCCGCCGCTCTTCCTGATCTGGGGCTTCTGGCTGGTGACCTCGCCGGCCACGCGCGGTGCGGCGGCCGCGCTCGCCGGCTGGACGAAGTTCGCGCCGCTCCTGCTCGCACCGTTGTGGGCCTCGTACCCCGACGGGCTGCGACGGCCGCGCGACAAGGCGATCTTCGCGGGCGCCTTCGTCGCGGCAACATTCGTGGCCTTCTCCGTCCTCCTGTTCGAGCCGAGCCTCCCGCACGCCGTGAGCGTCTTCTGGCACCGCACGATCAGCTCGCAGATCAACCGCGAGTCACCCTTCTCGATCTGGGACTGGCGGCAGTACCACGCCGGCCTGCCCGACCTGCACGTCCTCCAACGGGTGCTCGAAGGGCTCCTCGTGATCGGCGCGATCGCCGTGTACTTCGTCCCGCGACGGAAGTCTCCGCTCCAGCTCGCCGCCCTCACCGCCGCCCTCCTGCTGGGCTTCGAGCTGGTGCTGACGCACTGGTTCTATCTCTACCTGCCCTGGTTCTTCCCGTTCGCCGCCTTCGCCGTGCTCGCCCCAGCGGTGGAGCCCGTCCCCGCGCGCGTGCCGCAGCCGCTTGAGCGTGCTCGCCAAGAGCTGGTCGGCGTCGAGTGACCCGCGGCGGCTCGCGTACGCGGCCGCCGGGTTGTTCCTCGCCGCACTGGGACTCCTCCACTGGGGCTTCTACCAGCACCACCTGATCCTCGACACGGTCGAGTACCACCGCTACGGCGAGCTGATCAACCACGGACAGGTGCCGTACCGGGACTTCGAGGTGGAGTACCCACCGGGGGCGCTACCGGTCTTCGCGCTCCCCGCGGTCGGCCATCCCAGCTTCAACGTCTACCACCGTGAGTTCCAGATCCTGATGGCCGTCTGCGGAGTCGGGGCGCTGGCGGCGATGACGCTGGTGCTCCGGTCGCTCGGCGCGAGGCCCGTGCGCGCTGCGGCGGCCCTCGGGTTCGCCGCGCTGGCGCCGCTCGTGCTCGGCTCGGTCATCATCTACCGGTACGACTTCTGGCCGGCGGCGCTGACCGTCGCCGGGCTCGCCGGAGTGCTCGCGGGCAGGCAGCGGCTCGGCTTCTCCGCCCTCGGCCTCGGGATCGCCGCGAAGGTCTTCCCGGCGGTGCTGGTGCCGCCAACGCTCGCGTACGTCTGGCGCCGGCACGGCCGGCGGGAGGCGCTCCTCTGCCTCGGAGCGGCGGCGGCGGTCGTGGTCGCCTGCGTCGTGCCCCTTCTCGCCCTCGCGCCGCACGGCGTCTGGGACAGCGTCGTCCGCCAGACGACCCGGCCGCTCCAGATCGAGAGCCTCGGCTCGGCGGCCCTCGTGATGGCGCACCAGTTCGGCGGGCTCGGCCTGGCCGTCGTCTCGAGCCACGGCTCGCAGAATCTCGCCGGCTCCAGGGCCGACGCCGTCGGCACGATCGAGAGCGCGCTCCTCGTTGCGGCGCTGCTCGGCATCTGGGCCGCGGCGGCGCTCGGCCCGGCCCGGCCGGAGCGGCTCGTCCGATACGCCGCCGCCTCGGTGACGGCGTTCGTCGCGTTCGGCAAGGTGCTCTCGCCGCAGTTCCTGATCTGGTTGATCCCGCTCGTGCCACTCGTCCGCGGCCGGCGCGGTCTCGCCGCCTCGGCGCTGCTCGGGCTCGCGCTGCTGCTGACGCAGCTCTGGTTCCCGTATCGCTACTGGCGGCTCGTATTCAGCCTCGACGCTGGAATCTGGTTCCTCGTCCTCGCCCGGGACCTCGTCCTGGTCGCACTGCTCGCGGTGCTCGTCTGGCCGAGCCGCGCCCCATCTACGGAAACGGCACCCGAACCGGCTCGCAGCTGAGGGCCCGGCCGCTCTCGTCGCACTCGACGAGGACGCCCTCGATCCGGACTCCACCCGTGGCCGGCTCGAACCGGACCGGCATCCCCGTCCGCATCCGCCTGAGCGCGAGCTCCGCCTTGACGCCGATCACCGAGTCGTGGGGCCCGGTCATGCCGGCGTCGGTGATCGCGGCGGTCCCGCCGGGCTGCACCCGTGCGTCGCTCGTCTGCACGTGCGTGTGCGTGCCGATCACCGCGGTGACGCGCCCGTCGAGGACGCGGGCGGCGGCCACCTTCTCGCTCGTCGCCTCTGCGTGGAAGTCCACGAGCACGACGGGCGCGAGGGCCCGCGCCTCGTCCACGACCGCGTCGAGCACCTCGAACGGCCCGACCGGAGTGTTCATGAAGAGCTGCCCGAGCACGTTCGCGACCGCGACCGGCGTCCCGTCGGCCGCCGGCGCGACCGCCAGGCCACGGCCCGGCGCGCCCGAGGCGAGATTCGCCGGCCGAACGACCCGGTCGGAGCGGTCCAGGTAAGGCCCGATCTCGGAGCGCCGCCAGACGTGGTTGCCGAGCGTGAGGATGTCCGCCCCGGCGGCGAGCAGGCGGTCGGCAAGCCGCGGCGTCACGCCGGCGCCGTCGGCCGCGTTCTCGGCGTTGACGACGCAGAATCCGGCGCCGAGCTCCTCCCTCAGCCCGGCGAGGCGCTCCTCGAGCGCCGCGCGGCCCGGCGCGCCGAACACGTCCGCGACGAAGAGGAGCCTCAGGGAAACCTCAGGGAAGCGAAAGAGCGGTGGCCTGGTGAACCTCGACCGCCACGTGGTTGCCCGCGTTCTGGGTGTAGCGGGCGAGCGCCTGGCGCTCGACGGCGGTGAAGTCCACGATCGTCCCCAGCTTCGACGTGGTGGCCGCGACCGAGGAGCCGACGGTCAGGCTCGGGTCCGGGCGCAGGTGCGTGAGCGAGACGATCAGCGACGGAACGGCGCTCGGCTGAACGTCGATCCGGGCCCCGTAGGGCTTGCCGTCGAGGACGTAGGGCGTGATCCCGACGATCGTCCCGTCGATCGGCGAGTAGACGTCCGTGCCGGGCGCCGCGCCGACGTCCAGCGAGGCGGTCGTGGGTCCCTCGGCGCCGCCGAGCGCGTAGTAGCGCAGCCCGGTGCCGCCCCCGCCGAAGACGCTGCGGGCGACGCGGGTGAAGAGCCCCTGGTTCGCCTGGCGTCCGACCGGGTCGAGTGCCAGGGCGCCGTCGCCCGTCGCGTGGTAGCCGATCGCGGTCAGGCGGCTCTGCGGAACCGGCAGCAGAAGCCTGAGCGAGCCCTGGAGCGCGACCACCTGCGGGCGAGGCGGCTCCGCCGGGAGCAGTCGCGTCGCCGGCGCCGGCGCCGTGGTCTGGACCGGGGTCGAGCCGCCCGACCCGAAAGCGGTCAGGAGCAGGGTGATCAGCGCGACAGCAGCGAGCAGAACGAGGCCCGCCAACCGCCTCTTTCGACGAGCAGCGACCGTCTCCGCCCGCCGTCGCCGCACCGCGAGCGCATGCGCTGAGGCGCGTGGCATCCGCGCCACCGTAACGAAGGCCGCCTCGCCATGCAATGCGTCACCGGAGGGCCGGGGACGGGGCTGAAGCGCGAGGGCTCCCTCGAGCTCGAAGTCCCAGTCCCACGGCGGCGGGCGCAGGCCGCGGCTGCGTTCGAGCGGTACGACCTGCGCGCTACGATGGCGGGCATGGCCGGGCCTCCCGCCGGGGCCGCGAGGATCGAGATCCCGCGCTGGATTCAGCTCGTCGGTCTGCCGCTGCTGCTGTTGCTGGTATGGGTCGTGGCGGGGGCGGTCCGTCACGTCGTCTTCCTCTTCCTGGTCGCGGGGCTGATCGCGTTCCTGCTCAACCCGCTGGTTCGCGGGCTGACGCGCCTCCGGATCCCTCGCGGGTTCGGTGTCGCGCTCGTGTACCTGACCTTCGCTGCCATCGTACTCGCCCTGGGCGCCGCGCTCGGGACGGTCGTCGTCAACCAGACGAAGTCGAGCGCGAACCGGGTCGACGACTACTTTACGATCGAGCACGGACGCGCCCACAAGACGCACGCCGACCGCGACATCGACCGGTTCCAGCACTGGCTCGACACGCACAAGCTCGGCTCGATCAAGATCCGCAAGCAGGCCCACGACTTCGTCGACAACGTCCGGAAGAAGGACGTCTCGAAATACACGGGCGAGGTGATCGACTTCGTCGAGGGCGCCGCGATCGGCACGATCAAGTTCCTCTTCAGCCTGGTCCTGGTGATCGTCGTCTCGATCTACATGCTCCTCGACATGCCGAGGCTGGCGAGGGCCGTCGACCGGCGCTTCCCGCCGCACCCGAGCTCGCCGCCGCTGCTGACGAGGATCGAGCGCTCGCTCGCGAGCTACGTGCGCGGGCAGGTCCTCCTGTCGCTGATCATCGGGGTGAGCGCGGGAACGGGTCTCTGGTTGCTCGGCACGCTCGGGTGGGCGCCCGGCGCGGACCGCTACGCCGTTCTCTTCGGCGCCTGGGTGGCCGTCACCGAGCTGATCCCGTACCTCGGGCCCTGGCTCGGCGCGCTGCCGCCGTTCTTCTACGAGCTGGTCGTGCACCCCGTCTCGGCGATCTGGATCGTTCTCCTCTTCCTCGCGATCCACCAGGTCGAGGGGCACATCGTCGTCCCGAACGTGATGGGGAGCGCGCTGCGCCTGCACCCGCTGCTCGTCATCTTCGGGCTGCTCGCCGGCGGTGAGATCTACGGCCTGCCGGGCGCTCTCGTCGCGCTCCCGCTGCTGGCGGCGGGTCGCGCGATCTGGGAGTTCTTCGGCGAGCGGGTCACGCTCGAGCCGTGGGAGGAAGGCGGCGCCGTCCCCGTCGAGGTCGAGGTCGAAGGCGCCCGGCCGGTTGCGCCCGTGCCGCCCGCGGACCCGCCGGCCGCCGCCAGCCGGTGACCGTCGCTCGCCTCCGGCTCGCTCCCACGGGGGAAACCATGTTTCCCCCGTGGGCCCCCTTCTTACAACCCAACGTGGGGGAACCTCCCGGTTCCCCCACGCCCCCTCCATCCGCTCATGGACCAGGGGCTGGCCCATGAGCCCTCTCGCAGCGCTCCTCGCCGCCCACGGGGCGGGCCGCAGATTCGGTCAGCAGACGGCGCTCGAGCCGGTCGAGCTCGAGGTCTGGGACGGCGACGCGCTCGCGCTCGTCGGGCCGAACGGCGCCGGCAAGTCCACGCTCCTGTCACTGCTGGCGGGGGCGCTCGAGCCGAGCGTGGGCGGGATCGAGCGGCGCAAGGGCATTCGCGTCGGCTGGGCTCCTCAGCGGCCGGCCCAGTACGGGCGGCTCTCGGCGCGCGAGAACCTCGAGCTGTTTGCGCGGCTCGAGGGCGAAGCAGATCCCGAGCAGGCGGCGGCGCGGCTGCTCGCCACCTTCGACCTGCCCGGCGAGCCGGCGCCGAGCGGCAACCTCTCGGTCGGCAATCGCCAGCGGCTGAACCTGGCGATCGCGCTGCTCGGCGAGCCCGACGTCTTGCTGCTCGACGAGCCGACGGCCGCCCTCGATCCGCAGCAGCGCCGGCGCCTGTGGGAGCGGAGCGCGGCCCTGCGGGAGGCGGGCGGCGCGGTCGTCTTCGCGACGCAGAACCTCGACGAGATCGAGCGCAACGCCGACCGGGTCGCCGCGCTGCGGGAGGGCCGCCTCGTCTTCGCCGGCACGGTGGACGAGTACGACCGCTCGGAGACCGACACTCTCTTCGCGTGAGCCGGATCGCCCTGCTACTCAAGAAGGACGTGCTCGTGCTGCGGCGCTCGCCGCTTCTGCTCGGGATCCTGCTCGCCTATCCCGCCGCGATCGCCCTGCTCGTCGGGCTCGTGGCGAGCTATGCGAGCTCGAAGCCGCGCGTCGCGCTCGTCGACGAGGACAACCTGCCGCCGACCGTCGAGGTCGGCGGCGAGCGTTTCCACGTCGACCGGACGATCCGGCAGGTGAGCGAGAACGTGAAGCTCGTCCGGCTCTCACCCGGGGCGGCGGAGCACCAGCTGCGCACGGGGAAGGTGGTCGCGGTCGTGACCGTCCCGCCCGGCTTCATCGACACGCTCAAGGGCATGGTGCACAGCCCGCGGCTCGAGCTCGAGCTCTCGCGGGGGACGATCTCATCGCGCGTCGAGCAGCAGGTGCAGGCGCTCGTCTACTCGCTCAACCGCCAGCTCCAGGACGCCTACATCGGCAACAACCTCCGGTACGTGACGCTGATCCTGCACGGCGGCAACGGCGCGTTCCTCGGCAGGCCCTTCGACGTCCTCGGGCTCGAGCGGGCCGAGAAGCTGCTCGCGCGGATGCCGCGATCGCCGGACATCGAGCGGCTCCAGGACTTCATTCACGACGCGCGGCTCGCCCTCGCGAACACCGACGACGCGTTGCGTGCGACCGCGAACCCGATCGAGCTCGTGCGCGCGCCTCAGCGCGGGCGAACCTGGGTGCTCTCGGCCGAGGTCCAGGCCTACGCGCTCGGGCTGACGATCACGTTTCTCGCCCTCATGCTCGCCGCCGGCTCGCTCGCGGCCGAGCGCGACGAGAACGTGATCGGCCGGCTCGCCCGCGGGCTGGTCGGGCTGGGACATCTCGTCTGGGCGAAGGTCGCGCTCGCGGCGGGGGTCGCGCTCGTCCTCGGGGTGGCGATCGCGCTCGCGTTCGGGGTGATCATCGAGGTCGGCGGCGTCACCGGCGGCGAGCCATGGCGGCGGCTGCCCCTGCTCGTGCTCGGGCTCCTGCTGGCCGGCGGAGCGCTGGGCGCACTCGGAGCGCTGCTCGGCGCCCTCGCCCGCGAGGCCCGCTCCGCCTCGCTCGTCGCTGTGCTCGTCGTCCTCCCGATCGTGTTCCTCGGCCTGATCCCGGCCGAGGTCGTGCCACCCGCCGGGTGGGTGAGCGCCGGGCTGCCCTTCGCGCACGCCGTCCGCTTCTTCAGCTCCGCGCTCTACGACCTGAGCCCATGGGGCGAGATCCTCCGGCAGGGGCTCTGGCTGGTCGCGCTCGGGCTGGTCTTTGCCGGGCTTGCCCGCCTGGCAGCGCGTAGATTGTTGGCGTGAGCTCCTTCCCCGTCACGCGCCTGCGCCGGCTCCGCCGGAACGACCGGCTGCGCTCGCTCGTGCGGGAGACGCGGCTCGACCTGGACGAGTTCGTCTTGCCGCTGTTCGTCGGGCCGACCACGCAGCCGAATGGCGACCTGCCCGCTCTCGGGCGGCACTCGGTCGGGGGTCTCCTCGGCGAAGCGGAAGAGGTTGCGCGGCTCGGCGTGCGGGCCGTCCTCCTCTTCGGGATTCCCGAGGAGAAGGACGCCGAGGGCTCGGGTGCCTGGGACGAGGACGGGATCGTCCAGCGGGCGGTGCGGGGGCTGCGCGAGGCCGCGCCGGGGCTCGTCCTGATGACCGACGTCTGCCTCTGCGAGTACACCTCGCACGGCCACTGCGGCGTGCTCGAGGGCGACGACGTGGACAACGACGCGACGCTCGAGCTGCTCGCCCGGACCGCGGTCAGCCACGCCGAGGCCGGTGCCGACGCCGTCTGCCCGAGCGACATGATGGACGGGCGGATCGGCGCCGTCCGGGCCGCGCTCGACGAGTCGGGCTTCGAGGAGATCCCGATCGTCTCCTACGCGGCCAAGTACGCCTCCGCCTTCTACGGCCCGTTCCGGGAGGCGGCCGAGTCGGCGCCCGCGTTCGGCGACCGGAGCGGGTACCAGATGGACCCGGCGAACGTGCGGGAGGCGCTCCGCGAGTGCGAGCTGGACGTACGGGAGGGGGCGGACGCCGTGGTGGTCAAGCCGGCGCTCCCGAACCTCGACGTGATCCGGGCCGTGCGCGAGCGCTTCGACCTTCCCGTGGGCGCCTACAACGTCTCCGGCGAGTACGCAATGATCAAGGCGGCCGCCGCCCGCGGCTGGCTGGACGAGCGGCAGGCGGCGCTGGAGTCGCTCACGGCGATCGTCCGGGCCGGAGCCGACCTCGTCGTCTCGTACTGGACGAAGGAGCTCGCGGGCTGGCTGTAACGACCGATCTCTGGGAGACGATCGCGGACGAGGCGGCGCGGGAGAGCCACCTGTGGGCCGACGCGCTCCTTCCCAGCCTCGAGCGGGAGCTCGAGGCGGTGTTCTCCCCGCTCGCCGAGGACCCGTACGCGCTCGGGTTGGAGACGATCTACGAGGGCTACCTGCTCCACTACGGCCGCCCGCGGCTGTTCGCACCGGCCGACGCCGACACCGCGCTCCTGCTCGGCGACTACCTCTACGCCCACGGGCTCGTGCGGGTTGCGGAGGCGGGGACGGTGGAGGCCGTAGCCGACCTGGCCGCGCTGATCTCGCGCTGCGCGCAGCTTCGCGCGGACGGCCTGCCCGGAGACGGAGAGGCCTGGGCGGCGACCGCGGCGACTCTCGGCGGCCGCGAGCCCACCGTCGGACCCGAGGGGTTCGCGCGCGCGGTCGCCGCTCACGCGCGGCGGGTCGGGTAGAGTCGCGCGCGGCGATGGCGCTCGGCACGCTGCTCCCACTTGCGAAGACCGCCGCCGAAGAGGGCAAGGAGGTCATCGAGGCGATGCTGGTCGTCGGACTGATCTTCGCAAGCGTGATCGCCCTGGGCCAGCTCAGCCGCTGGTTCCGCCACCGCCGCCACTAGGCGACAAGCTACTTCTGACGCATCATTGGTTTCGTGCGCGAGCTTCCGCGCGGCACCGTCACGTTCTCTTCACCGACCTCGAAGGGTCGACACGGCTCCTCGCGTGGGCGGCGGCAGATCGAGGAGACGCGGAGCGCGCGACTCACTCTGGGCCGCCATCGAGGCCGAGGAGGCGAAGGTGCCGCTTGCGATGTGGGAGCCGAGCGTGACGAGTACGCGGCGCACATTCCCGAAGTGCTCCCGCCCACGAAGGCCCTCGCGCTCGACGAAGCGGTCGAGTACGCCCTCGCGTCCGTAGACTGACCCGCGGATGGCTCCGCCCGCCGACCTGCGCGCATGGATCGCGTTGCTCGAGCGCGAGAGCGAGCTCGTTCGCGTCTCCGCCGAGGTCGATCCGCACCTCGAGATTACGGAGATCACCGACCGCGTCGTCAAGGCCGGCGGGCCGGCGCTGCTGTTCGAGAACGTCAAGGGCTCCGAGCGCCCGCTCCTGATCAACCAGTTCGGCACCGAGCGGCGGATGTGCCTCGCGTTCGACGCCGGGAGCCTGGACGAGGTCGGTCGGCGGCTCGGCGAGGTGCTCGAGATGCAACCGCCGCAGGGCCTCGCCGAGAAGGTGAAGGGCCTGCGCAAGCTGAAGTCGCTCGCCGACTCTCGGCCGAAGACCGTGCGCAGCGGACCAGCGCAGGAGATCGTCCTCACCGGCGACGACGTCGACCTCGACCTGCTGCCGATCCAGCGCTGCTGGCCACGCGATCCCGCGCCGTTCATCACGCTGCCCGCGGTGATCACGCACGACCCGCGCACCGGCACGCGCAACGTCGGCATGTACCGGATGCAGAAAGTCGACCGGCGCACGACGCTGATGCACTGGCAGATCCACAAGGACGGACGCGCCGACTACCTCTTCGCAGACGGGCGGCTCGAGGTCGCGGTCGCGTTGGGGCTCGACCCGGTCAGCGCCTATTCGGCCTCGGCGCCGCTGCCCAAGCACATCGACGAGTTCATGCTCGCAGGTTTCCTCAAGGGATCCCCGGTCGAGCTCGTCCGCGCCAAGACAATCGGCGTCGACGTGCCGGCGAACGCGGAGATCGTGCTCGAGGGATACGTCGAGCAGGGCGACGTCGGGTCCGAGGGGCCGTTCGGTGACCACACGGGCTACTACACGGGTGTCGAGCCGTTTCCCGTCTTCCACGTGACGGCGATGACGATGCGCCCCGACGCGATCTATCCGTCGATCGTCGTCGGCAAGCCGCCGCAGGAGGACGCCTGGCTGGGCAAGGCGACGGAGCGGATCTTCCTCCCCGCGATCCGGATGAACGTGCCCGAGATCGTCGACTACGACTTGCCGGTCGCGGGCGCGTTCCACAACTGCTGCCTCGTCTCGATTCGCAAGAGCTTCCCTGGCCACGCGCAGAAGGTGATGCACGCGATCTGGGGTCTCGGCCTGCTCAGCCTGACGAAATCGGTCGTCGTCGTCGACGAGTGGGTGGACGTGCACGACTACGAGGAGGTCTTCTTCCGCGTCTGCGCGAACGTCGACCCGAAGCGAGACGTGCTTCTCTCCGAGGGGCCGCTCGACCACCTCGATCACGCCCCTTCGCTCCAGTTCTACGGCGGCAAGCTTGGGATCGACGCGACCCACAAGGGCCCGGCGGAGGGTACACGCCCGTGGCCCGAGGAGATCGTGATGAGCGACGAAGTGCGCCGGCTCGTGGACGAGCGGTGGGGCGAGTACGGGTTCGAGGCGGAGCCCGATTCGGCCGACGGTCGCAAGCGGAGCGCGTTGCGCCAACTGTTACGTCGTTGACGCTGCGAACCTGCGACGATTGAATCCCGCCCTAAGGCGCTCGCTTGAGACGGAAGGAGGCGCGTCCGGTGGAACCGCGGGGGGACGAACAGCCGAAGCTCCCACCGCCGAGCCTGTGGCCGGTCGGCTTCGCCGTCGGTGTCGTCTCCCTTCTCGTCGGGCTCGTCGTCAGCCTGGTCGCGGTGGCGATCGGCGCCGCGCTCGTCCTGATCTTCGGCTTCCTCTGGGCGCGCGAGGTGGTCGCGGGCCAGCAGGCGATCGCGGGCCCGCCTCCGCCCGAGCCCTCCCCGCAGGCGCCGCCGGTCCCGGCGCACAGGGGCGAGGCCGCGATGCCCGAGCCCGAGCCCGGAGAGCGCTTCCCGCGCAACAAGTTCCTCGAGGCCGCGACGCTTGGGCTCGGCGGGATCATCGGCGGCATCGTCACCGTGCCGGCGATCGGGTTCGCGGTGCTCCCGTCGTTCCTGAAGCAGCACGGGAAGCAGATCGATCTCGGCCCGATCTCGGACTTCCCCGAGAACCAGTTCGTCGTCGCCACCTTCCTCCGCGATCCCGCCCAGGGCGAGGTCTCCCGCCGGACCGCGTTCATCCGCAACAACGGCCTCCTGCACGGGAAGCCGAGCTTCACGTGCATCGCAAACCGCTGCGCCCACCTCGGCTGCCCGGTCCAGCCCGGCGGCCCCGTCTTCGACAACAAGACCAAGCACGTGAAGAGCGGCAAGACTGAGGTGACGCTGATCCCCGCCCTGCCGGCCGCGGGGTTCATCTGTCCCTGTCACGGCGGCGCCTACGACCAGGAGGGGAACCGCACCGCCGGCCCTCCCGTGCGCGCGCTCGACCGGTACGAGTTCTCGATCGTCAAGGGCCGCCTGATCCTCGGAAACCTTTACAGCGTCGCGTCCGTGGAGGGCGCCGGGGCGCGCGCGAAGATCCACCGCTACGAGCTCGCCGGGCCCGGCCAGCACATCGACGGCCCGGAGGCCTGGCTCTACCCGTTGCAACCGCCCCATTGACGGTGACCGACTGATGCCGCGGAAGAAATCAGCGCGCCGGCAAAGTCTCGAGCGGGCCGCGCTCTATCCGCTCGACTGGCTGGAGGAGCGCTCCGGGATCGTCGGCGGGGTTCGCTACTTCCTCTTCCGTAAGGTCCCGGGAGACACGAACTGGTTCCACACGCTCGGCTCGGCGACGCTGACCGCGTTCCTCGTCCAGCTCGTCACCGGCGTGATCCTGGCGTTCTACTACAGGCCGGATCCGAAGACCGCGCACGCCTCGATCGAGCACATCACCAACGACATCACCCTCGGCTGGCTCGTCCGCGGCATGCATCGCTGGGGTGCGAGCGTGTTCATCATCCTGATGTTCCTGCACATGGGGCGCGTCTTCCTCTTCGGGGCGTACAAGTACCCCCGCGAGCTGAACTGGATCGTCGGCGTCCTACTGCTCGCGACCGGTCTCTTCGAGGGGCTCACCGGCTACCTGCTCCCTTACGACCAGACCGCGTACTGGGCGACGGTCGTGGCGATCAACATCAACGGGACCGCGCCCTTCATTGGCCCCTATCTCGCCTCTCTGCTGCGTGGGGGCGCGGAGATCGGGCCCGACGTCCTCGCCCGCTTCTACTCGCTGCACATGCTGCTCGTGCCCGGCGCGCTGATCGGCCTGATCGGCCTCCACCTCTACCTCGTCGTCCGCCTCGGCGTCAGCTCGCCGCCCTGGTCGCCCGAGGCGGCGGGGCGCGAGCCCGAGATGGAGCCGCCGCCGGCGCGATCCGGGCTCGTCCAGCCGCGGCCGCGGGCGTCGGGAGTTCGCGGGAGGCCGACGGAGTGACCTCGGTCGACGAGCGCCGCGCCGAGTTCCACCGCTACAAGGAAGACGTCAAGGCGCGCGGCAAGCCCTTCTACCCGTTCGCCATGTTCCACGACACGGTGATGAGCCTCGTCGTCGTGTGCGTGATCTTCGGCCTGGCGGTGATCTGGAAGTACACGAGCATCCTCGGCTCGCTCTACGGACCGGAGGCCGACCCCGGCACGAGGACCTTCGTGCCGCGTCCCGACTGGTACTTCTACTTCCTCTTCTACCTGCTCCGGATCTTCAAGTGGCCGGAGACGGTGATCCTGGCGACGGTCGGAATCCCGACGATCTGCCTGATCCTCCTGCTCGTGCTCCCGTTCGTGGACGTGCGCCGGGAGCGGCGGCTCTCGCGCCGGCCCGTGGCGGTCGTCGCGGCCGTGCTGACCGTGCTCTCGATGGGCGTCCTCACCTACAAGGGCGCGACCGCGCAGGAGGCGATCGCGAGCGAGGTGAAGGCGGCGATCCCGGGCTGGGCGAAGAAGCAGGGCTTCCAGGGCAACAAGGAGGCGCTCGCCGGCGCGAACCTGTTCGCCGAGTCCGGCTGCACGAACTGCCACACGTACCTCGGCACGGGGAGCTCGAACCTCGGTGCACCGGATCTGAGTGCCGAAGGGGCGAAGAACAAGGGGATCAAGTTCCAGATCGACCACCTGAAGTGCCCGAGCTGCGTCACCCAGGGCTCACCGATGCCCCCCTTCGTTGCGCTCGGCGACGAGAGGCTCCGTCAGCTCGCCGCCTTTCTCGAGGCTTCAAAGGGCCCGAAATAATGCGAGTCTTCCTGGGCATAACGGGCGCCTCAGGGGCCCCGTACGCGGCACGGTTGCTCGAGGCTCTGGCGGGAGCGGGCTGCGAGATCGGGCTCTGCGCCTCTCGCGCCGGGATCGAGGTGCTGGCGACGGAGCTCTACGGGGATGCTCGCCTCTCACCGGACGAGACGATCGCGCGCCTCGTCGAGCCGGTGCGCGAGGCGGTAACGCTGCACGACGAGCGGGACTGGCACGCGCCCTACGCGAGCGGCTCCGCGAAAGTGGACGGCTACGTGATCTGTCCCTGCTCGATGGGGACGCTCGGGACGATCGGCTCGGGCGCGATGTCGAACCTGATCCAGCGCGCGGCGAGCGTGGCGCTCAAGGAGGGGCGGAAGCTGGTCCTCTGCCCGCGCGAGACGCCGCTCTCGCTGATCCACCTCGAGAACATGCTGCGCGTGAAGCAGGCGGGCGCGGTCGTGCTCTTCCTCGCGCCGGGCTTCTACCACGGAGCCGAGTCGATCGGCGACCTGGTCGACTTCGTTGTCGGCCGCTGCCTCGACCAGCTCGGGCTCGAGCACGCGCTGGTCCGGCGCTGGGGCGAGGGCTGACGTGAGCACGCTACGCGTCCGGCAACACCCCTTCAGCATCGTGCTCGGCCTGGCGAGGCGAGCCCGCACAAAGCAGAGGTCCTGGTCGTGAGCGTGGAGACCGGCAGGCTTCCGGCCGAGGGCGTCCGGGCGATGTTCGACCGGATCGCGCCGGTCTACGACGCGATGAACCGCGCGATGACGCTCGGGCTCGACCAGCGCTGGCGCCGCGCCACGGCGGCCGCGGTCGTCCGTCCGGGGGACCGCGTCCTCGACGCCTGCTGCGGTACCGGCGACCTGGCGATCGCGGCGCTGCGAGGCGGCGGGCGGGTGACCGGCCTCGACTTCTCGGAGCCGATGCTGGAACGGGCCCGGAGGAAGTCCGATCGCGTGGAGTGGGTCCGCGGCGACCTGCTCGCGCTTCCGTTCGAGTCCAGGGCGTTCGACGCGGCGACGGTCGGCTTCGGCGTGCGCAACCTGGACGACCTCGAGCGTGGGCTCGCCGAGCTGCGCCGAGTCCTGCGGCCCGGGGGCAAGCTCGGCGTCCTCGAGATCACGCGCCCGCGCGGGGTCCTTGCGCCCTTCTACCGGCTCTGGTTCGACGGGCTCGTCCCGCTGCTGGGGAAGCTCCTGCCCGGCGGCTCGGCATACACCTACCTGCCGGCGAGCGTCCGCCGCTTCCCGGGTCCCGCGGAGCTGGCGGAGGTGCTTCGATCGGCCGAGTTCATGGAGGTTGACCACCGGTTCTTCGCCGGCGGGATCGTCGCGTTGCATACCGGAGTCGCATCGTGAGCCTGGCGACGATCCGCGAGAGCCCGGGGCTCGACGCCTACCTCGAGGACCTCGAAGAGCGTCTGGCGGCGGCCGTCGAGGCGCATCCAGGGCTGGTAGCGATGGTCGGCGGCGAGGCGCTCGCGGCCGGCGGCAAGCGGCTGCGTCCGCTGCTCGTCTTCCTGGCGGCGCCGCCCGGCGAGGCGCCCCTCGCCGCCGGCGCGGCCGTCGAGCTCGTTCACACCGCGACGCTCGTACACGACGACCTGATCGACCGCGCCCGGTACCGCCGCGGACGCGTCGCCGCATGGGCCGGCCACGGCCCCGGCGCCGCGCGCGCCGCCGGCGACTACCTCTTCGCCCGGGCCTTCGCCGAGCTCGCGGCGACGGGCGACGCGCGGGCCGTCCGCCTCCTCGCCGGGGCGACGCTCGCCCTCGCGCGCGGCGAGGCGCTTCAGCGCGCCCAGACCCACGATCCCGAGACGACGGTCGAGAGCTATCTCGAGCGCTGCGCCCTCAAGACCGGCAAGCTCTTCGAGGCCGCCTGCTTGCTCGGGAGTGGCGGCGACCCGGGGCTGGGAGCGTTCGGCCTCGCGCTCGGGATCGCGTTCCAGATCGCGGACGACATCCTCGACTGCTCGGGCGAGACGATCGAGACCGGCAAGATCGCCGGCACCGACCTCCGTGAGGGCACCCCGACCCTGCCGCTGATCCTGGCCGCCCGCGAGGACGCGGCCGTCCGGCGCGCGCTCGCCGGCGGCCCGCTCGACGGCGCGCTGATCCGGGTCGCCGAGACCGGCGCCCTGGAGAGCGCTCGCGGCGTGGCCCGCGATTACGCCCGCCGGGCCCGTGCGTGCCTCGACGGGCACCTGCACCGCGACGAGCTCGAGGCCCTGACCGACGCCGTCGTCGACCGGGAGTCGTGATGGCGGTCGCGCTCGACACCCTCGCCGCGGTCCGGGAGAAGGTGGAGGCCGGAGAGCGCCTCGACTTCGAGGACGGCCTCGCGCTGATGGAGTCCGACGACCTGCTCGCGCTCGGCGAGCTGGCCGACCTCGCCCGCCGCCGGCGTGGCGGTGGTGACGAGGTCTACTTCGTCCAGAACCTCTACCTCAACCACACGAACATCTGCCGGGTGAAGTGCAAGTTCTGCGCCTTCGCCGTGACGGCGAAGCAGGAAAGTGCCTACCTCTGGTCAGTGGACGAGCTGGTGGAGGACGCGCTCCGGCAGCGGGAGGTGACGGGCTTCACCGAGATCCACATGGTCGGCGGGGAGCATCCGCACCTCGACTTCTCCTACTACGTCGACCTGGTTCGCGCGTTGCATGAGGCGCTGCCGGACGTCCACCTGAAGCTCTTCACGGCGAGCGAGATCCACCACATGACCGCGCTCTCGGGACTCTCGCACGAGGCGGTGCTGCGGGAGCTGCGGGAGGCGGGCCTCGGCTCGCTGCCCGGCGGCGGTGCCGAGGTCTTCGCCGACCGGGTGCGGCGGCTCGTCGCTCCCGGCAAGGAGCACCCGGACACCTGGTTCCACGTCCACCGCACGGCGCACCGGCTCGGGATCCCGACGCACTGCACGATGCTCTACGGGCACGTCGAGACCTACGAAGAGCGGGTCGACCACCTGCTTCGGCTCCGCGAGCTGCAGGACGAGACCGGCGGGTTCCTCGCTTTCATCCCGCTCGCGTTCCATCCCGAGAACACCGTTTTCGAGCGGCGCGGCTGGAAGCACACGGCGGGCTCCGACGACCTGAAGATGATCGCCGTCTCGCGGCTTCTGCTGGACAACGTCGACCATGTGAAGGCCTACTGGATCATGATGGGCCTGCCGCTAGCCCAGGTCGCGCTCCACTTCGGCGCGGACGATGTCCAGGGCACGGTCGTGCGCGAGGAGATCTTCCACGCGGCAGGGGCGCGAACCGAGACCGAGCAGAAGATCGACGAGCTGGTCCGCATCGTGCGAGCCGCGGGCCGTGTTCCCGTGCAGCGGGACACGCTCTACCACGAGCTTCGCCGGTGGGACGGGTGACGATGTTGCGGAGTCGTCACATTCGGTCACACAGGCGTGCGCGTTTCGGCGGTAGGCTGACGCCGAGCAGGGGGGCGGGTCGGGACCCGAAGTTACACGGGCGCGTGAACCTAGAAGGGACCCGATCCTGATCCGCCTCGGCCGAATCTCGTACGTCAACATGGCGCCGGTCTTCTTCCGGCTCGACGCGAACGTCGACGAGGTCCAGGGCGTCCCGACCGAGCTGAACCGCCGCCTGCTGCGGGGCGATCTCGACCTCGCTCCGATCTCCTCGATCGAATACGCGCGGCACGCGGATCGCCTGCGCGTCCTCCCGCGGCTCTGCGTCTCCTCGGAAGGCGCGGTCGACTCGATCCAGCTCGTCTCCCGCGTTCCCCTCGAGCAGCTGCGGCGCATCGCGGTGACGCCGGAGAGCGCGACCTCCGTCGTCCTGACCAAGGTGCTCCTTCCCGAGGCCGAGCACGTTCCGCTCGGCGAGGAGGCAGAGGCCAAGCTCCTGATCGGCGACGAGGCGCTCAAGAGCGCCTTCGAGGACCCGACCCCCCACTACGACCTCGGCCGGCTGTGGCTCGAGCGCACCGGCCTGCCGATGGTGTTCGCGGTCTGGGCCGCTCCCGAGCCGGCGCCCCCCGGCCTGACCGAGCTCGAGCAGGCCCTCGTCGACTCGGTCCTGGTCGCCCGCGCCGAGCCCGAGCGTCTCGCCTACGAGGCGAGCGAACGGTACGGCTACCCGCCCGGATTCCTCGCGCGCTACTTCGAGAAGCTCCGCTACCGCTTCGGCCCCCGCGAGCGGGCCGGCCTCGTCACCTTCCTCGAGCTGGCGCGGGACGCCGGCGAGCTCGATGCCGTCCCGGAGCTGCGCTTCGTCCACGAGCAGGTGGCGGTTTGAGCAGGGTCCGGGAGATCCTCGACAAGGCGCTGTCGGGAGAGCGCATCGACGACGCCGAGGCGCTGGCGCTGCTGGAATCCCGCGACCTGGTCGCCGTCGGCCGGGCCGCCGACGAGCTTCGTGGCCGCGCCACCGATCCGGATCGGATCACGTTCATCATCGACCGCAACCTCAACTACACCAACGTCTGCGTCACGGACTGCGACTTCTGCGCGTTCTACCGCCGGCCGGGGGACGACCGCGAGGGCTACCTGCTCCCGAAGCCGGTCATCTTCAAGAAGATCGAGGAGACGCTTGCGATCGGCGGCACCGGCGTGCTGATGCAGGGCGGCCACCATCCGGACCTCGGGATCGAGTACTACGAGGATCTCTTTCGCTCGATCAAGTCCCGCTACCCGATCCACCTGCACGCACTCTCGCCGCCGGAGGTGCAGCACATCGCCCGCCGCTCCAAGCTCGACGTGCCACGCACGATCTCCCGCCTCCGCGACGCCGGTCTCGACTCGATCCCCGGCGGGGGCGGTGAGGTGCTCGTCGACCGGGTGCGCCAGATCATCGCGCCGAAGAAGACCACGACGGCCGACTGGCTGAACGTGATGCGCCATGCGCACCGACTCGGGATGTCGACCACCGCGACGATGATGTACGGCCACGTCGAGACGCTCGCCGAGCGCGTCGAGCACATGCGCCGGATTCGTGAGCTCCAGGACGAGACTCACGGCTTCCGCGCCTTCATCTCGTGGACGTTCCAGCCCGAAGGCACGAGGCTCGCCGCCAAGGTGCCGCGCGACTCGATGCCGACGTCGTTCGACTACCTTCTCACCCAGGCCGTCTCGCGGATCTACCTCGACAACGTCGATCACATCCAGTCCTCCTGGGTGACGCAGGGCATGAAGATCGGGCAGGTCGCCCTCGAGTTCGGCGCCGACGATCTCGGCTCGGTGATGATCGAGGAGAACGTGGTCTCGGCCGCCGGGACGACGCACCGCTCGACCACCGAGGACTTCGTGCGCCGCTCAGGCGCTCGCTTGCGACGCCGACCGTAAGAGGCCGTGCCGGCTTTGCCGGTGCGGCCGCTCAGGCGCTCGCTTGCGACGCCGACCGTAAGAGGCCGTGCCGGCTTTGCCGGTGCGGCCGCTCAGGCGCTCGCTTGCGACGCCGACCGTAAGAGGCCGTGCCGGCTTTGCCGGTGCGGCCGTTGAATCGTCCGCTTTGCGACGCCGACCTCAGGACGCCGCGGCCGGCCGAGGCATCGCTAGCGATGCCGATTGGAGGCCATGCCGGCTTTGCCGGCGTGGCCGTCTCTATGTCGCTAGCGATGCCGATTGGAGGCCATGCCGGCTTTTGCCGGCGTGGCCGTCTCTATCCCGGGCGTCCGTCTGCAATGACCGGTCGAACCAAGTGAGCTCATTGCGGAACCGTCTCTGTGGCGTATCGCCGCAGCTTTTCGGCGAGGCCCTGGACTCCGTCGCCTGGCTCGACCCTGATCCGGGCGAGGGTGAAGGGCTCATCCGCGCGCGCCGTCCCCGGGTTCTCCGTCGTCGCGCCCTGGAAGCCGGCCGCTCTCACGGCGGACACCACCCGAGCGTCGTAGTGGCCGAGGGGGTAGCAGAAGAACTCGGGGGTCCTGCCGAACATCCGCCGCAGCTCCGTTTGTGACCCTGCCACCTCCTCGCGCAGCCGCGCCGCATCGAGAGTCGTCAGGTCGACGTGCGAGATCGTGTGGGCGTCGATCTCCCAGCCTGCGGCGATCAGCCGCCGCACCTGCCAGGGCTCGATGTCGCCGTGGGTGACGTTCCGCACGGCGAGGTCGAGCACGCCCGGCCAGCGGTGGCGGCGCAGCGTCGGCAGCGCGACGGTGTAGTCGCTCAGGTAGCCGTCGTCGAAGGAGAGCACGATCGGCCTTGGCGGCAGCGGGACCGCCCGGCGCCAGTAGGCGAAGACCTGCTTCAGCGTGACGCCGTGGTAGCCGTTGGCGGACAGCCAGTTCGTCTGCGCCGCCAGCTCGGTCGGCGGCACGAAGAGCCGCGGATACGTCGCGTTCGCCGGCGCGCGTGCAAGCACGTGGTACATCAGGATCGGAACCGGGCTGTCGTGTGGGCCGCGCACCCGCGGCGCACGCCCGGCTTGCGGCTTCGGCCGCTGCCCAGGCGCCCTGGTCGCAGTCTCTCGCGGGGCCGGCGAGCCGCGTTCGGCCAGGAGCACGGCGCCGGCGATTCCGCCGGCGAAAGCGACGAGAGCTGCGAGCGCCGCCAGACGCCGTGCCATAGCTCGATTGTGTCCCCCGCTCAGGAGTTTCGCTACCGTGAGGCGGGGTCGTGCTCCGCCGAGTCCTCATCGGAGCTTTACTGGCAAGCGTGGCCGCCGTCTTCGCGGCGCCCGCGCTCGCCTACACGCAGGTGCTGATGCCGGGCGTGAGCTACTCGCGCCAGCTGCAGTTCACCGCGCACGGACCCATCGCGATCCACGTGATCACGGCGCCCCGGCCGGGTGGCAACTACGCCGTGAAGCCGATCCTCTCGAACGGCGCCATCGTCGGCCGCGAGCGCGTCACCTCGATGCAGAAGGACGTCTCCGGCTCGGCCACCGTCGCCGGCGTCAACGGCGATCTCTTCAACTTCAACGACGGCCACCCGACGGGGATGCTGATGCAGGGCGGCGTCCTCCAGAACCAGCCCTACCGGTTCCGCTCGAGCATCGGCATCTCCTCGAGCGGGACGCTCAACGTCGCAAGGGTCGCCTTCTACGGCTACTGGCAGGGCCTCGGCCAGCGCCGGCCACTGACCGGCTTCAACCAGCCGCCCCGCGGCGACGGCACCTCGCTCTTCACGCCCGCCTGGGGACCGGCCACCCCGAGGCTGGCGGGCGCGGTCGAGGCGGTGATCGCTCCCTTCCCGTCGGCGGTCACCGGTCAGGACCTGGGCGGCACCGTCACCGTGCAGACGACCGGAGGCGGGACGGCGATTCCGCGCAACGGGGCGGTTCTGATGGCGCACGGGACGCAGGCGGCGAAGCTGACGAGCGAGGCGACCCCGCCCACCCGCGTCACCGCCCGCCTGATCCTCGCGCCGGACTGGCCGGGCGCGGGAATCGCGGACGCGCTTGGGGGCGGGCCGCTGATCGTCAGGAGCGGCCGCGCCGTGTGGACCGCCGGCGAGGACTTCCTTCCCTCGCAGCTCGGGCCGCGCAACCCCCGCACCGCCGTCGGCCAGCGCCGCAACGGAAAGATCCTGCTCGTCGCCGTGGACGGCCGCAGGCGCGGCTACAGCGTCGGCCTGACGAACTTCGAGCTCGCGCAGGCGATGGTGCGGCTCGGAGCGGTGACGGCCTCGGCGCTCGACTCCGGCGGATCGACGACGATGGCGTTCGACGGGAAGCTGCTGAACCGGCCGTCGGATCCGGGTGGAGAGCGGGCCGTCGCCGACAGCCTCTCGATCTTCTACACGGGCGTCTACGCGCCGCCGCCCGCGCTGCCGGTGATCTCGCCGAACGGGGACGGGATTGCCGAGCGGCAGGCGCTGGCGTACAAGGTCGTGCGGCCCTCCGCCGTCGACGCGAGGCTCGTCGGGCCCGGCGGCGTGACCGGGTACACGGAGAGCGGCCAACGGAACCCCGGGGTGTACCGCGTGGGCTGGCCCACGTCGGCGAGGGCGGCCGCTGCCCAACCGCTGGGTCGCTGGCGCTGGCTGGTGACGGCGACCGACGACTCCGGGAACACATCGTCCGTCGAGCGCGCGTTCTGGCTGAACGACACGCTCGGCTTCCTGCGAGTCGCTCCGGCGGTTGCTCGCCCCCGCCCGCGCGGACGTCCCGCCGTCGTCGCCCGCTTCCGCCTCGAGCGCGATGCGCGCGTGACGCCGTCGATCTGGACGAAGTTCGGAGTGCTCGTCCGCCGGCTGCCGTCGGTCCGCTTACGGGCCGGGAGCCGCTCGGTCGCCTGGGACGGCCGCTACGGAAACGGCCGCCGCGTCTACGGGGGCGCGTACGTCTTCAAGATCTTCTCGCAGAACGCCTTCGGCCCGGTCGACCTCTCGCGGCCGTTCGTCGTCCGCGGCCGGTAGTAGATGGCTGAAGCCACGATCTCGCGCGCACGGCTGCGCGATCTGGCGTATCTGAGCCGCTCCCGCCGATCGGAAGCCGGCGGAGCCGGCTACCGCTAGGCGTCCGCTCCCCGTCGCCGGGCCGCCACCGATGCTGCCAGCATCGCCGGCGTCCCGTCAACGAGCCCCAGAGCAGCCAGCTCGCGCCCCGAGCGGGCGATCTCATGCCATCAGCCATCCCTCGTACACTCGGCGCGTGCTCGCCTCGATCACGGGCTCGATCACGTCGTTCGTGGGCGACCACGGCGTCTACGCGATCTTCGGCCTGATGGCGCTCGACGCCGTCTTCCCGGCCGCGAGCGAGCTGGTGATGGTCTACGCCGGCGCTCTCGCGTCGGGTGCGCTCGCCGGTCACGTGGTCCTGTTCGGCAATACCGTCTCCTCGGGCTGGTGGGCCTTCGTCACGGTCTCGGTCACGGGGACGCTCGGCTACCTGCTCGGCTCGATCGCCGGCTGGTGGGTCGGTCGCTACGGTGGGCGCCCGCTCGCCCAGCGGCACGGGCGCTTGATCCATCTCGGGCCCGAGCGGCTCGCCCGGGCCGAGCGCTGGTTCGACCGCTTCGACGACTGGGCGGTCCTGCTCGGCCGGGTCACGCCCGTCGTCCGCTCCTTCGTCTCGATTCCGGCCGGGATCTTCAGGATGCCGCTCGGGCGCTACACCGCCCTGACGATCCCCGGCTCCCTCCTCTGGTGCGCCGTCTTCGCCGGCATCGGCTGGGGCGTGGGGGCGAGCTATGAGCGTTTTCACCACGCGTTCGACTACGTCGAGATCGCGGTCGTGGCAGGAGCCGTCTTCCTGGCGACGTACCTGGTCCTGAGGCGCCGCTCGTCTAGACTCAACGCCCGTGCTTAGGAGCTCCTTTCAGACCGAAGCCTTGTGTCACCGGGCCGCGCTGTGCGGCGCGTGGACGGCGTCCTCAGTCGCGCCCGTAGCCTCACGTGACACTAGGACGCGTAGCGTTTGCGTCCTTGTCACGCACCGCCCATCGCACCCGGGCGACGAAGCTTCAATCTGAAATGAGCTCCAAGATCCCTCTCGTCGACGTCAAGGCACAGTACGAGCACCTGATCCCCGAGATCCTGGCGCGGATGCGAGAGGTGCTCGAGTCCGGCACCTTCATCCTCGGGCCGAACGTCAAGGCGTTCGAGCAGGAGGCCGCGGACTACCTGGGCATTCCGCGCACGGTCGGGGTGGCGAACGGCACCGACGCCCTCGTGATCGCGCTCGATGCGATGGAGATCGGCCCGGGCGACGAGGTGATCTGCCCCTCCTTCACGTTCTACGCGACCGCCGAGGCGATCGCCCGCCGCGGCGCGACGCCCGTCTTCGCCGACATCGACCCGGTGACGCTCAACCTCGACCCCGAGGACGTGGCCGCCAGGGTGACCGAGCGGACGCGCGCGCTGATGCCGGTGCACCTGTTCGGCCGGCCGATGCCGCTCGGGGAGCCGGCGAAGCTGGGGGTGCCGATCCTCGAGGACGCGGCGCAGGCCTTCGGGGCGGAAGGAGTCGCCAAGGTCGGGGTGGTGTCCACCTTCAGCTTCTTCCCGACGAAGAACCTGTTCGGCCTCGGCGACGGGGGCCTCGTCGGCGCGAACGACGAGGAGCTCGCCGACCGGATCGCCCTCCTGCGCTTCCACGGCTCCCGCGAGAAGAAGGAGTTCGAGGCCGTCGGCTACAACTCGCGCCTCGACGAGCTTCAGGCGGCCGTGCTCCGGCTCTTCCTGTCCGAGCTCCGCGGCTGGAACCGGGCCCGGCGCGAGGCGGCGGCGCGCTACGAGGAGCTCGGGCTCGGCGAGCTTTGCGAGCTGCCCCCGGACGAGCCGGCGCACGTCTACCACATGTACGTCGTCCGCTCGCCCGAGCGCGACCGGTTTCGCGAGGCGCTCGCCGCCGCCGGGATCGGCCACGCCTCCTACTACGTGACCCCGCTCCACCTCCAGCCGGCTCTGCGCTACCTCGGGGTCGCGGAGGGTTCGCTCCCGGAGACCGAGCGGGCGGCGCGCGAGAACCTCGCCCTGCCGATGTGGGCCGGTATCGCGGCCGAGACGCAGGAGCGCGTGGTCGCGACCATCCGCGCTGTCGCGCCGGTCAGGGGCGCGAGGTGATCCCGATCAACAGGCATAGGATCTGGCAGCTCGTCGCCGACGCCGGGCTGGTCGCGCTCGCCTGGTACCTCGCCTTCGAGCTGCGCTTCGACCACGGCGTCCCGCGCTACTACGACACGCTCTTCCGGCGGACGGTCCTGATCGTGATCGGGATCAAGCTTGTCGTCTTCATCCTCTCCGGCTTCTACGACCGCTGGTGGCGGTACGTCTCGATCCGCGACATGTGGTCGGCCGTGCGAGGCGTCACCGCCGCCTCGCTCGTCGCCGGCCTGACCGTCTACTTCTTCTCGCCGGTCAACGGCGTGCGCCTACCGCGCTCGGTCGCGATCATGGACTGGCTCCTCCTGCTCGGCCTGGTAGCCGGCACGCGCCTGCTGGCGCGCACCGTGATCGAGCGGCCCGGAACGGGCCTCGTCGCCCGCGGCAAGGAAGTGCTCGTCGTCGGCGCCGGCGATGCCGGCCAGCTCGTGATCCGGGAGCTCCAGCGCAACCGCCAGCTCGGCTATACGCCGATCGGCCTGATCGACGACGACAAGCGCAAGAAGAACCTTCGCGTCCACAGCGTCCGCGTCCTCGGCACGACGGACGAGCTCGCGCACATCCTGCGCGACAACCGGCCCGACGAGGTGCTGATCGCGATCCCCTCCGCCTCGGGCGAGGTGCGCCAGCGGATCGTCACGGTCACGCGCGAGAACAACGTCCCGGTGAAGACGCTGCCGGGCCTCTACGAGCTGATCTCCGGCGAGAGCGACCTTGCTACGCAGATCCGCCCGGTGCAGGTCGAGGACGTGCTCGGGCGCGAGCCGGTCGAGGTCGACCTCGAGGCGAGCGCCGCCTACCTTCGTGAAGAGACGGTGCTGGTGACGGGCGCCGGCGGCTCGATCGGCTCGGAGCTCTGCCGCCAGATCGCACGCCTCGGGCCGCAGCGGCTGATCCTGGTCGAGCAAGGCGAGACGGCCCTCTTCGAGATCGAGCGCGAGCTCGTCGACGAGCGCGGCTTCGCCCCCAGCGTGCCGGTGCTCGCCGACTGCAAGAGCCGGACGAAGATGCGCCAGATCTTCGAGCGCTACCAGCCGGGCGTCGTCTTCCACGCCGCCGCGTACAAGCACGTGCCGTTGATGGAGGCGAACCCGCTCGAGTCCGTGCGCAACAACGCGCTGGCGACGCAGATCGTCGCCGAGACCGCTGTCCGGTTCGGCGCCCGCCGCTTCGTCCTGGTGTCGACCGACAAGGCGGTCAACGCGAAGACGGTGATGGGCCAGTCGAAAGCGCTCTGCGAGTGGATCGTCGAGGCCTACGGCGCGCGCGAGGACGTCTCGACTCGCTTCGTGGCAGTCCGCTTCGGCAACGTGCTCGGCTCCTCGGGCAGCGTGATCCCGATCTTCCGGCGGCAGATCGCCAAGGGCGGGCCGGTGACGGTCACGCATCCCGAGATGACCCGCTACTTCATGACGATTCCGGAGGCCTCGTCGCTCGTGCTCCAGGCCGGCGGGATCGGCGGCCGCGGCGACGTCTTCGTGCTGGACATGGGCGAGCCGGTGCAGATCCTCGAGCTAGCGAAGCAGATGATCCGCCTCTCGGGGAAGGATCCCGAGCGGGACATCGCGGTCGAGATCGTCGGCACGCGCCCGGGCGAGAAGCTGCACGAGGAGCTGTGGGGCGCGGGCGAGTCCGCGGTGCCGACTTCGCACCCGAAGATCATGCGCGTGAGCGGCGCAGTCGTGGACGCGACGTGGCTCGAAGAGGAGCTGGCCGAGCTCGAACGGCTCGTGCGCGAGGGCGAGACGCTCGAGGTGGTCTCGCGGCTCTCGGCGATGATGCGCGAGCCGCGGCTCGCCGCAGCACCCCCTGCGCAAGAAGACACACTTTCGGAACAGACGCTGAGCTAGCTTCGTCTGCTCGTGCGGCTAGGGTGGCCGGGTGGACGAGGCGGCGATTCTCGGCGGGCTCAATCCCGACCAGCGGCGGGCGGCGGAGACGGCCCGCGGGCCGGTCTGCATCCTCGCGGGCGCAGGCTCGGGCAAGACGACCACGATCACGCACCGGATCGCCTGGCAGGTCGCCGCCGGCGCGTTCCGCTCGGACGAGATCCTCGCCGTTACCTTCACCGACAAGGCTGCGGGCGAGCTGCGGGTCCGGCTCGGGCGGCTCGGCGTCGAGGGGGTCGAGGCGCGCACGTTCCACTCGGCCGCGCTCGCCCAGCTGCGCCGCTCGCGGGGCGAGCTACCCGGTCGGATCCTGGCGACCAAGGCGCTCCTGCTCCGCCAGATCGGGAACACGCTGCCACGGCCCTACCGCTTCCGGCCCGCGGGCGACCTCGCGACCGAGGTCGAGTGGGCCAAGAGCAGGCGCCTGACGCCCGAGAGCTACCGGCGCGCCCTCGGTCAGCACGAGCCGCCGATCCCAGCCGACCCGATGGCGCGCGTCTTCCGCGAGTACGAGCGGCGCAAGGCGGAGGCGGGGCTGATCGACTTCGAGGACCTGCTCGAGCTGACCGTGCGCATGTACGAGGAGGACGATTGGGCGCTCGCGGCCGTGCGGGAGCGCTACCGCGCCTTCACCGTCGACGAGTACCAGGACGTGAACCTGCTCCAGCAGTCGCTGCTCGAGCTCTGGCTCGGCGAGGTCGACGACCTCTGCGCGGTCGGCGACGACTACCAGTCGATCTACGGCTTCACCGGCGCCTCGCCGGAGTGGCTGCTCGGACTGCCGCGGCGCTTCCCGCAGGCGACGGTGGTGCGGCTCGAGGCGAATTACCGCTCGAGCCCGCAGGTGCTGGCGCTGGCAAACCGACTCGTCCCCAAGCTGGGCGGGGCGGAGAAGACGCTCCGCGCGACGCGGCCGGCGGGCCCCGAGCCGGAGCTGCGCGGGTTCGACTCCGGCGAGGACGAGGGCGACTTCGTGCTCGCGCGGGTGAAGACCCTTGCGGCCGAGGGCGTGCCCTACGAGGAGATGGCGGTCCTGATGCGCCTCAACTCGCGCTCGGTCGACTTCGAGGAGCTCTTCGGCGACGCGAAGATCCCGTTCCAGGGCGCCGCCCTCCTTGCCCGCGACGGCGCGCGGCAGCTCCTCAAGGGCCTGCGCGGGGCGGGCTTCGGGACGCTCACCGACGAGGTGCGGCGGGTAGCCCGAGAGCAGGGCCTCACCGACCCGGTGCCCGAGGGCGTGGGCGAGCGGGAGCTCGTTCGCCAGGCCGACCTCGCGCGGCTCTGCAAGCTCGCCGAGGAGTTCGACGACGGCTCGCGCACGGTCGAGGACTGGGTCGCGTGGCTCCGGACGCGCTTCGACCGCGGTGCCGAGGGCGGTGTGCACCTGCTGACGTTCCATCGCGCGAAGGGCCTCGAGTTCGAGGCGGTCTTCCTGCCGCGCATCGAGGAGAAGGAGCTGCCGTGCAAGCAATCGCTGCGAAGTGTCGCGGCGCTCGCCGAGGAGCGGCGGCTGCTCTATGTCGGGATGACGCGCGCCAAGAGGCACCTCGCGCTCACGTGGTCGGAGAGGCCGAGCCGCTTCCTCGCGGAGCTCGGCGTCGAAGCGCGGGCGAAGCAGGCGAAGCCGCGTCCCGAGGAGCCGCGCAACCCGACCTACCACGCGCTCAAGCGCTGGCGGCTCCAGCGGGCGAAGGCCGACGAGATCCCAGCCTACGTCGTCTTCCACAACACCACGCTGGCCGAGATCGCCCAGCGCCGCCCGAGTACGATCGCCGAGCTGGCGTCGGTCCCCGGCATCGGCCCCGCGAAGCTCGAGCGCTACGGGAACGACGTGCTAGCTGCCCTTGTCGCGGAATGAATCACCTCCACGCGTGCGACCGGTCATCTCAGACGGACGCACCGCTGAGGCGTCGCTTGCGACGCCGACTCGGAGGCCATGCCGGCTCTGCCGGCGCGGCCGTCCTTATCCCACGCGTCCCTCGGCATCGCTTGCGATGCCGACAAAAGGCCATGCCGGCTTTGCCGGCGTGGCCGTCCTGCAACGCGGCACCGCAAGCGGTGCCTCAGCTTCTGGCTGAGAGGAGCAGGTCGAGCATGAGCGCGGGGTCGCGTCGAACCGGCTCACGTCCGCCGTCTCGCTTGCGGAGATCCAGCGCGCGTGGGTCGCTGAGCGGGATCAGGCGTCCTTCGCGGATCAGCGTCTCGTCGACACCGCCGAGCCGGCCGCCGTACGTGGTGTAGACGGGGACTCCGAGCGCAGCGGCCTCGCGGTTCATCGTTCCGCCCGCCGAGACGACGAGGTCGGCGAGCGCGATCAGGCTCTGGGCGTCGACCGCGCGCTCGGGAAGCAGGACGGACGGCAGGCCGAGTCCTCGCACGAACTCCCCCTGCTCGGGCGTGCGTGGCAGCACGATCGCGTGGAGGGACTCGTCGCGCCCGAGGTGATCGAGCACCTGCGGGAAGAGCGGGTTCGACCGGCGGTGGTAGAGCGAGACGTCGGGCGGCGTGCGCACGACGACCAAGGCGCGGGCTGGGTTGATCTGCCACGTGTCGAGCGCTGAGGGGTCCGGCTCGAAGTCGGCGAGGTAGTACTCCTCCTTCAGCCCGGGGTAGCGGGCGAGCTTCGGCGGCTCGACCCCGTAGCGCTCGAGCCGCTCGGGCGGGATCGCCTCGGGTACGACCACGCGGGTGGCGGCTCGGCAGCCGAGCTGGTGCTGGAGCCACGCGAACTCGTAGTCGAAGGTGGTCGCGCTCGGGATCCCGAGCCACCGCGCCGTCAGCGTCAGCTCGTGCGAGCCGTGCGCGAGAGCGACGTCGAAGCCACGGCCGCGCGCCCACCGCCGGAGGTTGTGTAGGCGCGAGGTGAGCGAGCGCGCCTTGCCCAGGCGCGAGCGTCCGCCGTGGCGGCCGAGCACCTCCGCCTCGATCCCGTGCAGCTCGAGCAGCTGCACGGTCTGGGCGTAGTCGCGCGACGTGACCTCGACCTCGGCGCCGCGTTCGTGCAGGAGCCGGAGCAGAGGCCGGAACACCAGCACGTGCGCCGGCGCGGTGATGTCGATCCACACCTTCACCTCGCGCTCCTGGCCGACGGTGGCACTGTCCCCTCCGGGCTCGCACCGCCGGCGACGCGCCAGAAACGCGAGGTCAAGCGACCACGGCGTCGGGGCGCGGCTCGCGGAGGGGGCCGGGCTCGCGGTCGACGTGGCGCTCGTGCCAGAGCGTGAAGGCGAGCAGGCCCCAGAGCTGGCGTGAGAGGTCATCCTTGCCGGCGACGTGGCGGTCGATCAGCCTCGCGACCGCCTCGGGGCGGAAGAAGCCCTGGCGGCGGAGCCTCTCGGGCGCGAGCGTCTCCCGGGCGAACGGCTCCAGCTCGCCGCGCAGCCAGGCGGCGGCCGGGATCGAGAAGCCTCGCTTCTTGCCGCGGACGATCTGCTTCGGCAGCAGCGGGGCGACGGCCTTGCGCAGCAGTACCTTCTTGCGGAGGCCGCGCACCCTGTGCCGGGTGGGGAGAGCGAGGGCGAGGTTGGTCACGATCGGGTCGAGGTAGGGGACGCGGGCCTCGAGCGAGTGCGCCATCGAGGCGCGGTCCGTCTTCACCAGCAGGTCGTCCACGAGGTAGAGGCCGAGATCGACGTCCTGGAGCCGGGCGAGGAGCTCCGCGCCCTCCGTCTCGACGAAGCGGGCGCGGTAGAGATCGACCGGGTCGAAGCCTTGCCGGCGACCGGTCAGCTCGGCGCGGGCCTCCGGCGAGAAGATCTCCTTCCAGGCGTGGTGGCGCTCGAGCGGAGGCAGGTGAGCGGCGCGCACGAATCGTTTCGCCTTGTAGTCGAAGCTGGCGCGCGCGCTGGAGCTGGGCAGCCGCTCGACGAGGGGACGCGCGATCCGGGCCGCGCCGCCGGCCCGGAGAGCGAGCAGGTCGGCGACGTAGGTGTAGTAGCCGCCGAAGAGCTCGTCCCCGCCCTCGCCCGAGAGGGCGACCTTGACGTCCTCCGCTGCGAGCTGCGACACGAGGTAGGTCGGGAGCGCGGACGAGTCGGCGAAGGGTTCGTCGAAGGCCTCGGCGAGAGCGGGGAGGAGACGCGCGGCGTCGGGCCGGAGCACGAGCTCGCGGTGATTCGTGCCGTAGCGCTCGGCAACCAGGCGCGCATCTCCGAGCTCGTCGAAGGAGCGCTCCTCGAACCCGATCGAGAAGGTCCGGAGCGGCTCCGAGCTCTCCTCCGCGGCGAGGGCGGCGAGGGCCGAGGAGTCGATCCCGCCGGAGAGCAGGATCCCGACGGGGACGTCCGAGACGAGATGCGCCCGGACCGAGTCGCGGAGGCGCGCGCGCAGCTCCTCGACCAGCTCGGCCTCGTCGTCGCCGCGGAGCTCGCCGGCCGCCGCGGGCGCTGGCCGGGCGAAGCGCTCGATCCGGAAGTCGCCGTCCTCCCAGACGAGCACGTGTCCGGGCGGGAGCTTGCGCGCATCGCGGAAGATCGTCAGGGGCGCGGGGATCGAGTTGAACGCGAGGAAGGCCTCGAGCGCGTCGAGGTCGATCTCGCCTCGCGGAAGAGCGCGCAGCTCGGAGGCGAACTCCAGCCCCTCGCGCGTGGCGCGGTAGTAGAGCGGCTTGATCCCGAAGCGGTCGCGCGCGAGCACGAGCCGGCGGCGCGTCGCGTCCCAGAGCGCGACCGAGAACATCCCGCGAAGCCGGCGCGCGAAGTCGAGCCCGTGCTCCTCATAGAGATGGACGAGCACCTCGGTGTCGCCGTGCGTTCGGAAGCGGTGGCCGGCGCGCTCGAGGCCGGATCGCAGCTCGCGGTAGTTGTAAAGCTCGCCGTTCTGGACGACGTGGATCGTCGAATCCTCGTTCGCGATCGGCTGGTCGCCGGTCTCGAGGTCGATGATCGCGAGCCGGCGGGCGGCGAGGGCGACGGGGCCGTCGGCGAACGAGCCGTCGCTGTCGGGGCCGCGGTGGACGAGCGTCGCGCTCATGCGCGCGAGCCGGTGGGGGTCGGCGGGCCCGTTCAGGGAAGCGATCCCGCAGATCCCGCACACGCGTGTGAGTCTAGTCGCGGTGCCTGAACAGACCCCGGAGCGACTGGAGCGCGATGCGGATCGCCGTGGCGAGGAGCGTACGCACGTAGAGCGGCACCGAGCGGTCGGCGATCCACTCGAGATCATGGGCGAGCTTCTCCGCCATCGACGTCTCGTAGCCGTGCCGCACCTGGGCGAAGCCCGTCAGGCCGGGGCGGACGACGAGCCGCTGCCAGTAGGCCGCCAGCTCGGCGGCGAGCTGCTCGAAGAAGCGTGGCCTGATCGGTCGTGGGCCGACGAGGCTCATCTCGCCGCGGAGGACGTTCCACAGCTGCGGCACCTCGTCGAGCTGCGTCGTGCGGAGCCGGCGGCCCAGCCGCGTCGTCTCGGCCCGTGTCCGCTCGGCCAGCTCGGGGCCCAGGTAGGGGCCGAGCCGCTCCTCCGCGCCGGGGCGGAGCGTGCGGAACTTGAGCATCTCGAAGATGCGACCGTCCTTTCCCACGCGCTCGCCGCGGTAGAAGAGGGGCCGCCCGCCGGTGAGCAGGAGGGCCGCGGCGATCAGAAGGAGGAGCGGCGAGGCGAGCAGGACGAAGACCGCCGCGAGGACGATGTCGAGGAGGCGCAGCTCGAGATCGACCCGGCGCTTCGGCGATCCACGGACGAGGACGGAGAACCGCTCGACGAACGAATCGCTCGGCCTCGGCTGGGACGCAGCCACTCCGTGATGCTAGAGCCTCTGCACGTCTGAGCGAAGTCGTTCCCGAATTGGTCCCGTAGTTCGGTTCGCCCAACCTCCTCCCCGAGGCGAGCATATCGGGGAAGAGCGCACGAGTGGCTGACGAAACCGTGCCGAGACTGTAACTCCGTGCATAATCGATCCTTATGGACACGCGTCAGCTGGCAGCGTTCTGCACCGTCGTCGAGCGGAAGAGCTTCTCGCAGGCGGCGGAGCGCCTCGGGGTAACGCAGCCCGCCGTGAGCCTTCAGGTGCGCTCGCTCGAGAAGCGGCTCGGGCGCAAGCTGCTCGACCGCTCGGGTCGGCGCGTTGAGCCGACCGAAGCCGGGCTCGCGCTCTATCGGGGCGCCCAGCGGCTGCTCGCGCTCGAGGGTCAGTTGCTCGAGGAGCTCGAAGCCGGGGAGGGCGGCGAGCTCGGCGGCACGCTCGAGGTCGGCGCATCGACCGGGCCCGGCAGCACGATCGTCCCGGTGCTGCTCTGCGAGTTCCAGCGGCAGAACCCCGGAGTGGCCGTCTCGCTCTCGATCTCGGACACCCAGTCGGTCGTCGCGCGGGTCGCCGAGCGAGAGCTCGAGCTCGGCATCGTCGGAGCCGCCAGGCGGCACCGTGGGGTCGTCTTCGAGCCGTTCTTCCGCGACGAAGTCGTCCTTGCCTGCCCGCCGGGCCACCACTTCGCAGGCCGCTCCGTATCGCTCGAGGAGCTGCGTGCCGAGCCGCTGATCGTGATGCAGGAAGGCGCCGGGGTCCGCCAGGTGATCGAGGATGAACTGCGGCGCGCGGGCACTCGGCTGCGCGACCTCGAGCCGCGGCTCGAGCTGGGTCTCCAGGAGTCGGCCAAGTCGGCCGTCGCCGCCGGCTACGGCGTCACGTTCATCTCGCGGGCTGCGATCGAGGCCGATCTCGCTTCCGGAACGCTCGCCTCCGCCCGCGTGAAGGGGCTCGAGCCCGCCCGAGAGATCTCGCTCGTCCGCTCGGCCGGGCGCTCGCCGACCCGGGCCGCGGAGTCCTTTCTCGCCTTCGCACGCGAACGTCTGCCGTGATCGTCCGCTGGGGTCTCGAGGAGCTCGAGCCGCTCCTCGGCGAGCTCGGCTTCGAGTGGCCGCTCCTGATCTCCAGCGCGCGCTGGGCCGACCTCGACCTGCCCGTCGTGGAGCGCTTCCACGCCGTCAGGCCCCATGCCGAGATCGATTCCGTGCGCGAGGCGGCCGACCGCGCCCGGAGCGCGGACGGGCTCGTCGCGGTCGGCGGGGGCAGCGCGATCGACACCGCGAAGGCGGTGGGCGCCGCGACCGCGCTCGCCACGGTCGCCGTGCCCACCACCTACTCCGGCGCCGAGTGGACGGACTTCTTCGGCATGCGCGATCCCGAGCGGGGCGTGAAGGGAGGCGGCACCGGGCCGCCGCCGGTGGCGATCGTGTACGAGCCGAAGCTGACCCTCGAGCTGCCCCGCGGCGAGAGCGGCGGCACCGCGCTGAACGCGCTCGGGCACGCCGCCGAGGCGCTCTACGTCTCCGGCCGGAACCGCGAGGGAGACGAGCACGCGCTCCAGGGCGCGCGGCTGATCGGCGAGTCGCTCCCCATGGTGCTGGCAAACGGCGGCGACCTCGAGGCCCGCACGACGCTCCTCCGGGGGGCGATGCACGGCGGGGCGGCTCTCGGCGCGGCGGGCCTCGGCCTCGGGCACGCGATGGCCCAGGCCCTCGGGGGCCGCTACGGGATCTCGCACGGAGCAGCCAACGCGCTGTCCTTGCCGCCGGCGCTCCGGTTCAACAAGCCGGTCGTCCCCGACGAGATCGCCCGCTTCGGGGAGGCGCTCGGCGCAGCCGACCCGGCCGCCCGCTGGGAGGAGCTCGCGCGCCTCGCCGGCTTCGAGCGCCTGCGCGACCTCGGCGTCCCGGAGGAGGGACTGGAGGAGGTGGCGCAGGCGACCGCAGTCCGAGGAGGCGCGAAGGCGAACCCGCGCCCGGCGACCCCCGCGGAGATCGCCGAGCTCCTCCACAGTGTCTGGTGATTCACGGCCGGCGGGCGACGAACGAGAGCGTCCCCACGCTGAGCTCCTCGAGCGGGTAACTGCGGAAGCGGGGCGCAAGCGGCAGCGCCCGGAGCTCGGCGAGCCCCTCCTCGCCGGGTCCCGACGGCGTCTCGGTCACGACCTCGAGCCCGGCCTCGCGGACGAGCCGCAGGTAGTCCGGGGCGCGCAACCGGTTCTGGTAGTGGAGCGGCGAGTTGACGAGGTTCCAGGCGCGGTCGGAGAAGCGGAGGAAGTGGTAGCGCGACAGGCTCGGGTCGAAGTACGAGTAGTGGTCCTGGAGGTCGATCCGACAGCTGAAGGCGCCGCCCGGCCTCAGCAGGCGGCGACATTCGGCGAAGATTCGCGCCAGGTCCGCGGCCGGGATGTGCTCACACGTGTCCGTGCTGGAGACGAAGTCCACCGACTCGCCGGGCAGTCCCGTCGCCCGCGCGTCGCGGGGGGCGAGGTAGGCGATCCCCAGACGCTCCTCCAGCTCGCCGGTCGACCGCACAGGCCCGCCCAGCGCCCGCAGCGGTCGTCCGGCTTCGGCCTCGAGCTCGCCCCACAGTCGCTCGAAGGTGCGGAGCGAGTCGTTTACGAGCTCGAGCCGGACGCTCGGGCGAATGTCGACCAGTACCTGCCGGCCGACGCCGAGTGCGGCGTAGGAGAGGGCGATGTTCAGGTCCCAGCCGGCGCCGAACTCGTAGAAGACGGCCTCTTCGGCCGCCACGCCGGGCCCGTGCTCCTCGAATGCGCGCAGGTGCTGGTGCGCCCGCGCGAACTTGCGCCGGAAGACCGACTCGGGGGCGGGAAGGCTGCGCGCGATGTGCCGCTGGAAGACGTAGTTCAGACGCTCGCCCTGGGGGAGCAGCCCGAGGCCGCGCTGGAGCGCCGCTTTCGCCAGCCACCTCATCGGTCGGCGAGCATAGCCCGGCACCAGGCAATAAGCGGTACTAATCTGTGCGATTAGCTAGAATCGCGGGTCGTGGCGGAGCGGCTCTCATTCGACGTGCTCGTGGTCGGGAGCGGCGCCTCCGGGCTCGCAGCGGCCGTCTCGGCCGAGCGGGCGGGGGCGCGCGTCGGGCTCGTCACCAAGGGCGCGCTCCAGTCGTGCAACTCGGCCAAGGCGCAGGGCGGGATCCAGGCGGCGTTCGGCGGCGACGACTCGCCCGAGCAGCACGCCGAGGACGTCTGGCGGAGCTCCCACGAGACCGCGAACCGGCGGCTCGTGGAGGTGCTGACCGGCGAGGCTCCCGGCGCGATCCGCTGGCTCGAGGAGCACGGGGTCGAGTTCACGCGCGAGAACGGCGGCTACCGGCTCGCGCGCTGCGGCGGCGCCACGCGGAAGCGCCTGCTCCAGGTCGGCGACCGCACCGGCCACGCGATCACGACCGCGCTGCGCGACGCGTTCGTCGCCTCGAGCGGCGAGGCCCTGCCGAACTGCCCGCTGGTGGCGCTCGAGCAGGCCGGGAACGGTTGGCGCGCGAGCTGCCGGCGCAAGAACGGTGACGAGGTCGAGATCGACGCGGGTGCCGTCGTCCTCGCCGCCGGCGGGCGCTGCTACCGAGAGGCCGAGGAGCGGGGCGAGCTCACGACCAACCATCCCGGCGCGACGGGCGAGGTGACGCGGATCGCGCTCGAGCTCGGCGCGGAGAGCCGCGATCTCGACGCGCTCCAGTACCACCCGAACGGCGGGGCATGGCCGTCGATACCCCCGACGGGAGGCCGGCTGTGCTGCTCGACACCACCCGCATTCCCGAGGGAGACGCGGAGATCTCGCTGCCGTACATGCTGCGCCGCTACCGTTCCGCCGGGATCGACCCGCTCGGGCAGGCGATCCTGACCTACCCGGTGCTCCACTACCAGAACGGCGGTCTCGTGATCGACGAGCACTCGGAGACGACGATCGAGGGCCTCTTCGCCTGCGGCGAGATCGCGGGCGGCACCCACGGGCGCAACCGGATGATGGGCAACAGCCTTCTCGAGTGCACGGTTTACGGCCGCCGAGCGGGCGCGAAGGCCGCGGAGAGGGCGGCCGCGTGAGCACGGTTGCGACCGACATCCGGCAGGCGGTCGAGGACGCCGCCGCGCACCTGTACGTCTGGGCGCTGAAGGACATCCCGCAGGATCTCCGGGACGCGCTCGCCCGCGCGGCCGAAACGGAGACCTCGGTGCCCGGCAGGCGCGTCCTCGACACTATCGTCCGCAACGTCCAGGTAGCGGACGAGGCGAAGAACCTCGTCTGCCAGGACACCGGGATCGCGGTCTACACCTGTCGGGTCGGCGAGCACTTCCCGCTCCATCCGGCGAAGATCTACGAGGCGCTCAAGGCCGGCACCGAGCGCGCGACGCTGGAGCACCCGCTGCGCTCGAACGCCGTCCACACGATCACGCGCGAGAACACCGGCCCGAACACCGGCTACCGCCTGCCGATCGTGCACTGGGAGTTCGTGCCCGACTGGGACGGCCTCGACGTCAAGTGCGTGCCGAAGGGCTCGGGCTCCGAGAACATGAGCTTTCTGAAGATGTGCGTCCCCGCCGACGGCGTGAAGGGGATCAAGCAGTTCGTGCTCGAGTCGATCGTCGGCGCCGGGGGGAAGCCGTGCCCGCCCGGGATCGTCGGGGTCGGGATCGGCGGCTCCGCCGACTACGCGATGTACCTCGCCAAGGAGGCGATCACGCGGCCGGTCGGGACGACGAACGGCGATCCCGAGGTGGCGAAGCTCGAGCGCGAGCTGCTCGAGCTCCTGAACCAGACCGGGATCGGGCCGATGGGGCTCGGCGGGGACGTGACCGCCCTCGCGTGCCACGTGGAGCACGCGGATACCCACATGACCCTGAACCCGGTCGCCGTCAACTACCAGTGCTGGGCCGCCCGCCGGGCCACGGCGCACGTCGCCGCCGACGGGGCGATCGACTACGACCGGGAGGCGTGATGCTTAGTAACAGTCTGTTACTTGGAACGGCGGCCGCGGGTGGCTAGGCACGAGGTCACCTTTCCGGTGACCGATGAAGCGGAGGTCCTCAGGCTGCGCGCCGGCGACGAAGTTGTCGTCCAGGGGCACATCATCGGGATCCGCGACCGCACCCAGATCCGGATCTTCGACCAGGGCGTCGAGCCGCCGATGGACCTCCGCGGCGCGTTCCTGCTCCACACGGCACCGGGCGTGCGTAAACGCGACGACGGCGGCTATGAGCCCGTCTGCATCGGCACGACGACCAGCGCGCGGATGGTGCGTTTCACCGAGCCGCTCGGCCGCGACTACGGCGTCCGCGCGATCTGCGGCAAGGGCGGCTTCCCGGACGAGGCGATCGAGCCGATGCAGCGCCTGAAGATGGTCTACTTCGCGATCGTCGGCGGCGCCGCCGCGCTCGAGACGACGCAGATCGAGGAGATCGAGGAGGTCGCCTGGGAGGAGCTGATGCCCGAGTGTCTCTGGAAGTTCCGCGTGAAGGACTTCGGCCCCCTCACCGTCGGAATCGACGCGCACGGCAACTCGCTCTACCACGACGTCCAGGAGGCCGCCCGCAAGAAGTTGGAGGAGCTCTATGCCAAGCTTTGATGGATTTCTGGATCTCCCGCCGCGCCCCGGCAAGCCGCGCACCGAGGGCCTGACGCACGTGATCGACAAGGGGCTCAACCTGCGCGAGATCGAGGGCCTCTTCGACACTGCCGGCCGATACGTCGACATCATCAAGCTGGGCTGGGGAACCTCCTACGTCACGAACAACCTCGAGAAGAAGATCGCGCTCTACCGCTCGTTCGAGACCCCGGTCGTCTGCGGCGGCACCCTCTTCGAGGCGGTCTTCGCCCGCGGACGGATCGACGAGTTCAAGCGCTGGCTGACCGACTTCCGCTTCTCGCACGTCGAGATCTCCGACGGCACGCTCGAGATCCCGCGCGAGCGCAAGCTCGAGCTGATCGTCGACTTCGCGCGTGACTTCACCGTCCTCTCCGAGGTCGGCTCGAAGGACGAGGAGATCGTCTACGCGCCCTACCAGTGGGTCGAGTGGATCAAGGAAGAGCTCGAGGCGGGTGCCTGGAAGGTCGTCACCGAGGGACGCGAGGGCGGCACCGCCGGGATCTACCGCCCAACCGGCGAGATGCGCACGGGGCTGGTGGACGAGATCGTCCACGAGATCGAGGTCGGCGAGCTGATCTTCGAGGCGCCGACGAAGGCCTCGCAGGCCTGGTTCGTGAAGCAGTTCGGCCCGAACGTGAACCTCGGCAACATCCCGCCCGACGAGGTGATCCCGCTCGAGACGCTCCGCCTCGGGCTCCGTGGCGACACGCTGAAGGAGGTCTTGCTCAGTGACGAGCGCACCCCCACTTCCTGACCGATCCCGCGTCAAGCCCTCCCGGAGCCCCGGCTCTGCCGGGGTGGAGGGAGGGCTGGCCAGGGACGCGGGGGACTTCGAGGCGATGCCGGCGGAGGAGATTCTTCGCTGGGCCCACGCCGAGCACGGCGAGCGCCTCTGTCTCACGTGCTCGTGGCAGAAGCAGTCGTCGGTGCTCGTGCACATGGTCGCCGAGCTCGGCCTCGACATCCCGGTGATCGAGCTCGACACGCACCTCTTCTTCCGCGAGAGCTACGAGACGCGCGACCGCCTGCGCGAGCGCTACGGCCTCCGCCTGCTGCCGCCGCCCGAGGTGATCACGGTCGCCGAGCAGCACCGGCGGGAGGGGCCGAACCTCTGGGAGAGCGATCCCGACCGCTGTTGCCACATCCGCAAGGTCGAGCCGCTGCTCCAGGCGCTCGAGCCCTACGACGCGTGGATCTCAGGGATCCGCCGCGACCAGTCGCCAAGCCGCGCGGCGACGGCGAAGGTGCAGTGGTCGGAGCGGTACGGCGTCTGGAAGCTGCACCCGCTCGCCGACTGGGACGAGAAGCGTGTCTGGGCCTACATCACCGTCAACGAGATCCCGTACAACCCGCTCCACGACGTGGGCTTCCGCTCGATCGGGTGCATCCCGTGCACACGGCCGACGAGCCTGGAGGAAGAGGAGCGCGCCGGCCGCTGGGCCGGCTCCGACAAGCTCGAATGTGGAATACACGTCGAAGCGCCGCTCCGCGGCCCTTCGACTAGTTGACGCGAAAGGAGAACATGACCGACCACATCTACGCGCACGAGCACCCCGAGTCCGACCGGGTCCGAGGCGGCGGGTTTACGCTCTGGTTCACCGGCCTGTCCGGCTCCGGCAAGACCACGATCGCGCACTTCGTCGGCCCGGAGCTCGACCGGCGCGGCCGGATCGTCGAGTACCTGGACGGCGACACTGTTCGAACGCACCTCTCGAAGGGCCTCGGCTTCTCGAAGGAGGATCGCGACGCCCACATCGAGCGGGTCGGATGGGTCGCCTCGCGCCTGACCCGCCACGGTGCGGCCGTGATCGCGGCGGCGATCTCACCCTACGACGAGACCCGGCGCGCCGCGCGTGCCATGGTCGAGCAGTTCGGGCCCTTCGTCGAGGTCTACGTGAAGGCCTCGGTCGAGGAATGCGCTCGCAGAGACGTGAAGGGCCTCTACGAGAAGGCCTTCGCCGGAGAGATCACGGAGTTCACCGGCGTCTCCGACCCCTACGAGGAGCCTGAGGACGCGGAGCTCGTGCTCGACACGGAGCTACACACCCCGGAGGAGAGTGCCGCGCTCGTGCTCGCCAAGCTCGAGGAGCTCGGTCTCGTCCCGGACGAGGTGGCTGCGTGAGCTGCCACGTGGAGGGGGTTGGGGCGAACCGGGAGGTTCCCCCGGGCGGGGTCCTCGGCGGAGCCGAGGCGATCTTGGAAGAAGAAGGGGGCTTGCGGGGGAAACATGGTTTCCCCCGCGCGACGGAGCCGGAGGCGGAGGAGGTGGCGGCATGACCGTGGTAGAGACGGCGAGCCTGATCGCGCCGCACGGCGGCAGGCTGGTCGACCGCATCGGCCCAAGGCCCGGCGGGGTCGAGCGGCTCGAGCAGATCCCACTCACCTCGCGTGAGCTCTCCGACCTGGACATGCTTGCGAGCGGCGCCCTCTCACCGCTCGAGGGGTTCATGGGCCGCAACGACTACGAGCGCGTCGTGGAGGAGATGCGGCTCGAGCGCGGGCTCCCCTGGGCGCTGCCCGTCTGCCTTGCGGTCGACCGGCCTCCTCAGGGCGACAGCGTCGCCCTCACCGACGCCGAGGGCCGCGCGCTCGCCGTGCTCGAGGTGGACGAGACCTACGAGTACGACAAGGAGCGCGAGGCCGAGCGCTGCTTCCGCACGACCGACGAGGCGCACCCGGGCGTCGCGAGGCTCTACCGGCAGAAGCCGCTCTACCTGGCCGGCGGCGTCACGGTCTTCGAGCGGCTCGAGCCGACGTTCCCCGAGCTCGCGCTCGACCCGGCCGAGACCCGGAGCGTCTTTGCCGAGCGCGGCTGGCGCCGGGTGGTCGGCTTCCAGACGCGCAACCCGATCCACCGAGCCCACGAGTACCTGACCAAGGGCGCGCTCGAGACCGTGGACGGCCTCCTGATCCACCCGCTGGTCGGCGAGACGAAGTCGGACGACGTACCCGCCGCGACCCGCGTCGAGTGCTACCGCGTGCTGGTCGACGGCTACTACCCCTCCGACCGCGTGCTCGTTTCCGCGTTCCCGGCGGCGATGCGCTACGCCGGCCCGCGCGAGGCGATCTGGCACGCGATCTGCCGCAAGAACTACGGCTGCTCGCACTTCATCGTCGGCCGAGATCACGCCGGCGTCGGCGACTACTACGGCACCTACGACGCGCAGTTGATCTTCGACGCGTTCGAGGCGCACGAGCTCGACATCGAGCCGATGTTCTTCGAGCACGCGTTCTGGTGCCGCGCCTGCAACCAGATGGCGACCCCGAAGACCTGCCCGCACGAGGGCGACGACCACGTCTTCCTCTCCGGGACGAAGGTGAGGGAGCTCCTGGCCGCCGGCCAACTGCCGCCCCCTGAGTTCACCCGACCGCAGGTGGCCGACGTCCTCATCGACTACTACGGCCGCGGCGGCGCCTAGCGCTTTGCGCCGGAGGCGGAAAGCGCTTTGACCTGGCAGTTCACGCTCAGCGGCTTTCTGATCGGCGCGCTCGTCGGGATGACCGGGATGGGCGGCGGCTCGCTGCTGACGCCGATCCTCGTCATCTTCTTCGGCTTCAAGCCGACCCTGGCGGTCGGCACCGACATCCTCCACGGCGCGATCTTCAAGAGCTTCGGCGCGGTCCGGCACCGGCGGCTCGGCACGGTGCACGGCCACCTCGTGCTCTGGATGTTCCTCGGCTCGGGCCCGCTGTCGCTGCTCGGGGTGACCGTTGCGACCTGGCTCAAGCACCACTACGGGAGCGCGGAGTCGATCGAGGCCTATGCCGTCGGGATCGCGCTCATGGTCGGCGGCCTCGGCCTGGTCGCCAAGACCTTCGTCCGCGGCGGGATGCAACCGAGCGACGCCCCGTTTCTCATCGAGCGGCGAGACCGGATCGTCGCGGTCGCGATCGGGGCGACCTGCGGCTTCGTCGTCGGCTTGACCTCGGTCGGGAGCGGCACCTTCTTCGGTCTCGTGATGGTGCTCGTCTTCCCGCTCACCCTCCCGAAGATCGTGGGCACCGACATCGTCCACGCGGCGGCATTGCTCTGGGTGGCCGGCTTCGGCCATCTGGCCGCCGGCAACGTCGACCTGAGGACGATGGGATGGCTCCTGACGGGATCGATCCCCGGCGTCCTGCTCACGAGCAAGCTGACGCTCAAGCTGCCCGATCGGGCCCTCCGCCTCGGGCTCGCCTGCGTGCTGATGCTGAGCGGAATCAAACTGGTCGATTTCCCGCACTCCGACTGGGCGATCGCGGCGGGCGTGCTCGCCGCGGCCCTCGGCTTTTCGGCCTGGGGCCTGATCGCCCGCCTGGGCCGCCGCGCGCCCCACCCCGAGGCCGCTTCCTAGCTCCAACCCGAACCTGGTTCTGACTACACTCGCCGGGCTTTGGCGCGCCTCCTGCCGACGCTGCTCGTGCTCGCCCTGATCGGCTCCACGGCCGCGGCCTTCGCCGTCACGGAGGGGCTGAAGCTCGAGAAGAGCCCGATCACCGAGACGCAGGTGGGCAAGGTGGTCGCGCCGGCTTGCCGCTGTGCGAACGAGCGTCTCTCGGTCGCGTTCACGCTGCGGAAGGGCGACCGCGTCTCCGTCGCGATCGTGAACGGAAGCGGCGACGTAGTGCGAACGCTCGCGCGCTCCCGGCCGGCCCGGCCGGGAGCGCAGCGGTTTGTCTGGGACGGGCATGACCAGGCGGGGCGCGTCGTGCCCGACGGCACGTACCGCCCGCGCGTGCACCTCGCACGCGAGCACCGGACGATCGTGCTCCCGAACCCGATTCGCGCCGACTCCACGAGGCCGCTGATCAAGCTCGTCTCGGTCAAGCCGTCGGTCTTCTCGCCGGACGGCGACTTTCAGCGTGAGTACGCGCGTCTTCGCTACCGGACGAGCGAGCGAGCCCGGGCGATCCTCTACGTGAACGGCGGCCGGTGGGGGATGGTTCACGACTACGTCCGTGCCGGCAAGCTCGACTGGGGCGGGCGGGCTGTGCGCCGCCTCCCGGCGGGGCGCTACCTGGTGCGCCTGCGCGCACTCGATTTCGCGGGGAATGTGGGGCCGCCGACGCGTGGGTTCGTCGTCCGGATCCGGTACATCGAGGTTCGGCCGCACGTGGTGCACGTCCGCAGCGGGGCGCAGTTCCGCGTGCGCGTTCGCACCGACGCGGTGCGGTACACGTGGCACCTGGGTTCACGCGGCAGGCTGGCCCACAGGCGGGTCCTGACGATTCGCGCCGGCGCGGCCGGACGCTATGTGCTCCGGATCGCGGCGAACGGCCACCTCGCGCGTGCGCTCGTCCTCGTGAGGCCCGCTTCGTGACGGCCGAGCTCGCCCGGGCGGGCGGCGTGATCGGGGTCGCGGGGCTGTCGGCGGTGATCGCCGCCCCGGCGCGGCTCCAGCGCTTGGCCGGCCTCGCGGCCTGGGCGCTCGGCTCCGCGTTCCTCACGATCTACCTCGCCCCGAAGGGCCACACGGCGCTGCTCGCGGCGGCGGCCGTGTTCGGTCTCGCGCTCGCGGCCGGGGTCGCCGCGCTCTTCCGGCGCTGGCCTTGGCTGCTCGCGCTCTCCGCCCTCGCCTGTGTGCCGGCCCGAATCCACGTCACCGTCGGTTCGACCGAGGCCAACCTACTCGTGCCGCTCTACGGGGTCGCCGTCGCCGCGGCGCTCCTGCTCGCCTGGGACCTGTTGCGCGGAACCGAGAAGCGTAGGCGCAGCGGCCCCGAGCTCGGGGTGGCGACCTGGCCGCTCGCGGCCTTCGTCGCCTGGAGCGGGCTTTCGCTCCTCTGGGCCGACGACCTCCGCCAGGGCTCGATCGACCTGCTCTTCTTCTACCTCCCGTTCGGCCTGCTCGCCGTTGCCCTCGCGCGGCTTCCGTGGCGCCGCCTGTGGGTGCTCGCGCTGCTTGCCGAGCTGGTCGCCATGGCGCTGGTCTTCGGGGTCGTCGGCATGTACCAGTATCAGACGCGAGACATCTTCTGGAACCCGAAGGTCCGGATCGGAAACGCCTACGCGCCGTTCTACCGGGTCAACTCCGTCTTCTGGGACCCGTCGATCTACGGGCGCTTCCTGGTGGTGGCGATCCTCGCCTGCCTCGTCGTCGTCCTCTTCGGCCGCGACGGGCGCGTCCTGGCCGGGGCGACGGTCGCGATCGCGGTCATCTGGGCGGGGTTGCTGTTCTCGTTCTCGCAGTCGAGCTTCGCCGCCCTGATGGCCGGCGTCGTGCTGGCGGCGGTCTTCGCGTGGCGCCGCCGGGGGCTCGCGCTCGCAGCGGTGGCCGCGGTCGTCCTCGCCGTGGGGGCGCTCGCGGTGCCGAACGTCCGCCACGATCTCTTCGGCAACGGCAGCGGCCTGAACAGCGCGTCGGGGGGGCGCGGGACGCTCGTCCGCAAGGGAATCCGGATCGCGGTCCGTCACCCGGTCGCAGGGGTCGGGATCGGCGGCTTCAAGCGGGCTTACGCCGACCTGACCCATCTGAAGGGGAAGGAGCCGAAGGCC
>WNGA01004475.1_pt1 | contig 44106 bp, 42 predicted proteins | sample 5400061 | NCBI WGS metagenome assembly WNGA01 (sample SAMN13153366, study PRJNA577476) | soil metagenome | isolation source: 100 cm soil or saprolite under grassland replicate 2 | place: USA:California | collected 2016-06-15 | reverse complement strand
CGTAGTACGTCGTGACAGGCGTACCGCTTACCGACATTCAGGCGGACGGCTAGACGGTCCGATCGGGTTTCCGAAGGCCCACCCATCTCTCCCGCCCGGCGAACGGGCAGTCAGGGTTCGAACTGAGACACTACGCGCCCCCTACTTGATCAGCTGACGGGCGAGGTCCTGGGTCTTCACGAGCTCGGGCAGGAGCTCCTCCGCGTCGATCTGCGTGAGGCTCACGCCCGAGGGCACGATCGTGTGCGGATCGCCGGGCTCCACGCCGACGAAGCGGCTGTTGGTCTGCAGCTCCTTCGCCCACGCCGCTTGCGCCTCCTTGGTCAGGAGCCAGTTGACCAGGACCTTCGCCGCATTCGGGTGGGGCGCGCGGTTGAGGAGCCACACGCCGCTGCCGGAGGCCTGGTAATCCAGCTCGGGCAGGAGCTGGGTCTTGACGTTCTTGCCGACGCCGTGGCCCTGGAAATCCTGAATGGCCAGCGCGTTCAGCCCGATGGCGATCGGGTAGCGGCCGCGGACCATGAACTCGCTCAGCTGATTGCGGTCCCGGCTGAGCACGGGCTCCTGGTCGACGAGGAGCTGCTTCATGATCCCGTCGCCGAGCTTGAGGCGCGCGATGGTCAGCGGCCAGAAGCTGGAGCCGATCACGCGCGGGTCGGAGATCGCGATCTTCCCCTTCCACTTCGGCGCCAGCAGATCCTTGACGCTCCGGAGCTCGCCGTCCTTGACGCGGTCGGCGTTGACGAAGACGCCGACGGAGCGGACCAGCGTGAACGAGTAGGCCAGGCGCTTGTCCCGGTCGAGGAAGCCCGCCTCGAAGCCGCCGCGCCAGCTCGCGTCGCTCCGCGCCTCGGGCTGGACGATCGCGGGACGGATCGGATCCCACACGCCGGCGGGCTTGAGCACCTGGAGCGCGGTCGTCATCGGCATGGTGGCGACGTCCCACGTGTAGACCCCGGCCTTGCGCTCGTTGATCAGCCGCGGCGAGAACTCCACGGGCTCGAGATTCGTGTGGTCGATCCTGATCTCCGGGTGCGCCTGGGCGAACAGCTTGAGGACCCGCCCGTAGCCCTGGCCGGTGAAGGTGTTGACGGCGACCTTGCCTTCTTTCTTCGCCGCAGCCACCGTCTGCTCCCACTCGGGTGACGCCGCCGCGCGCGCGGCGCCGCGCCCGGTCGCCGCGAGCGCCGCCGCGCCCGCGGCCAGGCGGCGCAGCAGGACGCGGCGCGCGGGGTCGTGCGCGGCTCGGCCCGGCCCAATCGTCATGGTTCTGGTATTTTACTCGGGCACCAGACGGGAAGCGCACGATGCGACACAGCGCTGAGCGGATCCTCACGACCCACGCCGGCAGCCTCGCCCGGCCCGATGCCCTGCGCGAGCTGCTGATCGCGAAGGACGAGGGCCGTCCGTTCGACGGCGCGGCCCTGACGGCGCACGTCCGCGGCGCCGTCGCGGCGGCCGTGCGCCAACAGGCCGCGGTCGGGCTCGACGTGGTCAACGATGGCGAGCAGTCCAAGCGCAACTTCACCACGTACGCGCGCGAGCGGCTCGGCGGCATCGACGAGCGATCGCTCGCGCCGGGCGAGCGGCCGCTGGCCATGATCTACGGCCGGGACGCCGCCGAGTTCCCCGAATACTTCGCGGGCCGCGGCAACCTCGCCGGACGCGAGGCCGTCTGCACGGGGCCGCTGACCTACATCGGCCACGCGGCGGTGCGCGCGGACATCGCCAACCTCGAGGCGGCGCTGGCCGGCGTCCGCGTCACGGAGGCGTTCCTGCCCGCCGTCGCCCCCGGCACCATCGAGCACTGGCTCCGGAACGAGCACTACGCGACGGACGAGGCGTATCTCGCGGCCATCGCGGACGCCATGAAGCCAGAATACGACGCGATCGTCGCGGCGGGCTTCCTGCTCCAGATCGATGATCCCGATCTGGCCGACGCCTGGCAGATCCATCCGCGGATGACCGTGGCCGAGTACCGCACGTTCGCCGCGCTGCGCATCGAGGCGCTGAACCACGCGCTGCGAGACATCCCGCCCGAGCGCGTCCGCTTCCACATCTGCTGGGGGAGCTATCACGGTCCGCACAAGTACGACCTGCCGCTGCGCGATCTCGTCGACCTGATCCTGGCCGTGCGCGCGCAGGGCTACTCCATCGAGGCCTCCAACCCGCGCCACGACCACGAATGGCGCGTGTGGGAGCACGTGAAGCTGCCCGAGGGCAAGCTCCTGATCCCCGGCGTCGTGGGCCACGCCAGCGACTTCGTCGAGCATCCGGAGCTGGTGGCCGAGCGCCTCGTCAGGTACGCCCGGCTCGTCGGGCGCGAGCGCGTGATCGCGGCACCGACTGCGGGCTCGGGCCGCGGGTCGGCCACCCCAGGATCGCGTTGGCGAAGTTCGAGGCCCTGGTGGAGGGCGCGGCGCTGGCCACGCGGTCGCTCTGGGGGCGCTCCGCCCCGCCATGACCGTCCTCCGGCTCGACGGCGTCAGCAAGCTTTTCGGCGCGGCCGCCGCCGTCGATCGCGTCTCGCTCGAGATCGACCGCGGCGAGATCTTCACCCTCCTCGGGCCGAGCGGCTGCGGCAAGACCACCACGCTGCGCCTGGTCGCCGGGCTCGAGCGTCCCGACGCCGGCGAGATCGTTCTCCGCGACCGCGTCGTCGCCTCCGTGCTTCGCCGGACGTTCGTGGCGCCGCACAAGCGCAACCTCGGCATGGTGTTCCAGTCGTACGCGATCTGGCCCCACATGACGGTGTTCGAGAACGTCGCCTACCCGCTGGAGCTGCGTGGCGGCCGGCGCGCGATCGTCCGGGAGCGTGTGGCCCGTGTCCTCGAGCTGGTCGGGCTCGCGGGGCTGGAAACCCGCGCGGCCACCCTGCTGAGCGGTGGGCAGATGCAACGCCTGGCGCTCTGCCGGGCGCTCGTCTACGAGCCGGATCTGCTGCTGCTGGACGAGCCGTTCAGCAATCTCGACGCGAAGCTCCGCGAGCAGATGCGCGTGGAGCTGAAGCTCCTCCAGCGCCGGCTCGGCGTCACCGTGCTCTTCGTCACCCACGACCAGATCGAGGCGCTCAGCCTGTCCGACCGCATCGCCGTGATGCAGCGCGGGCGCGTCGAGCAGGTCGGCCCACCGCGCGAGCTGTACGATCGCCCCGCTTCCGCGTTCGTGCGCGACTTCCTCGGCCAGACCGTGATCCTGCGCGGCGTGGTCAAGGAGCTGGACACGATGCGCGGCACGGTGACGGTGGCGATGGAGGGGCCGCTGGCCGGATCCACGCTTCGCGGGCGCTCGGCGCCGGAGGCCTCGCTCGCCGCCGGGTCTGCCGCGCACGTCGCCATCCGGCCGGAGGACATCGACGTCACGATCAGCGCCACGGCGCTGCCGGAGGACAACGCCCTGGTCGGCACGATCGACGCCCTGCTCTTCGTCGGCGACCGCTACGAGGCGCGGGTCGCGCTGGGGGGCGAGCAGCGCCTCCTCCTGCTCCTGCCGCGTGCGCGCGAGTGTCGGGAGGGGCAGCGCCTGCAGCTCGGCTTTCCGCCCGACCTGGTGAGCGTGTGGCCGGCCTGACCCCGGCTCTCGCTCTGCGGCGGAGCCACCGGATCGACGCGGAGTCCGTGTGCTGTAGCGGTGTGCTCGCGGTCGTCGCCTTCGGCGTTCTCTTTCCCGTCCTCCTGGTGGTGGCCGAGAGCTTTCAGGTCGCGCCGCCCGGGCAGCCCGCGGCGTACGGTCTCGACGGCTGGCGCGCGGCGCTGAGCGAGCCGGGGCTGCGCGGGGCACTCCTGAACACCCTCACGGTCACGTTCGTCCGCCAGCTCCTGTCGCTGCCGCTGGCCATCCTGATCGCCTGGCTCCTGGCGCGCACGGACCTGCCCGGTGGGCGCTGGCTCGAGTTCGCGTTCTGGGCGGCGTTCTTCCTGCCCGCCCTCACCGTGACACTCAGCTGGATCCTCCTGCTCGATCCCGAGTACGGCCTGATCAACACGTGGCTCGCCAGGATCCCCTTCATCGGCAAGGGGCCGTTCGACATCTACTCGTTCTGGGGCATCGTCTGGGTCCACGTGGTGACGGGCTCGCTGACCGTGAAGGTGATCCTCCTCACCCCGGCGTTTCGCAACATGAACGCCGCTTTCGAGGAGGCATCCTACGTCGCCGGGGCGACGACCCTCCGCACTGCGCTCCGGATCACCGTCCCCGTGATGGCGCCCGTGATCCTGTCGGTGCTGCTGCTCGGCACGATGGTGTCGTTGCAGACGTTCGAGGTCGAGCAGGTGCTCGGGCTGCCCTTCCGCTTCTTCGTGTTCAGCACCATGGTCTACGACCTGCTCGTCACCCGCGTGCCCCGCTACGACGCGGCCACGGCGCTCGCCGTGCTCGTCCTCGTCGCCATGCTGCCGCTGGTGTTCATGCAGCAGTGGGCCACGCGGCGTCGCCTCTTCACGACCGTCACCGGTCAGTTCCGCAACCAGCCGCACCGGCTCGGCCGCTGGCGCTGGCCGGCGCTCCTCCTGCTCCTGGGGACGCTGCTCGTCGTGCTGGTCGTGCCCGTCGCCTTCGCCTTGCTCGGCACCTTCATGAAGCTCTTCGGCTTCTTCCACATCGCCGACCCCTGGACGCTCGGCAACTGGACGACCGTGCTGACCGACGACCTGTTCCTGCGCTCGCTCCGCAACACGCTCGTGCTCGCCGTCGGCACGGCCCTCGCGGCGGTGCTGGTGCACTCGCTGATCGCCTACATCGTCGTCCGCACTCGCTATGCCGGCCGCCGCCTGCTCGACACGATCTCCTGGCTGCCCTTCACGGTGCCGGGCATCATCCTCGGGCTGGCCCTGCTGTGGCTGTTCCTGGGGGTCCACGTGCTGCGTCCCCTCTACGGCACGATGGCGCTGCTCGTCATCGCCGGTCTGATCTCGGGGATGCCGCTCGGCGTGCAGATCATCAAGAGCGGGCTGCTGCAGCTCGGCAGCGAGCTCGAGGAAGCCTCGCGCATCGTGGGGGCCTCGTGGTGGACGACCTACCGGCGGATCGTGCTGCGGCTGATGGCGCCGACCCTGATGGCCGTCGGCATGATCACGTTCGTGGGGGCGGCGCGCAACATCGGCAACATCGCGCTCCTCGCCACGAGCGCCAACCGGCCGCTGTCGATCCTGCAGCTCGACTACATCGCCCAGCGCAAGTTCGAGGAGGCCGTCGTGGTGGCCTGCATCATCATGTTCATCTCGCTGGCCGGCGCCCTGGTCGCGCGCTTCCTGGGACTGCGCGGCAGCGTGGGATAGGAGCCGAGGCGATGAAGCTCGCGGGGAAGATCGCGATCGTCACCGGAACCAGCCCGAACATCGGGGCCGGCATCGCCGGAGGCCTGGCCGACGAGGGCGCCAAGATCGTCTGCGTCGACGTCGTGCCCGACAACGCCGCCCAGTGCGCCGACTGGCTCAAGGGTCGAGGGAGCGACGCGCTGGGCATCGCGTGCGACGTGACCAACGAGGCGCAGGTGGAGGCGATGGTGGCGCGGGTGCGCGACACCTACGGCGGCGTCGACGTCCTCGTCAACAACGCCGGCATCCTCGGTGGCCTGAGCGTGCTGGAGATGCCGCTCGAGCGCTGGAGCCGCCAGCTCACCGTCAACCTCACCGGCACGTTCCTCTGCACCAAACACGTGGCCCGCGTGATGGTGGAGGGCAAGCGCAAGGGCAGCATCATCGTGATCGCGTCGACCGCGGCTCATCAGGGACAGGCCGGCAACATCGCCTACTGCACGAGCAAGAGCGGCCTGCTCAACTTCACGCGCGCCGCCGCCATGGATCTGGTCAAGCACGGCATCCGGGTCAACAGCCTCACGCCGACGGCGACCGACGCCACGGAGAGTCACGACCGCGCCGTGACCTGGGGCCGGCCGCGGCCGGACCGCCGAGGCGGTCTCCTCGACTTCCAGAAGATGGTGCCGAAGGGCGAGCTGCCGAGCCCGCGCCACTACGGGAAGGCGGCGGTGTTCCTCGCCTCCGACGACTCCGAGATGATCACCGGCTTCGACCTCCGCGTGGACGCCGGCGCCATCGCGAAATACTGGCCCTGGATCCCGAACGCGTGACGCCGGGATGTCGTCCCTTGCTCATCGCGCGTGCCAGTCGCGAAGGAGCGCGGCCTCCTCGTCGGCGGTCAAGCCCGTGACCGATGCCCGAGTCGCGTGGGCCCACGCCAGGGTATCGAGTGCAGTCTCCGCAGGCGGCCGCGCCGTGAGACCGGCGGCACGGGCCGCACTGGCGTCACGGGTGAGAAATCCGGCGAATTCCGGTAACGGCAGCCACAGCGGAATCGACCGCGGGCCAGTCCAGCGCCGGACGTCATGCGCTTCCAGAAATGCTCGATCGACCCAGGTGAACGTGCATTCGCCGACGGCCGCCGCGCACTCCGACAGGAACTCGCCTATCGCTCGGGGCGCGCCGACCGCATCGTAGGTCCCCATGAGACCGGTCTCGGCCGCGTGAACGATCCACGCGGCGAGATCGCGAACGTCGACGTATTGAACAGGGTCGGTGGATGTCCCGGGGGCGAGCACCTCGCCGCCGCGCGCCAGCCGCACCGGCCAGTACGTGAATCGGCCCGTCGGATCCTCGGGACCGACGACGAGCCCTGGTCGGCAGATGAAGGCCTCTCGGCCGACGAGTCGCTCGCAGGCGACCTTCGCGGGGCCGTAGGCGTCGCCGTCTCCTCGCTCCACATCGGGTGCTGCCTCGACGCGCAGGGGCGCGGTGTCGGCCCGCTGACCGGGGGTACGGTTGTCGGCATACACGGTGACCGTCGACACGAACGTCCAGTGACCGACCAGGTGTTTGAGCGCGGTCACGGCACGGCGCACCTGGCCGGGATGACGCGACACATCGACGACGGCGTCGAAGCGCTCGCCGGCCAGGGGCGCGCAGCCGTCGGGCCGGTCACGATCGATCTCGATGAAGCGGACACCATCCGGGTGGGCTCCGGAGACGCCACGGGCGGCGCACGTCACGTCGTGGCCCGCCGCGCCGGCGTGCACGGCGAGGGCGCGCCCCAGGAATACGGTCCCGCCGAGGATCAGGAGACGCACGATGCTCGGATCGTACCGGACGGCGCCGAATCGAGCTATCGTGTCGGCGACGACTTGGCATCCCTGGAGGACAACGTGAGGCTCGCCTCGTTCCAGACGGCCGGGACATCCGAGACACTGCCGGGCCTGATCACCGACCGTGGTGTCGTCGGGATCGCCGACGCGGTGCCGATGGGCGCCACGCCGCAAGCGACGATGACGACGATCATCGACGAGTTCGACCGGCTGCGGCCCGCGCTCGAGCGTCTCGCGCGCGACGGCCGGGCGACGCCGCTCGCCGACGTCCGGCTGCGCCCGCCGCTGCCGCGGCCGGGGAAGATCCTGGCGTGCATCGCCAATTACTGGGAGCACGGTGCCCTCGAGGCCCGACCGCTGAACATGTTTCTGAAGAGCGCCGACGCGGTGATCGGTCCCGGCGAGACGATCGTGCTGCCGGAGTTCACCGAGCCGTGGATCTTCATGCACGAGGCCGAGCTGGCGCTCGTCATCAAGGGGCCGGCCAAGCGGGTCAAGCAGGAGAACTGGCAGAGCGCCGTCTTCGGCTACACCGGCATGATCGACGTCTCGGCGCGGGGGGAAGGCCGGCGGACCTGGAAGGCGGGGAGCTGGCTCGGCAAGTCCTTCGACACGTTCGCGCCGCTCGGCCCCTGCATCGCGACCGCGGACGAGATCGCGAATCCGAACGACGTCCTCGTGCGCTTCTGGGTCGACGGGCAGCTCCGGCACAACTACAACACCGACGACATGGAGCACCTCGTCCCGGAGCTCGTCGAGTTCGCGTCGACCATCATGACGCTCAACTCCGGCGACGTCATCGCGTGCGGCACGAACCACGAGGGGCTCGGCCCCTTGCAGGACGGAGAGGTCGTGGACTTCGAGATCCAGGGCGTCGGGCGGATGCGGTTGCACGTGCGCGACCCGCTCAAGCGCACGTGGGACAAGGGCATCTACATGGGCGCCGACTCGACCAATCCCGAGGCCGTCAAGCGCAACCGGCCCCCCAGCGCGCGCTAGCCGAGCAGGCGGCCGGCGGCACGGATCTCGCCGGGGTCGAAGGGCGGCGAGATGAGGAGGATCACGAGGTCGGCGCGGGCTCCGGGCGCAGAAAGCCCTCGTGTCCCGACCAGAGCCGGCGCATCAGCTCGACCGCCTCGACGACCCGTCGGGCGCGGACCTCGTCGCGCTCGACGCTCGCGCCCATCGCCTCCTGCTCTCTCGCGTAAACCCGAGGAAGACGCGACGGGTGACCTCGGCGAGCGCGGTCAGGACCGTCCACGCCTCCGGCACGCCCGGCCCCGACGCGTCGTCGGGGTCACGCAGGTGATCCCACGTCCAGAGGGGCCCGCATCTCGGCATACCGCGCGCTCATCGGGATGAGCAGCAGGTCGATCTTCATGGGGGTCGACTATACTCTGACGCCATGACGAACGTGGACCAGCAACGGGTGCGGCGGGCGCGTACGGGGTTGATCGCCCACGATCCGGATCGCGCGTTCCAGGGCTACACGCTGTTCACGTCGATGCTGGGCGATGGGACCGTGTACCTCGTCGACATGCGCGGCGAGGTCGTGCACACCTGGCGGATGCCGTACCGTCCGGGTCTCTACGGCTACCTGCTCGACAACGGGCACCTCTTCTATTCCGGCAAGGTGATGACGGATCTCGAGCGGTTCGAGGCCTGGGCGCGGTTCAAGGCCGGCGCGGCCCTCGAGGTCGACTGGAACGGCAAGATCGTCTGGGAGATCAACCACCCCGATCATCACCACGACGCGCGGAAGCTCCGGAACGGCAACGTCGTCCTCCTGTGCCTCCGGCCGCTGCCGCGCGAGCTCCAGGCCCGGGTCAAGGGCGGACTGCCCGGAACGGAGATCGACGGCAAGATCTACGCGGACTATCTGCTCGAGGTCACGACCCGAGGCGAGACGGTGTGGGAGTGGCGAAGCTGGGAGCATCTCGACTTCGACACCGAGATCATCACGCTCCAGGACCGCCGCGAGGAGTGGACGCACGGCAACACGGTGGCCGAGCTGCCCGACGGCAATCTGGTCGTGAGCTTCCGCAACATCTCGACGGTCGCGATCATCGACCGCGCCTCCGGCGCCGTCCGCTGGAAGCTCGGCGGGCCGCCGCTCGCGCAGCAGCACGATCCCCGCCCGCTGCCGAACGGCAACCTGACCATCTTCGACAACGGACCCCATCGCCGGGATCATCCGGCGCCGTACTCGCGCGTGATCGAGGTCGATCCCCGCACCAGCGCCATCGTCTGGGAGTACCACGACCAGTCTCTCTTCGACTTCTTCAGCCCCTACATCTCCGGCGCCCAGCGGCTGGCGAACGGCAACACGCTCATCTGCGAGGGATGCGACGGGCGGATCTTCGAGATCACGCCGGACGGCCACGTCGTGTGGGAGTATGTCAACCCGCACTTCTTCGTGGAGCCCGGCCGCCCCGGCCTGAACAACTGGGTCTTCCGTGCCTTCCGCTATACGCCCGAAGAGATCGAGCGCGCCCGCCGCGCGTGATGGGGGCCCCCATCACGTTCAAATGGCTGTCAGCACGCGGGCGGCATTGCCGCCGATGACCTTGGCGACGTCGGTTCGGGAGTAGCCGCGGGCCAGCAGGGCCGTCGGGATCGACGGCCACTCGGAGTAGTCGTCGAAGGTCGCGATCCGGAACGGGATGCCGTCCATGTCGGTGCCGATGGCGACGTGGTCGATGCCGACCGCGTCGGCCATCCGGCTGAGATGGTCGATGTACCCGCTGAAGCCCAGGCCCCCGAACGCGACGGGGAAGACGCCGACCACGCCCCCACCCTGCGCCACCAGCCGGGCGTGCTCGCGGCTGACCGCGCGCGCGAGGCCCGGGACGTCGACGACCGTGTGCGAGAGCATCAGCGGCTTGCTCGACGTCTCCGCCGCCGCCCGGACGCCGTCCATCGTCGCGTGGGCCACGTCGACGAGCATCCCCAGCCGGTTCATCTCGCGGATCACGTCGCGGCCGAACGGGGTGAGGCCGCCGTGCCGCGTCGGCTCGGTCTGGATGTCGCCCAGCTCGTTGACCCTGTAGTGCACCAGCTGGATCGAGCGGATCCCGCGATCGTAGGCCTCCTGGACACGGTCGAGCCGGCCCTCGAGGAAATCGCCGCCCTCGACGGCCAGGATGGCGGTGGGTCGCCCGCCGCTCCGCGCGCGCTCGAGATCCGCCATCCGCTCGATGAGCGTCAGCTTCCCGGCCGCGACGCGCGCCCGTACCGCCGCGAGCTGGGCATACGTCGAGCGGTAGAGCTCCTGCGGCTGCGGCTCGCGCTGGGCATAGATACGTCCCGACGGGCTGATCGTGAGGACCGCGCCATCGGCCACGGCGGCGAAGAGCGACGCGCGAACCCGGCCGCTGGTCAGGCGCTCGATGTGCCCGTCCATGCTCGCCCGCGCGAGCGGGCGCACCATTCCCGGATGGCTGTGGAGGTCGATCGAGATCGTCTCGTCGACGAGGGCCGCTCCCGCGGTCTTCTGGGCGGGCGTGGCCGTCGGCGCACATCCCGTGGCGGCGAGCAGCGTCGCCGCGATGCCGCCGAGCGCCTGGCGGCGATCGATCGCTGCTCGCGACGCGCTCAGCCAGCGCGCCCAGCCTTCCGCGACCGGCTCGAGGCACCCGCACCACATCAGTCGATCGGCTCTCGCCGCCCCGACCGCGTGGATCGCACGATCGCTTCCAGCACGGCCACGCCGTGGACCGCCTCCGCGGGCGGACACGCGTAGGGCGTGCCGCGCGCGATCGCGTCGGCGAACGCTTCCAGCTCGGCGCGCTCGGTGCTGGTCTGCGGATAGTCGATCACGGTCGGCTGCCCGTCGACCATGCACGTGGTGAGCGACCACGTGTGCAGATGCGGAATCGAGCCGACCTTCGCCCATCCGCGTGAGCCGAAGACCTGCATGCGCCAGCCTTCCGCCGTCGCGATGACGGTGCCCAGATAGCCGGTCGCGCCATCGCGAAACTCGAACAGCATCGACGTGGTGTCGTCGAGCCCGTAGTCGAGGACCCGCCGCGCGCTCTGCGCGAACACCGACGTGATCGGCCCGGCCAGGCACAGCATCGCGTCGACCACGTGCACGCCGCGGCCGGTCATTCCGCCGGCGGGCCCTTCCTCGAGTTGCTGGCGCCAGTGCTCCCGGGGCTGGCGGTACGCGCTGGGACCGTTGAAGTTGCCTTCGATGTGCAGGAGACGCCCGAGCCGACCATCCTGCAGCATGCGCCGGATCTCCCGCAGGGCCGGCTGAAAGCGCCAGTTGAAGCCGACCGCCACGACACGTCCGCGCTCGGCGGCGGCCGCCATCGTCGCCTCCGCGCTGGCCCGGGTCAGGGTGAACGGCTTGTCGGTGAAGACGTGCTTGCCGGCGCGCAGCGCCGCGAGCGCTTGCTCGGCGTGCTGGGTGTGGGGGGTGGCGAGCACGACGGCGTCGAGGGCGGGGTCGGCCAGCGCCTTGGCGTACTCGCCGAAGAGCGCGAGCCCATGGGCGCCGGCGAACTCACGCGCCTTGTCGGGCGTGCGCGCCACGCCGGCGGTGAAGCGGATCTTGTCCGTCTTGCCCTGCGTGCATTCGACCAGATGCCGTCCCCAGCGCCCGAGGCCGACGATCGCGGCTGTGACCAAGAGATCTCTCCGTGAGGCTAGCGAGTGGCCGCGACGGTACGGACGCGGTAACGACCCTCGTCATCGCGCCCGAGGACATCGGCGGCGCGTATCTCGCCCCAGGCGAGGAGGAATTCGCGCCATGGCGTCTGCATGTGCGCCTCGACGAGCTCGCCGAAGTGACGCGGCCGCTCCGAGAGCTCGGCCACGAGCAGTTCCGCCAGCGGGCTCATTGATAATCCTCGAGCCTGACCCCGTCCTTGGCGAAATAACGAAGCCGCTCGTAATGAGCGCGTGGCACACCCTCCGGAATGGTGGCGTCGATGCCGAGCTTGGCCGTCGTGGGCAGCCCGCCCCGGCCGAGCGCCCCGGCGCGAACGCTCGGGTCGATGTGCTTGCCGCGCGCTCCCGGCACGACGAGCACGTCCTGATCGGCCTGGACGCGGAACGTCATCGCCCAGTCCAGGTCGTCGGGATCGTAGATGTCGATGTCGTCGTCGGTGACGATGGCGAGCTTCACCTCGGCGACGGACAGCATGGCGAGGAGCGCGTTCTTGCCCTCGCCCGGCCGTTTCCGGATCGAGGCGACCAGCGTCCAGTAGCAGCAGCCCCCGACGGGCGCGCGGATGGCCACGGGCTCCACGCTGGCCACGCGCAGCGCCTGCAGCCCGGCGGCCTCGATCACCGGGGCGGCCAGCCAGTCGTTCTCCCACGGCATCTGCAGCACGTAGAAGATCGGATCGCGACGGTGCGTGATCGCGCGCACGCGGAAGATCGGATTCCACTTGACCTCGCCCGTGATGTGGCTGAACTCGCCGAACGGGCCCTCGTCCGCCGTCCAGCCGATGGGCAGCAGCTCGCCTTCCAGTACCAGCTCGGCCTCGGCCGGCACCTCGAGATCCACCGTGCGGCAGCGGACCAGATCCACGGGCGCGCCGTGCAGGCCGCCGGCGACCGCGAACTCGTCCACGGCGATGGGCGCCTTGTACGAGGCGGCCAGCAGCTCGAAGGGATGCACGCCGACGGCGACGGCGATCGGGAGCGGCCGCCCCTGATCGAGGGCGCGCTGGTAGTAGACGCGCATGTCCGAGGACGAGACGAGGTCGATCCCGGTCTCGCGCGGGGCCCGATACATCATCCGATACGAACCGACGTTGCGCCCGTACTCGGGATCCCTGGAGACGACGAGAGTGCCCGAGAGGTAGGGCCCGCCATCCTTGACGTGCATCATCGGCAGCGGCACGCGCGTGAGATCGACGTCGTCGCCGGTGAGGACGACCTCCTGGCAGGGCGCCCGATCGACGAGCCGCGCATCGATCGGGCGACGGATGCCTTCCTCGAAGCGCGTGGCGATGGCGCCCTCGGGACATCCCATCGCCACGGCGAGCCGACGCCGCGTCGAGAGCAGCGCGCCGGCGGCCCGCCAGTCCGGATAGCCCGCGATCTGCTCGAAGAAGGTCGCCTGCGGCGCCTGCGCCATCAGAGCGGAGAGATGGCGGGGATCGACGGCCTTCTTGAGCCGCAGCAGCTCGCCGGCGTCCTCGAGCCGCCGCAGGCAATCACGAAATCCCGCGCTCATCGCGGGCAGTTTATCATCTCGACGGGTTTCACGACTGGGCGCTCCCGGTGTTTCATGGACGGGCAAGCGCGCTCACCGAGGAGGGTCAGGATGAACGTGGATCGGGATTTCGTCGCCCAGAACAATCAGCAACGTGCCCGGCTCCAGGACCTCATCGGCCGGCTGACCGATGCGGAGCTCGCGCGCTCCCTGCCCGCCGGCTGGACGGTGGCCAGCGTCCTGGCGCACCTGGCGTTCTGGGACCAGCGGGCGCTGGTCCTGCTCGAGCGGTGGCAGCAGGCCGGTGCGGCCGCGGTGCCGCCGGCCATGAGAGACGCGGACGTCGACTGGATCAACGACGCGACGAAGCCGCTGGCTCTCGCGCTGTCCCCCCGCCGGGCCGCCGACCTGACCATCGCGATCGCGGAAGCGGTCGACCGGAAAATCGAGGCGTTGCCGGAGGAGTTCGTGGCCCGGAACGCGGGCGCCGGCAGCCCGCTCAACCTCCTGCGGGCCGAGCACCGCCGCGAGCACCTCGATGAGATCGAAGCCGCGCTGCGGTAACTCGAATCCGGAGGGCGGGGGCTTGTCCCCCGCCGTCGCCGCGATGCCGGCGGGGGACAAGCCCCCGCCCTACGCGGTCAGCTTGGACAGGTGCGGCATAACCTCCGCGGTGAAGAGATCGATCGACGCCGACGCCTCGGCCTCCGTCATCTGGCCGAACATGAGACGCACCACGAAGTAGGTGCACGTGCTCGCCGCGACCTGCCGCTCGATCTCTTCGCGCACGCGCGCGGGCGTGCCGGCGATCGCGATGCCGCGCTGGCGGGCCTCGTCGAAGTCGCGGGCGAAGCGGATCGGCAGCGCGCCGAAGTCGCGCCAGAGCTTGGTGAGGTTCGCGTACCAGACGGCGTAGTTCGGCCGGGCGAGCGCCGCGGCCTCGGCGTCGGTGCGCGCGACCACGACGTGACGCCCGAGACCGAGCTTCGGCATGGGAGCCGGCCCGTGCTTGCGCTGCCACACCTCACGGTAGCGCTCGAACAGCGGGCGCGCGCCGTCGGACGTATGGTTGCTGATGACGTGAACGCCGTTGGTGGCCGCCCACTCCGCCCCCGCGAGGTGGCCCATCCCGTACCAGATCGGCGGATGCGGCTGCTGGAATGGCCGGAGCACCATCGGAACCTTCCGGAACGTGTAGTGCGTCCCGCGATGATCGAGCACGTCGCTGGTGAGGCCCTGGAGCACGATGGCCAGCGTCTCCTGGTAGATCTCCTCGGTCTCGAGATGATGCAGATTGAAGTACGCCATCTCGTACGGCACGATCCCGCGACCGACGCCGAAGTCGAACCGCCCGCGGGAGAGATGATCGAGCATGCAGATCTCTTCGATGAGCCGCAGGGGATTGTAGAGCGGCAAGCAGTACACGCAGGGCCCCAGGCGGATACGACGCGTCCGCTGGGTGGCGGCGGCCAGGAAGATGCCGGGCACCGGGGCCAGGCCGAGCGGCGTCATGTGGTGCTCGGCCAGATGATAGGCGGCGAACCCGGCGGCATCGTACTTCTCGAGCAGACGCAGCCGGCTCTCGTAGAACTCGTCGAGGGGCATCTCGCGGCGGTCGAGGTGATCGAAAATGCCGAGGTCCATCGCTCCTCCGTCACATGGGGGGTCTCGTCCGGGCCCCCCAAAGCCTATTTCCGATCATTTCACCGCTCGTCTCGCCGCCCGAGCGCGGCTCACCTCGCACGGCGGGTGGCTCGGGATGCCCCGGCGAAGCCGTGGCGCCCCTCGGGTGCCCCCAAGGTTATACTCCGTCTCGCCAGACATCCGCTCGGGCAAGGAGGCACCATGAAACTGCTCTTCTTCGACGACTTCAAGCTCGGAGTTCTCAACGGTGACGCGGTGGTGGACGTGTCGCAGGTGGTCAAGGACATCCCGCATCTCGGCCCCCAGGACATCATCAACGGAGTCATCGCGCGGTGGGCGGAGTACCGCCCGAAGCTCGAGCAGGCGGCCAAGGCCGGTAAGGGCGTGCCCGTGAGTCAGCTCAAGATCCGTCCGCCCCTGCCCAAGCCGACCAACATCGTGGCCATGGCCGTGAACTACATGGAGGACGGGACGCGGAGCGAGCCGGCGCCGATCAACGCGTTCCACAAGTCGCCCAACGCCATCATCGGCAACGACGACACCATGGTCTTGCCCGACGTCCCCGCCACGATCTTCGAGGGCGAGGCCGAGGTGGCCGTGATCATCGGCAAGCGCGCGACGAACGTCCGCGCCGCCGACGCCATGAGCTACATCTTCGGGTACACCAACTTCATCGACGGCTCGGCCCGCGGCCTGGCGCCGAGCGGCAACACCTTCTACCAGATGAAGTCGCGCGAGACGTTCTGCCCCCTCGGGCCCTACCTGGTGACGGCCGACGAGATCCGTGATCCGCACAACATCCCGATCAAGCTCTGGGTCAACGGCGAGCTGAAGCAGAGCTTCAACACCAGCGACATGGCCCACAAGATTCCCCGCTGCATCGAGTGGGTCACCTCCATCCACACCCTCGAGCCCGGCGACGTGCTGGCCACGGGCACGACAGACGAAGAAACAGGAAGGCACGACGCCGCAGCTGTCGGGGAAGCACACGCCTGCCCCGCGCTAGGCGGCAGGCCTGGGAAGCGCTCGCGCAGAAGGACCCCTACTGGGCCGTCCTGACGTCGGAGAGATTCCGCACAGGGAATCTCTCCGACGAGGCGGTCCGGGAGTTCTTCCAGACGGGCGTGCAGCACGTCGAGTTCCTGTTCGACACCGTGCGGCGGCGACTGGACGCCGACTTCGCGCCGCGGTCGGTCCTGGACTTCGGGTGTGGCGTGGGCCGCATGTTGCTTCCCCTCGCGGAGCGTTGTCAGCGCGCCGTGGGGGTCGACGTCTCGGAGTCGATGCTGGCGGAGGCCCGCGAGCACTGCCGACGCCGCGGGCTGTCGAACGTCGACCTGGTGAGATCGGACGGCGACGATCTGTCGTCGCTCGGGACCTTCGACCTCGTCCACTCGTTCATCGTCTTCCAGCACATCTCCCAGGCCCGCGGCGAGGCGACCTTGCGAGAGCTCGGCCGCGTCCTGAACCCCGGCGGCGTGGGGGTCCTGCACTTCGCCTACGCTCTCAAGCTGAGGCCGTGGTGGCTACGCGACGTCATCGGAGCCCTGCGGACGCGCGCGCGGCGACTCTTCGGCCCGATCGTCGAGATGTACCCCTATGATCTGAATCGCGTCTTCACGACCCTTCACGAGAGCGGGATCGCGCGGCTCCACGTCGAGCTCACGGACCACGACTACTACGGCGCGATCCTGTTCTTCCGGCGCTAGCAGGCTGCGGAAACAGGCCCATCTGCCGCATTAGGAGGTGAGGTCGCTCGACGGCCAAGCCGACGCTTCGGAGGCCCGAAGATCGCATCTGGACCTTTTTGCGCAGCCTGCGAGTATTTCCGCACCCTGCAAGCAGGATTCAGACGATCGCGATCGCCTCGATCTCGACACGCGCGCCGCCGACGAGCGCGACGCACTGAAACGTCGTCCGCGCCGGTGGATCGAGGGGGAAATACCGGCTGAAGACCTCGTTCATCTCCATCAGCTCGCCGAGATCGACCATGTAGATCGTGACCTTCACGACGTTGTCGAGCGACGAGTCCGCCGCCTCCAGCACGGCCTTGAGGTTCTCGCACACCTGGCGCGTCTCGGCCGCGATCCCGCCGGGCGCGAGCTTGCCCGTGGTGACGTCGAGCCCGAGCTGGCCGGAGGCGAAGATCCAGTCTCCGACCTTGATGGCCTGCGACAGCGGAACCCGCGCCGGCGGCACCCGGGGCGTGTGAACGACATGCTTGCGCATGGTCAGATCCGGACGGGAAGCCCGAACAGGCGCCCCCGCAGCACCCCGAGGACGGCGCCGCCGAGCATGGCGCGGAACGGACCGATCCGACGGAGCGTCAGCGCGATGACCGTCGCGATGAGAATGGCGACCGCGAACGAATCGGCAAGCGCATGGGGGGCGATCCGGACGAGGGACACCGCGAGGATGCCGATCACCGCGGGCCCCATGCCCTCGAGCACGGCACGCGTCCACGCGAGCTGACGGATGCGATCGAGCATCGGCAAGACGACGAGCATGAGGATGAACGACGGCAGGAACGCGGCGCCCGCGGCCACGGCGGCCCCGGCGATGCCGGCGACCTTGTAGCCGACGTAGGCCGCCAGCATGAGCACCGGCCCCGGGGTGAACTGGCCGAGCGCCAGACCATCGATGAACTCGCGGGGCGTCAACCAGTGGAATTGCTCGACGACCTGCTGCTGGATGAACGCGATCATCGTCAGCCCGCCGCCCACGGTGAAGGCCCCGACCTCGAAGAAGTAGCCGCCGAGGTCGACGAGGCTCGCGGCATCGGGGATGCGCCGGGCGACGCCGGACGCCGGTGTCCACAGGAGCGCCGGGAGCACGGCGACGGCGCTGGCCATCAGCGCGGTGGCGATCACACCGGGCCGTCGCGCATGGAACAGCACGAGGCCGGCCGCACCGGCGAGCACCAGGATCGCCGCGATGCCCAGGGGGGTGGTGAGAACGGCCAGGGCGGCCACCACCGCGATGACGGCCTGCGGCGGCGTGCTCGCCGCGGAGCGGCCGAGGCGGTACACGGCCATGACGAAGATGCCGAGGACGACGGGTCCCAGGCCATAGAGCGCGTCACGCACGATCGGCGTCACGCCGAGGCTGGCGTACGCCACCGTGAGCGCCAGCATCACGAGGAACGCGGGCACGACGAAGCAGACTCCACCCAGCAGTCCGCCCCACCAGCCGCCGCGCGCGTGGCCGAGGTAGATGCCGAGCTGGGTGGCCGTCGCGCCCGGCAGCATGTTCACGAGCGACAGGCCTTCGACAAACCGCTCCTTCGTCACCCACTGCCGCCGCTCCTGCAGCTCGGCCTGCATGACGCCCATGATGGCCGGGCCTCCGTACGACGTCGCGCCGAGCTTCAGGAACTCCGAAGCGATCTCCTTCCAGTGCGTCGGCCCGGGGCCGCGGTCGATGTCCGCCATACGTGTCTCCTCGCCATCGGTTCTCGGTGTCGGGTGGGCAGAGAGTAACAGATGATACGACCCACGCTCAACCGTTACAGGTGTAAGACTTGCCGATCAGTCTAGCCCGAACGGTCGCGGCGTTTGACACGTAGCGGGGACGGTGGCAGAGTGCGCCTCGTCCCCGCCGATTCACACCACCGAAAGGAGTCGCAGCATGATCTACGAGATCCGCACCTACCAGATCGAGCCCGGAAGCCTGGCCGAGGTCGAGAAGCGCTTCGCCGAGGCCTACGAGTACCGCAAGAAGTACTCGGAGCTCACCGGCTGCTTCCACACCGAGATCGGCCCGCTCAACGAGATCATCCACATCTGGCACTACAAGGATCTCGCGGATCGCGCGCGGGTCCGGGCCGACGCCTCGAAGGACGCGAACTGGCCGCCGAAGATCGGCGAGTTCATCCGCACGCAGGATGCGGAGATCGTCAATGGCTTTCCGTTCATTCCCCACCCGCAGCCCGGCAAGCTCGGACCCGTCTACGAGTTCCGCTACTACGAGCTGAAGCCCGGCAAGCTCCCCGAGACGGCCAAGGGCTGGGAGTCCAAGATCGGCGAGCGCTCCAAGATGTCGCCGATCGTCTTCGCGGGCGGCGTCGAGCTCGGCACGGCCAACGGCTTCGTGCACGTCTGGGCGTACCCGGGCATGGATGCGCGGATGAAGATCCGTGAGGAGGCGCGGCAGAAGGGCGTGTGGCCGCCTCCGAGCGGCGGCGGCCCCCGGCTGAACACGCAGAAGAACAAGATCATGCTGCCGTCCTCGTTTTCTCCGCTGCAGTAGGCGAGCGGACGTCCATCAGAGGCATGGGGGGACCGTCTCGGTCCCCCCATCCATTTGGAGGCCCCATGCCGGAACGCCCGTTGCCATCCGAGAAGGAAGTGCTCTCCTGGATCCGTGAGCGCCGCAACTGGGGGCGCTGGGGGAAGGACGATCAGCGCGGCGCCATCAACCTGATCACCCCGGCCAAGCGGGCGGCCGCGGCGCGCCTCGTGCGCAGCGGCCGCAGCGTGTCGCTGAGCCGGCCCTTTCCCAAGGAGCCGGGGGTGAACAATCCGCTGCCCGCGCAGCACTACATGAAGACGCTGCCGCGCGGCAAGGGCGGATTCTCGGCCGACTACTACGGCATCTTCTACCACGGCGTGTCCTCCACCCACATCGACGCGCTCTGCCACACCTGGGACGACGAGTCGATGTGGAACGGCCGCGATCCGAAGCAGGAGATCACCTTCGACGGGGCCAAGTTCGGATCGGTCGAGCACTGGGCCGACGGCATCGTCACGCGGGGGATCATGCTCGACGTCCCGCGCCACCGGGGGACGCCGTGCGTGACGCACGATCGGCCGGTGCACGGCTGGGAGCTCGAGGACATCGTCAAGGCGCGAGGGATCACCCTCGAGCCGGGCGACGCGGTGTGTGTCTATTCCGGTCGCGAGGCATGGCAGGCCCAGGATCCCGAGCGCCCGTACGGGCGTCCGTTCGGGCCCAACCCGCACCTGCAGCAGCGGCCCGGCCTGCACGTCTCCTGTCTGCCGTTCCTGCGCGACCACGACGTGAGCGTGCTCGTCTGGGACATGCTCGATCACTTGCCCATCGGCTATGACATCCCGTGGGCCGTGCACGCCGCGCTGTTCGCCTACGGCGTGGCACTCCTCGACAACGCGCTGCTGGAGCCGCTCGCCAAGGCCTGCGTCGAGGACGGCCGCGACGAGTTCATGCTCGTGATCGCGCCGCTCCGTGTGGTGGGCGGAACCGGATCTCCGGCGAATCCGCTCGCGGTGTTCTAGGCCGGGGTCAGACTTTGACTTCTTAACATCTCGGTGAAGCCGCCGCGACCTTCGTAAGCGTCCAGCGAGATGTTAAGAAGTCAAAGTCTGACCCCTTCCGCTGGAAGCTCTTTCGTGAGGGCCTGGGCGAGGCGGACGTAGTCCTCACGGGTGTTGTAGAGCTGGGCGGAGATGCGGATGAGGCGGCGTGGTGGGGCGGGCCAGCTCATGATCGGGACCTCGATCTTCCAGTCGTCGTAGAGCCGTCGCTGGAGCGGATCGGGGCGGCGCCAGAAGACCTCCGTCGTGGGGCCGTCGGGGAGGATGACGCTGGCCAGCGAGCCGATCATCTCGTCGGGACAGGGTGGCTCGCTCCCCGCGGCGGCGCAGAGCAATCGTCGCGCCTCGAGGGCGAGCGCGCGGTTGCGCGCCATGAGCGCGGGCCAGCCGCCGGGAACCAGCGAGGCGAGATGGTCGAGGGCCGTCGGCACCGTCATCCAGGCGGTCGGATCGCAGGTCCCCGTCCAGTCGAATTCCAGGCGAAAACGCGTGCGCCCCGGACGCACGGCGTTGGCGCCGTGGCTGATCGTCAGCGGATGGATGTCGGCACGACGATCATGGCGCACCCACAGGAACGCGGAGCCCTTCGGCGCGCAGATCCACTTGTGGCAGTTGCCCGTGTAGTACGTCGCGCCGAGCGTTCCCAGATCGAGCGGCACCATGCCCGGGGCGTGGGCGCCGTCGACGAGGCTGTCCACGCCGCGCCGGCTGAGCTCCGCGATCAGCCGCGCGATCGGCAGCACGAGCCCCGTGGGGCTCGTCACGTGATCCAGCAGGGCCAGCCGCGTGCGTGAGGTGACGCCGGCGAGCACCGTCTCGACGACCGCGTCGGGCGAGGCGACGGGGAACGGGATCTTCACGATCACGATCCGGGCGCCCGCCCGAGCGGCGACGAAGTGGAGCGCGTTCCTGCACGCGTTGTAAGCGTGATCGGTCACGAGCAGCTCGTCGGCGCTGGAGAACACGAGCGAGCGAAGCACGGCGTTGACCCCGCTCGTGGCGTTGACGACGAAGGCGAGATCCTCGGCGTCCGCACCGACGAAGGCTGCGAGAGCTGCGCGGGCGACGTCGAGGCGATCGTCGAGCTCGCGCGAGAGAAAGCGGACGGGCTCGGCCTCCATCTCCGCGCGCAGCGCCGCCTGGCGACGGAGGACCTCGCTCGGACAGGCGCCGAACGAGCCGTGATTGAGGAAGATCACGTCGGGCGCGAGCGGCCACAGCTTCGCGAGGCTCCGGCCGTCCATCGGCGCGCTCATGGACGATGCTCGGCGCGCGTGGCGACGGTGTGGCCCTGGAGCGCGGGAAGGACCTCGGCGCCGAACCGTCGAATCTGCTCCATGAACATCTCCTGCGGCATCGCTCCCCGGTTCATGTTCACGAGCAGCAGATCGAACACGAAGACTTTCATGGCCGACAACTATGCTACAAGTCTCCCGCGTGGAGATCGGTTTCTTCTTCTGGCCCTACGACGTCGCCCTCGTCCGCGCGATGGCGGAGGCAGCCGACCGGTTCGGCTACGACATGGTCGGAATCGCCGATACCCCCGGCAACGCGATGGACCCCTGGGTCGCCGCCACGCTGGTCGCCGCCCAGACGCGGCGGGCGCGCGTCGCGCTCTGCGTCACCAATCTCGTGACCCGTCACCCCGCCGTGTCGGCGGCGTCGATCGCGTCCCTGGATCTGCTCGCGCCAGGCCGCGCCGTGCTCGGTATCGGCGTCGGCCACAGCGGAACGCGAAACCTGGGAGCGGCGAGCCTGCCCGCGGGAGAGCTGGCCGAGGGCGTGCGCTTCATCAAGGACCTGCTGCGAGGACGGCCGGCCTCGTACCGCGGCGGCCCGGCGCACCTGCCGTGGGTCGCGCGGCCGAGCCCAGTGTTCCTCGCCGCGTCCCACCCGCGCTCGCTGAAGGCCGCCGGGGCGGCGGCCGACGGCGTCTTCGTCAACTACGGGCTCGGGGCCGACAACGTCCGGGACGTGCAGACGATGGTCGCGCAGGCGGCGGTGGCCGCCGGCCGGACGGCCGAGGACGTCGAGCTGTGGCAGATCGCGTGTCTCGACTGCCACGACGACGGCGAGGCCGCGCGACGCAAGATCGGAGCGATCCTGGCGTTCGTCTCGGCCTACGTGATGGGAGGCGGCGACCTCGCCCGCCGAGGCGTGCCGCCCGAGCTTCACGAGCCGCTCCGCGAGCTTCGCCGCCGCTACAGCACGCGTCCGGGCGACGCTGACGCGACGCTCGTCGCCGAGCTCGGCCTCTTCGATTATCTGGCCCGCCGCCTGGCGGTGTGCGGCACACCGGCGGAGTGTCTGGCCCAGGTGCGCGCGGCCGAGGCGGCCGGCGCGCGGCGACTCATGTTCAGTGTGAGCCTCGCCGTCGATCCCGTGCGCACCGTCCAGCTCATGGGCGAGCACGTCCTGCCCGCCCTCCGCGATCGCGGCTGACCTGTTACTCCGCCTGTTTTCGAATCTGCTCCCAGATCGCGGTGAGCCCGAGACGGCCAGCCCACTCCCCGATGTATGGCTCATCGAGCTCCGCGCCCGACACCCGGAGAATCCCCAGCACGTCACGCAGGTGCAGCTGCGACTGTCCCTGCCGAGAGTAGAGCAACTTGTAGAGGATGATGTCCTCGGGCCGCGCGAAGTACGCGTCCACTCCCGGGATCAGCGGAAGCTTCTGGCGCCGCGCGAGTCGGGTGCGATCGTATGGCGACTCCGGATTGATGTAGATGTCGATCTTCAGTCCAGAGCCTGGATGGATGATATTGAACTGGCCAGAGCTCTGCACAGCCTCTTGCGCTGTCTGGGCGTCGACGTAGAACTCATCGCCTGGGAAACAGTGCAACAACGCCGGGAGCCGTTCGAGGTCCAGCTCGACGACCACGTCGACGTCGCGGGTGAGCCGGGGTTCGCCATAGTACATCGACGCTTGGGAGCCGCCAATCATGTACGCGACGCCGACAGCGTCCAACGCGTCAACGAGATATCGGAGCAGCTCTGCCTGAGTCACCGAGAAGCCTACCGGCCACGGCGCGGTCGATCTCAGCCTTGGACCAATCAGGATGCCGGGACGCGAGAAACGCGGCGAGTCGATCATGAACCAGTTGCCACGTCTCATGGGCGAGACGCAGCCGCTCCATGCCCGACTTCGCGCGCAGCACACGGGCGACGTCGGGATGCACGCCCTCGATCAGCTCGTCCGCCGAAGTCATGGCTTCGCAGGGAGTGTAACAGCAGAGCCGGTTCGGCAGGGCGGCCTCCGGCCAGCGCGGTCGAGGAGTCCCTCAGGGCTAGCGCGTCTCTTGACGACTGGACGGCGAGTGCGTAGCGTTGCGCTCACTTCCTCGTTGGAGACGCCGAGTGGAAGACAAGGAGCGCTTCGTCGCCGCCGTCCGCCGCGCCAGCGAGACCACCGAGGATCCGCGCGGCCCCATCAAGCTCGACGACTACGGCAACCCGACCGAGAACGTCTACATCCTGAAGGTCGAGCGCGTGGGCGGCAAGCTCGTGAACACCGTGCTCCACACCTACCCGCTCGTCTCCCAGTTCTGGACCTACAGCGCCGCCGACTTCCTCAAGATGCCCGCCTACACCCGCGACTATCCGCCGGCGCGACCATGAGGCGAGGTCGCCCGTGATCGAGCGACGACCTTTCGGCCGCACCGGGCATGCGAGTAGCGCGACGCTCTTCGGGGCGGCGGCGCTCGCGCGGGCGACCCAGGCCGAGGCCGATCGCACGCTCGAGCTGCTGCTCCGCCACGGCGTCAACCACATCGACACGGCGGCGCGCTACGGCGATTCCGAGCTGCGCATCGGTTCCTGGATGGCGCGGCACCGGAAGGACTTCTTCCTGGCCACGAAGACGGGCGAGCGCAGCGCCGACGCCGCGCGCGAGAGCATCCATCGCTCGCTCGAGCGCTTGCGCGTCGATCACGTCGACCTGCTCCAGCTGCACTCGCTCGGGCATCCCGACGAGTGGGAGCAGGCCCTGGGGCCGGGCGGCGCGCTGGAGGCGGCCGTCGACGCCCGCCGGCAGGGACTCGTGCGCTTCATCGGCGTGACCGGGCACGGCTGGACCATCGCGGCCATGCACAAGCGGAGCCTCGCGCGCTTCGACTTCGACTCGGTGCTCCTGCCGTTCAACTTCTTCATGGCGCAGAGCGAGCGCTACCGGCAGAACTTCGAGGAGGTGCTCGGCCTCTGCCGCGAGCGAAACGTGGCCGTGCAGGTCATCAAGTCGATCGCGCGGGGGCCGTGGGCCACCGCCGACCGGACGCGCACGACGTGGTATCAGCCGCTCGAGGAGCAGGCGGATATCGACCGCGCCGTGCACTGGGCGCTCGGCGTTCCCGGCGTGTTCCTGAACACGGTCGGCGATCTCGGCTTGCTGCCCAAGGTCCTCGACGCCGCGAGTCGCTTCGAGCGCCGGCCGGCGGACGCCGAGATGTCGGCCATGCTCGACGCCGCACGCGTCACGTCGCTGTTCGGCCTGCCGACGTGAAGGGGGAGCCGCGCTCGTAGGGCGGGGCTCGTCCCCCGCCGCCGCCCCGGTCGATGACATCACGGCGGGGGACAAGCCCCCGCCCTACGGGGTACCATACGGGAGTCCACAGCGCGATTGAACGAAGGAGCCGAATCGATGGCGTATGACCTGGTGATCAAGAACGGCGTGGTGGTCGACGGTTCCGGCCTGCCCGGCTACCGGGCCGACGTCGGCGTGCGCCACGGCAAGATCGTGACGATCGGCCGCATCCGCGAGCGGGCGCGCGAGGTCCTCGACGCCGACGGCCAGGTGGTCGCGCCCGGCTTCATCGACGGCCACACGCACATGGACGCGCAGATCTTCTGGGATCCGCTCGGCACGTCCTCCTGCTACCACGGCATCACCACGGTCGTGATGGGCAACTGCGGGTTCACCCTGGCGCCGTGCGCCGAGCAGAACAAATCGCTCGTCGTGCGGAACCTGCAGCGCGCCGAGGACATCTCGGCCCAGGCCATGGAAGCAGGAATCAAGTGGAGCTGGACCACCTATCCCGAGTTCCTCGACACCCTCGAGTCGCTCCCCAAGGGCATCAACTACGCCGGATACGTCGGCCACTCGGCCGTGCGCACGTACGTGATGGGCGAGGGCGCCTTCGACGGGCCGGCGACGGAGGAAGAGCTGCAGGCGATGGAGCGCCAGGTGCGCGACGCGATCCGCGCCGGCGCCATGGGCTTCACGACCTCGCGCTCCCCGAGCCACGAGACGCCCGACGGCCGGCCCGTGGCCAGCCGCGTCGCTCCGTGGGACGAGGTGCGGCGTCTCGTCGGCGTGATGGGCGACCTCAACGCGGGCCTCCTCGAGATCGCCGGCGAGGGCGTGGACCGCGCAGCCGGGGACCCCGGCGTGCGCGACTGGCACGTGCGGCTGCGCGACCTGGCGGTCGAGAGCGGCCGGCCGGTGACGTTCGGCGTGTTCAGCCGGCGCGACGCGCCCGGCGTCTGGAAGAAGTACCTCGATCTGCTCGACGAGACGGCGGCGATGGGGGGCCGGATGTTCGCGCAGGCGCACAGCCGCTCGCTGAGCGCGCTGCTGTCGTTCAAGACGCAGATGCCGTTCGATCGGCTGCCCGTGTGGAAGGAGCTGCGCGCGCTGCCGATCGCCGAGCAGCGCCAGAAGCTCCGCGATCCCGAACTGCGCCGCAAGCTCGTCGAGGCTTCGGGCGAGCGCGACAGCAAGAAGGCGCTCGGCACCGAAGCGCGCCCGCCCGCCGACTACGAATGGCTGTGGGTGTTCGACACCGTGGAAGGGCCGCACCGCTCGGTGGCCCAGGTCGCGCGCGAGCGGAACCAGCACCCGGTCGAGACCATGATCGAGCTGGCCCTCGACAAGGACCTCGATCTCTTCTTCCTCATGCCCGTGGCCAACGAGGACCAGGACATCGCGCTCCAGATCATGCGGCACCCCCGCACCGTCACGACGTTCTCGGACTCGGGCGCCCACGTGTCGCAGCTCATGGACTCCTCGCTGCAGACGCACCTGCTCTACCATTGGGTGCGCACCAAGCAGGCGTTCACGCTCGAGCAGGCGGTGCGGATGCTGACCCTGGTCCCGGCGACGTACTGGGGCTTCCACGACCGCGGCCTCCTCCGCGAGGGCATGGCCGCCGACTTCGTCGTGTTCGATCCCGACACGATCATGGCCGAGATGCCGGAGGTCGTCGACGATCTGCCCGCGGGCGCCCGCCGGCTCGTGCAGCGCACGCGCGGCATCGCGGCCACGGTGGTCAACGGCGAGATCCTGCTCCGCGACGGCAAGCACACCGGCGCGCTGCCCGGACGGCTCCTGCGCGGTCCGCTCGGACGGAGGGACTGAGCCATGGCCGAGAAAGTCGCTCTCATCACCGGCGCGGGCACGGGCATCGGCAAGGCCGCCGCGCTCGCGCTGTCACAAGAGGGTTACGCGGTCGTCCTCTCGGGACGCCGCAAGGACAAGCTGGAGGAAGTCGCCGCCCAGGCGAAATCGCGCACGCTGATCGTGCCGGGCGACGTCGGTGACGTGGCCGCCGTCCGGGCGCTGTTCGCGAAGACCAAGGAGACGTTCGGGCGCCTCGACCTGCTGTTCAACAATGCCGGCATCGGCGCGCCCGGCGTGCCGCTCGAGGACCTGCCCTACGAGCAGTGGAAGGCGGTCGTCGACACCAACCTGACCGGCTCGTTCCTGTGCACCCAGGAAGCGATCAAGATCATGAAGGGCCAGGACCCGCGCGGCGGGCGGATCATCAACAACGGCTCGATCTCCGCGCATGCCCCGCGGCCCCACTCCGTGGCCTACACCTCGACCAAGCACGCGATCACGGGGCTGACGAAGTCCACCTCGCTCGACTGCCGCAAGTACGACATCGCGTGCGGCCAGATCGACATCGGCAACGCCGAGACGCCGCTGGCCGCGCGGATGAAGAACGGTGTCCCGCAAGCCCACGGCGCCGTCGTCCCCGAGCCGTTGATGGACGTCGAGAACGTGGCCCGCGCGATCGTCTACATGGCGAGCCTGCCGCTGGACGCCAACGTCCAGTTCATGACCGTCATGGCGACCAAGATGCCGTTCGTCGGCCGCGGCTGATTCTGGACGCCACGACACAGTGCTGTATCGTCGGCGGCGGGCCGGCCGGCATGATGCTGGGGCTGCTCCTGGCCCGCGCCGGCGTCGCCGTCGTCGTGCTCGAGAAGCACGCGGACTTCCTGCGCGACTTCCGCGGCGACACCATCCACCCCTCGACCCTCGACGTCATGCACGAGCTCGGGCTGCTGGACGCCCTGCTGCGCTTGCCGCACGAGGAGGTCACCGAGCTCAAGGCGCAGATCGGCGAGACCATCGTGCCGATCGCCGACTTCTCCCACTTGCCCACGCGATGCCGGTTCATCGCCTTCATGCCGCAATGGGACCTCCTCGACTTCCTCGCGCGCGAAGCGGGCCGCTTCCCGACGTTTCAGCTCCGGGTGAGGGCGGAGGTGACCGGTCTCGTGGAGGAAGCCGGACGCGTGGTCGGCGTGCAGGCCGTCACGCCGGAGGGTCCGATCACCGTCCGCGCCGACCTCGTGGTGGCCGCCGACGGCCGGTCGTCGATCGTTCGCGAGAAGGCGGGACTACCGGTTCAGGAGCTCGGCGCTCCCATGGACGTGCTGTGGTTCCACCTGTCCCGGAGCAACGATGCTCCGCAGACGCTGGGCCGCGTCGACGCGGGCGCGATCTTCATCCTGCTGAACCGCGGCGAGTACTGGCAGTGCGGCTACGTGATCCCCAAGGGCACGTTCGAGCAGATCAAGGCCGCCGGACTGCCGGCCTTCCGCGAGCGCGTGGCGCGCCTGGCGCCGGCGACCAGAGACCGGGTGGGCGAGCTGCGTGACTGGGACGACGTGAAGCTCCTGACCGTGCGCCTCGACCGCGTGTCGACGTGGTATCGCCCGGGTCTGCTCTGCATCGGTGACGCCGCCCATGCGATGTCGCCGGTCGGCGGCGTCGGCATCAACCTCGCCATCCAGGACGCGGTAGCTGCCGCCAACATCCTGGCCACGCCGCTGCGCGAGCGCCGGGTGACGGTCGACGATTTGCGCCGGGTGCAGGCGCGCCGCGAGCGGCCCACGCGCGTGACGCAGCGGATCCAGCTCGTGATCCAGAACCGCGTCGTCCGATCGGTGCTGGGCGCGACGGCGCCCGTGAGCCCCCCGCTGCTCGTCCGGTTGCTCGGCAAGTTCCCACGCCTGCGACGACTCCCGGCACGCCTCATCGGCATGGGCATCCGCCCCGAGCACGTGCGCATCCGGCGGGTGTGACCGAGTCCCTCGTCTCGGTGATCCTGCCCGTCTACAACCGCGAGCGGACGGTCGCGCGCGCGATCGACAGCGTCCTCGCCCAGACGTACCGCCCGCTGGAGCTGATCGTCGTCGACGACGGCTCGACCGACGGCACGCGCGGAGTGCTCGAGGGCTTCGGCCCACGGATCACGGTGATCGAGCAATCGCACGACGGCCCCTACGTGGCCCGGAACGTCGGACTGCGCCATGCGCGGGGCTCCCTCGTGGCCTTCGTCGACTCCGATGATGCGTGGCTGCCGGACCGGCTGGCGTGTCAAGCGCCCCTGCTGGAGCGGCCGGAGGTCGGACTGGTGTTCGGCGACGCGATCCACGTGACGTCTCCCGGGCCAGGGGCGACGCGCACGGGTCTCACCTGTTTTCGAGTCTCGCCGCCGCGACGCGGTCGGGTGGCCCACCACTTCGCCTGGTACAACTTCGTTCCGACCGTCACTGTGCTCGTGCGCCGTCGATGCCTGGAGGAGGCGGGGGGGTTCTCCGAAGCTTGCGCGCTCTCCGCGGATTACCTGACGTGGTTCCGGATCGCCTTGCGCCACGAGCTCGACTATGTCGCGCGACCCGTGGCGGAGTACACCGTGCACGCCGACGGCATCAGCTACGATCTGGCGCGAGCGCTCCGCGCGCGGATCCAGCTCTTCTCCGAGGAGCTCGCCCGCACGAGCGATCCCTCGACGCGCGCGTTGCTGCGGCGGCTGCTGTTCCACCTGGCGCTCAGCCTGGCCCTGGCGGCGATGCGGGGACGCGCGCACAGCGTCTCCGATCCTCTGCGGCTCGCCTGGCGCACGGCCGCGATGGTGGCGCGCGTCGAAGCCGGCCCGTGGGCCGCGGCCTTCGCCGTCAATCAGGTGCGCGGGCGAGCGCGGCGCCTGTTCCCATGACCCTGCCGCTCGTGTCGGTCGTCGTCGAGACCATCACCGCGCGCGAGGACCCCACGACCGGGTCGCTGGCCAACCAGCTCGAGGGCGCGCTCGCGGCGCTCGGCCGGCAGACCTACCCGCACGACTCGATCGAGACAATCGTCGTGCTCGATCACGACGTCGATCCCCGGACGGCGGATGAACTGGGCGGGGGGTACCCGTCCGTCAAGGTCGGATACTCCTCCGAGCGCAACTACTTCGCGGCCAAGAATGCCGGGGCGGCGATGGCGAGCGGCTCGATCGTCGCCCTTCTCGACGCCGACTGCGAGCCGGCGCCCGACTGGTTGCAGCGGCTGGTCTCCCGTTTCGAGACCGACGTGGCCGCCGTCGCCGGCCTCACGAGATATGCCGGGACCTCGCGCTTTCCACGGACGTTCTCCGTGCCCGACTTCTCCTACGTTCTGGAAGACGTGAGCGGGGCCGCAACGGGATTCAACATCAACAACGTCGCCTTTCGGCGCGACGTGCTCCTCGCGCATCCCTTCGAGACACGGATCCGCCGCAACGGCGGCTGCTATCTCCTCTATCATCAGCTGCGTACGGATGGCTTGCGCATCATCTACGAGCCGCGCGCAGTGGTGGCGCACGGGCTCGACATCCGCGGGCTCGGCTTCGTGAGGAAGCACTTCAATCGCGGATACGACGGCGTCAGCGTCTATCGCTTCGACGAGCGCGCCGTGCTTCGCGGCACGCGCCTCTTCCGCCGGCTCGGAGGCCTCGCGCTCGTGGCGTTCGCCGGTCGCCGCGTCCTTCTCGATTGGGTGCGCCTGACGCGACAGCGGCGTCAGATCGGCGTCACGGCGCTCGCGCTGCCGTACTTCGGTGCGGTCGCCCTGGGAACCCGGCTGATCGAGCTCGCGGGTGGACTCACGGCCGTCGTGCATTCTCGGGCACCACACGAGCGGTAGCGATTTGGCCGGCTAGCTCGGAGACCCGATGCTGCACGGCGCGTCCATCGTCTGTCTGGGGTCGATCGATTGGGCCTTCAACTGGCACATCCCGCAGGAGGTGGCCTCCGCGTTCGCGGACGGCGGCAACCGTGTCCTGTACGTCGAGAACACCGGCGTTCGCCGTGCCACGCTGGGGGATGCGCCACGCCTGTGGGAGCGCCTCAGGAACTGGCACCGCGCGGCCGGTGGCGTGAAGCCCGTCGGCAATGGCGTCGATGTCCTGGCCCCGGTGCTCCTGCCGTTCCCGTACTCGCGGGTGGCGGGCATCATCAATGCCCACGTGCTCCTGCGCGCCATCCGCCGGTGGCTCCAAGACGCCGGTGAGCGTCCGCCGACCGTGATCACGTTCCTGCCGACACCGCTGGCGCGCGCGGTCATCCGCGGTCTGGCTCCGAGCCAGGTCGTCTATTACTGCATCGACCGCCTCGCCGAGAGCTCACCCGCGGCGCGGAAGCTGCGCCATTCCGAATCGAGCATGTTCGCCGAGGCAGATCTGGTGCTCGTGACGGCGCACGGGCTCCTGTCACCGGCCACGCGGCTGGCGTCGCGGGTCGAACTGCTCCCGGCCGGTGTTCGGTGTGCTGCGTTCGAGCGCGCGAGAGGTGAGCAGGCCCAGCCTCCTCGGGTGTTCGACGGGCTTTCCGGGCCGGTGGTCGGCTTCGTCGGCAGTCTCCGAGCCGCGACCGATCTCGAGCTCTTGACGCGAGCGGCCAGGCTCGCTCCGGATCTGAATTTCGTGTTCGTCGGCCCTCTGCTCACCAACGTGCAGCGATTGGCCGCGTGCCCCAACGTCCGGTTGGTCGGAGCCGTCTCCCACGCCGAGGTCGTGCGCCACGTCGTGCGTTTCGATGTCGGGATTCTTCCGTACGTTTTCAACAGCTTCACGGCCGATGTGATGCCCATGAAGCTGAAGGAGTATCTGGCTGCCGGTCTGCCGGTGGTGGCGACGCCGCTGCCCGAGATCCGCCGGTTCGCGGACGAGCACCCGGAGGTCGTCGCGTTCGCGACGGACGCGCCGAGTCTCGTCGCCGCTCTCCGCGACGCCCTCGCCAGCAACGGAGTCGCTGCGGCAGCGCGTCGGATCGCCGTCGCCGCGCGCTACGACTGGACCGAGCAGATGGCACGGATGAGCGACCTGATGGAATCAGCACTGGCCGCGCGGATGCCGCGATGAGCGTGGTGAATACCCCCCGCCGGCTCATCGGCCGCCTGTACCGAAAGTGTGCCGGCCCGTTCGGCATGCGCGCGCTCGATCGGATGCTTCGCGACGGCCTTCCCGCGCGCCTTCGCTCGCCGCTGCAATTCCTCCTCACCGGCGAGGCATCGTCAGAAGCAGAGAATGTCGCAGACCGGATCGAGCGCCTGCGCGCGGACATCGCGAGTCGGCCTGCCGCTTACCGCTTCGCGCACCGCCCCACGTCGGTGGGGATGGCGCGCTGGCCGGAACGCGCGGCCTGCTCGTCAGCGGGCCCGCTGCTCTCTTCCCGCTGGTTGGCGAATAGCGCGAGCGTGACGCGCCGGTGGGGCCTGTTCCTCCATCTCTGCGCGGAGGCGTTCGAGGCGCGGGCCATTCTGGAGATGGGCGCGTGTGTGGGAATCTCCGGCGCTTACCTGGCGTCGCTCCGCTCGTGTCCCCGATTCATCACGTTGGAGGGGTCCGCGACACTCGCTCCGATTGCACGCGCGACCCTCGCCGCGGTGTCGAGCCGCGCCTTGATCGTCCACGGCCCCTTCGACACCAGCATCCAGCGCGCGCTCGAAACCTTCGCCCACGAGCACCTGCCGGTGGACGTCGCGTACATCGACGGTCATCACGACGAAGCAGCCACGCTGCACTATGTGCGGACCCTCGTCCCGCATCTTTCGAGCGAGGCGCTCGTCATTCTCGATGACATCCATCTCTATGCCGAGATGTGGCGAGCATGGCAACGCGTCCAGTCGATGCGGGGAGCCGCCGCGGCCGTGAATGTCGGCCGGTTCGGAATGCTGGTGTGGGACGGCGGCGCCGGTGTCGGCAGGCAATACGACCTCGCACGGTACACGGGGTGGTGGCGCGTCGGCGGTTCCCGCGACGTTCCCCGGGGCTGGGCGCCGTGACGTCCGACTACCTTCCGAGCGTCCTGAAGTAGCCCGGCGGATAGCGCTCGCCGGCGACCGCGCCAGGCCGAAACACATCGCTCAGCGCGTCGAGCTGGTCGCGACCCAGCGACAGATCCGCCGCCGCAACATTTTCCTCGACGAACCGCCGCTGCTTGGTCCCCGGGATCGGCACGATGTCCTCGCCCCGACTGAGCAGCCACGCCAGCGCCGCCTGGGCCGCCGTGACGCCGCGCTTCGCCGCCATGGCTTCCAGCGACTGCACCAGCTCGAGATTCCGCTCGAGATTGCCCGCATGAAAGCGGGGATGGATCCGGCGTCGATCGTGGGGCGCGATGTCGTCCAGCCGGCGGACGTTGCCGGTGAGGAGCCCGCGACCGAGCGGCGCGTAGGCGACGAATCCGATGCCGAGCTCCCGACACGTCGGCAGGATGTCCGCCTCCACGTGCCGGCTCCACAGCGAATACTCCGTCTGCAGCGCCGTGATGGGATGGATCACGCTCGCGCGTCGCAGGGTATCCGGTCCCGCCTCCGACAGCCCCAGATGACGCACCTTGCCCGCGCGCACGAGCTGGGCCATGGCCCCGACGGTGTCCTCGATCGGCACGTCCGGGTCGATGCGATGCAGGTAGTAGAGGTCGATCACGTCGACGCCGAGGCGCTCCAGACTCGCGTCGCACGCCCGCGGGACGTAGTCGGGGCGCCCGTTGTAGCCCTTGCCGCCGCCGGGCAGGTCGAGGTTGCCGAACTTGGACGCGATGACGACGTCGTCGCGGCGGCCCGCGATGGCCTGCCCGATCAGCGCTTCGTGGTGGCCACGGGCGTATGCATCCGACGTGTCGAAGAAGCTCACGCCGAGGTCGAGTGCGCGGCGCATGGTCGCGATCTGCTCGGCGTCGTCGCGAGCGCCGAAATCGGTGGTGCTGCTGCCCTGGCCGAGGCCGATCGCCGAGACGACCAGGCCCCGTCCGAGCCGTCGCTCGATCATGGCGCGAGATGGTAGCACCGCGCGCGGGCTTCTGAGATACTTCGCGGCATGACGCCTTCCATCCTTCCGTTCGTCCATGCGCAGGGCTCCTGGGGAGAGATCGGACGCCAGGTCGGGCGGATGCTGGCGCCCGCGATCGAGCGGCACGTCGAGGCGTGGACTCGCCACGTCGTGACCGAGACGGGCTGCGCGCGGAGCGCGGTCGAGGCGGCGGCGGCGCCCTTCGCCGCCCCCATCCGTGATCACGCGCCGTTCCTGTGGGAGGAGCTCGAGGGGATGTCGAAGGGATCGGCGGTGCCGCTGTCACGGCTCCTGATCCTGCAGGCCCGGGCCGAGGTCATGCGCGTCAACAAGGGCGCGCCGCCAGCGCTCGAATGCACCACGTTCGCCATCAGCGGGCGCCGCGCCGGCGGCGGCACGCTCTTCGGCCAGAACGTGGATCTGGTGCCGCTGGTGGAGAGCTTCGGAGTCGTCGTCCGCCACGTGCCCAGGGACGCCCCGGCCGCGCTGCTCTACACGACCGCCGGTCTTCTCGGCCACAACGGACTGAACGAGGCGGGCGTGGGCGTGTGCGCCAACTTCATCGACGACCCCGCGGGCTGGGGCGAGGGGCTGCCGCGCTACCTGCTCTCTCGTCTGGCACTCCGCGAGGAGACCGCCGAGGCGGCGCGCGACGCCGCGCTCGCCCCGCCGAGAGCCGCCTCACGCAACCTGCTCATCGCCGACGACCGCGGCACGCTGCTCGACGTCGAGGCGCTCCGTCGTGAAGCGGCGGTGCTGCGCGACGTCGACGGGCTCCTCGTCCACGCCAATCACCTGGAGGCGCCGGAGTTCAAGGGCTACGAGACGCCGAAGGAGAACTCGCTGAGGCGCCGCGAGCGGCTCCAGGAGCTGTTCGAGACCGCGACGGCGCCGGTGACGGTGGCCGACGTCCAGGGCTTCTATCGCGACCACGCCAACGCGCCGCACACCCTGTGCGCGCACCCGTTTCCGGGCCGCAATCTGCAGACGGTGGTCTCCGTGATCGGTGACCTGACCAGCCGCGAGCTGCACGCGGCGAAGGGCGCGCCCTGCGGCGCTCCGTACGCGACCTACACGCTGGCCACGTGTCGCACGGGAGCGCTCTCGGTCACTGTCCGCGACGGTTACGAGCCGGCTGTCAGCGACTGACGCTCGCGCGCGCCCATAGCTTCGCGGAAGGAGACTCCTCGACGATGGATTGCTGCGGGGAAGAGGGGGCCTGGAAGGGCGACGCGAGCTTCGAGTTCAAGAAGGTCGCCGACGGCGTGCACGTCGCCGTGGCCGCGCCCGCGTACAAGGTGAACTGCAACACCGCGATCATCGAGAACGACGACGGCCTGATCGTCGTCGACACGCACTCGAAGCCCTCGGCGGCCCGGGTGATCGTGGAGCACCTGCGCGGCCTGACCGGCAAGCCGGTCCGCTACGTCGTCAACACGCATTTCCACTGGGACCACTGGCACGGCAACGAGGTGTACCCGGCGGCCTATCCCGGTGCCGAGATCGTGACGAACCAGATCACCCGCGAGGCCATGCAGCTCAAGGGCCTCAAGCGCATCGGCGACCACCGGCGCCAGATGCCGGGAGACATCGCCAAGCTCGAGGCGGATGTGGCCGCCGCCACGGGCGAGGCGCGCGCCAGGCTCGAGCGCGAGCTCGGCCTGGCCCGGGCCTATCGGGCCGAGGTCGATGCGCTGAAGCCCGCGCTGCCCACGATCGCCTTCGAGCAGACCATGACGCTCTATCGCCGGGAGCGCGAGATCCACTTCCTGCACCTCGGCCGCGCTCACACCGCGGGCGACGTGTTCGTCTACCTGCCGAAGGAGAAGGTCGTGATCACCGGCGACGCCGTGATCGGCTGGACGCCGTTCATGGGGGACGGCTACCCCGAGGACTGGGCCGGCACGCTCGATCGGCTCGCCCGGCTCGACTTCACCCACATCATCATGGGCCACGGCGACGTGGCCGACCGGGGATGGCTCCGCGTCTTCCGCGGCTACGTCGGGGACATGGTGGCGGCGGTGCGCGAGGAAGTCGCCCGGGGCGCCGGCCTCGACGAGGTCAAGCAGCGGGTCACCGCGAAGCTGGCGCCGACCTACGAGAAGCCGTTCTCCGCCTACGGCGATTACCGGCCGTGGCGCGCGGGCCTGGCCGCCAACGTGGAGCGCACGTACGGTATGGTGAGCTAACTGATGACTGGCCGACCGTCGGGCGCCGGAGCCCTGCGAAGGCGCCCCGACGCCGATAAGAAAATGAGCTGAGCCGATGCCCGGCACGATTGCCATCGACGTGGGCGGGACGTTCACCGACGTCACGTTCGCCGACGCCGGCACCGGCGCCACGTGGGTCGCCAAGACGCCGTCGACACCGGGCGATCTCTCCGCCGGCTTCCTCACCGCCGTGCGCAAGGCGCTGGCGCTGGCCGGCCGCGCGCCGGGCGACGTCATCCGTGTCCTGCACGGGACGACGACGGCGACCAACGCGATCCTGGAGGGCAAGACTCCACCGACGGCGCTCATCACGACCGCGGGCTTCAAGTACGTCCTCGAGATCGGGCGCCACGACATCCCCCGCCACGGCAACCTCTACGGCTGGAGCAAGCCCACGCGACCGATCACGCCCGACCGCATCTTCGAGGTGACGGAGCGCCTCGACGCCGACGGCGGCGTGCTCACCCCGCTGGACGAGGCCGCGGCGCGCACGGTCGCGCGTCAGCTGTCTCAGCTCGGCGTCCCCGCCGTCGCCGTGGTGTTCCTGCATGCCTACGCCAACGCCGCGCACGAGCAGCGGATGCAGGCGATCCTGCGCGAGGAATACCCCGGGACCCTCGTCTCGCTCGGCGCTGAACGCCGCTGTGATGCCGCCGGTCAGCCGCTACGTCGGCGTGCTCCGCGAGGCCCTCGACGACGAGGGCGTGCGCGCGCCGCTCCTGATCATGAAATCCGACGGCGGCGTGACGAGCGCGGTGACGTGCGTGCGCCAGCCTGTGCAGACCGTGCTGTCGGGGCCCGCGGCGGGCGTGAACGGCGCCGTGAGCGTGGCGCGGAGCGCGGGGTTCGGCGACATCATCTCCATTGACGTCGGCGGCACCAGCGCCGACATCTGCCTGGTGCGTGACGGGCGGCCCGAGATCACCAAGGACGGAGCCATCGGCGCGTTCCCGTTGAAGCTGCCCATCATCGACATCAACACCATCGGCGCCGGGGGCGGCAGCATCGCGGTGGCGACCGCGGGTCGGCTCACCGTCGGTCCGCGCAGCGCCGGGGCCGAGCCCGGGCCGGTCTGCTACGGTCGCGGCGGGACGGAGCCGACCGTCACCGATGCGCACCTCGTGCTCGGTCGCATCCCGGAGGCGCTCCTGGGTGGCGAGCTGGTGCTCAGCGCGCGCGACGCCCAGGCGGCCATCGATGCCCGTATCGCCCGTCCGCTGCGCCTCGCCGTGGAGGACGCGGCGGCCGGGATCGTCGAGATCGCCGACAACAACATGGCCCGCGCCATCCGCACCGTGTCGGTGGGTCGCGGGCACGACCCGCGCCGCTTCGCCCTCATCGCGTTCGGCGGGGCCGGACCGCTCCACGCGTGCCGGCTCGCCGAGCTGCTGGACATCCCGACGATCGTGATCCCGCCACGCCCCGGCGTGCTGTCGACGTGGGGGCTGCTCGACACGGACATCCGGGCGACCTTCGTGCGGACGGCCGGACCGGTCGCGCGCCAGGCGACCTCCGACGGCGGCGACCCCGCGGCCGTGGAGGCCACGTGGCGGGAGCTGGAGGCGCAGGCGCGCGCGTGGCTGGAGGCCGAGGAAGTCCCGCGCGACCGACAGCGTCTCGAGCGGGCCGCCGACCTGCGCTACCAGTACCAGAGCTTCGAGCTCACGTGCCCGATGGCCGACGGCGCCGCCACCCGCGAGCGCCTGCAGGCGCTCGTCGAGACGTTCCATCGCGAGCACCGCCGGCTCTACACGTACGATCTACCGTCGGCGCCCGTCGAGCTGGTCAACCTGCGTGTCGTCGCCGTCGGCGCGCTGCCGCAGCGCGCCGCGCCGACGCTCTCGCCCGACGGGGGCGATCCCGCGAGCGCGCGCACCGGAGACCGCGACGTCTACTTCACCGGCGGCGGGCGCACGACGACGCCGTGCTACGCGCGCGCCCGGCTCTCGGCCGGCATGACGATCGATGGCCCGGCCATCGTGGACCAGGAGGACACGACGACCCTCATCGCCCCCGGCTTCCACGCGCGCGTCGATCGCGCCCTCAACCTCGTGCTGGCACGGCAGGCTTCATGATCGCCGTCGATCCCATCACGCTCGAGATCGTCCGGGGAAGTCTCGCGTCCACGATCCGCGAGATGGAGCTCCTGATGGAGCGGTGCGCGATGTCCCCCTTCATCAAGGAAAAGAAGGACTTCTTCGTCGGCATCTTCGACCGCACGGGCCGGATCGCCGCCTGTCACATCTCCGCCAGCGGTCCCGGCATGCTCACGGCGATCCTCCGCGAGTACCCGATCGACACCATGCGGCCCGGCGACGTCTACTGGTTCAACGATCCCTATCTCACCGACGGCGCCGTGCAGCACCACCAGGACATGGTGTTCGTGGTGCCCGTGTTCCACGACGGCGGCGTCGTCGCCTTCACGGCGACGTTCGGTCACTACCAGGACATCGGCGGCATGCGCGCGGGCAGCATCTCGCCCCACGCGACGGAGATCTATCACGAGGGCGTGCTCGTGCCGCCCGTGCGGATCGTGCGTGAGGGGCAGCTCAACGAGGAAGCGTATCGGATCTTCCTGCGCAACTCGCGGCTGCCCGACATGGTGGAGGGCGACACGCGGGCCATGATGGCGTCCTGCCGGCTGGCCGAGACCCGCCTGGGCGAGCTGTTCACGCGCTACGGCGGCCCCACCGTGCTGGCCGCCTTCGACGCGTGCATCGCCACGACCGGGGCTCGCGCCCGCGAGCTCTTCCTGGGCCTGATCCCCGAGGGCTCCTGGAGCTTCCACGACTATCTGGACAACGACGGCGGCACCGACTCGCCGCCATATCGCGTCGAGCTCACGCTGAGCCGGAAGGGCGACGTCGTGACGCTGGACGGCTCACGCTCCGACGACCAGGCGCGCGGCCCCATCAACTACGTCACCAACCGAGGATTGCTCCGCATCGCCTTCGCCCGCTATCTGCAGATGCTGGAGCCCGGCCTCGACATCAACGAGGGGATCCTCCAGAACCTCGACGAGTGGATCGTCCGTGAGGGCAGCGTCCTGAGGCCACGGTTCCCCGCCCCGCTCGGCATGCGTGCGAACACGCGCTTCCGTGTCATGTCGTGCATCTTCGGCTGTCTGGCCCAGGCCAACGGCGGCCAGGTGCCGGCCGGCTCGCCCGTCTACGTCCTCTACTACTTCCGCGGCTGGGACGAAGCGCGCCGCCGTCCGATTCTCTGCATCGAAGGGCTCGGCGTCGGTCTCGGCGCGCGTCCGTTCGCCGACGGCGTCGACGTGATCTACTACATCGCCCAGGAGAACTACCCCGTCGAGTACGTCGAGCGCGACTTCCCGCTGCGTATCGAGCGCTACACCGTTCGCCCCGACTCCGGCGGCCCCGGCTTCCACCGCGGCGGCAGCGGCGCCATCCGCGACGTCCGCGTGCTGTGCGAGCGCGCCGAGCTGGCCACGCGCATGGAGAACACCCTCGTCGCCCCCTACGGGGTGGGCGGGGGCCACGCCGGCCGCACCGGGCGGATCGTGCTGAATCCGGGAACGCCGGAGGAGCGCGAGGTTCCCGGTCAGTTCGACGGCCTGCAGGTGCGACGGGGCGATCTCCTGCGTTTCGAGACGTGCGGCGGCGGTGGGTGGGGCGATCCCCTCACCCGCGACCCCATGCGCGTGCGTCAGGACGTCGCGCGCGGGTTCGTGAGCGTCCGCGGCGCGCGCGACGACTACGGCGTGGTGCTGGAGCCCACGACCCTGGAGATCGACAAGCAGGCGACGGACGACGAGCGCGCCGGGCGCGCTGGCGAGCGGCCGCTCATCGACCGCGGCCCCGGCTTCGCGGAGGCCGAGGCGCTGTGGCGCGCGAGCCGGAATCGAAGCGCCTCATGACCGGGCTGCCGCTCGCCGGCATCAAGGTGCTCGAGCTCGCGCAGAATCTCGCCGGCCCCTTCGCCGGCGAGACGCTCGCGCGACTCGGCGCCGAGGTCGTGAAGGTCGAGCGCCCGGAGGGCGGCGACGACGCGCGCGGCTGGGGGCCGCCGTTCCTCGAGGGCGCGGGAACGACCTTCCACAACGTCAACGGTGGCAAGCGATCGATCACGCTCGACCTCAAGGACCCGGACGCCGTCGCGTGGCTGAAGGAGTACGTCCGCGGCGTCGACGTCGTGCTCCAGAACATGCGCCCCGGCGCCCTCGAGGACCTCGGCCTCGGCGCCGCCGCGCTCACCGCGATCAACCCCCGACTGATCTACTGCTCGGTGAGCGCGTTCGGGCCCGTCGGCCCGCTCAAGGATCGCCCGGGCTACGAGCCGATGGTGCAGGCCTTCGCCAGCCTGTTCATGGTGAGCGGCTACGAGGGAAGCCCGCCCTTCCGCATCGGGGTGCCGACCCTCGACGTGGGCAGCGGGATGTGGGCGACGATCGGCATCCTTGCGGCCCTCGTGCGACGCGCGCAGACGGGCCGGGGCGGCGTGGTCGACGCCTCGCTGTTCGAGACGGCGCTCACGTGGATCAGCGGCATGTTCGCCTCGTACCGCGTCTCGGGCGAGGTGCCGCCGCGGCATCCGACGGGCAGCGTCAAGCTCGTCCCCTTCGAGGGCTTCCAGACCCAGACCAGCCCGATCGTCATCGCGGCCGCCAACGATCGTCTCTTCGCCACGCTGTGCAAGGCCCTCGACCATCCGGAGTGGGCCAACGATCCCCGCTTCCGCACCAACGCCGATCGCTTCGCCCACAAGACGGTGCTGCTGGCGGAGATCGAGGACATGCTGAAGACGCGGCCACAGGCGGAGTGGCTGGAACGGCTGGAGCAGGCGGGCGTGCCGTGCGCGCCCATCAACACGCTGCCGCAGGTGCTCGCCGAGCCGCAGACCGCGGCGAGCGGAATCATCCAGAAGGTGCCCGGGCTCGACCTCGACCTGATGGCGCTCCCGCTCCGCTTCGACGGTGAGCGTCCACCGCTGCCGGGTGGCACGCCCCGGCTCGGCGAGCACACCGGAGAGATCAAGGGCGTGTAGCACGCTCATCCTCGTCGAGGGCTTTCCGGGAGCGGGCAAGTCGACCACCGGCCGGCGCCGAGTACGAGAATGGAAGGGCGAGATCCGGCAGTGCGTCGTCAGCCTCGCCGACGGCCGCCTCGTCATCGACGGACTGTTCTGGCCGCGCAACCCAGGACGTGAGGACCGGGCCGGAAGTCCTATTAGCGCGGTTGTTGCTGTAAGGCCTTGCGGGCCTCCAGATACGTAGCGGCGATCAAGCCTTCGGTACGCTCACTCATTCGGTACACGCGATAGGCCAGATAACCCAGGATGAGATCGCCCGCCACCCCGACAGCAATGGCAGCGAACAGCATCGCCGCGAGGAATCCGTGATCGGTCATCGCGTCGGCTCCGTCGTGTGCCGCATGCTCCGAGAATCAACCCGTATCGGTCGATGGTGCTCGGCCAGCCACAGGGTCTCGTACCCCAGGGCGTCGACGGCGCGGGCCAGCTCGATGGCGGTGTCGAACACCTCGATCAAGCGCGCGTTCGGATACCGTCGGTCGTCGGCGGGCGTCCCCGACAGCCCACACGCCTCCAGCTCGATGTGTCCCACGTACAGCGTCGAGAACCGCTTGATCATCGGCTGTCGAGACGCTAGGGGTTGATCACGGTCGCCGTGCGGCTGATGACGAACGCCTCATGGCGTTCGAGGAAGTCGACGACGACTTCGCTGAACGCCTCCGGTCGATCGGTGCTGATGGCGTGCCCGGCATCGTACACGAAGACGAGGTGGCAGTTGGGCATGAGCTCCTTGTAGACACGGCCCATCGCCGGCGCGATGACGGCGTCCAGGGTACCGAACAACACCAGGGTCGGCGTGGCGAGCTCCTCGAGTCGACTCTCGAGATCCGCGTCGCGGTGGGGTCCGCGCAGGCGCTGGACCAGCGGCTGCGTTTTCGCGCGTGTGAGCGGATCCGGCACGTGAATCGTGGCGAGCCGCTCCGGGTGCGCGTAGAGCCGGCGCGCCATCTCTTCGGGGGAGCCGGACGGCGGCTCCGCGCCCTCCTGACGGATCGCCGCCGGCGCTTCCAGAACCAGCGCGAGAACGCGCTCCGTGGCCTGGAGCGCCAGCCACAGCGCGGTCTTGCCGCCGAACGAGGTCCCCATCAGGTTGAACGCGTCCACTCCCAGCTTGGAGACGGCCTGAGTCATGGTGGAGGCGAGCTCCGGCATGCTCTGCGTCCGGCTGTTCTCGGGTGAGAGACCGAACCCGGGCATCTCGAAGGCCACCACGCGGAAGTGGCGAGCCAGGAGGTCGTGCGCGGGTGTGAGACGCGGCCCGCCCGCGCCGTGCAGGTGCACGAGGGGAACCCCCTGCCCGCCTTCCAGGTACCGGATGCGGAAGCCGTCCGCCTCCACGTACCCTTCACGGAACGCGGCGTCGCTCATATGTCGCGGATCCGCGGCAGGACCTTCTTGCCGAACAGCTCGAGCGAGCGCATGAGCAGCTGCGCATCCCCCCAACCGGGCGGCACCAGGGACAGGTCGAGCACGCCGGCTCCAACTTCCTCGCGACAGCGCCGGACCTGCTCGACGATCGTATCCGGGCCTCCGATGAACGTCGTGGGAAGCGCGCCGCTCCTGATCGGCGGCCGCGCCTCTCCCGCGATGTTGCGGGCATCGAGCCTCATGAAGGCGGCCCGGACGCCCTCACGCATGGCGAACGGCGGCTGGTTCGGCTGGCTTCGCAGCAGCGCCTCGGCTTCTGCGTCGGTCTCGGCCAAGGCCATGTTCGCTCGATAGACGATCTGGTCCGGCGTTGGCTGCCAGCCCTGGCGCGCGCACTGCTCGCGGTAGTACCGCGTGGCCTTGCCGACCACCTCGAACGGCGCATAGGACACGCCGCAGCCGATGTGGTTGCGCGCGGCGAACTCGCACGACTCGCGACTGACGCCGAGGGCGTAGGTCGGCGGATGGGGTTGCTGCAGCGGGCGTGGCCAGATGGAGACGGTGCGGTACTGGAAATGGCGGCCCTGCCAGCCGAACGGCTGCGGCTCGGTCCACGCTCTCAGGATGAGCTCCATGCCCTCGTCGGTGCGCTCCCGCGCTTCCGCCGGGTTGAGGTCGTAGGTCAGGTATTCGTTGGTCGTCCCGCGAAGCAGCCCGACGACCAGACGCCCCTGGGCCAGGGTGTCGAGCATCGCCAGCTCCTCGGCCACGCGCACGGGATTGCTCTGCGGGACGATCGGGCCGAGCAAGGCGATCCTGATCTTCCGCAAGCGCGCGGCGATGAATGCCGCGGAGACGATCGGGGCCGGTGTCAGGATCCGGGGAGAGTAGTGGTGCTCGGAGACGCTCACCCAGTCGAAGCCGAGCTCCTCGACGTACTCGAGCCGCTCGATCATGCTCCGATACGCCTCGGCGCCGGCGTCAGGGTCATAGGCCCCGGACGGCACCGGCCACTCGGGCGGCAGGCCTCGAGGGGCACGGTAGCGGGCGGTCTCGAAGAACGAGACTTTCATGGCGCAGGACGTTACCACGACCGAGCCGGCGAGGGCTACGCCGGTTCGCGTTCAGTGCTGGCGGAAGAGGCGGCCGATGATCTCCGGCGCGTTCTCCCACATGACGAGGCCGACGCCCATCAGGCTCTCGCCGGCGATCCATCCCGAGGCGACGGGGAACGTGAACTCCTCCGCCAGTCTCGGATGGCGCGTCTCCAGCCACCAGCCGATGAGGGCGCCGATGAAGAAGAGCAGGCCGTAGTACCAGTGGAAGGTCCACGCCAGCCCGACGCCCGCGGGCGACGGGATCCAGCGCTGCTGCTTCGGGAACAGCAGCGGCAGCACGGTGAGCACGACACCGACGAGGCCGCCGATGACGATCGACCACACCTTCACCGCTCCCAGCGAGCCAAGGCCCTTCGAGAGCGCGAGGGCCACGGCGCGCCACGTCTGCGCCGCGGGCGCGGGAAACAGGTCCGAGCCGAGCATGCTCACGTCCGGGACGAGGAGCCGGAACGCGAGCACGGTGACGACCGTGCCCACGAAGATGCCGGCGAACTGGGCGAGGAACTGCTTGCGGGGATTGGCGCCGAGGAGATAGCCGCTCTTGAGGTCGGTGAGCAGATCGGCGCTGCTCCCGGCGGCGGCCGCGGTGATGTTGGCGCTCATGAGGTTCACGTTCATGTTGCCGGGGCTCAGCGCGCCGAAGGCGAGCTGGGTGATCTTGCCCATGGCACCGACCGGCGTGGTGTCGGTCTCGCCCGTCACGCGACACGCCACCAGCGCGAGCGCGAACGAGAGGAGCACGGCCACGGCCGTCTGCCAGTAGGGCATCCCGAAGACGGCGTGGCCGAGCCACGCCAGGCCGACGAACCCGACGAGCTGGCCGCCGATGA
>WNGA01006379.1_pt1 | contig 44114 bp, 34 predicted proteins | sample 5400061 | NCBI WGS metagenome assembly WNGA01 (sample SAMN13153366, study PRJNA577476) | soil metagenome | isolation source: 100 cm soil or saprolite under grassland replicate 2 | place: USA:California | collected 2016-06-15 | reverse complement strand
CATCTACATCGGAACTCAGGGCAGCGGCATCCTACGCAGCACCGACGCCGGCGCATCCTGGAGCTCCACGACCATGGGGTTGGGCGTCGGCGCCATTGGCTCGCTCGTGCGTTTCGGTGGTTCCCTCTACGCGTGGGTTGACGGGGCGGGCGTCCATCGTAGCCAGAACGGCATGGTTTGGACTCCGTCGAATGCCGGTTTGGAAGCTCTCAATTTCGGAGGCATCGTCGTGGACACGGTCGTACCTCGGTTGTTCGCTAGCGCGGGCGCCGCCGTTTACACGAGCGCCGATGGTACCTCTTGGCAACCCTTCGAGAAGGGATGCCCTCCGCCCGCTGGAGGTGGCAGGCCGGTCATCGTTTCGAACGGAGCGTCACGCCATGTCGTCCTCGGCGCAGGAACGAGCGGTGTAGTGGCTCATCCCCTCTAAGGCCCTTCCGGCTACAAGGCACGAGGCGAGAGGATTGACCGAGGCTCCACCGTATCTTGCGTTCCCTCGGCAGAGCGGAGGGGAGCAATCGAACTCCTCAAGGCAGAGAGGCGGTTCTCGACGGCATCGACCAGAACTTGAAGCAGAATGTCATTCTGGGGCGAGACGTCTTCCGTTTCTGACCGCCAGCCAAACTTGATCACCACACGGGCGTTGTCGTCCCGCCCGACTGGGAACTTGGCCGAGACGTAGCCACGCTGCTCGCGGACAGCTCGTCCGGGCGCCGTCCACCGGTGCGCGCACTGTGCGGGATCGGTCGCGCTGAAAACCTCGAAGTACCCGAAGTCGGCTTCTTCCATCGTGCAAGCTAGCAGGCTCCACACGTCCGTGTCTGCGCGGGCGGCCCGAAGATCGATGAACAGCTGCGGCATCAGCCGCCGAAGGCGCTCGGTGTGCCGATCGTAGAGGCGAACCCTCTGTCGCTTGCGCAGGTGAATGTACTCGAAGTAGCCGAGCGACCGAACCAAGCCGATGAGCACCGCGGTCGCGGCAAGAAGCGCGACGCCGACTTGCCAGGCACGGCCGAGCGAGATGCCGATTGCCGCGGCCGTAAAGAGGACGCAGATGCCATAAAGGATGAGGACCGCTCGACGATGGGTGATGCCCATGTCGAGTAATCGATGGTGCACATGTCCCCGATCGGGCGAGAAAAGGGGGCGTCGCTCGAGCCACCGCCTCACGATCGTAAACAGGGTGTCGAAGATCGGGACTCCCAGAGCCACTACCGGCACGAGTAGTGAGACGGCCGTCGATGCCTTTTGCGACGAGCCGGCCAATGAGGTCGTTGCCAGAACGAATCCGAGGAAGTTGCTTCCGGAATCCCCCATGAAAATTCGGGCGGGATTGAAGTTATAAAACAGGAAGCCGACCAGCGCTCCCATCACGGCCGCCATCAGCACGGCGACGAAGATCGATCCCGAAATCCACGCGACCACGAAGTTCGTCGTCGCTGCAAAAAAGACCACACCCGCGGCCAAGCCGTCCAACCCGTCGATCAGATTGACGGCGTTCGTCACCCCCACGATCCAGAGGAGCGTAATGGGCAACGCGAAGATGCCCATCGAAAGTTCACCGAGCAGAGGCAGGTTGATGGCACTGATGCGATAACCGCAGCCGTAGGCCACACAAGCTGCCGCAACCTGAACGGCAAGCTTTACGATCGCGCTCACCCCCCGAATGTCATCAACGACGCCGAGCACGCACACGGTCGCGCCACCAAGGATCAGACCGAAGGCGAGAATGGCGGATTCGTGGAACGTCGCGGCCACGGTGCCGTTGACAAACAGCAAGCCGCCGATGGGCGTGATGACCGCAATGGCGATACCAATCCCCCCCAGCCTCGGGACGCTTTGCTGATGGACATGACGGCCTCCCGTCAACGAGACCGCACCGACACGCAGCGCCAGCCAGCGCGCGATGGGTGTGAGGATCGCTGCGATCACTCCCGCCAGAATGAATGCCACGACGTAGGTACGCATGGCTAGTTACGCCGTCCCCTATGGCTGACTGACATCGTAGCTGTATTTCCTTGTTGCGTCGACGGCACCAACATTCAAATCGAGCGCGCGGAAGAGGCGAGCGCGCATCGCATCGAACGTGAATTCGCGCTCATACCGAAGCCTTCCGCAAGTAGCCATACGATCGGCGGCATCACAATCCGACAAGAGGCGGACGCACGCCGCCGCAATGGCACTCGCGTTTTGATCCACAACGAGTCCCGTTTTTTCGTGGACGACGATCTCGGCCGCAGCGTCACGACTGCAAATGCACGGCAGGCCAAAACGCATGGCTTCCACAAATACGAGCCCGAAACCTTCGCCGGTGCTCGGCATGGCGAAGACCCGCGCCGTCGAATAGAGCTCAAGCAGTCTCTCGTGCGAAACATTGCCAAAAAACCGCACTTTGCTCTCCGTATGGCCCGCGGCTGTTGCCAAGGCGCAGAGGCGAACGTGGTCGTTCCCGCTTCCGGCAATCCAAAGCTCGGCATCAGGCACCTTTGCCAGCACCTCGGACCATCCGCCAATCAGTTGCTCGTGTCCCTTGTACCGGTGGCTCCTCGCCTGTCGAGCAACGATCAGCACCGCGCGAACCCGTTCAGCTGCCGAATAGGGTGGAGGGCTCCGCCCGCTACGGTCTCCTTCGAGCCACGGGTCATCGGGCTCCGCACATAGGTGAACCGTCTTGGCTGACGGGAGCGCTGGATTGTAGCGTCGCATCTCCTCGCTCGAAAACGTGGAAATGCTGAGCAGTGGATCGGCCTTTTTGATCGCGAAGCGCTCGCGCCACCCTAAAGGACGACGCACATCCACGCCGACGAGCCAGACAGAGCTCCTTCCTCGGGGCCTGAGGAACGAAAGACGCGCGACACCGGTGTGAAGGAACATGACCATGTCGTAACGCTGATGCGTCGTCAAGAAGCTCAGGCCCATGCGTAACCTGTTCCCAGCAAAGCCTCGTAGCTCGACGTCACGGGCACGGACGACGTTCGCAAGGTATCGCGTGCGGAACCATTGGGCTGCGTCTTCCGAATCCAAGAGTCCCCAACCTGTGAGGTTTCCAACGTTGTTCGACGATGCCAGTGTGCGAAAAACGCAGCGCGCGAACTGAGCGAGCCCACTCGCCTTGTAGGAACCGTCCGGCATGACACCGAACTCGGGGCAGATGACCAGTACATGCTCGAATCGCTGCATCACTCGGCCCCAGCGGTCACGATGGAGGTTTGGTCATCCAGAAGGGACCGATAGCCAATGCATCCATTCGGGTGCGCGCAAAGCAGTCGATGGCTTGCTCGGGCGTGTGCACGATAGGCTCGTTCTCGTTGAACGAAGTGTTGAGCAGGACGGGGATCCCGGTGCGCTCGTCGAAAGCCGAGATCAAATCGTAGTAGAGCTCGTTCTGCTCGCGACGCACCGTTTGAAGCCGTCCGGTGCCATCTTCATGTGTGATAGCAGAAAGCCGTTCCTTCCATTCAGGCCGCACTTTGTACACAACAATCATGAACGGGACCTCGTGCTCGCCCAAGAAGCACTCGCACATCCTCTCGGCCAGCACCGATGGGGCGAAGGGACGGAAGGGTTCCCTGTTCTTGATGCGAGCGTTCAAGATGGCCTTCATGTTAGGCCAACCTGGGTGGCAGAGAATGCTTCGGTTGCCGAGAGAGCGCGGGCCCCATTCCTCTCGACCTTGAAACCAGCCCACGATCTTTCCTTCCGAAAGGGCGGTCGCCGCTGTCTCGATCAGCTTGCCGCGATCGATTTTTTCGAAGGGCAAGCCGCTGCTTATGACCGCCCGCTCGACGTCGGCATCGGACCACTCGGTGCCCCAGTAGGCATGGGCGACGGCTCGGGTGCGGCCGACGCCAAGTTTCTGGTGAAGAACGTAGTGCGCCGCTCCGGCGGCCGTCCCGTCGTCGGACGCCGCGGGGTGGTACCAAGCCCGATCGATGTGCCTCTCGGTCAAAAGGCGACCATTGGCGACGGAGTTCAGAATCGACCCGCCGGCGAACACGGCGTCCCGGCACTTCACTCGGCCAACGGCGTCGGAGACGACACCAAGGTAGACGTCCTCGAACCGCAGCTGCATCGACGCCGCGAGATCTCGATCACGATCGGTGAGCGGCGCGCCGCGCTCGCGTGGGGCCCCGAAGAGCTCCTTCATCCGATCCGACCATAGACGAGGCACGGATACTTCGGAATCGCCGACGATCTCGAGGCCTGTAGCCGCCCGGTGGTGCTCGAAATATTCGAGGTTCAGCCGGATGCCTCGACGCGCGTCCCAGTCGACGAGCTGACGCAACTCTCTGGCGAATCGATTGACACCGTAGGCCGAAAGGCCCATGACCTTGTACTCTTCGCCGAATCGATCAAAACCCGCGAATTGACAGAGCGCCGTGTAATACACGCCGAGCGATTGCGGCCAGAGCGTCCGGTGGACGACGTGAATGTCATTGCCCTCACAGTTGGCAACCATGTTGGTGGCAAAGTCGCCAGCTCCATCGACGCTGATTCCGGCGGCACGCTCGAACGGCGACCAATAGTACGCGCTTGCGATATGCGCCAGGTGATGTTCGATGTTGTGGAACGTAGCCCGGACGTCCCCCTCCGCGGCGCCGAGGGCATTGGCCACCTGAGCGGGCGTCGACGAGACCTCGCTGTGCACTGCGAGACGATTGATGGCGCGCGGGATGCCCGCCTTCGGGTGTCGAGCCACGAACGCAAGCTTGGCAGCAAGATTGGCCTGCGGATCACGCGCGACAGCAATGTCTGTGACGTCTCGGAGGTTTGCGCCTGCAATCTTGAGTACCTCCCGGACAGCCAGCCGGGGGAACCCCGCGCAGTGCTTCTTGCGGTTGAGGCGCTCTTCGGCAACCGCCGCCAGCATGCCCCCCTGTCCCACGAGCACCGCCGACGAATCGGCGTGGGCCGAGTTGATACCGAGGACTAGGCGCGACATTCTGCGGGTTCTCGAGGCTCGAGCAACATGCGTCGTGGAGGATATACCTGAAAATAAGCGTTACGGGAGCGATTTCCCGCCGTTCTAATAACTCGAAGACATCGATCCATCGTTGCGCCGAGCATGCGCTACATTCAGAGCCGGCCATGCGCGTTCTCGCCGTGAACCAGTTCTATCCGCCCGATATGTCGGCGACATCGCAGCTCCTCGGCGATCTTTGCGAGGATCTCGTAGCCGCGGGCCACGAAGTCGAGGTCATCGCAAGTCAGGGGACGTACCGCGGGTGGGAGCGCCTCCCTCGCCGAAACGTGCTGCGGGGTGTCGAAGTCCGACGAGCGTGGGCTACCAGCTTCGGAAAGGCGTCGCTCGTGCACCGGATGGCAGACTACTCCAGCTTCTGGGCGACGGCCATGGCCTCCGCGATGCGAACAAAACGCCCCGATGTGATGCTGTCGCTTACCACGCCTCCGATGATCGCGCTCGGCATGGTGAGCGTCGCTTGGGTTCGACGGGTGCCACTGGTAACGTGGGTGCAGGACGTCTATCCGGACATTGCGGCGGCCTTGGGGGTCCTGACGCCCTCGAGCGCCGCCTATCGCGGCTTTTGTGCCGCAATCGGGGCCGCGCATCGCATGACGACGAGAATCGTCGCACTCTCCGACGGGATGGCCGAGCGGCTGGCGGCTCAAGGGGCGCCGCGGGAGGCCCTGCGAACCATCCCGAACTGGGCAGATGGTCGACTGATCCGCCCGGTTCTCCACGCGGACAATCCTTTCCGACGTGAGCACCGCCTCGGCGATCGCTTCGTAGTCATGTACAGCGGCAACCTCGGCCAGGGTCACGATCTCTCGACCGCCATCGATACGGCGCGTCTGCTCGAACGCACATCGCCGCGCATCGCCTTTCTTTTCATCGGTGACGGCGCGCGCCGAGCCGAAGCCGAGCAGCGCGCCTCGGGGCTCCGAAACGTCCGCTTCCTGCCGTACCAGCAGAAGAAAGATCTCGCCTTTAGCCTTTCGGCAGCCGACGTGCACCTCGTCTCGCTGCGCGAAGGGCTCGATGGCCTCTTGGTGCCGAGTAAGCTCTATGGTGCACTGGCGAGTGGCCGCCCTGTCGCTTACATCGGACCGCGTGCATGTGAGGCGGCAGCCGTTGTGCGGGCCCATGGTCTCGGTTGGGAAGGGCGCAACGGGGATGCGGAAGGACTCGCGAACGCTTTGGGTGCACTCTCGACGGATGCCGAACGCTGGCTCGAGCTCTGCGAAAGCGCTCGGCGAACGTTCGAAGAAAAGTTCAACCGGCCGGTGTGCGTCGCTCGGTGGATCGAAATTCTTCGAGAGGCCGCCGAAATGCCTCGCTTTCCGCCTCGGAACGTCGGTTAGACGCTCGAGCGTTTGCGATCGACCAGTGCCTGCAGCTCGCCGACGTTGCGGAGCCTCATCGCTTCGAGCGCTTTGACGCGGATCCCGAAGGCCTCTTCGACTGCGCTGATGATACGGACGTGGCTCAGAGAGTCCCAACCGGGCACTTCCGAGGCTACCGTCGCATCTTCGAGTGGGAAGTCTTCGAGACCGAGCTCATGCAAGATGACTTTTTTTAGTTCGACGGAAATCATTCCTTCCTCCACACTCCCTCGAGTGCTCCAGTGAGCAGCCGTTCTCGGTTCGCATGCCGCGCGAGCTTTCCCGAAGAGCTCTTGACGAGCCAGCGGGGCGGGGCGAGATGGATCTGTCCAATGGTCACATCGATCGCCATTCCACTACGGGCAATGTCAATTCTCAGATTGTTCCGTCCCTTCTCGTCTGCTACATCCGTTTCGGCGATGAGCGCCACGGTTTCGGTTCCCGCGCGTGCATCGTCAACGGCAAACGCGACCACACGACCAGGAAGAACACCCGGCACCGAGCCAACTGCATCCTCGACGTCCTCGGGGAATAAGTTCTTGCCGGCCACGATGATGATGTCTTTCCTGCGACCCGTTACGAAGAGCTCGCCGTCCAGCAGAAACCCAAGATCACCGCTCTGGTACCAGCCGCCGCGGAACACTTTCTTTGTTTCTTCGGGCGCGTTTCGGTACCCGCTAAACATCGTGTCGGAGCGAATCCAGATCTCGCCGACACTGCCGTCCGGGACGACATTGCCCATAGGGTCGACGACTTTTACCTCGGATCCCCGGATGGGCCGGCCCGACGATACGCAGGCGCGCGCGGGCCTGCCATCTGCAGCGGGAATCGCAAGCCCTCGCGCCAGCGTTTCGCGGTCAGCGAGAAACTCCGGTGGACGAGCGCCGATCGCCGTCTGTGTCACCGCAAAGGTCGTCTCGGCCATCGCGTAGCAGGCGGACAGCGCGTTCGAGTTGAATCCGAACGGCGCAAAGCGGGTGGCGAATTTTTGGTGACTTTCCGCACGCACGGGCTCGCTACAGTTGACGAGGAGCCTCACTCGGTCCAGACGCACACCTTCGATGTCATCTTCCCTCACGCGATCGGCCATCAAGTTGTATGCAAAGTTGGGAAGCCAAGCCAAGGTTCCTCCTTCTCGCGATATCGCGTCGAGGAGGATCCCGGGCGCCAGGACCCATTCGAATGGATCGAGCTGAACCATGGGCAGGCCCTTTGCAAGCGAGAGGTGAAACGCGGCGATGAGCCCCATGTCGTGATACAGGGGAAGCCAGCTCACCACCTTGTCCTCGGGGCGAAGCGCGATAGCTTCCGCATAGCGTTCGACATGATCGAGCACGGAGCGGTGGGAGAGCACCACCGCTTTCTGCAAGCCTGTCGTGCCCGACGAGTGCTGGAGTAGGCACGGTTCGTCGGCATCAATCATCGGGACCGCAATCGTTTGCCGCGCCTCCACGAGACCCCATTCCAGTGGGAACATCAGTCCCTTCACCGAGCTGTTTGGAGCACCGACGAGCGGACCGACCACGGAGTCGAGATCGCGTTCCGTGATCACCCAGTCGAGTCCAGAGTGACGCGCCATGCCCGAGAGTCCATGCACGAACTTCTCAGCATGGAGGCGCGCATTGGGATACGCCAAGACGGCCGGAATGGCTCCGAGCGCCGAGACGCCCAAGTAGAGAGGATAGAACTCCGGACGATGTCGAAGCAAGAGAGCGCACACATTGCCACGCTTGACGCCGCGATCGACGAGCAGGCGCGCGGCGCAGGATGCGCTCGACACCAGGCTTTCCCAGGTAAATCGCACGGGCGGTGCTTCGGCGTACCAGTGCACGATCGCCTCGTCGGACGGACGACGCTCCGCGTGTTTCGTCCAACGATTCCATAGCGTCTCGGACCCCAAGTTTTTCGCCCTATCGTTTCAGAATTGGAAGTACACGAACGCGCGCGCCTCTCGATCGAAAATCACCACGGCCGTGATGACCAAGGTAAACCACGCCGCAGCCACTAGGGAGCGTACGCGCGGACGCGCCGAAAGCGCCTGATCGGCCTGGTGCATGATCGATCTCATCCATGGCGCCAAGAGGAGTCCGACGTAGAAGATGGCAACGATGAGGACATCGTTTTCTCGCAGGAGCGCCGGTCGAAAACGACCTCGAAGCGTGACGATGGCTTCGAGCATTGTGACGACTTGTCGCAGATCCTGTGCTCGAAACAGAAGCCACCCTGCGTTGACGCCCACGAGTGTAACTAGCAGCGCCACGACCCCTCGCGGTCCACCGCGCGCCGGTTTCCCTGGCTCGAGCCCACCGAACAGGCCCTTCAAGACAGTCTGATTCAAGACCAGCATGAGGCCGTGCCAAAGTCCCCACAACACGAAGGTCCAAGCAGCACCGTGCCACAGTCCGCAGAGCGCCATAGCGACCATCACCCAGAGAGGGCCGGTCGCGGGACGGCGGCGTGCCGCAAACGTGAGGGGCGTGAAAACATAATCGCGGATCCATCGCGAAAGGGTCATGTGCCAGCGGTTCCAGAACTCCTGTGGCGAACGCGCGGTGTATGGCCAATCGAAGTTCTCTGGAAAGCGATACCCGAAGAGCCGGGCCGACCCGATGGCGATTTCGGAGTATGCGCTGAAGTCCCAGTAGATTTGCATTCCGAAACCCATGATCCCCACCAGGGCGTCGACCATGCCGGGACGGGCGCCGCTCACGAAGACCGGGTCGACGATCGCGCCGACGGTATCGGCGAGAACGACCTTTTTCACCAAGCCGCGGAGGATTCGCCGCGTTCCCTCGGAAACGTCTTGGTAGTCGATCGCCCGGGGCTCGGCGATTTGCTCACGAATTTCGTGGGGGCGAATGATCGGCCCCGCAATGAGCTGGGGCCAGAACCCTTTGAAGAGCAGGAAGTCGCCGACTCGCCGGAAAGGCTTCTCGCCCGCGGCAACGTCGACGAGATAGGCGATGCCCTGAAACGTGAAGAAGGACACGCCGAGCGGGAGCGTCAACTGGAGCAGGTGAACCTGCCAGTCCCATCCGAGTCCTGTGGCCACGGCGCCCGCATTTTGAAGCAAGAAATTCGTGTACTTGAAAAAGACGAGCGGCAGAAGCTCGATCCCTATGCCCAAAGCCAGCCATCGCCCAGCTCCTTCGACACGCTCGAGCCACAACCCGTAGGCCCACGAGAAAAGGCTGACGGCCAGGAGCAGGAAGGCGAATCTCCAGGACCAGGAGCCATAGAAGACATAGCTGGCGACGACGAGAAAAGGCTTGCGTGCACGTTGTGGAAGTGACCAGTAGAGAATGAAGACGATCGCGAGAAACGCGACGTAGGTGTAACTTGCGAAGTTCATGGGACGCGCGTCTCCCGCGCAACGGGCGCCCGAACGAGATCTTGCAGCGCCGGCCCGAACTCCTCCAACAATGCGTTTGCGGTAATGCGATGTCCCGAGCCTTTGAAGTGTTTGAAGTCCGGCCCTTCCGAGTTGAAGCCCCATTCTCCTGCCGGCACAACGTTTTCCAGATTGGCAAACGCGACGCCGCGCGCGTGGGCTAGCTCCTCGACCCACGTCTTGAATTCGGCGTACTGCGCGGGAATGTAGGGGTTTTCGGAGAGGGGGTTCAGCGGGATGATGTAGAAGAAGAGCCTTATCTTCGCGCGTTCCGCCAAATCGACGAGCAGCTGAATGAACTGCTGATTGAGCTCGTAGCGACTCTGAATGATTGGGCGCTTCGAGCTCGCCTTGATGTTGAGCACCCGGTTGCGAAGCAAGAATATCTCGGTCATGAGCGCCGAGTTCAGGTTCTGGCGATCGGCGACGAGGGGGACCAAGCGCGCCGCCGCCGTTCGCGCCTTCTCTTCCAGCATCTCGCTCGTGGAGACCTGCTGTTTTTCGGCGGGTTCATCGCCGCGCGCGAGGGTGGCCATCATCTTTTCGCATGCCATGGGATAGCGGTCGCCAAGCCCACCCTGACAGGCGCTTTTCCATGCTTCTTTGAGGACAGGGCGCGAGAAGAGAAAGTTCTTGAGAGCCGGACGCAGGTCGACGTTGCGGAGCTTGTCGAAGCAGATCGCATAGACGAAGGCGGCCGGGTGCGTCTCGGGCGCGGTCGCGGTCGCGAGTAGGTACATGATCGCTTCTTCGTTCGACAGGTTTGGGGCCGCGAGACCGATCACGCGCACCCCCTTTGGCGCCAGCGCGTCGTCGAGCCATTCGGAGATCGTCTGATCGCCGGGTCGCGCATCGTTGATCGCGTACATCTGGCTCATCCCGGTGAGGATGACGAGCGGCTTTTCGCGACCATCGGGGATTCGTCCAAAGTAGCTGCCGAGATCTTCGCCGACCGACATGTCATAGCGAGCCGACCGGCTCGGCGTCGTCGTAAGGAGGTTGGCGCGCCGCCCCGCTTCCAGCTGCCCATGATGGACCCAGACACCCGCGTTCACCAGCACCAGCATGACGATCGTCCAGGGCAATGCCCCGGTGCGAAAGCGTCGGTCCTGGAGCAAACTGCGCAGCGCATTCATGATCGATGGTTCAGATGCCGGGCGTCGCGAGCACTTGAGTTTAAGCGGCCGCACTGTAGCAGGCGAGCGAATCGTCCGCGCCCCGTCGTAGGGTCCATGGATTCTGCCACGCCAGGGCCACGCGGGCGTAGATGAGACGACGATGAACAGAGAGTGCAACGTGATTCGAAGCCCCTCAGGGCTGGAGGGCTTTTTTGCATGCGCTCGCCGGATGTGTCAACGCTGGGAGCAAGACTTCGTCCAACGGAATCGTTCGGATGCACCTGTTGCCCATGAAAAAGGCTCGACTACACTCGCTGTTTCGGGAGGCACTTGAGCCGGCAGTTCGATAGCGTGCTCGTCGTCGGCCCCGAATTTGGCGTCGGAGTCGACGGCTCCTACCGACCGGGCGGCTTGGCCCAATTTTCGCGCTGCGTTTTGCGTATCCTCGCCTCGTCAGCCGATGTGGGCCACCTGACAGCGTGGGGCCTCCTCGATTCGCAAGAAGGCCTTGAATGGATGAGCCGCCACTATCTTTCGAATGGCACGCCGTCGACTGGCACCATACGGGTGCAAGGTTTTGCCGGCGATCGGCGGCGCTTGGCACTACATTTCCTGGCCCGACACCGCGGTTATGATCTCGTCATGTTTCTTCATATCGGGGTCGGGCGTCTCGCGGTGCTCCGACCCGTCGGTCGGACCAGTCTCTGGCTGGTCGGAATCGAGGTCCGGCGCGAGCTCCGTTGGTACGAGAGATTCGCTATCCGCCGCGCGGATCCGCTGCTGAGCATCTCCACTTTTTCGAGCGATGAGATGCGGCGTCACAATCCGACGCTGCCATCGGCTCGAACGGTCCATCTCTGCGTTGAGCCGGACGAAGCATGGCTCGGTCGCGACCACCAGGTGAAGGCGCCCGAAACGTATCGCGCCGCGACGCGTGCGCCCGCCGTGATGATCGTCGCCCGTCAGTCTGCCCTCGAACGCTACAAGGGGCACGATGAATTGATCGCGGCCTGGCCCAAGGTTCTCGCGCGCGTGCCCGACGCGGAGCTCTGGGTCGTCGGCGACGGAGACGACCGGCAGCGTCTCGAAGAGCGGGCGCGCTCCGCCGGCGACCAGGTGGAGCGTCAAATTCGATTCATCGGCAAGGTCGCTCACGACGAACTTCTCAAGCTATATGCGACTGCGAGAGTCTTCAGCATGCCGAGCGCTGGCGAGGGTTTTGGCCTGGTGTTCGTGGAAGCCATGCGCTACGGCCTACCTTGCATTTGCAGCCGCGACTCGTCGGCGGAGATCGTGCGTCACGAGGAGACCGGGCTCGTCGTCGATCAGGATCGGGATGCCGTCGCCGATGCGTGCATTCGTCTGCTCACCGACCACGAGCTCGCCGATCGAATGTCCGCAGCAGGTCGTCTACGCTATGCTCATGAGTTCACTTTCGACGCGATGCAAACGCGCCTGCTTCGAGCGCTTAACCTGGATCTCCGCTCTCTGCAGTCCGATTCTCGTGGCGTGATGGCGCGAACGCCCTAATCTGTGCCACCGATGAGAATTGCTGCATTCATCTCCCATCCTATCCAGTACTTCACGCCCCTTTGGCAGCAGCTGAGCGTCACGCCCGACGTGCATCTCACGGTCTTCTACTACTCCCGTCAGGGCCTCGATGCCTCGTTCGATCCCGGCTTCGACAAGACCATGGCCTGGGATATGGATCTTCTGGCGGGGCATGCGTTCGAGTTTCTGCCGAGACAGTGGCCGACTCGCGATCCCCTCGACTACTCGGCGACCGGACTCAACTCGCACATTGTGGCCACGTTGCGCCGAGGCTGGGACGTCGCCTTCGTGTCCGGCTACAGCCACATCAACAACTGGGTCGTCTTGAGCGCATGCAAGGCGCTTGGCATCCCACTTCTGCTCTATGCAGATTCGAACCTCAATGGAGATATTCACAAGCCGCAGTGGAAACGTGCGACCAAGCGTACGCTACTCTTGCCCTTCATATCGAACGTAGCGGCCTTTCTAGCCCCTGGGGACCAGACGCGGCGTTATTTCGTCGCGTACGGAGCGCGCCCCGAATCCGTGTTCATCTCCCCGTTCGTCGTCGATGTCGGGGGCTTTCGCCAGGCGGTTGAAAGCGCAGGAGAGCGCGGACGCCACGCGTTGCGGGAACGTTTCACGATTCCAAACGGAAATCGGGTGGTCGCCTTCGGCGGCAAATTTGTCCCCTGGAAGCGGCCACTCGATCTCGTCCGTGCCGTGGAGAAGCTCGCGCGGGACGACGTGACGGTACTCTTCATCGGCGATGGTCCCTTGCGTGACGAGGTAGCCCGAGCGAACAGCGACCTGATCCGCATCACCGGCTTTCTCAACCGATCGGAGATCCCCGTGGCCTTAGGTTTGACGGATATCCTCGTGCTTCCCTCAGAGATTGAACCTTTTGGCATTATCGTCTCTGAGGCACAGGCACTCGGGATCCCGTGCATCGTGAGCGACCGTTGTGGCTGTCACGGCCCAGATTCCGTGCTCCAAGATGGATACTCAGGGTTCGTGTATCCCTGCGGAGACTTGCAAGCCCTATCCCTCCGAGTGGGTCAGCTATTGGACGACGTTGCGTTGTACGAGCGCATGTCATGTGCCGCTCGCAAACAAGGGGATCTGCAATCACCGTTTCATGCGGCGGCGGGTTTTATCGCGGCAGCAAAACACGCTGTCGACCGCCAGAGAAGATGATTCAAGCTGACGCCGTTCAGCTGCTTAGTGGCTCGCGAGGAGTTCGCCATAGCAGTCCAGCATCCGCCGACCAATCGCAGTCCAGCCGAACTCTTCCTCGACCCACCTTCGCCCGGCCTCTCCCATCGCACCCCGGTCACGCTTTGCCATGGCCTGGATCGCGCCCGCAAGAGCATGCGGCTCATTAGCAACGTAAAGTCCGCATCCCTTCCGCTCCAGGTCGGCCCACGGTGTGTTGTGTGAGGCAATGACGGGAACTTCGTGCGCGAGAGCCTCGAGCACAACGATTCCAAAGTTCTCGCTGTGTGATGGTAGGACAAGGACATCAGCGTTTGCGAAAAGCTGGACCTTGTCGCTTTCATCTGCCGCACCAACGAAGGACACGCGCTCGTTAAGAGCATGCTGCGAAACCAGCTCATGTAACGATGCTTCGTAATTCTTTTCACCGACCCCTGCGATAGTGAGGTCGAACCTCAAATTGCCCGATTTCAGGAGCGCACAGGCTTGGACCAGATTCTCCAGCCCCTTGATAGGATCCAGCCGTCCTAGAAACAACAATCGGATGTTGGCTCCCGATACATGTCTAATTTCAATCGGCAAATCAACTCCGTTCGGAATGACGACAACGCGCGCGGGTATCCTCTCGCGTACCTGATTGGCCTCGGAGGCGGAGGTCGTATGAATCACCACCCGATCGGACAGAACGGCGCGGCACGCGGCCTCCCAAGATGCCTTGAGCCGACGGCGCCGGGTCCCCGCCCAACGTTGAAGTGCACCTCGCGGCGACCACGCAAGGGGTTTGTTCAGCGCCCGGCACATGAAGATCGTGGGGATTGTCGGGAAGTTGTAGACGCCGAGGAGATGGACAACATCGGCCCACTGAACGAGCTCGGGTAAGTACCGGAGCAGACTGGGAGCGGTGCTCTCGAACCCAGCACGCCGCGCGTAGCGGACGCGCAAGCGGGGTTCGAGTTCCATCTCGCCGTTCGTGACGTCGAGGGTCGAACGACCGTTGGCGTTCGTCGTCAAAACGCGAACATCCGCGCCGAGGGTGGCGAGAGCTCGAGTCAAGCCGTAGACCGAGCGGGTCGGACCTCCGTAGGCAAACGCCGGATAGTAACAGGGCGTGATGTGCGCGACTCGCATGGATCGAACGTTCAGAACCGTCGCGCGCTGAGCACCATCGCTCGTATTCGGTGGACAACTCCCCGCACGAGGTAACCGTCCGAGCCGTTGGCGCACGTATCCTTGTGCCCGAACCGGTGGGCACCAATCGCGTTATCTGCGGCCACGCGGCATGATGTTCTGCGATGCGATGTTTGTCAAAGAATTCATGGGCTTTCATCTTCATCGTCCGCCGGAGTAAGCTCTCGCGGGTGAATCAACCTCAATTGCGTGACAACGAGATGGGCTCATTGGGCGGCACGCCGGAGTCTCGACTCATCGCGCCGCTCCGTGATGCTACAGATCCGGTGGTTCCGCCCGTCAGCGTGATGATCTTCACGCTAAACGAGGAGATCCACCTCGCTCCATGTCTGGAAACCCTCACGTGGTGTGACGATGTGATCATCGTCGACTCGTTCAGCACGGATCGAACGAAGCAAATATCAGAGCGATCGGGCGCTCGGTTTTTCGAGCACACGTTTGACGGTTTTGGCACCCAGCGCAACTGGGCACTCGAGAATACGACCCCCCGACATGAGTGGGTTCTCATATTGGACGCGGACGAGCGCGTCACACCGCAGCTCGTCACCGAAATGCGCGATGTTCTCGCCAGCGCGCCTGCGACCGTGGGCGCGTTTCGCATCCGCCGCAGATTTCACATGTGGGGACGGTGGCTTCGGTTCAGCAGTCTGTACCCAACCTGGGTAGTCCGCCTCGTCCACAAGGATCGTGTTCGCTACGAAAACCGTGGGCATGCCGAAACGCAGCGAGTGGACGGCGAGATACGGGAGCTCAAGCACGATCTCATCGACGAAAACTTGAAGGGCATCCAGGAGTGGTTCGAGCGTCAAGCTCGCTATGCATACAAAGAGGCATCCTACGAAATAGCGCAACGCGCAGCCACAACCGGCACTCTTGGCCTTCTACACCCGAATCCACTCGTGCGACGAGCCGCACTCAAACGGCTTGCGCGCAATGTCCCTGGTCGAGCGCTAGGATACTTCGTCTACACGTTCATCTTGCGAGGTGGCTTTCTGGAAGGCAAGGACGGCTTGGTGTTTTGCTCGATGCGAGCCGTCTACCAACAGATGGTCGCCGCAAGCAAGCACGAACTCCGTCGCCGCGAGGAGCGGCACACCTAGCCCGTTGAGATACCGCCGCGTTGACGCTCCACAGGTCGTCTTTTGACCATCGAATCATTGAGCCATTCGGCGGGCCTTTTCCCGACGGGCAGTATCTCTAGCCCATGGAGCTGTGATGGATGGACGACCAGCTGTGCCTTCGCGCAAGACGCCAACGATGAGGTACGTCCAGTAATCGGGTAGCGCCGGTGACCTAGGTCCTTCACGCACGCTCCGCTCGCTTTCCGCCCACAAACTCCGCCGGGGGTGCAACGATAGATCCTACCTCCGAGCCAGCCGTCCCAGGAGCTTCGTCATTGGTCTCGGTCGGTTCTCCGCAAAATGGTTCAGCAGCACGGAAGCCAGGCCAGAACGGCGCGTCGTCGACGCCGGGCCGTAGACGGTCGCCGACGAGCAGGCGCTCCACGAGCGGCCATTCGCGCGCGATATGCCCACCCCAAGAGAGATCCAGCGCGAGACAGCGGGCGCGTCCGGCACGAGCGACTCTGTGCCGTTCTTCTTGGTGATCCAGCAGATAACGCGCCTTGCGCACCAGTTCCGCCGCGTCCGAAAAGAAGACTGCCTCCGCCCCTTCGCGGTACAAGTACTCGTGCTCTGGCGTGCGCTCCGCGAGCATGCAGCCCCCAATCGCCGGAATCTCGAAGCTGCGACCCGTCGATTCGTTGCGGTTCGCCCGCGAGAGGAAGCAAAGCGCGACGGCCGCCCGAGCAATGGTGGGGGCGTACTCGTCCTGTGAACACGGTTGAATCCGTCGAAGGCCGGGCGTCGTCGCGCGATCCCAAGTACCCCCCCACACGCGCACCGGAAGCCCCGCGCTGGACAAGGCGAGGATGTACTTCTCGGTGTGTGGCTCGCAGTGCCCAAGAAACACGATCGCGCCCGGAGCCAGGCCCGCCGATTCGGGTGGCGGGGGCCTGTGTAGCGCGGGATCGAACCCCATTCGAATTCCTGCACGTTGAAGCGGTTCGTCGTCAGCTGAAGATCGAAATGTGGAATACCCCAACGCGCCAGCCTGAAACGTCCGGCGGAACCGAATACGTCGTCGGTGTTGTAGTGCACGAGGAAGCGGGCATATCGACGCAGCGTCCGCAAGACCGGAGGGTAAACCCACGTGCCCTTTTCGATCCACACCACGTCGGGGCGATGTTTTGCTGCTAGCGCGACCAGGGCGGCGTTCATGCGCACTACCGAGGGGGTCGCCCACACCTGACTGGACACGAATCGCGCTAGCCTCGACAGACCGGCCCAACCGACGGTGTCGAGACTTACGACGTCGAGCCCGAGCGCCTCGAGTCCGCGCATGCGAGGCAGACACGTGCTGATGGGCCGCAGATCGCCCACGAAGAGCACTCGCCGCAGTTTCACGTGACCACCTCGCGCATGTTGAGAGTCCGAATCTGGCCGGGTGTTCGTCGCAGGGTGGTCACCGCTGTTACGTGGTCGACCTTGCATGTTGACGTTAGCACGCGGGCCCGGTGCTGGCCAAGGCTGTCGACGGGGACGAAGTCAAGCATGGTCTCCACTTGGTAGCACCAACCGTCGCGGCTTCCAGGGCGGCTCCTGCCCACTTTCGGCACCGCCCGACGCCCGGATTCGATCCGTTCCAAGATGAAGTGCATAGTCTGGTCATCCTGCGCAATCTCGCTCGGCTGGTCAGCGGCAGTGACGAGTGAAGGAACGCCGCCACCCGTCTTTGGCGCCTTCATCGCCGCGGCGCCCAGTGAATTGGTCGAATAAGCATAGGTGTCGTGGACGACGGCGTGCAATAGCTTGTGGCTAACGCGCCAAAACTTCAGGCGTGCCCACCGATTTACCGACTCGCATGATCGCGTTGGTGTCGATAATGGTCCAGTGCGCGTATCGGGCGTCGAAGGCCGTTGGGCGTGTCGAGGCCGATGGCAACTTGAATGCTCGATGCTGGTACGCACCGCCCGTCCTCGCACACGGCTCCGCTGCCACAGACGACGTGGCGAAGGCCGCAGTGATTGTCGTCGTACAACGTAAAAACATGTCCCCGGGCACAGCGTAAATGTCAACGGCGGAGTAGGAGGAGTGCTCGGGACTTCACATCCGCGTCCAGACGCCGCCAGCTGAGCCATGCTACGAAACATAACGCCGCGGCCGCGAGGAACCAGCTCGTGGTGTGAATTTGACCAACGAGCGTGCTCTGAATGGCCAGAAATTGCACAGGCAGTGTTCCGAGAAGCGCCATCCCGACACTTCCGCGTGGTAGGCGGGCGTCGAAACGTGCGAGCTCTCGATTCGTGAAGTAGACACTAAGAAACACCGAGCACGCCACCTCGGCAACCAGCAAGGAAATGCCGATCGCTCGTAGCCCCATCCAACGGAAGAGGACACCGGCGACGCCAAAGACGATGCCCGCGCGGGCGGCCGTCGTGACCAATTGCGCCGTGAGATTGTTGATCCCCAACATGTAGACGTTCAATGCGAAGCCGAAGTTGGCGAGCGATACGCTGGCCAACGTGCAGAGAAACAGACTTCGCTCGAAGGGAAGCGCTCCCCTGGTCCACGTTGCATAGAAGTGGTCGACGAATGGCAAGATGGCGATCATGGATGCATTCACGGTCAAGCCGCTGAAGAACCAATGAGCATGGAAGGCCTTGAACAGCTTTTCGTGTTCTCGGGTGGCGTGAAACCGTACAATCTCCGGCCAGAGAGGTGAGGCAAACAGGTTGGATACGGCGTTCCACAGGTTGGCCAAGGTTCTGACGGTCGTGAACACCGGAACGCTCGCCACTCCAAACACTCCAGACACGAAAAGCACCATACCGCTTGTCGTCGCCTGCTGCCCGACACCGTTCGCGGTTAGAAGCAGCGAACGAAGGAAGTCGTCGGCACCGGTCTTGAAGTCAGGGCGCCGCCACCACGGTGCGAACTCCGGCGCAGCGCGCCGAAGGTGCACTGCGAAGGCAACATTGCATGCCGTCTGAATGAGCACGTACACGACTGCCGCTTGAAGAATGCTGGCTCCCAGCATTGCGGGCACCAGCAGGCCGAGCGCCAGCCCGACCTGGATGACGACGCCCCACCAAGTAGCTTGATAGAGCATGCCCAGTGGGATGAATAGTCGATTCAGAATGCCGAAATGTGGCCCCGTCAAGACATTGCCCAACAGGAGCACTCCCAGGGCAGCACCCAGGCTGTATCGTCCGACATCCGCCGGACTCACGCCCAGGAGCGAGTTGAGTTTGCCGCTCGACATCACACCCGCGCAGGCGAGCGTCTCGAGGATAATGAGGCACACGCAAACCCAGAGGCTCGAGCTGAGGGATCTCCGCATCCGCGCTCGGTCCTCATGGTAGAGGACGTTCAGCTGGTTGCTTACGTAAAGTACGTACCCGCTGTCGATTGTTCGCACCAACATGAAGCCGGCGAGCAGCGCGAGCCACGCTCCGTAGCGTTCGCTGCCCCAAGTGTGCAGGAAAACAGGCACGCTCACAAAGCTGAGGACAGACCCCGTCAGGAACGATATGCCCCCAACGACAGTAATTTTCAGTGCTCGACGCTGAATCGGCTCCTTCGCAGCAGACATGTGAGTCGCGGATCGCACGCCACTCTATCACACGCTCAAGCCTTGGAGCCTCCCTCTTGGTCTTCCGGCGAGATGAACGTGTCTCGGTTCATCGAGACGTAGTCTCGCGCCGGGTCGACCGTCGCGCGGGCCGCCAGAGTAATTCCCTTCTGAGGTGAGCGGCCCAGACGGGCATACCAGCGCCGGGTGTGTTCGTTGATGGCGAATTCGATCCGCAAGAGGGAATGAAGGACGCGGCCTCCGAGTTCGGGAGAGGGCATCAAGAACGCGAACGCGTAGTTCACGATCGTGGTAAACGGCGTCGACTCTAGACCCCCGGGCCGTTCGCGGTGCCAGACGGTCTGATAGCCGGCTAACGTCAAGAGTCGAATGAGGGTCGCATGGGTATACGCTCGCACATGCGTCGGCTCGATGTCGTGGGCGTAGGGCACGGATAGAAAGACGTGACCGCGCTCCTTGAGGACGCTGCGCGCATATACGAGAGCCCTGTAATCCTCCGGGAGGTGCTCCAGGACGTCGCACATGATCACGAGGTCGTATTTCACGGGAATTTGCGACCAAGTATCCGCGCTGCACGCGTCCCCGATGTAGTCGGTCGCGCCCCAGGGGTGATGTCCGAGATCGAGAATGTCGACAGCGTAACCGAAACCCTTCAACCAGTTATAGTCGCGTCCTCCATAGGCGCCGACGATCAAGACTCTGCTGTCGGCGGGGGTCAGGCCAACCTCATTGCAGAACTCCAATATGGTTCTGCCCATCGAGTAGGACATGGGAAAGGATGCGATGGTGGCAAAATAAACTTCGCTGACATGATCCCACTTGGGAAGAATCGCACGGACCGCGTGTTTCTTGATTTCCTGCAAGCGGGTCATTCGCGGCTTGCCACCGTTGGACGTAGAACCCATGCTAGTTTTGAATGATAGGACTTCCGATATTATTCGTCACTCAGAACTCGCTGAAACGTCGGAAGCCTGGAGCGCTCGGCGAATGTCTCTTAGCTCACGCATCTTCGAGGCAAGAACATCGAGCGCGAAAACCCTAGCAAATCCGCGGTCGAATTTGAATAGCCTCCGGTGCTCGGTCGAAACCGATCCGGGCCGAAGAATTCCGCCCGCGGTTGGGTCGTCCGGCAGGGCGCGTTCGCGGAGGATATCCAGCCAATCCAGCGTGAAACCTTGTTTCGGTCCGGCGCCGGTTTGCGCGGGTAAGAGTGGCGCCGCCAGCTCACGAAGAATGCTCTTGGTCGTGACACCATCCAGCGCTGCCGTCGATAGCAGAGCCACCGTGTCGACGACCGGACGACCTATGAGCGGCACCCGCAGTTCGAGTGCGTGCGCCATACTCATGGTGTCCGAGTCTCGCAGAAGTTGATCGTGCATATAGACGGAAAGTTCGTAAAAGCTGACTTGACGCTTTGGGCTCATCTGGTCGAGACACCCGAGTGCTTCGACGCGACCAATCGGGTCGACCTCGGCCACCTCCGAGTAGACGGCATCGGCGACGAGCTCTCGAAGCTCGCGCTCGCTGTACAAGCCGCGCTTCGCGAACCACAGCGCGGCAATGCTTGCGCCGGCCAGAACTGCATCCACGGCACGTGAGATTCGGGGAATTGCCGGGACGAGCGGCATGACACGCCGACTGGTGGCGCGAACGGCACGTAGGGGATGCAGAGATCCGAGAAAACCTGCTGCACGGGAAACGAGCTTGAAACTCGGGTAGCCGAAAAACAACTCATCTCCGCCCAGGCCGGAGCACGCCACCTTCAGCCCCGCTTCGCGAACCGCTCTCGAGACGAGCCACGTGTTGGGCCCGTCGATGCTGGGGACGTCCATCGCGGTCAGCGCTTCATCCAGCCAAGCGTGTCTGCCGTCGAGCTCGAGCGGAATCTCGGTATGACGCGTGCCGAGGTGCCTTGCGACAGCTCGCGCCTCGGCTGCCTCGTCATTCGGCCGACCTGGGAGGGTGATGGTGAACGTTCTCAGATCCAGAGCCCCGGCCTGCACCATGAGCGCGGCGACCGTCGACGAGTCCAGGCCTCCGGACAAGAAGGCTCCGACGGGCACGTCGGACCGCAATCGACGCGCAACGGACGTTTCTAGAGCGGTTCGAACGAGCCGCAGCGCCTCCGCGCGATCTTGAATCGCATCTGCCTCGGGAGCGAACGGAACTCGATAGTACCGCCTACGCTCGACCTCATTCTCGGTAACTCGTACGAAAGTCCCGGCGGAAAGGAACTCGACGCCTTCGATGTGCGTGAACGGCGGTGGGATCGAGCCCTGGCGCAGAAAGAGGCCTATTCCGCGCAAGTCGGGGTTCGCGCTGACCACACCCGCCGAAAGGAGCGCACGCACCTCGCTCGCGAAGGCGAAAAGCGACGGTGTTCGCACCAGGTAGAGCGGCTTTTCGCCCAGTGGATCGCGCGCGCAGAATAGAGAGTGCTCTTCAGCGTCGTAGACGGCAAATGCGAACATGCCGTCGAGATCATCGAGGCATCGGGCGCCCCGTTCGGCATAAAGATGGAGCAGGACCTCGGTATCGGAGCAACCGCGAAATCGATGTCCCCGGGTTTCGAGATCACGCCGGAGCTCCTCGTGGTTGTAGATCTCTCCGTTGAACGTGATGTGAAAGCGGCCGTCCCGCGTCGACATCGGTTGAGCGCCGGTTGGCGACAGATCGATGATCGCAAGACGCGTGTGCGCGAATCCGCACTTCGCGTCCGGAGAGATCCACGTACCCTGATCGTCGGGACCCCGGTGCGAGAGTGCTCCCCGCAGCTGATCGAGCTGATTCGCACGCACCTGGTTAGGGACCGATCGAGGTATGAACAAACCGGCTATGCCGCACAAGAGATCACCCCATCCAGCATATCCGGCGTCGAACCGCACCAGCGCCCTAGCAAAGTTACACTCCGCCGCTCTCGGTGGCAGTATTCCAGCACAGCACATGCATCAGCACCCAAAGGCTCGGAAGGGCCAGCACGAGCCCGCCATTGACAAGGGCAAAATCGGATTCGATGTTCAGAGCGCCCAGGGCGATCGCGGAACCAACCGCCACAGCCACGAGTGGGGGGTCGCGCCGCTCCAGGAGGGCCGAAATGATCGCGTACAAGAGGCCGATGATGAACATGCCGACTCCCACACCGACAGGGCCGAAGTTCGCATACGCCTCGACCAACTGGGCGAAGTTGACCGACGTCGAGTAGTCCTCATCGCTGATGAAGTGGTAGCGGTGCCCGAATTCTTGACCCAATCCCTTTCGGGGTTTGTCTGGCATGACGAATCGCGGGATGGGTGCGTAAAAGAGTGTTTTATAGGTTTCACCTTCCCAATACGGTATCGGTTCTGGCGTCATCGACACAACCTGCGCCATCAGGGTGAGATGGTCTATCCGATCGGTCACAGAGTCGCCGGCATCCTCGAACGTCATGGTGTCGTCGGTGTAGCCCTCCCAGATGACTTTTGCGAACAACAGCGGGCGCTCGAATATGCCCGCCGGATGTTCTGCCAACTGATACCGGAATTCATGTTTCGCGAAGTTGGCTGGCACGAAGAACGCAAACATGACCAACAACACGACCCAAGGAACGCGACGCTTAAGACCATAGTAGCCGACAACGAACATCAGACAGGGGCGAACCACGTTCCAAAGCAAGCTGCTCCCGAAACCTACAAACAACGTTGGCAATATGCCGGCCAGCGCGACGAAACACCATAAAGGTGACGCCTTCTTGCGCGTCCATAAGGCGAAGACAACAAATACGCCAATTTCACTCATGTTGGCGATTATCAGAGCAGGTTGAACGACTGCTTCCGGAACGAGCGTTGCTTCGTTCAACACACGAACAATTCCCCCAATCAGAGCAGCGACAGCGAAGCGCCCCGCCAGAAGCTTGTCGTCGGATGGCCATTGCCACATGCTGCTCGTGATCATACGGTGCACGGGCATGAACATCCCGACGACGAGAGTCGAGCAACCTAGGGCGAGGATCCCGCATGTGTATATGTAGTCGGACTCCGGGATCGGGTCTGCCCAAACAAGCTTGGTAGGCTCCGCCCTAAATGACGGGACGCCGTAAGCAGTCATATAGGCTAACGCAACAAGTGGGAGGATTAGGTACCAACGTTCTGGCCGAGCGGCAAACGCTATGACAGGCAGCGCGCATACGAACACAATCGCCATCGCGAGCCAAAGGCGCGTCGATGTCCATGGTAAGTCCGAGGTTGCAAATAGCCACACAGTCAAGCAAGCTAGGCCGAGTGCCACGAAAATGGCACGATACGCGCCGCGGGTAGTGAGCCCCGCACTGGCCGTATTGAAATCGCAGACAATGGCTGACTGCGCAGCTTCGGTCATCGATCGCGTTACACCGTCGCGACCTTGGCCGCCGAACGGTAGCCCTCGTGCTTGTAGTAATAGTAGTGGTAATAGCCGTATTCACGTCGGGTCAGATCCACTGCATTGAGGATGGTGCCAACCAACGGCGCGTTCACGTCGCGCAGCGAGCGAATTGCCTGACGCGCCAGATCGCGGGTGGTCTTGAAGGCCCGGATGACAAGCAACGTACCATCGACATGTTTGGAGAGCACGGCGGGATCAGTAACGGGGACGACCGGCGGGCTATCGATGACGATGCGGTCGTATTTCTCTTGCAGCGCGTCGAGTAGCTTGATGAATGACTTGCTCTGAAGAAGCTCGGCCGGGTTCGGTGCGCTGGGGCCCGCTACCAGAACGCGAAGATTTTCGACTTCGGTCTGAACTGCGTGCACGTCGAGCGCCGAGTGATCGAGCATCGCAGTCGTAACTCCGGCATCGTTGGTCAAACGAAAAACCCGGTGCAGTCTCGGACGCCGAAGATCGCAGTCGATCAGGAGTACCTTCTGCCCCGCCTGCGCCATCGCCACTGCGACGCAGCAGGCAACCATCGTCTTGCCCTCCGAAGGACCAGCGCTCGTAACGAGAAGTCGTCGGAACGGTTTGTCGGGCGCCATGAACATCAGGTTCGTCCGAATTGCGCGTGCAGCCTCGGCCAGGCCGCTGCTCGAGTCAAAGTGAGCCATCAGCTCAGGAGCCCGCTCCACCGCAGCTGCGATCTCACGACGTCGCTCCCGGCGTGCATAACGACGTCCCTTTTCCTTGCCGCTGGTGGAGATTTCTGGAAGCAGACCCAGGAACGTCAGGCCAAGCTCATTTTCGACGTCGTCGGGAGTCTTGATGCTGCGATCCAAATATTCGCGAGTGAGGCCCGCTAGGATGCCCAGAACAACACCTACGAACAGTCCAACTGCAAGATTGACCGGAATTTGTGGACGGATGGGGTCGGTGGGAGCTCTGGCGACGTCGATCACGCGAATGTTGTTGAATCGCAGCATTCGCGCCAGGTCGCTCTCTTTGGAACGCTCGAGCACCAGCGAGTAAAGCTTCTCGTTGTTGTGCTTGGTCCGTTCCAGTCGGCGGAACTCGATTTCCAGCAAGTTGAGATCGAGCGCGCGGCGCTTGGCGGCTTCGAACAGCCGTGACAAGCCCGAGATCTCACGCTCGATGGCCGCAAGATCACGATCGACGGCACCCCTGATGTTGCTAACCTCACCGAGCAGCGCCGTCCTCGTCGCCGCGATCTTCGCTTCGGCGGCCCTTGAATCAGGATGGTTTGCGCCTTTGCCTTCGCCTAAGATTGCGTCACGTTCTTTCTTTGCTGAGACGTAGTCCTCTCGGATTTTCTGGAGGATCGCGCTCGAAAGCAGCTCCGTGGCCGGCAAATCCGTTGGATCCGCGCTGTCTACCTTTGCCAACATGTCGCGCCGAGCCGCGATCTGCTCACGTTTCGAACGCGCGCGCGCCAGCTCATCGTTGAACATCTTGATTTCTTCGCGAAGCATGTTCGATTGGTCGTCGATGGAGACCGACAGAATCTGCTTCTGCTCTTTGTAGTCGTGCAGCGAAAGTTCGCTCGATTCGAGATCGTTCTTCAGCTTGTCGAGCTGGCCGTGAAGCCAGTCCGACGCCGAGTTGGTGGAGCTGAGAGCCGTCTGAATGTTCTGCTCCAGGTACACGTCCGCGAGAGCTGCCAGAATCCGCTGGGCGCGCGCAGGATCGGCGTCATCCAGGCTCACGTTGACCAGCCGGCTGTTCCGCACGGGCTCCACCGTGATGCGCCCCCGCAGAGTGGTCGCAGCCCTTTCGACGGATACTTCCCTCACGGGACCTGCCGCTCCCGGCGGGAGGTTTGCCAAGAAACCTGTATCCTTGTTCAGCCCCAAATTGCGGACCACTTCGGTCGCGACGGCCTGCGACTGGATGATCTTGAACTGAGTCTCGTTGTACTCCTTGTTCGTCCAGTAGCTCCCTGCGCCGATCTCGACGACCTGCTCCACCTGCCTACCAAGGGGTTGGACCGACGTGGGATCGATCTGGAGGCTGGTCGTTGCTCGATAGATCCTCTTTTGGCTTAGGGTATAGAAGATAGCGACTAGCAGTGCGGAGCACGCGATCATCGCGGTCAGCGGCCAACGCTTCCGAATGATGGCCCAGATCTGCTGAGGTCGAAACTCGCGGTCGCCTCGCGGAGGTAAAGGTAACTGTGCGGGGGGGCTCACGAGGGTATTGTTCGGTTGGATGCAGCGTTGACCCACAACGTTCGAACGTCTCAATCGTTGTCGACCGAGGGCAAAGAAGGCGGGCCGACAAGCTGACCCAGGAGCGGTCGCCAGTCAAGCCGGACTCCCGCACCATCAGCACCTCCACCGCACCATCAGCACCTCCACCCTGTAAATCTGTTGTGCGCTTGCATTCGAACGTAGGATCATGGAAGGTCTGGACCGTCGACGGCGAGGAGGAATCGGTGACCTGGCAGCAGGATTACATGAACCGGTTTTATCGAAACCGATCGGGGTGGATCGATGGAACGACGGAGTTTCACGAACTCTGTCGCGGCGTGACGCATCCAGGGGCCAAAATCCTGGAGATCGGAGCCGGTCCGAGCAACGCTACGACCGATTTTTTAGCGGAGTGTGGAGACGTACACGGGCTTGATCCGGATGAAGCGGTAAAAAGCAATCGGGCGCTCGTCAACGCCCGGCTCCTTCAAGGTTCTGAATTTCCCTGGCATGACGCCACTTTCGATGCCTGCGTATCCAATTTCGTACTCGAGCACGTCGAGGATCCGCTTCAACACTTCCGAGAGGTCTCGCGGGTCCTCAAGCCGGGAGGTCGATACGTCTTCAGGACGCCGAATCGCTTCCATTACGTCAGCGTCGTCGCTGCGGCCACTCCCCATTGGTTTCATGAGCTCGTCGCCAATGCCCTACGAAAGCTCCCGAAGGACGCACACGAACCGTATCCGACCTACCACCGTGTGAATACGCGTGGAGTCATCCGCGATCTCGCAAAGGAGGCGGGACTGGAGGTCGTTGAGCTGCGAATGGTAGAGAAGCAACCGTCGTATGGCATGATCGCTCGACCGCTCTTCTTGGTACTATCCGCCTACGAGCGGGTCGTCAACGCGACGAGTCTTCTCGAAACATTTCGATCCAACATTTTTGGCGTTCTCCGAAAGCCGGCCGCCACCTCCTGACTCGTGTCCTGGTAGACCAATGAGCGTTTCGCTCAAAGCTAACATACTCGAGCACCCCTCCATCCACGAAGAGCTCACCATCGGCGTGGTCGGAGCGGGGCAGATCGCGGCCGACACGCACATCCCTTCCATGTTGCTCTTGGCCGGCGCGAAGCTCACCTGGATCGTCGACAGCGACGACAAGAGGGCCCGACGCGTGGCGAAGAGCTTCGGCGTGCCTCATGCACGCATGCCTTCCGATCTGGCAGAGCTGCCAAAGGCCGATGTCGTTTTGCTTGCAGTACCATACGGCGTTCGCGCGCCATACTATGCCGCTTTCAGTCGTTCCGGCACCGCGGTCTACGTAGAGAAGCCGTTCGCGCGCACCGCCGAGCAACATGAGAAACAGTGCGCTCTCTATCGACCCGAACGACTGGGCGTCGGGTTTCAGAAACGTTGCAGTGCCGCCACGCGAACGATGGAGGACATCATCGAGACCGGCGCCTTCGGCTCGCTGCGCGAAGTTAGCGTAGAGCTCGGAAGGCCGGGCGTATCGACGGCGGGGCGATACAGCGCGGACCTCTCGCTCGCCGGAGGCGGCTTCCTGTTCGAAGTCGGCGTCCATCTCATCGATTTCGTGCTTTATGTTTCCCACGCGCTCGACGTCGAGGTGACCTCGGGCGAGATGCTGCTCGACCGCGGTTTCGACATTCATACGGACGCCATCGCTCGGATGACAATGAAAGGCGGTAAACGATCAGAATTCAAGCTCCTCATCACCAACCTGAGACACACTTCGATGGAAGTTACCTTTGAGTTCGACAGCGCAATCGTTCGCGTCAATCCGTTCGGGGATCGCCGCATCCGTGTCCGAGCTCGAAGGGGAACGACGGAGTATGAGCTCGGTGGCGAAGCTACCGAGTATCCTCTCACGCCCCCCCAGACGTTCTACGAACATTGGTCCTTGTTCCTCGACGGGGTTCGAACTGGTCGACCGAACCTGACGAGCGCTTCCCAGTCCAGGCTGACTACGGCGCTCGTCGAGCAGCTCTATCGGCTGGCAGGCGTATGAACCGGCTTACGATCGCGGTCGTCGGAGCGAACGGCCAGGTCGGTTCCGAAGTATGCTTGCTGCTGTCGCTCCGGCCGGACGTTCGTGTCATCCCCATCGTTCGGTCCGAGTACGGCGCATCTTTTCTCCGTCGCTGCGGCCTGGAGTGCCGTATCGGCACCATTTCGGATCCGGAGCGAGCCACGCGGATCGTGCGCGATGCAGATCTGGTTGCGGACTTCTCCCTGCCGTCCGGTGCCCACTCTCGAGTGAAGGACGCGATCCGCAACAACGTGAGAGGCGCCATCGGCTCCGCTCCCGCCGACGCGGCCTATGCGTTCATCAGCTCGACGATGGCGTTCGGCATGGCGACAGCGGACCCCGCGTACAGGCATAGGCTCGTGGCCAGGACACCTTACAGCTCCCAGAAACGGTACGGGGAGCGCCTCGCTCGCGTGACCGGCTTTCTTCGAGGTCGCGACGTATACGTGCTCCGATTGGGCGAGGTACATGGTGAGCCGCAAAATGCAAGCCGGTTCATGACCGATTCGGCAGGACTTCGGCCGGTGGCACTGCCCTCGGGGGGCACTGCGCCGTCTGATATTGTGTTCTGCTCCACGATCGCGCTCGCCCTCGTCAACATCGCACGCCGGCTCGATCCTCCAGGAACCTACACGGTGCTCGAGTCTCCCGAATGGACGCTGCGGCAGATGTACGAGTTTTTCGCGCGCGCTGCCGGCCGGGAACTCCGCGTACTGCCGAACGGCGCGACGCATCGCCAGCCGCATCTCGGACGCAAGCTCCTGAATCGCGCGTTCAGGGCGGCGACGAGGCACAAGGATTTTTTCACGGCTCAGCTACTTCCCGCGTTGCCAATGCTGGAACAGCGTCTCAGGGGTCGGTACCTGGCGGGTCGCGCTGCCCACGAAATCGGGACAGGACAAGCTCGGGGCGTGTCGACACCCCGCCATTTCGTCGGTCCGGTCCCTGGGCGGCGACTGCGCACCCTGGCGGGCATCGGAAATGCCATGCCGGAGGAGACCATGCGCCTGCGGGAAATACTCGACAAGGCTCTCGGCCCCACTGGACACAACTTTAGGATCCAACGAACGTGACGGCTGGACGATCTGAAATCTTGGTAGCGGGCTATCGACTCATAGGTGAGCGCAGCGCTCTACTGCTTGGAACCGCCAGAACGTCATCGCACGAAGACGTGGAGGCACTCTCTAGCCGCCGAATACGTCCCAAATGGCCGCCAGTGTCGCTCTCAACATCGTAAAACGAATAGTCGTTTGCAGCCCGTATCAATTCGAATAACTCCGCTTTGGAGTAGCCGAACCGGTCCATGTTAGCGTCCGCCTCGAAGACGATATAGGGATGGTGCTCTCGGAGCGTACGTTGAGCTCCGCGCAGTACCGACAATTCCGAGCCTTCGACGTCCAGCTTGATCAACGTTGGAGGAGGAAGGGACTGGGTCTGCAGCAATGTATCGAGCGGCGTTACCAATCGAGGAACTCGCTTGGCGCCGCGAGAACGCGCCTTCGTCGAGGCATGCGCTGAGTTGCGGGCTACGAAGAGATCAGCACTCCCTTCAGCCTCCCCGAGGAGCACATCGAACACGGTCACGGAACTCAGACCGTTGAGCGACGCAGAAACTGCGATTGCCCGCGCGAGCTCCGTTTGCGGTTCGAACGCAACGACCTGAACGCCCGAGAAATGGTGCGCAACCTCGATGGTAACGTGGCCGATGTTCGCCCCAACATCATACATGACATCACCGTCACGAAGATGAAGTACGCACGTCTCGAGTACGTGGGTTGGGTAGTAGACGCCGTTGTTCAACATGGCGAAATATGTGCCGAGGTCGGTTGGCTCGACGGCAAATAGCGCCCCTGTACTCGAGCGCAGCACCATCTTTCGCTCTCCGAGCAAATGCGAGCCGCAGAAGGTCGGTAGTGCGGCGCGCATGCGTGGCGCATGCCGCGCCCAAAGTTGGAGAACCCGCGCGCTGAGCGGAAGGTCTTCGTTCCACTCAGCGGCAGCGGAAGGAGGTACATGTACCGGAATCGCGGCGGGTCTGGGCTCCATGCGCGAACGATACACCGGTCGCATTACGAAGCATGGATCGTTCGTGCAGCGGGTGCGTCGAGCCACGTAACAAGCCTAGACGTGCTTGCGATCGCAGCAACGCCGCGGCAACAACATTCATCATATACGACGCGATCGAGCCCGATTGGTAAACGACTTCGCGTAGCAAGGGGTCGGTTGGCTCGGACACTAGAGCACCGGTTACGGCGGCCGCGCATGGGGAAGGTCCCGCGGAAACGCCGGTCGTCACCCTCGCTACGTCGGGCGGTACATTCGTTCCTGGAGCTCAACCTGGCCGAAGTGCTACGAGACGCGGGTCGCACCATGAGAGAGGCCCCGCCGCAACCCCGCGAAGAGCAGTCGTCTCGTCGCGTCGACGCTTACATCCTCCTTGCAGCGATCGCCAGCATCTCCTGCGCGCCGGTATCGCCGACCCCAGCCGGTCGGCCGAAGACATCGGCGGCGAGCGCAGCGGTTCCAGCCGAGTTCGCGCACCCGAGACAGACCGTTGTTTCCCGGCCGGCAGTACTCTTTGCATCTCCGACCGGCACGGTCGGTGCGGGCGTCGACCTTCAATATTTGAGGGAGCTTCACGACAAGGGCTTTGAAGTTGATTACACGGACAGCCTAGCCGAGCTCACTTGGGACCGCGTGAAACAATACAACGTACTGGTCATCACCATCACGCCCGATGCCTGGGACGTTCTCGCTCGAGAGCTTCCGTCATCGGCAGCCAAGATCGAAGCCTTCGTCAGCCTGGTCCATCGATTCCTCGACAATGGAGGCGGCGCGCTGCTCTTCCCAGCCGAGACGGACTGGATCAAATGGTCCAAGCAGGCGTTGGCGGACGTCACGGATGCTTGGGGGGCGCGGGTCCCTATCGAGGTCATCGTGGAGAACGATCCCAATCAGATTGCTGCCATGACGCACGCGAATCGTTCGATTCGCTTAGCATTCACCGATCGAATTTTTCCGTCGCCCGTCACGACCGGCGTGAGCGGACTTTGGTTTCCAATCGAGCGCACGCACGTCGGAAGTATGACCGGCCCTCTTGTCGTCGATTCGAATTGGCAAGTCGTCGCGCGGGCTTCGAGAAGCTCGGTCACGGCGCCAGCGGCCCTGAGCAAGATGGCGACGAAGCCATCCCACGCGCTCGTTCGGGCAACCGGCGAACGGGAGCCTGCGCTCGTCGCGATTCGCGAGCTTCGCGGGGGACGGGTAGCCCTCGTGAACCAGTGGCCGCAGTTCACCTTCGGCGCGGGAACCAGGTGGATTTACAATCGCGAGGTGCTCGAGCGCGGGCTTCGGGGCAAGCCGAGCAACTTTGGCCGGCTCATCGAGAACACGCTTCGCTGGCTCGCCGCGCCCTCGCTCGAACGTGCCGCACTCGGCAACTACACCGCGCCGGCGGACCGACTCGCGCCTCCGAACGAGCGGGAAGACGTTCAGCGGCCCTTCCGCGAGCCAACTTGGCCCTATGATCCCACTGGTCTCGACGTGGTCCATCAAGAACCCCGTCTAAAGACGTATCGCGGGCTCATTGGAGCAGAGACGTCCTACGGCGCCGGATCAGGCAGCGTCGAAGAGTACGCCCGCGCTGCTCGCGCAGCGAAGCTCGATTTCATCGTATTTCTCGATAAGTTCAATCAGCTAACGGCCCAAAAGCTCGAGTTGCTGAAGGCAGACTGCGCCAGGCTCTCCGACGCCGAGCTTTTGCTTCTGCCGGGATTCACGATCGAGAGCAATCTCGGGGATCATCTCTTCTTCTTCTCGCCAACGCCGACGTGGCCGCCCGACATGGTTCTTGCCGGACCACCAGGCAAACGAACACTCTACCTTCAAGAAGAGGATGGACGCGGCGGCTACACCGGTTACCTCACGGCTTTCCTCAACTGGGTGCTCGATGCTTATCACGGGGATAAGGGCCAAGTGGGTTTCTACGACTTCATCGGGAGTCGCCACGGCATGCGCCTCCACGATGCGCGTCTCTACTCAATGGCGGGAGTCCAATTCTACCGGCACGGCAAGCTCATCGAAGACGTGCGCAATGAATACCTGACGACGGCGCAGTCGACCATCGCTCCCGCTCCAGTGGTCATCGAACAGTTGAAGTCGCCAGCGGCGCTTGCGCAGGCGGTTCGCGCGAATCATCCACTCACCTTTGCGCGGGCCGAATCATTGGATGCAAACTCTCGTGGCGGCATCTTTCGTGGGGCCTTGCGATGGTCACATCAGTATGAGTCACTGCCCGTCTTTGCGTCGTCAGGGCCCGAGATTCTCTCGTGGCCGACCTGCCATCGCGTAGCGACGTACGGCGGAGAAGGGTTCGCACCCGGGAGATCTCTCATGGCTTCGCCGCTCTCCGTCGCGGCCGAGAGGGGCCTGAAGGAAATCACGATCTACGATGGTCGCCGCCTCTTCCGCCGTTTCAAGCTCCATGGCGAAAGAAGCTTCCAAAAGATTCTCGTGCTCGATGGATCGATCCAGAGGAACCTCGTTCCCATCGCCGAGGATCGAAGTGGGGGGATCGCGATTGGCGCCCCTTTGCGGTCTTGGGCGGACGGAGCACTCTCGCCCTCTTTCTGCAGTGATCACGTCAACGACTGCCGGCCGCACATGCTCCTCGCGCACGGTCCCTACTCGGTGCCGCTGAATCACGTCCCGGAAGTGCCCGTGGACGTTGCCGGCGTTACCTGGGACGGCGGCCCTCCCGCCAGGATCCCGATCGTGGTTAATGCGCAAACGGCACCGCGGCTCGACAGCAATCGTGGAATCGTCGACGCAGCACGGGCCGACCAGGTCCCGTTGCTCGACTTCTCAGACGAGGGAGCGGTGAGCGTCGCGTCGGAACGCCGAGAGCTTTATGATCCGAGGCTTGCACTCGTCATCAACCCCTGGAACACCTTCGGTCCGCTCGGCGGCGGTCCGATTCCTACGTTCGATCATATCAATCGGTTCCGTGAGTGGCTGGCTCCTAGCTTAGGCGCGCCGGAGTCCGAGTGGGCAGGCAGCGCCGTGCGAAGCGGAATCACGGCGACGCTCTTCACCGACACATTGCGATTCAAACGAGATCTCGTGCTGAAATCGATACGCCTCGCTTCATTTGCACGCGAGCCGAACGCGTATCTCGTCGTGGGCGCGCCGGAGGTTCGTGCTTACGATCTCGCATCGCCGACGCCAGCAGCGCTTCACGTGGAACGCGGGAGCTGGTTCGGCTTTCGCTCGGCCCCGCTGTCGAGCTCCAAGCCGACCCGAGCGATCCAGCCGCGCGAGCGGGCGAGACGTACAACTTCGAGCTGGCCGGCTTTGGGTTCCCGCTGGATGTGCCGGTGACGACTCCGGCGGAGTTCGCCGCCTACGTGACCTACTTGGGGCACCCGCCTGACCTCGATATCATCCGTGGAAAACGGATCGAGAGCCCTGGGTTGCTGGAGGTGGCGACCGACGCCGGCGCCGTCGAGCTAACGGTCGCCCGCAGCAACGGAGTTCCGGGGCTGACGGTGCCGCTTCGTATTGCTGGCCTGAACCCACGCTGGTCGGCGGGCTTGCTGCAGAAGACGGGCTACACGAAGGGTTTCTACGGCCCGGGCAAAGACCGCTGGCGGGCTCTGGGTATCGAAACGGGTGGATACGCGTACGTGCCGCTCTACGTCGATCGCGCCGACACCACATCGATTCTCGCCGGGCACTCAGTAACAGCTGATCGCGGCGGTGAGGACCTGTTCATCCAGGTCACCAACACAGGCGGCGCGCCCCCGCACTGGCATGTTTCCGTCAACAACCCGACGGATCACCCCATTCGTACCGTTTTGCACAATGCTATGCACCTGCCGGGAATCTCCTTCGAGGAGCGACCTCTTCGGCTGAAGGGCGGAGAATACGTCGTACTTCAGTAGAGGGAACAAGGCTGCCGCAACGAGCTCATTCAAATACGTCCCTCGACGCGCTCTGCCTCGACATACACACTTTCGTCGGCTCGCTCGGACAGATCCAGCGCCCCAGGGTCGGGAATTCGTGTTCGGCCAGCCGGCATTGCCTCAGGATCGCGAAACCCATGTCGTGCAAGAAGCCGGCAAAGTGACGGTCCGTCGTACATCCATTGGTGGTGGCGTACTCCGACCAAAGCCCGAAGAATGCGGCCAGGCATGGAGGACGGAGGGTCGAAAACATCCATGTTCCGTAGGAGATCGTCGGCATCGCCTTTTTCCAAATAGTGAGATACGAGTACGCGCAAGTCGGGCACTGCAAGTCGAATGATTCCGCCCTTTTTCAAGACTCTCAAGGCCTCGTTCAAGAAGCGAGATACGCCCGCGGGCGACAAGTGCTCGAACATGTGGGAGCTATAAAGTGCCTCGACTGACTCGTCGGGAAGCGGAATGCGCGCTGCCGCATTGGCAAACTCGAGAGAATTGCTTCGGGCAAAACGGATGAACGAGTACTGTTCATTCTTGAGAATGCGCAAGCGCAGGAGCAATTCCGGCAGCACGGGAAGACGTGCGAGACGCAAGCTGGGTGAATTGTCGAAATTGCGCCAACCCGGCGTCGGAGTCTGACCACAGCCGATGTTCACCCGCATCCTTGGAACCTCCCGATCTTTCATATTCACTGTCCGCAATAATTATTACAGGAACTTTCCGTATCTGTGGAGAGTTCTGTGGTAACGCTGTCCTTGCCCTACTCCGCGGAAACCGACTGTTGAAATCAGCATCGCTGACCCTTTTCGGTCGCGGTCCGGACGAGCAGGCAGCAATGCCTGATGGAGCACCACGCCGTCAAAGCATCTCTCGTCGACCTCACCCGGGTCCGCCGATGCCACTCACCTTGAAGACGGTGTACACGATCCCCATCACGACCATCATGGATCGATGCAAGACTACGATCGGAGAAGGCCACGCTTCGGCAATTTTAGCACGCAGGACAAAGCAGGCGGTGACGAAGAGAATGAAGTAGTAGCTTTCGAAAAGATAGGGGACCACGAGCATCATGCCAAGATAGCTCACGACGAGCACGTCGAGACGAATCACCCCCCTACCCTCGTGTCGGCCGCGCAGAACGAATTCTGTTCCCAGCCCACAGAGCAATCCGCCAACGGCTGCGGCGACCACCAGAGAACGGGCGGAGATGAAGCGCAAGGCCGACGAGATCGGGCCCACGATGGTATCAAAAAACGGCATCGTGGCTCGGTACCCGTTCCACCCGTAGAAGGCCAATCCGAACGGCACCGTCAGAACCGCAGAACGAATCAAAGACTTACGGTCAAGCCCAAGCGAGGGGGCCATCCAGAGGCCCAATACGAGGAAGCAAGCCAACACCTGCGCCGGACGCACCTGGCCAAGAGGATACCCCTGAACGACGGGGTTCGCTCGGTAAGCAGGAGGCATTACGCCGTGCCAGGTGAGGAAGAACATCCCGAGCACCGCAATCGGAACGAGAGCCGCCGCCGCGCGCCACCACCAAAGAACCGAAGACGCTTCAGCACGCGTGCGCCAAGCCTCGAACGCAAGCCCGACGCACACGGGCGCCACCAGCTGGTTCGTCGTAATGGCCAGAGTGAGCAGAAGGGAACACGCCACCAGTAGGTATGGTGACGCCTTTTCGATGACGACTTTCTGCCACAGCACGAGTGCAGAGACCAAGAACAACAACATGAACGAGTGATGCTTGAAGATGAAGGCAGGATAGAGGACGAATGGAGACGCGCTCATCATGAGGAGGTGCGCCGCTTCGCGGTGGGACGTTCCCCGCCGGCGCAGGTACGAGAAGAGCACGATGGACGTCGCCGCCGCTGCCAGCGTCGAAAACGCGCGAAGTGCAACCCACGATCCATCGAACGCATAAAAGACAGGCAGTTGCAGGAGCAGGCCTGTCGGTGGCCCCGGAAAGGGTGGATTGAGCCAGATCTCGGGCAGATGCTTCGCATACGCCTCGAGCGCAGGATAGTAATATGTGATCTCGTCATGAATGGGCGGTGAGCGCCATAGGCCTCCAAGACCCAATCCGAGTAGCATCGCCAGAAAACACCAGAGCGCCACCGCGAGCCAGTTGTGTTCGCCCCTGTGCATGTAAGCCTTCTGAAAGGCGATCGACAGAGAAGATTCAGGCACGGCCATTTCGACGTTCGACCACTTCTTCCATTTTTGCGAGAGTCAGCGTCACCTCGAGCTCTTCGTTCGAACTCTACTCCGAGTTCCTCTTCGAGCGCCATAATGATATTCAACTGCTGCACTCAATCGAAAACACCGAAGTGGGCTCGACCTCGACGGTGAGCAGCCATTATCTCAGTGCTGGCCAATCAGCGAATGCACCTACCCCGCCCCTGTCCCCAGGAGAATCGCGTTCGCGTCGTAGTCCAGAACGGTGCCACTCAGGGGCTTGTCGACGACGCGTAATAGCGGTGACTGACGGCGTAGACAGGAACATCCGCCCTGGTAGGCCAGCATTGATTCGCCCTCGATGTGATCGTCACCTTCTCATAGAGCAACGAAAAATCGATCGCTGTGTCCAGTGCGGAGTCCCTTCAGCGTTTCACCCGAAATGCCCCCGCCGCCCACTGGGCAGGATCTCGCTTTCTTGGCTGCTGATGTGATGGTGCGGTCCTCGGAAGCATCGATAGTTAGATCGGAGGAACACGTTCGTTGCTCCGGGTTGAATCGCTGCCGGTCGCCACCGCTCTCGAGGCGTTGTACAGTTCTTCGGGGATCAGCGCCGTTGCCGTAACATGTCGAAGGGTGCTGAACGGTTCGATCCGCCGGGGCAACGAACCATGTTGTGGGGAGAAGTCACGTGCGAAAACCGATAGTCATCATCGCAAAGCTCACGGTTTTCGGGGGGATGCTCCTCATCGCTCCCCTCGGCTGCACGCCGAATGACACCGAAGGCGGCGCCAACCTGGGCCCGTACGACGGCTGCTCGGCTGCGGGAAGTCCGTGTGACGGAGCTGGGGTGGACGCGGATGTGGGTTCGGCGCGCGATGCTGACCGCGGCGACGCGGACGCGGGCGCGCCGCCCTACGATTCGGGAGATGTGTCCGATGTTTCCATCGACCCTGCCGATGCTTCCGAGGCGGCCGAGACATCCGACGTCGTCTCCGAAACCGGTCCGGTCCCGCCATCAGGCTGTGGGTGTCCCGCCGGCACCAAACCGTGCGGGGTGGGCTGCGTCTCGATCGATGACCCAGCGTACGGCTGCTCGCCCGTCGGTTGCGAGCCCACTTGCAACGCACTCTCGAACGTCAGGCAGGTGGCGTGCTCGATGGGATCATGCGTGATCGCGGAGTGCGCCGTTGGCTGGGCCGACTGTGACCACAACGATCGGACCGGCTGCGAGGCGAACCTTAACAGTCCCGCAACGTGCGGTTCCTGTTCGATCTCGTGCGCGAAGTGTGCCGATGGTAGTTGCGTGACGGCGTGCATGTCTCCGCTCACCGATTGCTCGGGCGAGTGCGCCGATCTGCTGCACTCCCCTACCAATTGCGGACAATGCGGGAACCGGTGCGTCATCCAGGGGAGGGGCTCGCCAGTCTGTATCAACGGTGCCACGTGCGACGCAAACTGTGATCCGGGTTTCACCAAATGCGGGCTCTACTGCGTGGACACTACGTCGTCGCCCCACAACTGCGGCTCATGTGGCCGTGACTGCGCCGTTCCGATCAACGGTTTGGCCACCTGCGCCAATGGGCAATGTGGCATGGCGTGTGCTCCTGGTCTCACGCTGTGCTCCGGCACCTGCATTTCGACATTCTACGATGACAATCATTGCGGCAAATGCGATATCGTCTGCGGGAGCGGGAACGTGTGCCAGGCCGGCCGCTGCGTCCCGACATCGACTATTCAGCGTGCCACCGGGCTCGGCACGCCAAACGGCATCGCTCTGGACGCGCAACACGTCTACTGGACCGATATCGGCACCAACGCGATCATGCGGGTAGCCAAGGCGGGGGGCATGCCTGAACTCGTCGCGGGCAACCAATACAAACCATTGCATGTCGTCGTCGATGATACATACGCGTATTGGACCAATTCTCTCGGGGCAGCGGTGATGAAAGCCCCCAAAGTCGGTGGCGGTGTTCCGTCGCTCGTCACGACCGCCGACCATCCAACCGAGATTGCACAGGACAATCAGACGATCTACTTCATCGAAGGTGGATCGATGCCCACGATCAGCGCGGTGCCGAAGGCGGGGGGCACCGCTTCAGTGCTTTTGCCAGCGTATCCCGTCTTCACGCCGCGAGGGTTGGTACTCGACGCAAACTACGTGTATGCAGCAACCTATAGAGGTGTTTCCCGAGTACCGAAAGGCGGTGGCACAGTTGAATTTTTCGGCACGGAAGTCGACCTTGCCGGGCCACTCGGCGTCGCGGTAGATGACGTCTACGTCTATACGGCCATTGCATTCGCCGGCACGATAACGCCCTTCGCGGGGACGTACCGCAACCTCAAGTCAATGGCGTCTCTGCCTCACGACCAAGTCACTCCGCTGGTAGCCGCGCCCATTCTTCTCGACGGAGATTATATCTACGAGAATCTCACGAAGGTATCGAGGTGCGGCGGGGCCATCATCACTATCCGCGCCGAGCGTGGCAACGACATCGGCCTCGATTCGGATTACGTCTATTGGACCGCACCTGGATTCGTTGGGGCTGCGATCAAGTAGGCTGTGGTCGAGATCCCGCTGATGGCAATTCCACGGCATTCAGCGTTCGCCACTGGCATTACTATACATAGCGTGCGGCGCAGCTTCGACTCGATCGGTTCATTCAAAGGTCAAGCGGCTCTCCGACTACAACTACGGGTGGATCCGGCGCACGGCGGAGAAGTGTGTCGATCGTTAGGCGCGTCTTACGGCAGGGGCAGCTTGCCGATCGCATTGTCGGATTGCGAGTGGAAGTAGAGGAAGCTGCCCGCGATCGCGAGGTGGTCGACTGTGGCGTTGAGAAGTGTAAACGGAATTGCACCTAGATTGCCGAATCGAGCGAGCGAGAGCCCCCGCTGACCGGCATGGAAGCCGCCACACCCAGTCGCCGCCAACGCTACGATAGGGCCCGAAGAACTGAAGGCACAAGGCAGCGCTGCACCGGTGGCGGTGTCGAAAGCTGCGAACCAGCAGGTTATACTGGAGTAGTAGGTTGTGGCGCCGTCTTGCACCAAAGAGAGATTGCCACACCCCAGGCAAAGAACGTTGACCGCGGACCAGCCGCCCAAAACGCTGTAAGAGAACCAGGTAGGGCTGGCATAGCCACGCATGATTGGCCCGTAAGGCGTGCTGATCAGGACGCCGTTGGTGCCAGGGTGTCCCTGTTTGTCTGTTGCCCCGGCGGGTCGCACCGTTCACGTCATGAAGCCGTCCCAAGATACGGTGCTCGCCGAGCATGACGTCACTTGCCGTGATCAGCCTGTATGAGCTCTTGGTGTAGGATCTCCTGGCGTTGCTGATCGACGCGCTGCTCGAGTGCCGGATCGCCGGCCCCCCTACGCTGTGCCCGCCCTAATGCTTGCGAGGCCCGAATGGGATCGCCTGCGTGCGATGCTGCGTTCGCAGCTCTCAGCCAAGTCTCGGCGGTATCGCCAGCCATGGCCGCCAACCGGTAGTGCTCGGCCGCCAGGGTCCATTCTGCGCGCCCGGCCATGATATCACCGACGAACACTTGTGGATTTACGCAGGGTACCTCGCGCGAACACGCGGCCGCCAGGTAGGCGCGAACGGCCCCCGCCAGACCCTTCGACACCTTCTTCTTGGCAGCGAGGCGAACACGCTCTGCTGCACACGTTTCTACGTCGACACAGACACTGCAGCCTGCGGCCAGGAGATCTTCCCCTGCGTCGGTCTGTTCCTCAAGATCGAGTGCGCGCGCCTGAAGGATCAAAGGCTGGCACGAAGTGGGCGCGATTCGGTGTATTGCGTCGGCATCCCGGCGAGCGATAGCGAAACATGCGTCGCGCTCGCTCGAGCCACAAGGAGCAACCTTGCTCATAGCTGCGGATAACAATGCGATCGCCCGCGCGTAGAGAGCTTCGACCGACGTGGGATCCCGCGTCAGCGCATCGTTCAAGAGCGTCATACGAATCTCGGGGCTGTCGTCACCGGTTGTCGCCGACGCAATGGCAACCAGCATCAGCGCGCCGGTTCGGCCGTCGGGAGCAGCGCGCTCGAGATTCTCAGGATCTCGCGTGAATCGAACTGCGGCTTGACCGGCCGCCCAGACGAGAGCCGGCTCGTCTTGCACTGCAATGCGAAGCTCCATGAGCGCCTGCACCGTCGCTCTCTTCGACGCGAGGATATCCGCGAGGAGCATGTGCGCGCGCCCATTCTCGGGATCGCGTTCGAGAGCAGCTGCTATCCATGGCATGGCGTTAGCGCCCTTGTTTCGGTGCGCGGCAAGGGCTCCGAGCAGGGGAAAGTAAGGTTCGGCCGGGTGACGTAAGATGGTTCGGCGCAAGCGACTTCGGAAGGTCGCGAGCGCCTCCGCGTCGTCGAAGCGAAGGCCCTGGTAGACGTCATGCAACCCCGATCGTTCGCCACCTACCGAGTTGCGACCTAATATCGCGGCGAGCGCAAAGACCAATGTACCCGCGGCAAACGTAACGATGGCCAGTGCGCGGCGTCGTACCCGTCCGGAGAAATTCCGCTTGCGCCGGCGCCTTTCCATAGGGATTGACTCTTCGCGCTGCGAAATTTTTTCGTCGTTGGCCGATCGCTCTCGGTAGAGCGCACCGAGAACCGCGGCCGTGAGGATAGCGACCGCCGGAATCTCGAGCGCAAGATCGACCAAGTTTTGGAGTAAGAGGACACCAACTCCGACCCAGGCGCCGATGCGAATGCTGTCGGATGGGCCACCCCGTGGGGCGGGACGGTACATCCAAATGAGAAGCAGAGATGCGGCGACAGCAGCCAGGATGCCCCATTCCGTGATCCACTGAATCACGAAGTTCTCGGGATAGGCGTAGACGACGTGACCAGAAGCAGGTCGATAGGCAGGAAACACCGACTCGAAGGCGCCTCGCCCGACGCCGAACCAGGGGAAGTCCTTGATGAGCGGTCGAGACCAGCTGGCAATCCGCAGCTTCTCGACATTGGCGTCCCAGAGCTCGGCCCACGTCATCTCGCTCGCTCCCACGAGCGCAAGCAAGATCCCTCCGCCGATTGCCAGAGCGGCGGGCACCAACGCCTGCCGAACGGGGGCCCTTTCACCACGGACCGCTTCACGTTCGCGTCGTTCACTACCGGACACCCAGAGGAGGGCGGCGAACAACATCACACCGAGACCGAATCCGAGGACGCCCGCTCGAGAGGCGGCCAGCACGGATACCGCTACCACGAGAGCGAGGCCGCCAGCGATGAGACCACGCCGCAGGACAGGACGCACTTCTTCGCCGTCGCGCTGCGCGAGCAGCAACCCGAGTCCAGCGAACGCGCCAAGGTTCAGGTATCCCGACAGATTGTTCGGATTCAGGATTGGAGGCAGTCCCCAACGTGGCACGGCAAGCTCGGGCGTGTAGAGCCCAAAGAGGGACGTCGCGCCTGCGAGACCATGGCCAAGCGCCACGAGCGCGACGGCAACGGAGCTGCCGAACGCAATCGCCGTTCCCATTGCGCGTGAGCGCCACGAGCTCACCAGGTGGGCGAGGGTGAACACCATGGCATAAGTGAACCATTTGAGCCCCTCGACGAGAGAGGCTCCGGGGTCGAGCGAGATAGACCCGAAGCGCAACGGCGATTCACCGAACGGCCGAAGCGCGCGCGCCCATACGTCGGCGTTGTGAGGGGCAATTTTCGAAAGGGCGGCGATGGGAATGGGAAGTGCTTGCAGAGCGCTCCATGCAGCCAACGCGAGGAGTAGCAGAGCTGGAGGCTGCAACCGACGTACTTGCGAACGTGCAAGCAGCAGCACGATAGATGTCGACACGACGGCGAACCCGGCCACCCAGAGCAGCACTTCGTAGTGAACCGTACCGACGGCCAGCGCCGATCCAACGACGATCGCTCCCAAGGACAGCAGCGCCACGGGGAGAGCGACAGGGTGACTTTCGGCGTTTCTCATCGCGCCCCGGAATCATCCTACCATCGATGGCTGCGTTTCTCGGTGCGAACAGGCACACCCCGATCGCCCCAACGGCTGAATGTCTCGTTTTGAAGCTACATCCAATATCCAGTGTGGCCGCACGACTGACCGTCTACGTGGACCCCTACGGCCGTTTTTTTCTCGGCGAGCCGAGGGCAGCATATCCCGTCAACGTGGAAAGCATAGAGGGCTACCGCGTGATCGAGGAGCCCACCGGCCGTAGAGTGCTGGTCGGTCCGGCAGGCTCCTGTTGGAGGTGACGGACGCGGTGCGCGCGGGGATCGTCCGGCTCCTATGAACTGCTCCGGATGACCGTACCGCGTTTCTACCGACAACACTACCGCTTCTGTTAGCACGGGCCTCCTCCATTGGGATGAGCGCACACGACGAACGATCAGCATCTGCATGCATGCAAAGGTCCGCGCAGGCAAAGAGCCTACCGGACAATGGGCACCACCTCGCCGCCAGGCTAAGTGACTCCGAACTTCCCATGCGAGTTATTCTGACCGAACTGCCCGGCGTGACCATCATCGAACCACAAATTGATGGCCATGGTTCTTTGTCGGAGCCTGGAAATCAGTCGCGCAATCGGGATGCGAGACTCCCCTCTGCATTCGTGCACCACAATCTTTCGTTCTCCGCCCGCGGCGTTCTGCGCGGCCTCCACTTTTCGAACCCGAAGGCGCAAGACGATCGTTCCGTCGATGAGATAGCCCTCGGTGTTCGCGTCCTTCGCCAGCTCCGCTAGCACCCGCTGCCAGATACCTTGCTCGCTCCAACGAGAAAACCGCGTATAGACGCTCTTCCACGGCGGGTAAAAGCCGGCAGATCGCGCCACGGCGCACCGGGCTCTCGAGTGCGCACAGCGATAACGTCGAGACCATTGTGCTTCGTGCTTCTAGACCTCGCGCTGGAAGGGATCTCGGCGACGTATGCGTTCGGTCTCCCCCGTCACTGACAGGTTGTCGCGGGCGAGCTACTTCTCGGGGCTGCTCGGAAGACAGCGTGCGCACGCTCTTGCATGTCCAACGCAGCGGCGACATCGGATCCCCGCGCGTAACAGGATCCACCAGCGATTCCAGTCCCGAAGCAACGTCGGATCTTTCTCGGTCAGCTTCTTACGACCGCCCCCGGGCCGACCGGATACGTTGGTCCTTTGCCGCCTCATCCGGCGGACGTTGACCAAGCTCCTTCAGATCCCGCGCGCCCGCGCGGATCCGCTTGCCACGAATCCCTGTAGCCTCGGTGACTGCCTGGATGCCTCCGCGGCCAAGCGACTGACTTGGCCTCGGCCGCGGCCCATAGCCCGCGTCATGCGCTCGTCCATCACCGGCGCCAGTGCCTTGAACTTCGTCCGAATCGCATCGATGGTCGCCATCGAACGGCGACAACATTCCCGCCGCAAGATTTATTTCCATCAAACGGTTCCATTGTTTCCGCGCCGCCTTAGGGTACTCCCTGGGTCGATTCGTAGATATCGCTTTGCTGCGCTGGCGCGACTTGGGGGATGGCTGCTTCAAGAGAACGCACGGATCCGCGAGGGGGCCAAAGATAGTCGCGTAGTTTTAGTATTGGTAACTCGACCGCTTTCGTCATGATCACTCCGAGGCCGATGCTTGCCGCGAGATAAATCGCAAATGCGACCAGGTAGTGCAAGTTGACGCCGAACACGCGTTCGACGAGCTTGATCCCGCCGCTCGCGGCGGGCGGATGCCAAAGATAGATTGCGTAGGAATAGTAACCCACTAACGCGAGCGCTGAGCCAATCGCGTCCGTCATCCGCCGGAGGGGGCTAGAGCACCGAACATGTTGATACGATCGTGATTGCAATGGGTTACGCAGCCTCTCGCTGCAATCGTTGAATGGCCTCGAGATTTTGAATCGCAGCCGAACGCCGGAGGTCGAACAGATTTCTGCGTACACCGAAG
>WNGA01001951.1_pt1 | contig 44116 bp, 46 predicted proteins | sample 5400061 | NCBI WGS metagenome assembly WNGA01 (sample SAMN13153366, study PRJNA577476) | soil metagenome | isolation source: 100 cm soil or saprolite under grassland replicate 2 | place: USA:California | collected 2016-06-15 | reverse complement strand
CGAGGGCGGCCTGCCTGCGTAGTCCAGCGCCGAGCGACCGGGGTCATCTGCGGTAGACGAAGTCGGGTCCCTGCACGGTCCCCGGCGTCACCAGGAACGGGGTATTCGCGGTGAAGGCTCCGATCGTCGCGAGCAGAGTCCGCCCGCCGATACGGGACTTCGGGAAGGCGATCACGCTGGCGGTGAGCGTGCCATCGGCGTTGCTGGTGACGGAGAAGGCGGGCTCAGGGAAGCCGCCGGGGAGCAGGCTACCTGGCTCCACCCACACCAGGGTGATGGCCCGGTTCGGGGGGAACTTCGTTCCGGTCGTGGCCGTGACCGTCCCCGGTCGGCCTACGCCGGGGTTGACGATCACGGTTGGCGTCGCTCCCGTACCGCGCAGCGACAACCTGTGCGGCGTGCCCACCCCGGTGTCGTCGAAGCGCAGCGTCGCCGCGCGCGCACCAGGAGCCCTGGGCGTGAAGGTCACCGATACCTGGCAGCGGCCGCCGGGCGGCAGGGTCACGCCGGTGCAGGTCGATGCCGAGATGGCGAAGTCACCAGCCGGGCCGTTCTCGATGCTGACCCCGTTGATGGTGACCGGCACCGTCCCGATGTTCGTCACCGTGACGGTCCGGGCAGGACTCCTGGTCAGCCCGAGCTGTTCGGGGAAGGTGAGCGGTGTCGGAGCGAAGCTGAGCGTCGTGTTGCGGGCGATACCCGTCCCGCTCAGGGCAACAGATGTCGGATTCGCCGCGCCCTGTCCGGTGTGGGCAACGCTGAGCGCCGCCGCCCGGGCGCCGACGGCGCTCGGAGTGAAGGCCACCGGTATCTGGCAGGACTGGCGGGGGACCAGCGTGACCAGGCAGGGGCCGGTCGAAGGCACGAAGTCAGCCGCGTTGGCCCCCGACCTGGTGATCGCCGTGATGGTCAGCCTGCTCGGGCCGGTGTTTGTGCAGGTGACCGTCCGGTTGGCGGCGCCCGTTCCCAGTACGACGGCACCGAAGTCGAGCGGTGACGGCCCACATTGGAGAGCGCCTCCCGGCTCGAAGCGGGCCGTGAGCACCCTGTTGCCGCGCGTGTCGCTGTTCACGCCGGCAATGACGATCTTGCCATCGGGCGCGATGGCCAACGCGTTGCCCGCCTCGGTCTGGTCGACGTTGGTGAGGACGAGCCCGTTGGTGCCGAAGGCGGGGTCGAGCACACCCGTCGGCGACAGGCGGGCGAGCAGCACGTCCGAACCCATGCCAAAGACGTAGGCGCTCCCACCCACGACCACGTTCCCGGCGGCATCGACCGCGACCCCGTGCCCTTCACTCGCGTTGTCGGTGATCCGCGTCAGCCCGCCCGTGCCGAACGAGCCGTCGCGGATGCCGTTCGGCAGGTACTGGACGGCGATCGCGACGCGAGTGGTGAAGCAGGCGTCGAAGCTGCCGCACTCGCTGAGGACCAGATCGCCGGACACGACGATACGGCCGTCGGGCCGGAGGGCGATGTCCCGGCCGAGCCCTTGATCGGTGTTGTTGACGGCGATGAGGTCGTCGGCGAGCACGCCGGGCCCGAACGGACCGGCGGGCGCGGCAAACGTCGGGTCGGGGTCGCCATCGGCTTCCAGGCGGGCGACCACCAGTCGGCTTCCCAGGCTGCCGGTGACGACGATCCGCCCGTCGGGCAGGCGCGCGACTCCCCGACCCTGGGCCAGGTCCACGCTCGCTCCCGTCACCGGCCCGATGAGCACGAACCCGCCGGAGCCGAAGGCGTCGTCGAGCGTGCCGCCGGCCAGGAAGCGGGCGACGACGATCGAGTTGGCGTTGTCGGCGCAGCCCTGCGTCACGCAGAGGTGGTAGTCACCGACCACGACGACCTTGCCGTCCGGCTGCACGACGACGTCGCGGAAGAACGTGCCAGGGATGTTGATACCCGGAGGGGCGACGAGGGCCGGCCGGCCGTCGTTCCAGGTCGGGTCAGGGCTGCCGTTGGCCAGCAGCCTCTGGACGGCTCCCGGCTCGTGCGGCCCGGTTCCGTTGACCGGGAAGAACCGCGAGCCGACGGCGACGACGCGGCCGTCCGGCGCCAGCGCCACGCCGTTCACCTTGAAGTCGACGAAGGCGACCCCGGGGCGCCGCGGGCCGCCGAAGGTGGCGTCGAGGGCGCCGTCGTCGTTGTGGCGCAGCACGAACCCGCGGCCGCCGATCGGGCCGGCCGGGCCGGCGGAGGCGGTCGTGGTGAGGCCGCCGACCACCACCTTGCTGTCCGGCTGCACGGCAACCGCCTGGCCGGTGTCGTTGGTCAGGGCGTTGAGGGTGCGGAAGCCCGGCAGCCCGAAGCTCGTCCCGATGGCGGGGTCGAGGCTGACCGTCCGCGGGTCGGCCGCGGTGTCCTCGATCAGCCGGTTGAACAGCATCTGCCCGCCGGCCGGCCCTTGGAGCACGCTGGCGAGGAGCACCTTGCCGTCCGGTAGCAGCAGCGAACTGCCACCCGCCAGTGGCAGGTTCACATTCGGAGGCGAGACGAGCAGGGGGACGGGCTCGATGAACTCCTGGCCGAGCGCGGCGACCACCAACCCGTCCCGCACGGTCGGGGGACTGGGCGTGAAGTCCTCGAAGTGGCCGTTCGCCACGTACCCGGTCGCCGTCGCGGTGAGGTCGTCCACGGTCACGGACGAATGACCGGTCAGCTCCATGTCGACCGGGCTGTCGCTGAGGATGCCGTCCTCGTCGAAGAGCAGTTGCTCGATCGCGGCGACCCTCGGCGCACCTGCGGCGCTGTTCGTGGGGTTGTCCCCGCCGGCGATGACCGACATCCCCTGGCCGTCGGGCTGGAGGGCGAGTCGCAGCGGCTGCCGTGACCGGTCGAGGAAGACGGACTCGACGTTGAAGCCGTCACCGCCGCCGAAGCTGGTGTCCAGCGCCAGCGTGCCGCCCAGGTAGCGGGAGAGGACGACACCGATCGAGAGGAAGTTGGGGAACGTGTTCGTGTTGCCGGCCACCACGATGTTGCCGTCGGCCTGGATGGCCATCTCGTCGCCGATCTCGAAGCTGCTGTGGAGCGGCTGGATGATCCTGTCCACGGTGGCCCCCGCGGTGGACAGGCGAGCCAGCGCGACGTGGGCGGCCTGGGTCGGGACCTGGTTGTTCCCGAGCACCAGAATCCGCCCGTCGGCCTGAACGGCGAGGTCGGCGGCTCCGCTGTAGTTGGGGAAGTCGACACAGGCGACCCCGTTCACGCCGAACGTTGTGACGATCTTTCCGTCCGCGTCGAACTCGGCAACACGTCCCGCCGGGCAAGTGGGATCGAAGCCGCCGCCGCCGCTGGCGAGCACGAAACCGCCGCCGGGCCGGAGCGCGAGCTTGGTGGGGCGGAGCGTGCCGGACGGGTCCGGCAGGAGCACGCCGTCGAGGTCGAAGGTGGTGTCGAGGGTCCCGTCGGCGAAGAACCGCCACACACGCCCGTCGGCCAACACGAGCACCCGTCCGTCGGGCAGCCGGGCGGCGTCGTCCACCCTGGAGAGGTTGCTCACCAGCTCGTTGATGGCAATGCCGTCGGCGTCGAAGGTCGGATCGAGGGTGCCCGGCACACCGCCCTGCGCGCTGGCGGTTCCCCCGAGTTGCACCGGAACCAGTAGCGCGGTGACGCCGGCGAGGACCAGCAACCACGAGCGCACCGAGGCCCACCGGCGCTGCCGGCGCCTGGGATGCAACCATCCTGTCCGGTCCCGGCCTGCCATGTGTCCCCATTCGCCCCCGCGCCGTGCGACGGCGCTCAGGGCATCGTAACGGTGCCCCCGGGGTATCGGCCCTGGATGGGCGGGCGACCAAACGGATCGCTCAGGCTGCCCCATTGGGCACACTACGGTGCGTTTTGCCGCACGGCACCGTATCCGCATCTCAAGCGCATTTACCGCTACCTCATTCGGTGGGTCGGTAAGGCTGTCTGGCTGGATACGGCCCAGCCGGACTCGGCGGGCACGGGTAGGTGCAGTGCCACGGTGAGGCCTCCCGATGGCTGTGCGGCGAACGACGGCGCCGCGCCGTGCGCCTCGGCGACCGCCGCTGCGGCGAGCGGGGTGCGCAGTTCGTGGGAGGCGTTCGCGATGAAGCGCCGCTGGGCGTCGAACGCATGCTCGACGCGGTCCATCATCGCGTCGAAGGTGTCGGCCAGTTGGGTGATCTCGTCCTTCGGGCCGGTGAGGGCGAGTCGTTCGGAGAGCTGGTTCGCCGACACAAGGCGGGCCGCGTCGGTGATCGTGCGGACCGGGCGCAGCGAACGGCCGGCGGCGCGGCGAGATAGGACTGCGCCGGGCGCTCGGCGCGACCCGCACCACGGTGAGCCTGCTGTTTCTGGTCGAATCGACGCTGCTGTGCGTACTCGGCGCAGCCGTCGGGGCGGCGCTCGGCGTCTCCGTCACGCTGGGCTACGCGGCGTTACAGCACATCCCGCCGGTGCTGCCCGCATCGCCGATCCTGGCCGCCTTCGCCGGCTCCCTGCTCGTCGGCCTGGCGGCAGACGTCTACCCCGCCCTGCGAGCGGCCCGACTGTCACCCTCCGCAGCCCTGGGCAACACCTGATCGCGCCGCCGGGGGTGCATGAGCTGCTGCGTCACCTGGAGCCGGGCACCCCAGCCCCCGGGTCTACGGTGAGCCATGCCGCCGACCCTGTACCGCGGCTGCGCGCTCGTCGATCAGGACGCGGGTGTGCTGCTGCCGGAGATGAGCATCCTCGTGGAGGACCACCGGATCCGCTGGATCCGGCCCAGCGCGGACGAGCCTGAGCCGGGCAGCGGGACCGACATCGTCGATGCGGGCGGGACGACCGCCGTGCCCGGCATGGTGGACGCGCACGCACACCTCACCCTGCCGGGCGGCTCGCACTGGATCGACCGCGGCTTCGACCCGGCCGAACGGCTGGTCGACGTCGCGGAGGACAACGCCCGGCTGCTGCGCCAGGCCGGGGTGCGGTGGGCCCGGGACGTCGGCGCGCCGGTCCGCGACGGCCGGGCGGTCTCGCTGACCGTGCGGGACCGGTGGCGGGGCCGGCGGGAGTACCCGTACGTCCGCGCCGCCGGGTGCTGGCTGAGCCGGGCCGGCACCCTGCCGGGCGACCTGTCGGTCGAGGCGGCCGACGGCGACGGCCTGCTCGCGGCCGCCCTCGGTCAACTCGACGACGGCGCCGACCTGGTCAAGCTCTACCTCGACGGGCCGGACCGGGAGGTGGCTCCGTTCACCGCGGGCGAGGTGCGCCGGGTGGTCGAGGCGGTGCACGCCCGCGGCGCGACGGTGACCGCGCACAGCGGCCTGCTGCCCGGCGCGCGGGTGGGGGTCGAGGCCGGCGTGGACTGTATCGAGCACGGCTTCCAGCTCGATGCGGATCTCGCCACGGACATGGCGGCCGGCGGCGTCGCGCTGGTCTCGACGCTGGCGGTGCTGGAGTCGTGGCGGACGTTCGGCGCGACCACCCGCATCCCGCGGTTCGTCAGCGAGGACGGCCGGCGCGCGATCGCCGCCCGCCGGGAACGGGCGCACGAGTCGGTCCGGCTGGCGCACGCGGCCGGGGTGCTGATCGCGGCCGGCACCGACTTCGGTGGCGGGTCGCTGCGCGCCAACCACCTCGCCTGGGAGGTGCAGACCCTGGTCGACGCCGGCCTGCCACCGGCCGACGCACTGGCCGCGGCGACGGTCAACGGCGGCCGGCTACTCGGCGAGCCCGACGCCGGCGTGCTGCGCGCCGACGGCCCGGCCGACTTCGCGCTTGTACACGGCGACCCGCTGTCCGACCCGACCGCTCTCTGGCGGGTCTGGCGCACCACCTGGTAGGACGCGGCGCTCGCCCGCCGACGAACGGCGCGGAAGCCGTATCACGGCGGCTGAGGCCCCTGGGGTGCACGCCGGTGACCGATGGGCGGGAGCACTGCTGCGGTGGCACGTCGGGCTGACCCGGGGTGATCCACGCCGAGTTGTGGCGGTTCTGACCGTACGACCTCGGCGACGATCACCGCCGGGGTGGCAGGGTTTGCCAGTCCGCGGCCGGATCGTGTGATCGTCGCCGCGTTCTGGCGGCCGTTACCGGAGTTTCTCGGCGACGATCAACGACGGCTGCGGCCGCACGCGAGGGTTGCTGGCCGGCCGACCAGGCTGCCGGGCGCCGGCCGCCGCCTGACCGCAGCGAGAACGCTCAGGGCACCCGGACAGCCACCACCTGGTCGCCGAGCCCGTGCACATCTGCGACGAGGTCGCGCAGCCATGGCAGGTCTTCGGCCGACTTCCCGCCGACGTCGATCCGGTAGGAGACCTTGCCGGCGGCGCGAACGACGGACGCGTCGACTCCGTACCGCTGGAGCAGCGCGGCGAGCCTGCCCGCCGCGGCGGGCCGTACGCTCAGCACGAGATCGTCGGTCGCGTCGAGCACCGTCGCCGCCGGAACGGCCTGCCGGGCCGCGGTGGACGCGGGCACGGCTGCCGGGTCGGCGCCGAGCAGTGCATTGCGCAGGATCTTCTGCGTGCCGTCGGTGAAGGCCCGGAAGTTCGGGTCGGAGGCGAACAGCACGACCCGCCCGTCCCCGCTCGGCTCGTCGACGACGGCCGCGGTGCCGGCGAGTTCCTCCGCGCCACTGGCGAACCCGGAGACGAACCAGTCATCGCTGCCGGCGGCCGGGAAACGCACCGGGGCGTACGCCGGATCCGAGGCACGCAGCACCCGGTCGTAGGCGTAGAAGGAGTACGCCGTGCCGCCGACGCCGGCCTCGAGCGGGCTGCCCTGGTCGAGGAGCACCCGGAACAGGCTGCCGGGCACGTCGGACGTCGGTGCGGCGAGCGTCGCCGTGGACAGCCCGAGCCGGACCGCGATCTCGGTGCCACCGCGGAACCCGATGTACCGCCCGCCGCCCGCGACCCAGTCCTGCAACGCCGCCTGGCCGGCGGCGCCGAGCGCGGCCAGCCCGGAGGACACCGGTCCGTCCGGCACCACCAGGACCTCGACGTCGTCGATCGCGCCGGCCGCGACGTCGGCCGGTGTGAGCAGCCGGTAGGGCATCCGCCACTGCTGCTCCAGCAGCCAGCGCAGCCAACCGGTCGACTCGATCGCCGCCGTGGAGGTTTGCGACAGTTGCAGAACGCCGATTCGCGGCTGGTCGACCACCGGTTCAGGTGCGGATGCCGGCAGCGGCGGGGTCGGCGCCGCGACCGGGTCCAGGACCGCGCCGGAGCGGCCGCCGGCGACGTTGAACAGCAGCGGCTGGCTCCACGCGGTCACGTCGTAGAAGTACGGGAATGGCGTGTAGGTGTCCTCGTGCAGCATCGCCTGCACCCAGTGCTTCTGGGCCTGGGCCATCGGCACCCAGTAGGTGCCCGCGGGCAGGGTCGCGGCGCGGGCGGCGCGGCCGTACGGGGTGAAGTCCGGCACCTGCAGCGGCGCGGTGAGCGTGTAGACCCGCACCCCCATCCGCTGCAGCCGACGGACCAGCGCCTGCACCTCGCGGGCCTTACCGGGGTCGTCGGCGCGCAGGAAGTAATGCCGCAGCGGCTCCTCCGGCACGTCGGTGATCACTTCGTTGCCCGGGTTGACGATCTCGTTCGGCTCCAGCTTCCCGGCCAGTCCCTGCTGGTAGGCCTCGGCGTAGGCGCCGTGCCAGTCGGCCAGCAGGCCGGGCTTGTCCCGCACGGCGGCGCCGAGTGAGGTCCACATCGCGACGTACTGTTCGTAGGTGCGCACGGATGTCGGGTCGTTGCCGCCCTTCTCGAACGTCATCCCGGCGGCGATGAATCCGGTCGAGGGCACCGTGTCGCCGTACCCCATGTAGAACAGGTCGTACACGTCGCGATTGAAGAAGTCGATGCCCTGCCGAGTGAACTCGGCCGCCATCGAGGCGCCGTACAGGTTGTTGATCCAGCCCACCGACTCGTCGGTGATCTCGTGGTAGATCGGGTCCGCGTTGGGCGGGATGAAATAGCTGGTGCCGCCCATCTCGTGGGAATCGATGAACAGGACCGGCGGGTAGTCCTGCAGCGCCGCCAGCTTGCCGTCTGTCTCCGGTTGGGTGCGGGCGAACCAGTCGCGGTTCATGTCGAAGCCGTAGGCATTACGCCGGGTGTCGGCCTCCCGCCCGTCCGGGTTCTGGGTGGGCAGGATCACCACGATCGCGTTGTCCAGGACCCGCCGGGCGGCGCAGTCGTCCCGGTCGGCCAGCTCGTAGAGCACCCGCAGCGACGCGTCGGTGCCGGACTCCTCGCCGCCGTGCACGTTCCCGGCCACCCACAGGATCGCGGGCGTCGTCTGCGCCAGCGTCGCCGCCTCGGCCGGCGGCGTGCTCGGATCGCGCAGCCGAGCCGCCGCTGCCCGGATGCCCGCCAACCCCTGCGGCGTCACGTTTCCCGGCTTGCCGACGATCGCGTACCGCAACTCGCGGCCCTGCACCGACTCGGCGAGCACACCGTCGACGACCCGAGGGCTGACCTCGGACACCGCCTGCAGGTACGCGTCCGACTCCGCGGTGGTGACATCCCGTTCCCCGAGCGGGAAACCGATCACGTCCTGGGCGGGCGGGACCTCGCCGCGGAAGCTCGGCTCGGCCTCGAACGGCCCGCAGGACGGGGTGGCCGCCGCGGCGTTGCCGCCAAGCAGAGCCGGCACGCAGGCGGCAACGGTGACAACGGCGGCAGCGAGCGAGGTGGCGCGGCGCACGTGGCTCTCCCCTCGTCGGCCGGCGCTCGACGGTGAGGCGCCAGGATCCGACAAACACCTCACTCCCACCGCGCCTACCGTGTCAATGCTGGACATCCCGTCACATCAACGCCGGGTCTCCCGTCACATCAACGCTGGACCTCCCGTCACGACCACGGCGCGGTAGTGTCCCCGCTAGCTCAGCCGAACCCGGGGAGGTCGACGTGGACCCGAGGCGCTTCCGGCACGCAGTGCTCACGCTCGGCGGGACCGTGGCAGTGGCGGCCGCCGTTGCGCTGCCCGGCCCGAGCTGGGCGGTGGACGGCTTCACGGCCGGCTCGGCCGGGCTCGGCGATCCGTTCTTCCCGCTGGCTGGAAACGGCGGCTACGACGTCGCGCACTACTCACTCGACTTCGGCTACAACCCCACCACCCGCCGCCTGGACGGCACCGCGACCATCCGGGCGACCGCCACGCAGGACCTCTCCCGCTTCGACCTGGACCTGCGCGGCTTCGACATCTCCCGGCTGGAGGTCAACGGTGTGGCGGCGGCGTTCACCCGGGACGGGCAGGAGCTGGTGATCACCCCGCAGTCCGGCCTGCCAGCCGGCGCGGCGTTCACCGTCACCGTCGACTACGCCGGCGAGCCGTCGGTCGTCACCGACCCGGACCAGTCGATCGAGGGCTGGGTGCCCACCGACGACGGGGCGTTCGTGGTAGGAGAGCCGCAGGGATCGCCCGCCTGGTACCCGGTCAACGACAACCCGCGGGACAAGGCGACCTTCGACTTCACGGTGACCGTGCCGGAGGGTCTGACCGTGATGGCGAACGGCGTGCTGGTCTCCCAGACCTCCAGCGGCGGCGCGACGACCTGGGTCTGGCGGGAGAGCCTGCCGATGGCGCCGTACCTGGCGACCGCGACGCTCGGCCGCTTCGACCTCACCCAGTACCGGCTGGCCAGCGGCATCCCGACCTACATCGCCGTCGACCCGACGCTGTCCACCAGCTCGGTGCTCCGGAAGCTCCCGGAGATCGTCGACTTCTACAGCTCGATCTACGGGCCGTATCCGTTCGATGCGGTCGGCGCGATCGTGGACGACGCGAAGAACGTCGGCTACTCGCTGGAGACGCAGACGAAGCCGGTGTTCGACCGCCCGCCGGACGAGACAACACTCGCACACGAGCTGTCGCACATGTGGTACGGCGACTCGGTGACGCTGACCCTGTGGCCGGACATGTGGCTGCACGAGGGATTCGCGACCTGGTCGGAGTGGATCTGGAGCGAACACAAGGGCCGGAAGTCGGCGCACAACTGGTTCAAGACTCTGTACAACACGCCGGCCCAGGACACCGCGTTCTGGACGCCACCGCCGGGCGACCCGGGAACGCCGGTGTACCTGTTCAACGGGACGATCTACAACCGTGGCGGCATGACCCTGCAGGCGCTGCGTGAGAAGGTGGGCGACCCGGTGTTCTTCGGCATCCTGCGTGACTGGGCCGCCGAGCACCGGTACGGGAACGTCACCACACCGGAGTTCATCGCCCTCGCCGAGCGCGACAGCGGGATGAACCTGCAGCACTTCTTCGACGTCTGGCTCTACCAGCCGGAAAAGCCGACATCCTGGTAGGCAGCGACGAGATGACCCGGCCGTCCACCCGTGACCGGTGTCGGACGGCCGGCGGGGGCCCGGAGTTGCGGCGGGCCGCCGACCAGGCGCAGCCACTGCACGCACATCGTTCCCGTATGCCGACGGCTCCGTTCGGACAAGGCAATCGGACAAGGGCAAGTGCTACCTGTCGGTTGCACTTCGCCCGAGGACGTGCAACCGTTGGGTAGCACGTCATCGAGTCCCGAGGGAGGAACATCATGGGCAACGCAGTCGAGAGTGCGGACCGGATCGAGCGGGAGATCCTGATCGACGCGCCCATCGAGCGGGTGTGGCGGCTGGTCAGCGAGCCGGGCTGGTGGATCGGGGACGGGGACCGCTCCGCCCAGCAGATCAGCCGGGAGGGTGACCTCGTCATCGTCGACGACCCGCGCTACGGGCGTTACCAGGTGCTGCCGGTCTCGACCGAAGCCCCGCACCACGTCTCCTACCGGTCGGGTCCGTTCCCCGGTCAGGCACCCGGTGAGGGCACGTCCACGCTCGTCGAGTTCGTCCTCGCCGAGCAGGGCGGCGGCACGCTGCTGCGGGTGATCGAGAGCGGCTTCGCCTGCCTGCCCGTGCCGGCCGAGCGCCGCGCGGCGATGGTCGAGGGCAACGTCAAGGGCTGGGAGCAGCAGCTCGGCGTCGCCAAGCGGGACGCCGAGCACGTTCGAGTGTGACCGCCGACCAGGCGCTCGCCGCGATGGTCGAGAGTTTCACGGTGCGCACGGGCGGTGGGGCTGTCGAGGAGGTCGGGGGCGTGCTGGCTGCGCTGGCCGATCCGACGCGCCGCCAACTCCTGGACGTTCTCCTCGACGCCGGCCGGGCCAGCGCGACGACCCTCGCCGGTCACCTGCCGGTGTCCCGGCAGGCGGTGGTCAAGCACCTGCAGATCCTGGAGAGCGCGGGCCTGGTCGAGTGGGTCCGGGCGGGCCGGGAAGTGCTGTACTCGGTCCGCCCGGACCCTCTGGATGCCTCCGCCCGGTGGCTCGCCGACCTGTCCGCCACCTGGGACCGCAGGCTCAACACGCTCAAGCGAGCAGCCGAGGCAGCCGAGGCACCGGACAGCGACTGACGTGCTGCAGCGAGGCCAAGCTCATCTTGCGTCGTCGTCCGTGGCGTCTGTCCGGTCGGGCGTTTGAGGATGCGCCGGTAGCGTGCGCCGAGCAAGGTGTCGACTGGGGAGTTCGTGGTCCTCATTCCGTTTGCACCGTCGGCGGCTGGCCGGGCCGGGATATCGCGCCGGCCGGCTTACAGCCGGTAGGTCACCGAGATGGCGGCCGGCTCACCGTCGGTGGCGGGTTTCGGGCCGTTCTTGCGGTACTCCTCGGCCGCTCGGCCGAGCCAGATCGACGGGGTGTCAGCGCGCACCGAGTTGATCCGCCGGCCAGGGAACAGCCGCTCCGTGCGGGTCATGTTCTCCATGATCGCCACGTCCTGCCGGATGATCCGCCTGATGGTCGCCCGGACCACCGGGTCTACAACCCCGGTCGGCCGCAAAGGATGTCGGCGCCGACGAATACGCGACCAGCGGGCCGCTGCGCCACCCGCTGACCACCGCCGACGTCGGTCCCTCAGCGCCCTGAGTGCCGTCCGCGAGGCGGGCTGTCCGGACGACGCGACAGCGCGGTGACAGCGCATCGTCGGCGTGCTGGTTGCCGCCCGGCCTCCTTCCCCGATCGCCGGGACGGGTGGATGCTACCCACCGGAAGGGAGCGATGGATGGCCCACGTGTTTGACCCCGATGTCGTCCACGACTGCGCGCTGGCCTGCCTCGACAAACCGAAGCCGGCCATGTTCGACGCGTTCGCCGCGGCGATGGAGGGCAGGTACCCGGACCGCCTGGACCTGGACCAGCCGTGGATCTTCAGTAACGCGGGTGGCGCCATGATCCAGATGAAGCTGTACTACGCGTCGATATTCGAGTACGTCATGATCTGGGGTACCCCCATCGGCTCGGAGGGCCACTCGGGACGGCACGCGGTCGGTTTCTGGGACACCGTCATCGACGGCGAGATGTGGTACTACGGCGAGGGCCAGTTCGACAAGCGGGTCTACCGGCCGGCCGACCGCGTCTACGTGGGGCCGAACCAGGCCCGCGCGATGAACTTCACCGACGGCGCGTGGGCGGTGGAGTACGCGCGCGGGCCGCTGCCGCTGTCGGTACCGTTCGGCGTCGCTGACGAGCTGCTCAGCACGCTCGACTTCGCCACCGCCGCGCAGACGCTGAGCATCTACGCGTCGCTGGTGGGCCACCACTGGCGCCGGCCGCACGCCGACGGCCCGCCGTCATCGACGCTGCGCCGGACGCTCGGCGCGGTGCTCGGCACGGTGGCGCCCGCGGTCACGCGTCTGGTCCGGCCGCCGGAGCCGAACGACGATATTCCCTCGGATACATCGCGCGCGTCCTAGCCGACGCAAGCGCAACCGTGACCCGGCGGGGCAGCAGGCGTTGCGCCACGAAGGCGGCCAGGCGGTTGCGCCGCCCGGGGATGACGACCGGCCGCCGGCCCAGCGCGGCCAGTGTCTCCCGTACCACCTGCTCCGGGCTCATCGGCGGTGGCACCAGCCGGCCGGCCGACGCGGGCCTGCCACGCGCGAACGTCGGCGTCCGCACCAGCCCGGGGCAGCACGCGAGAACGTCCACACCGGACGGACCCAGCTCGGCCCACAGCCCTTCGGCCAGGACCCGCAGGTAGGCCTTGGTCGCGGCGTAGTGCGCGACGAGCGCCGCTCCCTGCTGGCTGGCCATCGAGCTGACCAGGATGATGCCGCCCCGCCCGCGCCGCGCCAGCCGGCTGCCGACCGCATGCGACAGGTGCGCCGCCAGCCGGCAGTTGAGGTCGAGCACGCTGTCCAGCTGCCCGGCAGTCAGCTCCAGGAACGGCCCGACCGGCGCCAGCGCCGCGTTGCACACGAGCAGACCGCAGTCAAGTTCCGCAACGGTACGCAGCACCGCCGCGGCCCCGTCGGGCGCGGCGGCGTCGATGGCGGCGACCCTCGCCTCGACGCCGTGGGCGGTGCGCAGCCGCTGGGCCAGCTCCTCGAGCAGCGGCTCGCGCCGCGCGACGAGCACCACGTTCAGCCCGTGGCCCGCCAGCGCGCAGGCGAACGCCGCGCCGATGCCGTCGGAGGCGCCGACCACCAGCGCCCAGGGGCCGTACCGGTCGTCCATCAGGCGCTCAGCTTGCCGTAGTAGCGCGACGGGCGCAGGATCCCAGCCGGCGGAGCGCTGCGCCGAGCCGCACGTCATCGCGACGCCGTCGTCCCGGTCGGCGTCACGCCGCGGGAACGGCTCGGCGCCCAGATCTTCGGCTCCCCCCGTAACGGACCACTGTCGTCCAAGACAATTGACGACCAGTCAGTCGTCAATCTATTTTGACGAGGTGGCAGTCGAGTCGGGCGAGGCGAGACGCATGGTCGACGCGGCGACGAACCGCGACCCGGAGACCGGCCTGGCCGCCGTGGTGGCGCTTCGCGGCCTGGTCGAGGTGTTGGAGGCGTTGCAGGTGGACAACGCCCGCGCGCAGGGCTGGTCGTGGCGGGACATCGCCCGCCGGCTGGGCGTGACCAAGCAGGCGGTGCACTACAAACACGCCGTGCGCCACCGGGGCCGGTGAGCCGTGATGTGGGATCGGCTCACCCCCGCCGCGCGGCAGGTCATGGACGCCGCCCTGGATGAGGCCGAACAGTTCGGGCACGACCACATCGGCGATGAGCACGTGCTGCTCGGCCTGCTCCGCGACGACACGACGCGGGCCGGCCAGTTGCTGCGACACCACGGCCTGGACCCGGCTACCGCGCGGGCCGAGCTGCGGCGCCTGGACCGGGCCGGGCTGACCCCGCGCCGGCACGCGGACGATGCAGGCGCCCTGCGAGCGGTCGGGATCGACATCGAGCAGGTACGGCGACACCTGGCGGCCACGTTCGGCTCGCAGGCCGTCGGAGCCGCGGTATGGCGGGCCAGCCGCCGGCCGTGGTGGCGCGGCGGCGGACGACGCCGCACCCCGCTGTGCGGGAAGGCGCTGTTCGTCAAACGGGCGCTGGCCCTCGCCGCGGCGCACGCCGACGACCGCGGCGACCAACACATCAGCGCCGAGCACCTGTTGCACGCGGTGCTACGAGACGCGGCCGACCCCTACGGCACCGGACTCGGCCGACGAGGCCGCAAGCACCTCGCCCAACTCGGCTGGACCCTCGGCACCACCAACCCGGCCGCCGCCATACTCGCCGCGCACCACCTCGACCCCACCGGGCTGTCCACGCAGATCACCGCCGCGCTCGACCACGAACGGTGACCCCGCTCGCCGCTGTCCAGGTCAGCCCAGGCACCGGGCCGTCCTGGCGGCCACCTGCTCCGCCGCCGTGCTCATCGACCTCACCGTCGGCCGACGACCGTGGCGTCAGGCGCATGGGAAGGTGCGCGCCGCGTCGTCGCCGGCCAGCCGGTACTGCCGGAAGCGGGTCAGCACCTGTTCGATCGCGCCGGCCAGCGGCAGCACCTGGGAGGTGACGAACTGATCTGCGTCATCGGCCCCGACCGGGTGCCAGTAGATCCCGTCGGCGGTCACGGTGATCTCCGGTACCAGCGTCGGCACGGTGACCTCGATCCCGGTCTCGGCCAGCCCGCGCCGGGCCAGCGGCCGGATCACCTGCCGGTCACGGGGTATCCCGAGGCTGTCGAGGAACGTGCGCACCTCCTCCAGTTCGGCCCGGGTGGTGCCGGTCAGGGTGACCGCAGCCTTGACCGTGAAACCCTCGGCAAGAGCGGTGCGTATCCCGGCCACGGCGCGCGCCCAGGTGCCGGCGCCCCGGTAGGTGTCGTGCCGGTCGGGGGTCGCCGAGTCGAGGCTGATCTGCAGCGTCAGCCCGGTGCGGGGCATGTCGCGGAGCACCTGCAGCCGGCGCCCGGAGAACAGCATGCCGTTGGTGAGCAGGGTGGTCGGGGCCGCGGCGGTGCAGGCGGCGACCAGCCGGCCCAGGTCCAGCCGCAGGAACGGTTCGCCGCCGGTGATCAGGATCTCGGTGACGCCGGCCGGCGGGGCCTGCCGGGCGATCTCCTCGACCAGGGTGGCGGGCAGGGTGCGGGGCCGCGCGTGCGGGGAGGAGCGGACGCAACAGTAGGAGCACGCCAGGTTGCAGTCGAAGTTGGTGTACAGCCACAGCCGGGTGCCGGGACGCCGTTGCCGTGCCAGGTCGGCGAGCAGGTCGGGCAGCCGGCCGCGTCGGACGGTGACGGCCCGGGCGTCCGCCGCGACCAACGTGTTGCCGGTCCGGTTGCACCACGCCGCGACCGTTTCGGCCAGATCCGGCTCGGGCAGCGCCAGGGTCACCGTCTGGCCTTCGGCGAGCCGGCTCACCTGCTCGACCAGTTGCAGAATCAGCATCGGAGCATCACCAGTGGGCCGCGATGCCCTGGTCGTGCACGGCCTGGAACAACTGGGCGTATCCATCCAGCTGCGGGAGCACCCAGCGGCGCAGCCCCTCCAGCTCCAGGATGCGCCGGTGCTCCGGGTTCTCCCAGTCCATCGCCAGCAGGTGCCGCACCCACGCCTCGGCCCGATCCGGGTCGAGGTTCTGCAGGGCGGTGAAGTTGCAGTGGCAGTACGCCGGGCTGGTCCAGATCGCCTCCAACGCCCCGGGCATCAGCTCCTCGCGGCCGATCGCGTCCCAGGTGGTGACGCCGATCGCTGCCGCGTCGGCGTCGCCGTCCAGGACCGCGCGGATCGCGTCGAGTTCGCTGCGGCCGGTGTCGCCGTGCTTGCCGGCGTCTGATTCGAACCGCACCAGCTCCACCGCATCCGGCAGGCCCTGCTGGCGCAGGTAGTGCAGAGGCAGGATCGAGGCCTGGGCGGAGTCGCGGCTGCCCAGGGCGAGCCGACGCCCGACCAGATCCGCCGGCCCGGACAGGCCGGCCCCGGCCGGCGCGACCAGCAGGCTGCGAAACGCAAGGTCGGTGTCCCGCATGGCAAGCGCATCCACCTTCCCGTCGGTCTGCAGCACGCTGCGCACCCACGCCAGGTTGGTGTTCCAGGCGATGTCGACCGTCCCGGCCAGCAGCGCATCGACCTGCCTGCCGTAGTTGGAGAACAGCACGAAGTCCGTCTCCACCGGGGAGCCGCGGAAGTAGTCCCGGATGCCCTCCCAGATCGGGACCACATTGGCGGTGTAGGCGACCGCACCGACTAGCAATGGTTCCACAACGGCCTCCACGTTCCTCGGATCTCCGCTCGGCCAACCTCGCCGGCCGGCCGCTACGACGGCGGTTGCCGCACATCCGTAGCGGGCACGGCGGCGACGGCGAGCAGCCCGACGGCGAACCCGAGGAACAGGGCGACCGTCGAGGTCTCCCCGCCCAGGGTGTTCGCGCCGCCCGCCGCGATCTGTACCAGCACGAGCACCGCCGCCCCCGCGAAACCGGCCCCGGCCAGCCACAGCAGCAGCCGCAGCCGCAGCACCGCCGCGGCGACCGCCGCCGCCGCCAGCAGCAGCGCCACCAGGTAACCCGTCCCGCCCAGGCCGACCATGTGCCAGGGCAGCCGGCGCGGGACCGCCAGCAGCGTGCTGGCCGCGGCCCCCACTCCCAGGCCGGCCGCCGCACGTCGCGTCCTGTCGTCCATGCCGCCCCCATCCTCCGGCGCCACGCCGGTCACGAGGCGAGCAGCAGGGCTCGCCCGACCCGGCTCCGACGTGCCCGCCACGCCGGGCGAAGTACTCCGTCCACCCCGTACGCGCGACCGGCCGCGGTGGCCAGCAGCGCCAGGTGGGCGGCGTACATCAGCAGGTACGCCCAGGCCCACTCGCCCGGTGTGTTCAGCACCGACAACGTGATCGCGGTGGTCTGCGCAAGCCCGACCACCGCCCAGAACCGGGTCGCCAAACCGACCAGCAGGAACGCCCCCAGGCAGGCCTCAACCGCGAACGCGGACCACGCGAACACGGCGAAGTGCGGCAGGATCACATGCCGGACCAGCCAGGCCCACGGCGCGAACACCTGATGGTTCACGCCGTTCAATGTCCATTGATACAGGTCGGTCGGCGGGTTGGTGTGGTTGCCGAAGTTCGGCGGGCGCTTCCAGGACAGGTTCTGAATCCACAGCAACGCCACCACCACCCGCACCGCGGCCAGCAGCAGCCGAACGCCCCGCCCGGAGCCCAGCGGCTCGACGGCACCGGCCTCGGACGGGAGCCTCACCGTCGATGTCGCCACACCGGCCGCCCTTCCTGCGCAGTAGCCGCCGCACCCGGGCGCACAGCACGTCCACCGCCAGGCCCAATCCCACCGCGGGGCGGGTGGCGGTGGCAAGCAACCGTCATGGGCGTTTCGCGATCTGTAACCCGGCCGGTGGTTGCCGCGGTGATCCCCGCGGACTTCGATCGACAGATCACGGCACGCGGGCGCGGGCCGGACCATGGAGGGCGCTGTGAACGAACTGACTGACCGCATCGAAGAGGCGGTGGCGGTAGCGCGGGCCACCGCCGATCAAGTGGACACCGAGGCCCTCTTCCCGGCCGACACGGTGCGCGCGCTGGGCGAGTCCGGCCTGCTCGGGCTGACCCTGCCGGTCGAGCAGGGCGGGCTTGGCGCCGGCCCGGTGGAGTTCGCCGAGGTGACCGCGGCGCTGGCACGGGCGTGCGGATCGGCGGCGATGGTCTACCTGATGCACATGTCGGCGGCGATGACCGTCGCCGCGGCACCCCCTCCCGGCCGGCCCGAACTGCTGCCCGACCTGGCCTCCGGCCGGACCCTGGGCACGCTGGCGTTCAGCGAACCCGGCTCCCGGTCCCACTTCTGGGCTCCGATGTCGCAGGCGGTCCGCCAGGACGGCCAGGTCCGGCTGGACGCGGTCAAGAGTTGGGTGACCTCGGCCGGACATGCCGGTATCTACGTCACCTCCACCGGCTCCGCCGACCTGCCCGACGCAGTCGACCTGTACGCGGTCGACGCCGCGGCACACGGCGTGGAGGTGACGGGGCAGTTCAGCGGGCTCGGGCTGCGCGGCAACGCCTCCGCCCCGATGAAGATCACCACCGGGGTAGCCGACGCCGACCGGATCGGCGCGGCCGGCGCCGGATTCGACCTGATGATGGGGACCGTCATGCCGTGGTTCAACCTGGGCAACGCCGCCGTGTCACTCGGGTTGGCCGGTGGCGCGGCGACCGCCGCGATCGCGCACGCCGGCACCACCCGGCTGCAGCACACCGGGCAGGCGCTGGCCGAGCTGCCCACCATCCGCGCCCGGCTGGCGCGCATGTCCCTGCAGTTCAGCGCCGCCGAGGCCTACCTGCGCACCGCCGCGGCGAGCATCGCAGCACCCGGAGAGCAGACCCCCCTGCACGTACTCGGCGTCAAAGCACTGGCCAACGACACAGCCCTGACCGTCACCGACGATGCGATGCGGGTCTGCGGCGGAGCGGCATTCTCCAAGCAGCTACCGATCGAACGGCTGTTCCGCGACGCCCGCGCCGGACATGTCATGGCACCCACCGCCGACGCGCTCTACGACTTCTACGGCAGGGCCATCACCGGCCTACCCTTGTTCGGCTGACCACGGCTCAGGACGTCCCCGGGCGGTCAGGTCGATCAGGTCGGCGACGTACGCCACCGCTCGCCCCGCATCGACACGCAGAACGTCTTTCTACGCCGACACGTCGTGGCGCTGCTCTGCCAGGCGGCGCATCGCGTTGAGCGTGGCCTGAACCGCCTTGAGGTAGTCGCCGGTCATGGAGTCGGCGTACTCCTGCTCGCCGGCCGACCCTCCCTCGACGCCGCGGACGACGAGGGCGAAGCTGAACCGCAGGCGCAGGTCGTCCTCGTCGCCTTCGATCTCGTTGGCGATGGTGCCCAGCACGGGGCCGGCGATGCGGGTGAACACGACCCGGTGCGGCGCCTCCAGCGTGATGCGCTCGGTGAAGCGCTGCCCCCGGAAGTCGATGTCGCGGTCGAAGACCGTGTCGTCGTAGCGCGCGACGACCTCGCAGAAGGTCATGCTCGGCACGAACGGCAGCGCGTTGTTGGCCTTGAGCACGAGTCCTTCCCAGACGGCGGCGCGGTCGAGTCGCGGTTCGCCGGGAGCGTTGACCGGCAGCTGGTGCGATACGTAGATCATGACGTCCTTCCCGAGGGCTCGATGACCGGGTTCCGCAGGGTGCCGAGGCCGTCGATGGTGGTACGCACGACGTCGCCGTCGACCAGGTACAGCCCGCGGCCGGCACCGACTCCGGACGGCGTGCCGGTGGAGATGACGTCGCCTGGTTCGAGCGTGACGAGTGCGCTCGCGGCCGAGATGAGCTCGGCGACGGTGCAGATCATGTCCGAGGTCGACTCGTCCTGCTGGAGCTCGTCGTTCACCCACAGGCGCACGCGCAGGTTCTGCGGGTCGGGGATCTGGAACGCCGGCGTGATACCTGGTCCCAACGGCAGCGAGCCGTCGATGGACTTGGCGGCGAACCAGTCGTAGACGAACGCGTCGGCCGGAACGTTGTCCCGCTTGTGGTGGCCGCGGGCGGTGACGTCGTTCGCGACGCAGTAGCCGGCGAGATGCCCCAGGGCGTCCTCGCTGGGGATCTCCCGGCCACCGATGCCGATGACGGCGGCCAGCTCTGCCTCCCAGTCGTAGCGGGCCGTCCCGGGGGCACGGACGGTGATGGCGTCGGCCGGTCCGATGACGGTGGTGGTCGGCGGCTTCAGGAAGAAGAACGGCTTCCAGCCGTCGGGAGGGATCTCGCCGCCCATCTCCCGGACGTGCCGGCGGTAGTTGACACCAGCGCAGATGACCTTGCGGGGCCATCGCAGCGGCGCCAGCAGGCGGTCGTAGTCGATGACCGGCGCGTCCTCGACGTCGATGGCCCGCAGGACCGGCTCGGCGTGCGCCCAGTCCTCGAGCACATCCAGCGTCGTTGTCCAGCGCTTGAGGTCCGGCGGTGCGACGAGGGTGCCGTCCTCCCGCAGAGCCGCCACGCCGACGGCACCGTTGAGCTGGTAGGTGGCCAGCGACCACATCATGAGGTCGTGGCCCGGTCGAGAACGGACCCACCGGCGATCTGGTCGTGGACACAGGCGATGTCCAGGTGGCCCCACCCGTCCGCGACCGCCTTGTCGAAGACGGACTTCGCGGAGGTGAAGACCGGAGCCTGCATGCCGAGCCCGGTGGTGCGGTCCATGACCTGCTCGAGGATGGCGTGCAGGGTGTCCACCGGGCCCGGAGCCGGCGTCCAGGTGCGCTGCTGCATGACCGGACCGCGCTGCCGCCAGATCGCCGAGGACGCGATGGAGGTGTCGAGTGTCCGCTGGACGAGCTCCAGGTCGAGTCCGGTGTGCCGGGCCAGCACCATCGCCTCGGCGGCCGCGACGGTGTGCACGGCGACGAGCATGCTCGCGATGTACTTCATGGCGGCGCCGGTTCCGAACGGGCCGGTGTGCACCCAGGGGCCGGAGATGGCGTCGAGCACCGGCCGGACGGCGTCGATGCTGGCCGGCTCGCCGGAGACGAAGGTCGTCGCCAGCCGCGGACCGACCATGCCCGGGCTCCCGCTGATCGGGCAGTCCAGCAGGTCACCGCCGTGGGCCCGGACCGCCGCCCGGATCCGGTCCTTGTGCTCGACGTCGATGGTGCTCATCTCGATGTGGACGGTGCCCGGCTTCAACGTGGTGAGGGTGCCCCGCTCGCCGCAGACCACCTCCTCGACGGCGTGACCGTCGGGCAGGATCGACAGCAGCACGTCGGCCCGCTCGGCGACCTCGGCGGGCGAGGTGGCGACGATGCCGCCGGCCTCGGCCAGCTCGGGTGAGCCCCGACGCCGGTAGCCGATTATCTCGAAGCCGCTCATCGCCAGGTTGAGGGCGATCGGCATGCCCATCTTGCCCAGGCCGATGACGCCGACTCGCTGCATCGCTACCTCCCTGACGTCGCGGAGCCGCCTCAGCGCCACTCGTATGTCCCGGTGCCCAGCGACATCCGGACGCCGATGCTGCCCTCGTTCAGCCGCCACCGGTGCACCTCGAACGTCCGCAGGCCGGCGCGCGCGAACGGGTCGCCCGCGGCGATCGAGCGTGCCGCGTCCTCGTCCGCCGCGCGCAGTACCGTCACCCCGGAGCCCGGCCCCACGCCCGGCCCGGACAGCAGCGGACCCGAGGCGAACAGCACGTCCGCGCGCTCCAGCCCCAGCAGCCAGGCGACATGCTCCTCGACGTGCGCCTCGACGGCGGCCTGGTCGGTGCCGGCGGCCGGCGTGGATAGGATCAGCCAGTAGTCGCGCCCGAGCAGCCGGGACAGATCGACGGACTGCGCCTGGCCGTGGCTGCTCACCCTGTAAACTGTATGCAGTTTCTGGGTTACGTCAAGGGCCTGGTGGCCCTGGACTGTATGCAGAATTCCTCGGATCAGGGAGGATGTGGGCCATGGCCCGGACCGCGCTCATCCCCGACATCCGCAAGGTTCCGCTGCCCGAGGCCCGGCAGGCCATCCCGCGCCTGCACGCCTACCTCCGCGAGTGCATCCTCGACGGCACGCTCACGCCCGGCACGAAACTGTCGCAGGTGACCTTGGCGCAGCAGTTGGGCGTCAGCCGGACGCCGTTGCGCGAGGTGCTGCGCATGCTGCAGGAAGAGGGCCTGGTCGAGATCGAGCCGAACCAGCGCACCCGGGTCGCTGGCCTTGACCCGCAGGAGCTGGACGACGTCTACGCGAGCCGCATCCTGCTGGAGACTCTCGCGCTGTCGATGACGCTGCAGGGCTTCGGCGCGGCCTCGCGCAAGGAGGCCAAGCGCCTGCTGATCGCGATGCGGCGCGCGGCCAAGGCCGGGGACCTCGACGCGTGGTTCGCCGCGCACAGCGACTACCACCGGCTCATCACAGCGGGCGCCGGCGAGGCGCTGCAGCGGCAGTTGCGGGTTTTCGCCGACCGGACGATCCGCTACATCCGGATCTACCAACTCTCGGATCCGCAGAGCTGGCAGTCCGCGGGCGACGCCGAGCACGCCCAGATCCTGGAGGCGTTGGTTGCCGGCGACGAGCGGGGCGCGCTGACCGGCATGGCGCATCACCTGGCGCGGACGGCGCTGCGGGTGCTCACCGACTGCGCACCGGAGTACGTGCCGGTCGCGGTCCCGCACGCGGTCGCGCTCATCGACCGCCGTCCGCCGGCCGCCCTGCGGCTGACCGGCGCGAGCTAGGGTGCGCACGCGGCGAATGGGCTGACGACAGCGAGGAACTCGGCCGTCCTCTCGATCATCGTCCGGTCACGAAGCGGGACCTCCCACTCGTTCCGGCAGCAGCTGGGCCTGCGTGGAGACGCGCCTGGTCGGGCCGAGCCACATGTCGATGGAGCCGATCTCCTGCGGGTCGAAGGTCCGCGGCCGCCACGCCGCGTCGTCCTCGATGCGGCGCACGCCGAAGGAGTACTCGTAGGTGAACCCCTCCGGACCGAGGAAGTAGAGGAAGACCGCGGTCGACTGTGGATGCCGGCCCGGTCCCATCTGGATCTCCACGCCGTGCTCGAGCAGGAAGTGCCAGCTGCGGAACACGTCGTCGATCGAGGCGACCTGAAAGTTGATGTGACACAGACCCGGCTTGTCGCCCTTGAACACCGCCAGCTTGTGGTGGACCGGATCGATGCGCATGAGGCAGGCCCCGTCGCCGATCCAGTCCGAGACCCTTGTGTTGAACCGGCCGCTCCAGAACCGGTACGCCTCGTGGACGTCCGGCGCGTCCAGGCACAGATGACCGAACTCGGTGATGCCGGCGGGGCGGGTGAACGCGACCGGCCGGGCGATCGACTCCTGCTGGCTCACCAGCTCCAGGCGGTTGCCGAACGGGTCGTCGAACGCGATGAACTCCCGGACCCGGCGGGAGCGCGCCGCTTCCGCCGAGCCGCGGCTGACCGTGACGCCGGAACGTTCGAGCTCGGTCTCGGCGTCGGCGAGCGCGTCCGAGTCGGCCACGCAGAAGCCGGAGGAGATGACTCCGGATGGTCCCTCGACGAGGGCGAGGCAGTGGTGTCGGTGGTCGGCGCGCAGATGGGCGACGCCGGACTCGGTCCGCGCCGCCAGCTCGAGGCCGACGATATCGGTCGCGAACCGCACGGCGCCCTCGAGGTCGGCCACGCCGGAGCGGACATAGGCGATGTCGATGAGCGTGATCATCGAACCGGCTCAGGCGTAGATGGGCGCGACGTCGATGTAGATCTGCCAGTCGCGGACCAGCTCGCCGTCGAAGGTCAGGATGTCGGCGTTGGGCACCGTCACGGTCTTGCCGTCCTTGCGCCGGTACTCGACGTCGATCTGGGCGATGGCCATGTCACCGAACTCCCAGACGTTGCGGATGTGGTGGGCCAGACCGGCGATCGTCGAGAAGAACCCGGCGACGGCCTCCCGTACCGCCTCGCGCCCGGTGACCGGATCCGCGTTGGCGAAGCGGAACACCGCATCTGGAGTGAGGTGCGCGACGAACCTGTCGGGGTCGAAGGTGTCGATGTCGGCGAAGATCTGCGCTACGTCTCGGCTCACTGGACGCTCCCGTCGTGTGGCGTGATGTTGTAGTTCATCCGGAAGAGGTTCGCCGGGTCGTACTGCGCCTTGATCCGGCCGAGCTGCGCGTACTTCTCCGGCCCACCGAGGGCCTCGACGACCCGGTCCATCTCGTCGAAGTTGAGCATGTTGACATAGACCCCCTTCCCGAGCCACGGACCGAGATCCGTGACGATCTTCCTGGTCCGGTCGATGTGGTCGCGGTCGTCGGCGGGGTCGTCCCAACGCATCGCGAAGTTCAGCCACAGCAGGTACTGACGGTTCGAGAAGGCCGTCGCGTCCTCGGGCACGTCGCCGATCGCCCCACCGAGGCCGATGATCTCGACCTCGCCCTGCATGGGCATGTCCTTCCAGAAGTCGACGAGGGTGTCGATGGCCTCGGCGGTCAGCGCCGTGACGTGGCCCTCCTTGGTGTAGTACCGATGGCCGTCCTCGAACTCCTCATCGATGACCTTCTGCACTCCCGCCGCGAACGGCATGACCGTCATCGCGCTCACGCTCGGCCGGCCGACGGCACCGAGGCGTTCGATGTACCCGGTACCGGCCGGGTCGTCGACGTCGTCGAGCCACATGGCGAACATCATCAGCAGCCTCCTGCCCACCAGCTCCGGCGGCACGAACGGCAGCGCGGGCATGTCGTGCTTGAGCGCGGCGTGCCACCCGACGGTGCGGGGCAGGGTGGGGACGATGGAGGCGTAGCCGCGGAGCGCTTCGGCGGCATCCTCGGGCTCGTACAGGGACACGCCGATGCGGATCATCGGGCCGAACTCGTACGCCGCGAAGGTGAACCGCGTGACCACACCGAAGTTGCCGCCGCCGCCCTTGAGGGCCCAGAACAGGTCAGGGTGCGTGTCGGCGGAGACCTCGACCACCTCGCCGCTGGCCAGCACGACCTCGAGGGAGACGAACTGGTCGCAGGTCAGGCCGTGCTTGCGCGAGAACCAGCCGATCCCGCCGCCGAGGGCGAGACCCGCAACGCCGGTCTCGGACATGATCCCCGCGGGAACGATCAGCCCGTACGGCGCGGTGGCGGCGTCGACGTCCCCGAGCAGGCAGCCGCCGCCGACCTGGACGAGCCTGTTCTCGGCGTCGACGCTCACCTCGCGCATGCCGCTCAGGTCGATGGTCAGCCCACCGTCGGACAGCGCCTTTCCGGAGACCGAGTGCCCGCCGCAGCGGACGGAGGGGAGCAGGCCGTTGTCCCGCGCGACGTTCACCGCGGCGACCACGTCCTCGGTGCTGGTGCAGCGCAGCACCAGGCCGGGACGCTTGTCGATCATGGCGTTCCACACCGTCCGTGCGGCCGGGTAGTCGGGGTGCTCCGGCCCGATCACGTCCCCTTTGAACCGTGCGCACAACTGATCGGCAATGCGTAGCCGCATCTCCTCGTCGATGTCAGGACCGGTGACGTCGGCGGTGCCGGGGGGTGAGGTGAGTGACATGCGACTTCGCCTTCCGGGTGATGGCCGATGGTCGTCTGCTTCGGACGGGCGCGTCGGGTGCGGCGCGGTTCGAGTCCCCCAAAGTGTATGCAGTTTGGCCCGATGGTCAAGGCCGGTCACGCCCGTCACCGTCCGGTTGACCGCCGCTGGTGCGTCGTCGCAGGTGCTGCCACAGCCGGGGCAGCAGCTCGTCCTGGACCGAACGCCACGACGCGATCTCCGCCGCGGCGAGCGGCCGTAGGTCGCCGCTCGATCTGGCGGCGAGCCAGACGTCACAGGCCGTGGAGAGCAGCCACATCCGGGCCACCGCGACGCCGGGTGTCGCGCCGAGCGTCAGAGCCCCGTTTCCGCGCAGCAGCAGCGCTTCTCCGGCGGGCAGGCTGCCGGCCGCGCGGTCGGCGAGCTGCGCCGACCGAAGCAGGTGGGCACTGTCATGCACCGGAACCAGCTCGCCGAGCCAGGCCGCCTGCCCGTGCAGCGGCACGAGCACGTCGGTCGTCGCCGCGACCGCGAACGCGCTGCCCGGCTGCGCGCGGGCGATCGACCCCGCGTCCGGGCGGGCGCGGTAGAGGGCGAGGTGCGCCCAGCTCTCGGCGGGAGCGCCGGCCGGCAACGACGGCGCGTTCAACGGCACGTCCAGCACCGCGGACTCGGTGACGGTGGCCAGGTCGGCGGCGGGGGTGATCAGCATCGACGTGCCGGTACGTACCGAGACGTGTCCGTATGCGGTGACCAGGCCGAGACCGGACAGGACGCGCGCCGCCTCGACCAGCCCGCTCCGCGCCGTAGACGCCGGGATCATCCTGCCCTCTCCCATCTACCGGCGTGACCCTGCACCCGGTAAAGTGTATGCAGTTTCTCGGGAAAGGGAAGGCGTCGTGATCACAGGTCTGCACCACTATGCGCTGGAAGTGCCGGATCTGGAGGTGGCGGAGGGGTTCCTGCAGGACTTCGGTCTGGAGACCGGAGAGAAGGACGGGTCGCTGGTCGCCCGGTGCCCCGGTCGCGACCAGGACCAGGTCCGGCTGGTGCGGGCGCCGGCCAAACGACTGCGGCACGTCTCGTTCACCGTGCGCCCGGGCGCGCTGGACTCGGTGCGGGAAGCGGTGCAGCGCGCGGGCGCGCCCGTCATCGAGCCTCCGGCGGGGACCGCGGCGGACGGGCTCTGGGTGCGCGACCCTGACGGCACCGCCGTGCAACTGCTCGACGAGGCCCCCGCGCCCGCCCGCCCGGCCGCCGAGGTGCTGGTCAACATCGGCGCCAGCCGGCAACGCATCGGGGTGGCCCAATGGCGGGAGGCGGACGCGGACGTGCTGCCGCGACGTCTGGGGCACGCGCTGCTGTTCACGCCGCAGCCGGAGCGGATGACCGAGTTCTACACGGCGGTGCTCGGACTCCGGGTGAGCGACCGGATCCGCGGCCTGGTGACGTTCCTGAACGCCGGACCCGGCGACCACCACATCTTCGGGTTCATCCGCAGCAGCCACCCGGGCTTCCACCACGCCAGCTTCGAGGTGCCGTCCATCGACGCGATCGCGCTCGGCGCCGACCGGATGCGCGCCAGGGGACGCGACCCGGGATGGGGGCTCGGCCGGCACACGATCGGCTCGAACTTCTTCCACTACAACCCCGACCCGTGGGGTTCCTGGATCGAGTGGTTCTCCGACATCGACCAGATCGACGACGGCTGGGTCGCCCACGACTGGGAGGTCCCACCGCATCTGTGGGGGGCGCCGCCGCCGGAGACATTCCTGAGAAACCTCGAGCCGCCCGACTGAGTCGCCTCACCGCGGCGCGCCATACGGCCGGCCGCGCGCGACGGAGCGGACTACTCGAAGCGGCTGGTGTCGCCTGCGCCCCTGCGCAGCACCTGCGGCTCGGGTTGGGACAGGTCGATCACGGTGGTCGGCTCCGTCCCGCAGTCACCGGAGTCGATCACCGCGTCGAGCAGGTGATCGAGGCGCTGTTTGATCTGCCAGCCCTGGGTGATCGGCTCCTGCTGGTCGGGCAGCAGCAGGGTGCTCGACAGCAGGGGCTCACCATGCTCGGCCAGCAACGCCTGGGTGACCGCGTGCCGGGGGATTCGCACCCCCACCGTCTTCTTCTTCGGGTGCAGCAGGCGGCGCGGCACCTCGCGGGTCGCCGGGAGGATGAAGGTGTAACTGCCCGGGGTCGATGCCTTGACCAGCCGGAACATCGGGTTGCTCACCTGGACGAAATTGCCGAGCTGTGCGAAGTCGCGGCACACCAGGGTGAAGTGGTGCCGACCGTCGAGTCGGCGGATCTGCCTGATCCGGTCCAGCCCCTCCCGGTTGCCCACCTGGCAGCCGAAGGCATAGCAGGAGTCCGTCGGGTACGCGATCAGCCCTCCGCTGCGGATCAACTCCACGATCTGAGCAATCGAGCGAGGCTGCGGGTCAACCGGATGCACCTCGAAGAACCTCGCCATTCCGCGAAGCCTATGACCAGGCCACACCGGGGAAGGGGTTGGGGGCGATCACCCTCCCGGCCGAGCCGGTTGGAGGCCCGGGTGGCAATTCCCGCGCTCCTGGCAGGCTGCCCGGATCTCGCCGTTGACGAGACCGAGGAGCTGCGCTGGCGGGTGGGCTTTCCCGGCCGGGCACTGCTCGGCTTGCCGATCACCTTCACCCCGACCGGTTCCTGAGCCCCGGCGCCGAAGGTGCGCACGGCCGGGACGGTCCCGCAGGGTCGACGCGCACGTGGATGGTGTGCAGCCCGGAGGCTCCGCCGGGGAACGGGGGTCGGGGGGTCGGGTCCTGGACCTGGCCGTCGCGGGAGACGGCTCGCGCCTGGATGCGGTGGGTGCCGGCGTCGAGGTCGGCGATGAGCCGCCAGCGTCGCCAGGCGGTGGGCGCCAGTTCGTCGGCCAGTTCGGCGGGTTGCCACGGGCGGCCGTCGAGGGACACCTCGACCCGTTCCACTCCCGCGTCCGGGGCCCAGGCGACGCCGGCGATGTGGACCGGACCGGAGCAGCGGGCGGTGTCGGCGGGGGTGTCGATCCGGGCCATCGGGCGGATCGCGACGAGCGGTTGCGGCCAACCTCTCGCCGGCCAGTAGTCCGGCCGCGGCTCGGCCGTGACGACCAGCTCGGTCAGCCACTTGACCCCGGTGTACTGGCCGTACAGCCCGGGGGTGATGACGCGGGCGGGAAACCCGTGGGCGGGGGTGAGCGGGTGCCCGTTCATGCCGACGACGACGTAGCCGGCCGGTGTGCCGTGGCCGGGCAGTGGCAGGGAGATTGCGAAGCCGTCCACGGCGCGGGTGATGAGCGTGGTTGCCTGCGGGGAGGGGCCGGCGAGGGCGAGCAGACGGTGCAGCGGCACGCCCAGCCAGCGTGCGTTGCCGACCCGGTCGCCTCCGACGGCGTTGTGGATGCAGACCATGACCGCGTCGAACTCGACGAGGCCCAGGTCTGCGAGGTCGGGCAGGGACAGCTCGATCGGCCGTTCGAGCAGGCCGCGTAGCCGCAGCCGCCAGGTGGTGGGATCCATCATGGGTGCGCCGAGGTTGACGTCGGCGAGGTAGAAGTCGGCGGCCGGCGTGATCAGCCGGCTGACACCGGTCCACGTTTCGGCGTGGTCGACGGGGCGAGGCTTGGGCGAGAGTGGACGCAGCGTCAGCCGCTCGCGCTGCCGGTCGTGTGCCGCCCGGTCGGCGCGGTGGAGGCGTCGGGCACCGGCCAGGGCGGCCAGCCCGCCGGCCGTGGCGGCAGCGAGGGTGGCGCGGCTGCGGGTGCGCATGCTGGCCGTCGCGGCGAGCGTTCCGCAGGCGCCGGCGAGCAACGCCCCGGCGGGTCGGCGTGGCGGCCGGCGCAGCGCGGCGCCCACCCCGGCCAGGGTGGCGGCGCCGACCAGCAGCGAGCCGTGTCGCGCCGAGCGGGTCGAGCCGAGACCGGCGAGCGCGCCGAGCGCGGCGACGCCGGTCAGGACGCCGCCGCGAACCGCGGCCTTGTCGGCCGGGCCGAGCAGCCTGACCGTCAGGTCCACCAGCGGCCGTGGGCTGGTATCGACGATGAGGCGCCCGACCGCGTCGAGCAGGGGTGGCTGTCTGACCATCGCGGCGGCCAGCTCCGCGGTTCCCAGGCCCGCGGTGGCCGCGGCGACACCGGTGAAGGCTTGCCAGGACGCCGATTGCTGTCGCACGGTCCCTCCTCCTGCCAGAGGTTGGTACGTCAACGTACCACTGTTGGTACGCCAACGTAGCACGAAGAGGCGCCGCCTCCCGACGACCCGACCGCCACCGGATCGCCCGGGAAGCCGCCGTCAGCCGGGCGCGTCGCCCGGTTGACGCCGGCTACCGGGTCTGCCGCCGGGGGCGGAGTTGGGCCGCACCCCGGCGGCCAGCCCGTTCAGCGCGAGATCGATCACGGCGCGCGTCGCCTGATCGGCCGGCCAGCGCTGGCCGGCGCGCAGCGCCAGGAAGGCCCAACCGACCTGGTTGAACAGCACGGTGGCGGTGCTCTCGGCGTCGGTGGCGCGCAGCGTGCCATCCGCCGCGCCGTCGCGCAGCAACCGGGCAATCGGATCGACGAACGTGTGCCGGGTGGCTATCAGCGACGCCGGCCCCTGGGTTCCCTCCACGTCGTGGAAGATGCCCGCGTCGTCGGCGTACAGCCCCACCAGCAGCGGTGCGTACCGATCGGCAACCGCGCAGATGGCAGACAGCGCATGCTCCAGCCGCTCCCGACCGGTGCCGGGCGAGGTGAGCGCCGGCCACACCGCGCGCTGGTACTCCTCCGCGGCACGCGCGGCAAGCAACCCGATCACATCCTCCCGGGTCACCCCACGACGGTGCAGCGTCATCCGCGACCCGCCCAGCCGGTCCGCCAGCCGAGCCATCGTCAGACCGCCGAGCCCGTGCGCGGTGACGACGTCGAGCGCCGCCTCCAAGAGCCGTTCCTCGAACGACCGGCGACCACGGCCGGGACGCTCCCCGTCCGCGGCCTCAGACATCTCCTGCCGCCCCACAGACGACAGCGTAGCCAGGCGGTACGCGTATCTCGCGATCCCGATACATGCGTGTACCAGCGCCCCGACAGGGTGCGGCGCCCAGGGGGTGCGGCGCCCAGGGGGTGCGGCGCCCAGGGGGTGCGGCGCCCAGGGGGTGCGGCGCCCAGGGGGTGCGGCGCCCAGGGGGGTGCGGCGCCCAGGGGTGCGGCGCCCAGGGGGTGCGGCGCCCAGGGGGTGCGGCGCCCAGGGGACCGCTCGACGAACACGGCGCCTACCGTTCCCCCATGGGCTCCGTCCTGCGGGCCGGCCGACGCCTGTGGCGCCCCCCCGGCCGGGTCACCAACGTGACGCTGCTGCTCGTGCTGCTGTGCGCGTTCGGCACCGGGGTCGGCGCGGTGGCCACCGGGTCCGACCGGGGCCGGTGGGTGGTGGTGGCGCACGGGATCGCCGGGCTGGCGGTGGTGCTGCTCGTCCCGTGGAAGGGCCGGGTGGTCCGGCGCGGCCTGCGCCGCGCAAGGGCCAGCCGCTGGGCCTCGCTGCTGCTCGCCGCGCTGGCGGTGACGGCGTTGCTGGCCGGCCTGGCATACGCCAGCGGGTCGGTGCGCTCGGTGCGCGGGGTGCCAGGCATGTGGCTGCACATCGCCGTGGCGCTGGCCCTGGTGCCGCTGCTCGTCTGGCACGTGGCCGCCCGGCCGGCCCGCCCACGCCGCGCCGACCTGTCCCGCCGCACCCTGCTGCGGGCCGGCGTCCTGGGCGGCGCGTCGGTCGGCCTCTACCTGGCCGCGGGTGCGGTGGTCCGGCTGGCCGGGCTGCCCGGCAGTCGCCGCCGGTTCACCGGCTCCTACGAGGCCGGCTCGTTCGACCCGGCCGCGATGCCCAGCACGATCTGGCTGAACGACACGGTGCCCGCGATCGCGCCGGACCGGTGGCGGCTTGCCGTGGTGGACGGCCGTGGGCGGTACGAGCTCACGCTGGCCGACCTGCAGGCGCACGGGCAGACCTGGCGGACGACGCTGGACTGCACCTCCGGCTGGTACGCGGTGCAGGACTGGACCGGCGCGCCGGCCTCCGCCCTGCTGCGCGACACCGGCAGCGCCCAGAGCCTGCTGGTGCACTCCGCCAGCGGCTACTGGGTGCGGCTTCCGGTGCGCGACCTGGACCGCCTGCTCCTGGCCACCGCGGTCGATGGCCAGCCGCTGTCGCCCGTCCACGGCTACCCGCTCCGCCTGGTCGCCCCGGGCAGGCGCGGCTACTGGTGGGTGAAGTGGGTGGACCGAATCGAACTGCAGCCGGTGCCGTGGTGGTGGCAGCCGCCGTTCCCCGTGACCTGGAGGGAGTAAACCATAGCTGGATCTCACCTATCCGAGGAGGCTCCATGCGCACGAGGGGAAAGCTCCGCTTTGCATGGATTTCCGGCCCGGCGGTGCTCGTTGTCGCCATGATGGCGCCGCAGTCCTGGGCGGCGACGGCAGGTTCGGACGTGCGGGTCACGACACACGACATCATCACCTCCGATCCGTACGGATTAGCCACGCCACCCACGGACGTGCTGCAGCAGAACGAGCCGTCCATCGCGGTCCACCCGGCCAACGCGAACGTGATCGCCGTGGGCGTCAATGACGTCCGCACCGTGGGGATCTCCGACGACGCCTGGCAGGGGCTGGCTGTCTCGACCGACGGCGGCGCGTCGTTCGCGTTCGAGACGCTGATTCCCGGCTACCCGGGAGACACCTCGCCCGCGGGGCTGGCCTCGCCGGTCCGGGGCAACGCCGCTGCCTCCGACCCGTGGCTCGGCTTCGACGCCGCCGGCAACCTCTACTTCTCGTTCATCGCGTTCCAGCGCACACCGCCGGGGCAGCCGAGCAGCACCGTGGCGAACGCGCTGGCCGTGGCGAAGTACCACATCAGCGCCGCCGGTGCGGTGACCTATGTGGGCACGGTCGTCGTGGAGCGCGGCACGGTCGGGCTCGGCCAGCAGGAGGACAAGGAGGCGCTGGCCGTAGACCGCGGTACCGGCCGCGTCTACGTCTGCTGGGCGCGCTTCACCGGCGGCCAGAACCACGCGTCGGTCGAGTACTCCGCGGACGGCGGCCAGTCCTGGAACGCCTCGCAGTTCAGCGGTCCGCAGTCGGACATCAACAACATGCAGGGCTGCAACCTCGCGGTCGCGCCCAACCACGACGTGTACGTGTCATGGCGGACCTTCGACAACAACCCGTCGATTTCGAACCCGAACGACAGTGCGATCTTCGTCGCCCGCTCGACCAACGGCGGAGCGACCTTCTCCACTCCGCGGCGGGTCGCCACGTTCGTCGACTACCGCCAGACCGCCGGCCGGACACCGCCCCGCTTCCGCGTCTTCGCTGATACGACTCTGGCCGCGGACGCGAACGGGGTGTACGTCGGTTGGCACGGACGGAGCGGCGCGAACGGCGCGGACGTCTTCATCAGCCGGTCGAAGACGAACGGGCAGACGTGGGAGACCCCGGTGAAGCCCACCGGCGGCGCCGGCGGCCACCAGATCATGCCGTCGATCGCGGCGGCCGGCGGCACGCTGTCGGTGATCTGGTACGACAGCCGCAGTGAACCCGCGTTCACCGCGAGCGGACCGGTCACCGGACAGTGTCCGGCGGGGGCGACCACGGGCGCGGGGTGCACCGGAATGGACGTCTACTACAACCAGGCCGACACCACCCCAACCTCTGGGGCTCGATCAAGGCGATCACGCCCTTCATCGGCGACTACGTCGGCCTGGCGGCGGACGCGACCACCGCCTACGCGGTCTGGACGGACAACCGGGACGTGAACCCGACGGCGAACGCCGCCGAGGACGCGGATCCGACGACCGACCCGGCGTCGCTGATCAACGCACGTTCACGGGACTCCAACGTCTATTTCGACAAGATCACGAAGTAGGGAGTGCGACGGAGCGGAGCCGCCCCGGCCGGAGCGGCTCCGATCTCCCGGCCGCGGCCCACCCTCAGGCCGACGCCGTGGTGCCGGCCGCAGGCCCCGTGTCCTCGAGCCGGTGGAGGGTGGCCGTGCTGGGTCAGGGCAGCCGCACGTAGCCGTGTCGGGACTTCCACAGGAAGTACTTCTCGAAGGCCACCTTGGCCGCGTGCGCCTGCGGACCGGGGATCATGACGCCGGCCTTGCGGGGTGGCAGCATCTTGTCCGCCAGGATCATCACCCCGTTGTTGCCTGCGTCCATGACGCAGACCGCGGGGATGTCGCCGAACGCCTTGTGCGCCACCGGCTTGTCCCCGCGGACCTGCGCGGCGATGTTCCGGGCGGCGACCCGCGCCTGCGCCTCGGTGGGGAAGCCGGTCTTCGGCACGCCAACCGGGATGGCAGTGGTCCACGGTACCGGCACCGCGGCGGCGATGCCCACGGCGTAGATGTCCGGGTACAGCTTCGACTGGTAGGTGTCCTCGACCGGGACGTAGCCCTTCGGGTCGGCCAGCCCGGGGGTGGCCGCCACGAACTCCTGGCCGAGGAACGGCGGCACGATCATCGCGTAGTTGAACCCGAGGGTGCTGCCGTCGCCGAGTACCACCTTGCCGGGGGTGACCTCGGTCATCGCGACACCTGTGACGGCGCTGATGCCCTCCTTCTTCAGGAACATGCCGAGCAGCCGTTCGCCGCCGGGCAGGCCGCCGATGCCGAAGTGGCCCAGGAACGGTTCGGGCGTCACGTAGGTCAGGTCGACCTGCTTGCGCAGCCCCGCCCGTTTCAACTGGTGCGACATGTTGAACAGGAACTCGTACGCCGCGCCGAAGCAGCCGGCGCCCTGGGTGGCCCCGATCACCACCGGGCCTGGGTCGTCCAGGAACCGCCGCCAGCCCTCGCCGGCATGGATCGCGTCCTCCAGCGTGGTGATGGTGTAGGCGAGGTTGCCCGGTTCCAGGCCGGGGATGACGTCGGTCTGGTTGCGGTACCCGGTCGCGATCACGAGGTAGTCGTAGCCGTACTCGCCCTGGCTGGTGCGCACCCGCCGGCCGATCGGGTCGATGCCGGTCGCGGTGCCGTGCACGAAGTCCACGTCGTTGGACTCGAACGTGGGCGCCAGCGGGAAGGTGATGTCGGCCGGCGTGCGTTTGCCGAAGGGCAGCCAGATCAGCGACGGGTTGAACAGGAACCGGTCCGAGGCGGCGACGACGGTGACGTCGACGTCGCCCTCCAGGTCGTGCTTGACGCTGAGCGCCGCGGTCAGCCCGCCGAAGTTCCCGCCGAGTACCAAGACCTTCTTGCGCATGCCCATCACCTTCCGCCGAGACGTGCCCTACTGCGATCGTGCCGGCCCAGCCGGACCTGGGCATCGACCGGAGGTCCCCGCCGGCCGGGACCAACGGCCCGAACCGGGACCGACGGGCGTTGCCGAAGAGCCAAGGTCGAAACCAGGCCCGGCAGGTCTTGCCCCTCCCCCAGGTCCCCCCCAGGTCCGGACGCCCGCGGGACTTAGGCCATAGGCAATGGTCCGAAGGACCCTAACGCCCGCGGCCGAGGTGTCCGACGCTTTCGGTAACGGTTCGTGTGTATTCAGGGAGGCACCCGATGCACTTGACGGGCAGAGAATGGTGGGGGCTCATCCACGGAATGGGTTTCGGAGCGGTGTTCCTGCTGGCCTTCGCGGGCGGCCTGGCCGGGCTGTACAGCCTGCGCGCCGGTCTGGTCACCCCGCAGGGTGTCGTGGAGCGGATGCGCCGGCTCAAGATCGGCGTGGTCGCGATGGCGGTCGCTGCGTGGGGGACGGTGCTCACCGGGACCTGGGTGGTGTACCCCTGGTACCGCGCCACCGACAAGTCCAGCCCCAAGTCGATCCTGCTGGCCAACCCCGCGACGAAGGACTGGCACACCTTCGGAATGGAATGGAAAGAGCACATCGCGTGGCTCAGCCCGATCCTGGCCACCGTCGTAGCGTTCATCGTCGTCTACTACGGCACCAACCTGATCCGCCACGACCGGGTCCGCAGCACGCCCGGCACTGCCGACGTCGAGGGCATTCCCTACCCGGAAAAGCCCGAAGGGCCGATCGCCGCGGCAATCCTCGCCGGCGGCGTGGGCTGCCTGGCGTTGGGCGTCGTCACCACCCTGGCCGAGGCCAGCGCCGGGTTCAAGGACGCCATGACCTGGAACGCCGCCGTCGGTCCACTCTCGGGCAAGACGATCACCGCCGTACTCCTCTGGCTGGCCGCCTGGGCCGTCCTGCACCTCATGTACCGCGGCAAGGCGTACGAGACCCGACGGGCACTGACGATCTCGTTGGTCCTCATCGCGCTCGGCGTCGTGGGCACGTTCCCGACCGTCTACCAAGCATTCGGATAGCCAGCCACCGTGACGCCCGCGGCACCGTGACGCTGCGCTGTGGCAGGCTGTGGCTGCGGCGGCCTGCCACGTCATCGAGAGGCGTACGCCGTGCCGCGCAGCCCGGGCCGGGATCTGGCCTACCACCTACCGGGGTGTGCGCGGAACCGGTCAACCGCCACCGGCCGGCACCCGGCCGTAGCTTTCCGCGCCCCGACCGGCGGTGGCTGCCTCGCCCGGGACGGGCGCGCCGGTGCGGGATCCGGACGTGGCGAGCACCGAGCCGCCGAGCACGAGGATGAACCCGATGCCGATCGCCGCCGTGAACGACTCGTCCAGCACCAGCACCCCGAGCAGGATCGCAACGGCGGGGTTGACGTAGGTGATGACCGTCGCGCGGGCAGGGCCGACCTCGGCGATCAATTGCAGGAACAGTACGAACGCCACGGCCGTGCAGACCACGGCCAGGGCGGCCACCGCAGCCACGACGCGGGCCGACGGCCAGGCGTGCGGCGCCTGCGCAATCCCCCAGGGCAGGTAGAGCACGGCGGACAGGGCCAGGGAGGCTGCGACCACACCCAGGCCGGGCAGGTGCGACAGCTGCCGGGCCAGGATCATCGGCCCGATCGCGTAGCCGACCGCGACGAGCCCCAGCGCGGCGAGGGCGGCGGCGTCGGTGCTGCCCAGGTCCAGCCCGACCAGGGCGGCGACCCCGGCCAGGCCCATGCCCAGCCCGGCGATCCGCAGCCAGCCGAGCCGCTCCCGCCCCCCGGTCCAGCGCGCCAGTACGGCCCCGACCAGCGGCACGCCCGCGATCAGCAGCCCGGTCATCGAGCTGGACAGCCGGGTCTCGGCGAACCCGAGCAGCAGCCACGGACCGCAGATCTCCACCGCCGTGTAGACCACCAGCGGCAGCCACGCGGCCCGCAACCCACGCAGCTTCCCGCGGGCCATCGCGAAAGGCAGCAGCAGAGCGGCGCCGATCGCCGTGCGGCCGAGCACCATGGTGGCCTCGCCCACCGCCACCTTGATGAGCAGGTACGGGATCCCCCAGATCACACACATCGCCGCAAACAGCGCCCACCCGCGCCTGCTCATCCCGCTCCTCTCCGCCCACCCGGCATCCTCCCCGGCATCCTCCCGGCGGACCACCCGCCGGGGCCGACCACTGGTCCCGTACAACCTCCTCGCCAACAGCCCGTGCCATCAGGTGCGTGCGGTTCACCCGCTGCCGGAACGGCGGGGTGTCAGCGGCCCGCCCAGGGCGTGGCCGGTAGGCCGGTGGTGCCGACCCGGGCGAGGAACAGCCGCCCGGAGTCCGGATATCGGGCCACCTGGTCGGAGGTGAGGTCGGCGCTCGCGGTGGTGATCAGCAGCAGGTCGTGGTCGTCGCCGACGAAGGCGACGCTGCTGGTGCGCGGCGCGGGGACGTCGATGATGCCGGCGAGGATGCCGTCGGGGGTGTACCGGCGGACCTGGCCGGCGCCCCACACGGCGATCCACAGGTGGCCCTCGACGTCGACGCACATCCCGTCCGGGGTACCGTCGCGGATGCTCAGCAGCTCCCGTCGCGGCCCGACAGCCCCGGACGTCGCGTCGTAGGAGCGGACCCAGACGGTGCCCGGCCCGCTGTCGATGCTGTACATCCGGCCGCCGTCGGGGCTCCAGGCCAGCCCGTTGGACAGGGTCAGGTCCTCGTCCAGAACGGTGACCACACCGTCGCGTCCGACGCGTACGAGCACCTCCCGGCCGCGACCGCCGTCCAGCGACATGCTGCCGACCAGGAAGGCCCCGGCCGGGTCGCACTTGCCGTCGTTGAGCCGCCGTGAGGAGTCCGGCGGCAGGATGGCCGGCCCGGCCAGCCGCCCGCCGGTGACGGTGACGACGACCAGCGCCTTCGCGGCGGCCACCAGCAGGTCCCCGGCGCGGGAGCAGACAACCGCGCCGACCGTACGGTCGATACGGTGCGAGGCGGTACGCACGATCCGGTCGCCGTCGAGCCGGCCCTCGTGCACCGTGCCGGCTTCGATGTCCACCCACAGCAGCCGTCGGCGCGGCGGATCCCACACCGGGCCCTCCGCCAGCGCGAAGACATCCGCGGTGGCCACCGACGCCGCCCACCGCGGCACCGCGCCGCTGGGTGTCGCCGGAGAGGTGTCCATCGCATCGGGATGCTAGATCCACGTTCCGACGGTTGGAAGCACGATGGCCAATCTGCGAAGCGCCCGGTGGTACTTCGGCCAGGACCGCAACGCCTATCTCCACCGCGTCTGGATGCGGCGCGGGCGGTGGGCTGCCCGGGCGGTGGGGGGCGAAGGAACGACACTAGGTCCGCAAGCGGGAACGGCGGGTCGAACTGCCCCGCTTGAGGACGCCATGGCCGAGCTCCGCGCCTACCTGCCCGCAACAGACGCCACCCGGAACTACCGCACCCTCGACCAGTACGCCCAGGCAGCAGCACCCGGGGACGAGCGAACGATGGACCAGAGTCCATAGCGACGAACCACACTAAAGTGTGAACGGCCCGACGTCCCCGCCGCAGCTCCCGGCCGGCTCCTCGGTTCCCGGCGGGTCTGCCCCGGGAACGTCCGAGCAGGAACCGGGTCCCACCCGCCCACCCCCACCGGCCGCCGGATCCCAGGGGCGGACTGACCGCCTGCGGGTCGCATCCGCGGTGGGCGAACAGGCGAAGCAGGACGGCCTTTCGGCCGACTCACCATCCCTCGGCCAACGCCTGCCTCAACTCGTCCCGCCCGCTCCCGATACACGACCAACCGGATACACGAAGTTCTCAGCGCTCAGCCGCGCCAACCCGTCCGGGGTGCCGTAGTCGAGGAAGTACCGCGTGCCGTTGTCGAACGCGCGTAACAGTCCGCGGGAGATCAGGTCCGGCAGGGTCGTTCGCTCCAAGCTCTGATCGCGTCGTTCCTCAGCGGGACCGAGCAACGTCTTTGTCAGTACCAGTACGCCGGTGCTGCTGCCTCGCCAGGCGAACCGCTCCGGTGCGGGGGTCGCCGGCACCGCCTCCCGGGAGACCAGGACCGACCCATCGTGGGCCACGTACCAGGCACCCGCGTTCGGCACACCGGTCCGCCTAGTCAGCACGACCACGCCACGGTCCGGTTCCCGCGCCGCATGGCTCAGCAAGGCCGTCAGGTCGAGATCCACCACGGTGTCCCCGTTCCAGGCGACGAACGGCTCATGCGGTACCCACGGCAGACATGCGAGGAGATCCGCGCCAGTACCACCCTGTTGTGTCGTGACAAACACCAGGCCCGGCCAGCCGCCGCTCGCGAAGTGCCTGCGGATGATGTCCGCGCGGTGATGCACCGCCACCACGACCGGATTCAAGCCCACGCCCAGCAGGAGCCCGACCAGTCGTTCCAGGTGCGGCCGCTCGGCTACCGGCACCATCGCCTTTGGCAGCTGCCGGCCCAGCTCGCCCAGCCGGGTGCCAGGACCAGCGGCCAGCACTACGGCGCTGGTCATGTCTCAGCCGCCCGGAACAGCGCTTCCCGGCGAGCCACGAACCGATCGTGGCTGTCGTCGCTGCCGGCGTCGCAGTGCACACGCCGGAAAAGGTCGAACGCGAGGATCTGGACCTCCACGATCCCAAACGACGCCCGCCGGTTCAGGTGAACCGCCTCGTCGTACCCCGCCGTTGTCGCCGACGACAACCCGGGGTGGCTGCGCTTGCGGTAGTCCCGCCACCACTCGAACTGCAACGCGCCGTGCCGTAGCAGCAGCTCGCTCGGCTGTGGCGTCTCCCACAGCTCGGCGCACCGCTGTGCCACGGCGTCCAGCTCGCCTTCGGCCACCACGACCCGGAAGCCGAACACGTCGAGCATGACGCGCAACGGCTCACCGAACCGGCGCATCTTCGCCACGACCGCGTCCGTTCCCTTCACCCGGCCGGACACGACCACCTCAGCCGGTCCCAGCGGTTCCCGTCCCGCTGAGACATCCAACCGCCGCGCCCCGTCGAGCACGACGTAACCGGCCGCCGTCAGGTGCGCCTCCAGCTCACGTAGCCCCGCGGCAAGCTCCTCCTCCCACTCCGTCCGACATGCGGCGATGTACTCGCGAACCGTCGCGTAATCGGCGTCCGTCACGGGCGCCAAGTCCCGAACGTCAGACACGCACTGCTCCTCGTCCCCGGTAGATCCGTTGCCCGCGCACCAGCCGACACCGCGCCGGCTCGCCCTCTGCCAACTCGTCCACGCTCCTGAAGGCCAGCGTCAACACCACCCGCGGCCCATCCGCCGACGCCCCCGCGCCGGCGTGATAGAGCTGCCCGTTCATCAACACCGCGTCACCCGAACGAGCCGGCAGCGGGACCGCCTGCTCCGTCAACTGCGCGTATGGCGACTCATCCAACCACGTACCGCCGTTATTCGGCGCACCCCCACACGGCCAAAGATGACTGCCCGGGACCACCCGGGTAGCAGCCTCCACCCGAGTACAGTCCGACATGTACACCAGCACCGTCAGCAGGCTCCGTGACCACTGCAAGATATCGCGATGCAGCCGGTCACTACCCGGCGCCCGGTACACGCTCACGTGATTATGCCGATTCTCCACGAGCTCAACGTTCGCCCCCAACACCAACTCTGCCGCATCCAGTAGCGCCGGGAACGTCGCCGCCTCCCAGAACACCGGATCGTACGACACCACACTGTCGACCCTGGTCCTCTCCGCAGACCATCGCACCGGCCCACCCCCAGCCTCTGGGCCGATCCCGCATGCCACAGCACGCATTCGGTCTACCTGCTCAAGCGGGAGCAACCCAGGCAGCCGCAGATAGCCCGCCGCCTGAAAGAACGCCGCCCGTTCCCGTGCAGCCGACGCCATCATTCGCGTCCCCTCCTTCGAGCACCATCCCCGCTCCAACACCAGTTTGCCGCTCACGTTCGTCAGTCTTACAGTCGCCGCAGCGCCGCCCGCACACGTTCCAGCGTGGCAGCGTCAATATCGCATTCGACCGCATGCGCAGGCCGAGCCGTCGGGCGCCGCGGTAACGCCGCTGTGGCAGCTTGCGGCCGGGCAGGCTTCCCCGCCATCGGGTGGCTCCACTCGTTGAGGACCAGGGCTCGAGCTTCGACCGTGGTCAGTCGTCCGTTGGTGGTCATGATCTCTGCGCGCCAGTAACGTCGGGGGCCACGACCAGCGCGTCGCTGAGCGGGAGCCATCTGAAGTGCGCCCGCAGTCGTGCTGCCACCCGCCCGACCTCCCGGTCCACCGGAAGGACGTGGCCGATCAACTGATCGACGAACCGCTCGATGGTCCGAACCGCGTACGGGGTGGCCCGGAACGCGCCGACCAGGGTGTCGGACAAGATGCTGACCGGAACCACCAGCCGGCGGCCGTCCGTCAAGTGCCGGCCGACCGCGGTGCGGGCCGCGTGGTGGTGGGTGTCGTGGGGGTCCCACAGTGCCAGCAACACGCCGCTGTCCAGGACCACCGACCTCATGACTGTGCCTCCTTCGGTCCGGCGGCGGCCGCGATCCCGGGGATCGCCCCGGCGTACTTGCCCAGCAGGTCCGTCACCCGGGTCAGGACGATCCGCCGGTCCTGGCGCACCTGAACGTGCACCCTGTCGCCCGGTTCAGCGCGGCGTGTGCCAACACCTTCGCGGGAAGACCGATCCGGCGACGCTGGTCGACCTGCACGTCAGTCTCGTACCGGGTGGACCGAGGCCGGTCAGCAGGCAACGGTCCCACCCGCCCCGCCGGTGTAGGCCAACCCCAGATAGCCCCGCGGGATACCTAACCCGTCCGCGACCCGGCTCAACACATCATACGCCATCACCTGCCGGCCATGAATGACCGCCGACACCTCCGGCTGAGACTGCCCAACCATTGCCGCGATCGACTGCTGGGTGTACCCGAACTTCTGCAACAGCCGATACAGCTCGGTGATATCCCGTGCCGCCAACAACGCCCGCACATCCAGCGGCTCCCACGCCTGCGGATCCGGCGGACTCGGCAACCTATCAGAACTCACCTTGCCCCACAATCCCCGCGCCCAGTCCAGACCGATCAAGTCTCGTACCTCGCAACGGGTGGTGCGCGGCCCCCGCGAGCCAGCCGCGCGACGGCGGGCACGCCACCGACCCCGCGCACCACCCACCCTGAGGGCGTTCAACCTGTGGACCGCCCCCAAGCCCATCCACCGCCGGCCGCTCGAGGGGCCATGCGTTGACTTCATGCTGGGGACGCTATGCGGAGTCCGATGTCTCTACGGACACGGTATGTACCCGCGGCATAGCACTTCGCCGAATAAGCCGACCCACATCCCCACACTCGATTCACGCGGCGAACGCTGCCGCTCAACGGGCCACAACACAGCTACGATCGGCACCTCGCCCGGAGCACAGCGCCCCCAGGTGCCGAGGACGCAGGCGGCAGGGCATGTGCCCGTTTCGGAGAGGTGACACCGATGCCCGAAGACACCCCGTTCAGCGCCCGACTCCGACACCTGCGGGAACGACGCGGCTTGTCCCGGGAAGTCTTCGGCGGTCTCGTCGGCCGCTCCCCTGGGTGGGTCAAGGCAGTCGAAGGCGGCCGGTTGCTGATGCCGCGGCTGCCGATGCTCCTGCGGATCGCCGACGTACTGAACATCACCGAACTCGGCGACCTGATCGGCTCCGAGCCACTCCCGGTGGAGTCGATCACCAAGGGCAGCCATGACAGATTGGCCGCCGTCACGGACGCACTCCTTGCCACCACGATCGGCCCGCTACAACAGGAGCCAGACCTGCCAGCGCTGACCGGCCGCATCGACGACGCGTGGCACCGCTACGTCAGCTCCCCAGACCCGAAGACCGCGGTCGCCGACGTACTACCAGCGCTGCTGGGCGACGCGCGCGCCGCGGTGCGGGCCCTCGACGGCACCGAACGGCGCCGCGCGCTCGCCGAACTCGCCCGCGTGTACTCCCTCGCCCAGTGCTTCCTCGCCTACCAGCCGGCCACCGAACTGGTGTGGCTGGCCGCCGACCGGGCCATGGTCGCCGCCCAGGACGCCGACGACCCGCTCGCGATCGCCGCGGCAGCCTGGTACTACGGCGAGATCTACCGGGAGATCGGCCAACCGGACCGCGCACTGACGACCGCCCTGGACTGCGCGGCGCTGCTCGACCCCGCCGACGACAGCGAGCAGCGGGTCCGGTGGGGGCACTTGCAGATGTGCGCGGCGCTGTCTGAGGCTCAACTCGGCAACGCCGGTGACGCGTGGCGGTACTGGGACTTGGCCGACCGGGCGGTCGCCACCCTGGGACCGACCTACAGCCACCCGTGGCTGCGGTTCGGACGCGCCGACGTGGACGGGTTCGCCCTGCGGATGGAGGTCCGCCTGGTCCGCCCCGGCCAAGCGCTGCGCCGCGCGGACGCCCTGGACCTGTCCGCCCAGCCTGGGCCGTACAAGCGCGCCTGGCGGCTGCTCGACGCAGCCGAGGCCCACCACATGCGCAAGGACAAAGCCGGCGTCGTCTACATGATCCGACGAGCGCACCACGAGGCCGCCGGAACGGTCCGCTTCTCCCTGTTCGCCAGGCAAGCCCTGATGGAACTGTCCGAACGCCGATCCGCCGTTCGCGACGACGCACGCCATCTCGCCGCCCAAATCGGCCTCGTCAGCTAAGCGCCCCGGCCAGGCTCCGGGGACAGGCCGCACCACACGCCCACGCCCATGCCGACCTTCTTCGCGCCTGTACTGCCGAGTTGCCCTCATATCAGGATCAAGGCCGCCGGCTCACGCCGGCGGCGGCCGGCCTTGGCCTCGGCGTTTCGCGGCCCACGGCGCTTGCTCGCTGCGCGAGCGCGCCTGCCGCGGCGCCGGCCGGCCCGCTCAGGTTAGGCGCCGGCTTGTCTGGTACGCCGTGCTCGGCGTTCAGCTTCCGGGCGGTGAAGGAGACCTGACCGGCCGGGACGTGGAGGGCTGGGCGGGCCGGGCGTGGGCGGGCCGGTCCGGCGGCGTGGCGGGCGGCGCGGCGGGCCTCGGCGCGCAGCAGGTTGGTCGCGGTCAGCCAAGCCCAGAACTCCTGGCGGATCATGTCCGGGGTGGTCGAGCGGAAGATCGGCCCGCGGGACGGGCCGGCGTCGGTGATGGTGGCCTCGTTCTCCTTGATGGTGGTCTCCGAGCCGGTCCAGCGTTGCGGGCAGGCGGCGGCCAGGGCCTGCGCCGGGTATTTCTCGTCATCGGTCAGGTCGGTGACCAGGCAGAACAGCTCCTCGGCGGACTCGGCACCGGCTGGGGCGGCACCGTCTGGGGCGGCCACGTCGTATTCGGCGACGCGGACCGGGATGGGGCCCTCGGGCCCGCACAGCTGCGAGTCGTAGGAGCCGTCGGAGCGCCATCCCAGGTTGGGCAGCGCGATGTCGGACTTGACCCCGACTTGACCCGCCCGGCCACCGTCGCCGTCACCTCCCGCAGGCCGGCATCAGGGGTGCAGCGTCATCGCCAGTAGCACGCCCCGGGGCCCACGACCGCGGCCCCGAGCCCCATCACCGCGGCGCTGACTTCGTGCCGGCCGGCGATCCGGACGAGCAACCGTCGCCGATCAGGCAACCGTGACGGGGGCCGGCCTGCGGAGTT
>WNGA01002424.1_pt1 | contig 44138 bp, 42 predicted proteins | sample 5400061 | NCBI WGS metagenome assembly WNGA01 (sample SAMN13153366, study PRJNA577476) | soil metagenome | isolation source: 100 cm soil or saprolite under grassland replicate 2 | place: USA:California | collected 2016-06-15 | reverse complement strand
CTTTTAATACACCAAAGTTCTCGGCGGACTTTTGCTATGTTCGCTTTACGGATGAGCCGGTTCCTCGTGTGAAGTCGGTTGAGTTCGTGCTTGATTGACTGGGTTCGATTGACTTCAAGCTGAACTGGCAGAGCATGACAGAACAATCGCCCCGAGCCCCGGACAATGCGCCGGGTGAGGGCGCGGCTCCTCGGAGCTCGGTCATGCCGGGGCTCGGCTAGGGGCTTGTCGGAGAAACGCAAGGTGAGGAGGTTCGGAAGGGGCGCGAAGCCCCCACCGAGTGAACTAGGGCAGGGAGGACACCATGGATCGCGTGATCATCTTCGACACCACGCTTCGCGATGGCGAGCAGTCCCCCGGCTTCTCGATGAACACCCAGGAGAAGCTGGAGATGGCGCGACAACTCGCCCGGCTCAACGTCGACGTCATCGAGGCGGGCTTCCCCATATCCTCCGACGAGGATTTCGGGGCCGTCGGCGAGGTCGCCCGCCAGGTCGGCACGCTCCCCGGCTCGCCCGTCATCTGCGGGCTCAGCCGCGTGGGGCTCATGGACATCGACCGCGCGTGGGAGGCGGTGAAGTACGCGCGGCGGCCCCGGATCCACACCTTCGTGGCGACCTCGGACCTGCATCTCAAGTACAAGCTGAGGAAGAGCCGCGCGGAGGTCCTGAAGGCGTCGGTGGAGGCGGTCCGGCACGCCCGGGGCTACTGCGAGGACGTGGAGTTCTCCCCCGAGGACGCCTCGCGCTCGGACTTCGACTACATGTGCGACGTGCTGGAGGCGGTGATCGACGCCGGCGCCCGCACGATCAATATCCCGGACACGGTGGGTTACGCGATCCCGAGGGAGTGGGGTGAGCGGATCGCGCGGATCCGGGAGCGGGTGCGGAACAGCGGCCAGGCCGTCCTGTCCGTCCACTGCCACAACGATCTCGGGCAGGCGGTGGCCAACTCGCTGGTGGCGGTCCAGAACGGCGCCCGGCAGATCGAGTGCACCATCAACGGCATCGGGGAACGGGCGGGCAACGCCTCCCTCGAGGAGATCGTGATGGCGCTCAAGACGCGCAAGGACTACTTCGGGATCGAGACCCAGGTGCGCACCGAGGAGATCTACCGGACCTCCAAGCTCCTGTCGCACATCACCGGCGTCCACGTCCAGCCCAACAAGGCCATCGTGGGGGAGAACGCCTTCGCCCACGAGGCGGGCATCCACCAGGACGGCGTGCTCAAGGAGAAGCTGACCTACGAGATCATGCGGCCCGAGGACATCGGCCGGGCGGCCAACAAGCTCGTCATGGGCAAGCACTCGGGGCGGCGCGCGCTGGCGGCGCGGCTCGGCGAGCTCGGCTTCGAGCTGGATGAAGGGGAGCTCGGCAAGGCGTTCAAGAAGTTCAAGGACCTGGCCGACAAGAAGAAGGATATCTTCGACGAGGACCTGATCTCGATCGTGAAGGACGAGATCGCGCAGGTGCCCGAGACCTACGCGCTGGACTACCTGCACATGGTCAGCGGCACCGGCGTCATCCCGTCGGCCACGGTGCGGCTCAAGAAGGACGACGAGGTGTTTCAGGACTCGGGGGTGGGCGACGGACCGGTGGACGCGGTGCTGAACGCCATCGACGCGATCACCGGGCTCAAGGGGCGGCTGCAGGACTATCAGCTCCGCGCCGTGACGTCGGGAAAGGATGCTCTCGGCGAGGTGTCGGTCAAGGTGGACTTCGACGGCACGGTGGTCCCGGGCAAGGCCAGCTCCACCGACGTGGTCGAAGCCAGCGCCCGCGCCTACCTCAACGCGCTGAACCGGCTCGTACAGCCCGGCGGGGCGCGGCGCACCCAGGAGATCGGCCCGTAGATCACCGGGAGGGGGCCGGCGCCGCCGCGCGAACGCGGCGAGTTCCACGGGTCCGCCGGGTTCGGCGAATCACCGAGACGTTGTTGGGGTCGGGCGGAGGGAGTGCATCATGGCGATGAGGGGCACCGGCGGTCCCCGCCGGGACGGAGCCGGGCGAGCCGGCGGACTGTGCGGTCGCTACGAACGGTGAGGGAGGCATGATCTGATGGCCGTCCACAAGATCGCGGTGCTGGCCGGAGACGGCATCGGCCAGGAAGTCACGCCGGAGGCGCAGAAGATCCTCGACCTGGTCGGGAAGGCCACCGGCGCTGCCTTCGAGTTCGAGCCGGCCCTGGTCGGCGGGGGCGCCATCGACGTCACCGGGGAACCGCTGCCCGAGTCCACGCTGCGACTCTGCGAGGAGAGCGACGCCATCCTCTTCGGGGCGGTGGGGGGGCCCAAGTGGGACGACGCGCCGCCGGAGCAGCGTCCGGAGCGGGGCCTGCTCGGGCTTCGCAAGGAGCTGGACCTGTTCGCCAACCTGCGGCCCGCCCGCTGCTTTCCCATGCTCGTCGACGCGTCGCCGCTCCGGCGCTCGATCGTGGAGGGCACGGACCTGATGGTGATCCGGGAGCTGACGGGCGGGCTCTACTTCGGCGAGCCGCGGGGGCGCGAGGAGTTCGCCGACGGCGGGGCGCGGGCCGTGAACACCATGGCCTACACCTCGCGCGAGATCGAGCGCGTGGCGCGGGCCGCCTTCGACGTGGCGATGAAGCGGCGGAAGCGCCTCGCGTCGGTCGACAAGGCCAACGTGCTCGTCGTGTCCCAGCTCTGGCGCGAGGTCGTGACCCGCGTGTCGAAGGACTACCCGGCGGTGGCGCTGGAGCACGTGCTGGTGGACAACTGCGCGATGGCGCTGGTCCAGAACCCCACCCGCTTCGATACGCTCGTGACGGAGAACACCTTCGGCGACATCCTCTCCGACGAGGCGGCCATCCTCGCCGGCTCCATGGGGATGCTGCCCTCGGCCAGCCTGGGCGGTCGGGTGGGGCTCTACGAGCCGGTGCACGGCACGGCGCCCGACATCGCGGGACAGGGCGTCGCCAATCCCATCGCCGCCATCCTGTCGGCGGCGATGCTCTTGCGGTACTCGCTCGGCCGGGCGGCCGACGCCGACCGGATCGAGGCGGCGGTGCTCACGGTGCTGGAGCAGGGGCATCGGACGCGCGACATCCACTCGGCGGGGATGAAGCTCGCGGGCACGAAGGAGATGGGCGACCTGATCGCCCGCGAAGTCGAACGGTCGTACTGAGAGAGGAAGAGAACGCGATGAAGCTGGCGGTGGTGGGGGCGACGGGCGCGGTGGGGCAGACGACGCTGAAGATCCTGGACGAGCGCAAGTTCCCGGTGCGGGAGCTTCGCGCGTTCGCCTCGGAGCGGTCCGTCGGGAAGAGCGTCACCTTCAAGGGCGAGAAGATCCGGGTCGAGAAGATCGGCCCCGAAGCCTTCCGGGGCGTGGACGTGGCGTTCTTCTCGGCGGGCTCGGCGCAGTCCAGGGAGTACGCGCTGCAGGCGGTCAAGGCGGGCGCGGTGGTCGTGGACAAGTCGAGCGCCTTCCGCATGGATCCGACCGTTCCCCTCGTGGTGCCCGAGATCAACGGCCACCGGGTGAAGGGACATCGCGGCATCGTCGCGTGCCCCAACTGCACGACCATCGTCACCGTGATGCCGCTGAAGCCCCTCCACGACGCGGGGCGGCTCCGTCGCGTGATCGCCACCAGCTTCCAGGCCGTGTCCGGGGCCGGGGTCAACGGCGTGGAGGAACTGCGCAGCAGATCGCGTTCAACCTCATTCCCCACATCGACAGCTTCGGCGAGAACGGCTACACGGGCGAGGAGCTGAAGCTCGTCAACGAGGTCAGGAAGGTCCTCGAGCTGCCGGAGCTCGCGCTCTCTCCCACGACGGTGCGGGTGCCGGTCTTCACCGCGCACTCGATCGCGATCAACGCCGAGACCGAGGTGAAGGTGAGCGCCCGGCGCGCGCGCGAGGCCTTCGCCGGGTTTCCCGGCCTCAGGCTCTGGGACGAGCCGGCCGAGAACCGGTATCCGATGCCGGTGACGGTCGAGGGCCAGGACGACTGTTTCGTCGGCCGGGTCCGCGAGGACCTCTCCCTCGCGAACGGGCTCAACTTCTGGGTGGTCGGTGACCAGCTCCGCAAGGGCGCGGCGCTCAACGGGATCCAGATCGCCGAGCTGCTGATCCGCTGACCGCCCGGTCGGGGGCCACGACGGCGCGCACGCTCCGGCTCACCCTCGCCTACGACGGCACCGAGTTCCACGGCTGGCAGTACCAGCCCGGCCTCCCGACCATCCAGGGACTCGTCGCCGGGGGGTGCGAGCGGATCCTGGGGGCGCCGACGCGCGTGGTGGGGGCGAGCCGCACCGACGCCGGGGTGCATGCGCTCCGCCAGGTGGCGAGCCTGAGCACGACGGCGTCCATCGACGTGGCATCTCCCCTGGGATCTCGACCGGACCGCCATGAGCCGGGCGCTCGCGCTGGTGAGAGGCAAGCACGACTTCTCGGCGTTCTGCGCCGCGGCCGGACGGGGGCGCAGTCCGATCTGTACCGTTCGCTCGGCGCGCCTCGTGAGCCGGAAGACCCGGGTGGTGATCCTGGTCTCGGCGGACAGCTTCCTCCACCACATGGTGCGGAACCTGGTCGGGAGCCTCGTGGAGATCGGACGGGGAGTGCACCGGCCGGAGTGGATCGCGCAGGTGCTCGACGGGCGGGATCGGACCCGGGCCGGCCCCACCGCGCCGCCGCAGGGACTGGCGCTGGCGCGCGTGATGTATCCCCGGTGACCGGCCCCGTGGTTGACCCGCTCGTGCGCGGACCCGTACAATGTCGCCGTGCGGACGTTTCTCCAGGTCAAGCACGGTCGCGTCGAGGAGGTCAAGGGCGACGTCGTCCGCGAGCAGCCGTTGACGCTGTACGTCAACGGCGAGCGCTTCCTCACCCTGCTCTGCTCGCCGTTCAAGCTCGAGGCCCTCGTCCTCGGCTACCTGTGGATGGAGAAGGTCATCGGGGCCCTGGAGGAGGTCGCGTCCCTGCAAGTCTCCGAGGTGGATGGACGCGCCGACGTGATCCTGACCCATCCGGTGACGCTGCCCAGCGAGCGCATCCTCACGTCGGGCTGCGGCGGGGGCATCACGTTCCGGATCGATCCGCGCCTGTTCACCCCGCTGCACTCCCCGCTCCGCATCGGGCCGGCTCGGCTGAGCGCTCGGTTGAAGGACCTCTTCACGGCGGCCGTCCACTATCGCGCCTCGCGCGGCATCCACGGGGCCGCGCTCACGGATGGAGAGCGGCTGCTGGTGGTCGCCGAGGACGTGGGCCGGCACAACGCCGTCGACAAGGTCAAGGGGGAGGCGTTGCTGCGGGGCATCCCGACGGCCGACCGGATCCTGCTCTCGACGGGGCGGGTGTCGTCGGAAATGCTGCTCAAGGCCTCGCGGATGGCGGTGCCGCTGGTGGCGTCCCGGACATCGCCGACCGAGATGGCCGTGGCCCTCGCCGAGCAGCTCGGCATCACCGTGGTCGGCTACCTCCGCCCGGATGGCCTGAACGTCTACGCCGGCGACGCCGTCCTGCTCGACGGCCCCTAGGAGTTAGACTGTTGTCGCAGCCGGTGATACACAAGTCTCCGTCCTCCAGGTGCAAGGGGCTGCCGTGAACGCCGTGTTCTACGATGTGGCGCTCACCGCGTACATCGTCGCCACGGCGTCGTTCTTCGCCTACATGGCGGCGCGCCGTGAGGGGTTCTGGCGGCTCGGCGCGCTCATGACCCAGGCGGGCTGGGTGTGCCACACCGTGGCGCTGGTGGTTCGCGGCGTCGAGCTGGGGCGCCCGCCTCTGGTGACCTTGCCCGAGGCCGTCTCCGTGGTGATCTGGGTGGTGGTGCTGCTGGAGCTCTGGGCCGAGCGGCAGTACGGGATCAAGGTGCTGGGCGCCTTCGTCCTGCCCGTGGTGTTGACGCTGGGCCTGGCCCTGCCGACCGGACTTCGCGCGCTCGTCCTCGGGCCCAGCATCCGGAGCGCGTGGATCTGGGTCCACGTGGTCCTCGCCTTGCTGGGTCTGGCCGCCCTCGTGCTGAACTTCGCCGGCGCCGTGATGTACGTGCTCCAGGAGCGCCAGCTCAAGGCCCGACGGCCCGGCGCCTTCTACTACCGGTTGCCGCCGCTGGAGACGCTGGACCGTCTCACCTATCGCGCCCTCACCGTCGGCTTTCCCTTCCTGACCGCCGGACTCCTCCTGGGCGCCCTCTGGGCCGGCGCGGCCGCGGGACGCGCCGTGACCCTCGACCCGCTGACGCTCTTCTCGGTGGTCATGTGGGTCGTCTACGCGGTGACCCTCTCGGGACGCGCGGCGGGCGCCTGGCGCGGCCGGCGCGCCGCGTACTTCGCCATTGTCGGGTTCGGCGCCCTGCTGCTGAGCCTGGGAGCGAGCGTGCTCTTCCAGGGCCGCCATGGGGCGTGACGGAGGATCATGAACAGGTCCTTCTTCGTCGCGGGCATGAGCCACCTGACGGCGCCCGTGGAGGTGAGAGAACAGCTCGCCCTCGAGGAAGAGAAGGTGCGGGAGATCCTGACCGACCTCTGGGGCCGCGGTCTCTTCAGCGAGGTGATGATCCTCTCCACCTGCAATCGCGTGGAGGTCTACGGCGTCGCCGAGGCCCCCGGCGAGGCCCGCCAGACGGCCTTCGGCCGGCTCGGCGCCCAGCGGGGGCTGGCCCTCCGCGACATCGAGCCGCTGCTCTACACGAAGATCGAGGACGAGGCGGTCCACCACGTCTTCCGCGTCGCGGCGAGCCTGGACTCGATGCTGGTGGGCGAGCCGCAGATCCTGGGGCAGGTGAAGGAGGCCTTCGCGCTGGCCCAGTCCTCCAGCACGATCGGTCCGCTGCTCCACGCCCTCATGTCCCGGGCCTTCGGCGTCGCCAAGAGAGTGAGGACGGAAACGGACGTGGGCCGGCACGCGGTGTCGATCTCCTTCGCCGCGGTGGAGCTGGGGAGGAAGATCTTCGGCGGGCTCGACGGCAAGGCGGTCCTCCTGGTCGGCGCCGGAGAGATGGCGGAGCTCGCGGCGAGGCACCTGGTGGACCAGGGGGCGCTGCCGGTCTACGTCGCCAACCGGACCCCGAGCCGCGCGCAGGAGCTGGCGCGGCTCCTCAGCGGCACCGCCGTGCCGTTCGACGAGCTCCACGCCGTCATGGCGTCGGTGGACATCGTCATCGCCTCCACCGCCGCGCCCGAGCCCATCATCCGCGCCGCCGATGTCCAGCACGCGCTCCACGCGCGGCGCGCGCGGCCGCTCTTCTTCATCGACATCGCGGTGCCGCGCAACGTGGAGGCGGGCGTCAACGATCTCGACAACGCCTTCTGCTACGACGTCGACGACCTGCGCTCCGTGGTCGACGCCAATGTGCGCGAGCGCCAGCGCGAGGCCCAGCGCGCGGAGGCGCTCGTGGCGCGCGAGGTGGAGCGCTTCGCGGCGCGGCGTCAGGATCTGGAGGTGGTGCCGACCATCGTCTCGCTGCGCGACAAGCTGGAGAGCATCCGGCGCGCCGAGCTCGACAAGGCGCTCGCCCGTCTGGGAGACGCGGACGAGGAGACCCGGCGGGTGATGGAGGTCCTCTCGCAGGCCATCGTCAACAAGGTCCTCCACGCGCCGATGGTCAAGCTCCGGGACTCTTCGCGCGCCGGGCACGGTCATCGCTGGATCGAGCTGATCTCGGAGCTGTTCGGGCTCGGCCGGGCGGGCAAGCCCCGAGAGGAACCGTGAAGCTCCGGTTGGGGACGCGGGGAAGCCGGCTGGCGCTGGCCCAGACGCGGAGCGTGGCCGACGCCCTCGCCGCGCTCGGCCTCGACGTGGACGTGATCCCCATCAAGACGTCCGGCGATCATCTGGCGCAGGTGGCGCTGGGCGATTTCGGCGGCAAGGCGCTGTTCGTGAAGGAGATCGAAGAAGCGTTGGTCGAGGGGCGGATCGATGTCGGCATCCACAGCCTCAAGGACATGCCCGCCGTGCTGCCGGCCGGGCTCTCCCTCGCGGCATTTCCGCCGCGCGAGGACCCGCGCGACAGTCTCGTGAGCCGCCGGGGCGGCGGGCTCGGCGACCTGGCTCCCGCCGCCGTGGTGGGCACCTCGAGCCTGAGGCGGCGCGTCCTGCTGCTCTCGCGACGTCCTGACCTCCGGGTGGAGCCGATCCGTGGCAATGTGGAGACGCGGCTCGCCAAGCTGGAGAGCGGCGCCTACGATGCGCTCGTCGTGGCCCGAGCCGGGCTCGACCGCCTCGGGCAGGCGCCGGCCCATGCCACCGTGCTGCCGGCGGAGGAGTTCCTCCCGGCGGTGGGGCAGGGCATCCTCGGTCTCGAGGTCCGTGAGGACGACCGGGAGACGCAGGAACTCCTGGGACGGCTCGAGCACCCCGGGACGCGAATGCAGGCCGAGGCCGAGCGCGCGTTTCTCCGCCGGCTCGGCGCCGGTTGCCACACTCCGGTGGCGGGCTACGCGCGCCTCGACGGCGACGCCCTCAGCTTGACGGGACTGGTTGCGAGCCCCGATGGGGCCACGGTGCTGCGGTCGTCCATCAGCGGGCTCGCCTCCGCCGCAGAGGCGCTGGGCCGGAAGGTGGCCGACGAGCTTCTGGCGCGCGGGGCGCGGCGACTCCTGGACGCGGGCGGCGATCAGCCATGAAGACGGATCTCACCTCGGCGCTGCCGCTGGCCGGGCGCGTGATCCTGGTCACCCGGGCGAGGGAGCAGGCGGGTCGCTTCGCGGCCTTGCTGGAGGAGGCGGGAGCCCGGGTGCTCATGGTGCCGACCATCGTGATCGAGCCCCCGGATTCCTGGGCGCCGCTGGACGAGGCGCTGGCGCGCTCGCGGGAATACCGGTGGGCGATCTTCACCAGCGTGAACGGGGTGGAGATGGTGCGCCGGCGGCTCGAGCAGGCGGGGCGGGGGCGCGAGGCGCTCGCCTCGTGCCGGATCGCCGCCATCGGCCCCGCCACGGCGGAGGCGCTCCGGGCGTGGGGGCTGCCCGCCGAGGTGGTTCCCGAGGAGTACGTCGCCGAGGGGCTCGCCGACCGGCTCCGGTCCCTGATCCGGCCGGGGGAGCGCGTGCTGCTGCCGCGCGCCGCGGAGACCCGCGATCTGCTCGTGCGAGCGCTCGATGCCATGGGGGCCGTCGTCGACGAGGTGGCCGCCTACCGGACCCGCCCGGCGACGGAGGCGGCCGCGACCCTTCGGGAGGGGCTCCGCAACCGGGGCGTGGACGTGGTGACGTTCACGAGCTCGTCCACGGCGAGGAACTTCGCGGCGCTGTTCGGCCCCGGTGAGCTGGCGCCGTTGATGGCGGGCGTCACCATCGCCTGCATCGGACCGATCACAGGGGAGACGGCGGCCGCGCTCGGGCTCGGCGCGCAGATCATGCCGGACGAATACACCATCCCGGCCCTGGCGCGCGCCATCGTCACCTACTACGGGGAGCAAAGGAGCTAGGAGCGTGTCGGACAGAGACCTGGTGGGAAGACATCGTGGTTCGAGCGCCAGCTTTGCCGGCGCAATCGATTCCTGGGGGGAGGTTCGGAAGGGGGGCGGAGCCCCCCTCCGAGTTTGGATCCCGGCCCTGGCGCGCGCCATCGTCGCCCATTTCGAGAGGAGCTAAGGAGCTAAGCGCATGTCGGAGAAAAATCTCGTGCGAAGACATCGTGGTTCGAGCGCCGGCTTTGCCGGCGCAAGCTTCTGGACGCTCGCCTCGGACGGCGGGGCCCCAGCCCCGCGACGTCCTGCGGCTCGCACGGCGTCCTGGGGGGAGGTTCGGAAGGGGGGCGAAGCCCCCCTCCGAGTTTGAAATGCCGTACCCACTCTATAGACCGCGTCGGCTTCGGGAGTCGCCCCTGGTCAGGAAGATGGTGCGCGAGACCACGCTCAAGACGGACGACCTCGTCTACCCGCTCTTCACCCTGCACGGCCGCGGCGTCCGCGAGCCGATCGCGTCCATGCCGGGCCAGTTCAGGCTCTCCATCGACGAGCTACTCAAGGAATGCAAGGACGCCGCCTCCATGGGCATCCCGGCCGTCCTGCTGTTCGGGATTCCCCAGGAGAAGGACGCGCGGGGCAGCGAGGCCTATGCGGAGGACGGCATCATCCAGCAAGCCGTGCGGGCGGTCAAGGAGACCATCCCGGATCTGCTCGTGATCACCGACGTGTGCCTCTGCGAGTACACGAGCCACGGGCACTGCGGCGTGGTGGAGGACGGGCGGGTCAGGAACGACCCCACGCTCGAGCTGATCTCGCGGACGGCGCTCTCTCACGTGGAGGCCGGCGCCGACATGGTCGCCCCGTCCGACATGATGGACGGACGCGTCGCCGCGATCCGGGAGGCTCTCGACGAGTCCGGGTACCAGGAGGCGCCCATCATGGCGTACTCGGCGAAGTACGCCTCGGCGTTCTACGGCCCCTTCCGCGACGCGGCGGGCTCCGCGCCACAGTTCGGCGACCGGCGAGCGTACCAGATGGATCCGGCCAACGCCGTCGAGGCCATGCGGGAGGTCGCCCTCGACGTGGACGAGGGCGCCGACATCGTGATGATCAAGCCCGCCCTCGCGTATCTGGACATCATCTCGCGCGTGAAGACGGAGTTCGGGCTCCCGGTGGCCGCCTACTCCGTCTCCGGCGAGTATGCGATGATCCGGGCGGCGGGACAGCTCGGCTGGATCGACGAGGAGCGCGTCATGGTGGAGGCGCTCACGGGGATCCGGCGCGCCGGGGCCGACATCATCATCACGTACTTCGCGAAGGACCTCGCGAGGCTGATCGAGCAGGGCCGGGCGTGAGGGTCTCCGCGAAAGGAGAATACGCCATCAAGGCCTTGCTGGACCTGGCGCTGCACGACCGGGAAGGGCTTCAGCCGATCCAGGAGATCGCCGCGCGCCAGGGGATCCCTCAGCGATATCTCGAGCAGGTGCTGCTCCAGCTCAAGCGCGCCGGACTTCTCGAGTCCCGCCGCGGCTCGGCGGGAGGGTATCGCCTGAGCCGTCCGACCGACCAGGCGACGGTGGGGGACGTGCTGCGCGCCGTGGAGGGCCCGGCCGCCGGGAGCGAGCCCATCCGGCGCGGCGCGCGCCATGCTCAGGGAGAGCAGACGGGGGACCTGACCGATCTCTGGCGGGAGATCGCGGAGGCGGTCTCGGCGGTGGTGGACCGCATCACCCTGGAAGATCTCCGGCGGCGAGCCGAGGAGCGGCGGGCGAGTGCCCGCCCCATGTACCACATCTAGTTTTTTTTCTCCGAGAATCGTATCTCCCGATAGGATTAGGAGCCATGAGCCAGAGACGGTCCGGAACGGCGCGGCCGCGCCTCGCGGCCTCGGTGCTCGAGCTGGTCGGCGGGACCCCGTTGACGAGGCTCAACCGCCTCCCCAAGGCGGGCGGGGCGGTGGTCCTGGCCAAGATGGAATCCCTGAACCCGGGCGGGAGCGTGAAGGACCGGATCGCCGTCGCGATGGTCGAGGACGCCGAGCGGCGGGGGATCCTCAAGGCGGGATCCACGCTGGTGGAACCGACCAGCGGGAATACCGGCATCGGGCTGGCGATGGTCTGCGCCGTGCGCGGCTACCGGCTCATCCTCGCCATGCCCGACGACATGAGCGTCGAGCGCCAGCGCCTGCTCTCGCGCTACGGCGCCGAGATTCACCTCACCCCCGCCATCGAGGGCATGAGCGGGGCCGTCTTCGCGGCCCAGGAGATGTGCAAGGAGCATCCCGAGTACTTCATGCCGATGCAGTTCGAGAACAAGGCGAACCCCGAGATCCACCGCCGCACGACGGCGCTCGAGATCCTGGAGGCGACGGAGGAGCGCGTGCACGTCTTCGTGGCCGGGATCGGGACGGGCGGGACCATCACCGGGGTCGGCGAGGTGCTGAAGGAGCGCATTCCGGGGGTCCGCATCGTCGGCGTGGAACCGGCGCGCTCACCGGTGCTCTCGGGCGGCCGCTCTCGGCCGCACGGCATTCAAGGCATCGGCGCCTCCTTCGTGCCCGGCGTGCTGAATCGGTCGGTCCTCGACGAGGTCATCCAGGTGCGCGATGAGGACGCGACGGCGACGGCGCGCCGGCTCGCGCGGGAGGAAGGCCTGCTCGTGGGCATCTCGTCCGGAGCCAATGTCTGGGCCGCATGCCAGGTGGCGTCGGCCATGCCGAGCGACCGGATCGTCGTCACGGTCCTGTGCGATACTGGGGAGCGCTATCTGAGCGTGGCGTTCTGATCATCACCCGCGAGCGATGCGAGCGTCAGGAGGCGACATGGCCAGCGTGCAAGTGTACATCCCAACGCCCTTCCGGCGGGCGACCAGCAACAAGGACCGGGTATCGGTGGACGCGCCGGACGCGGCGAGGTCCACGATCACGTCAATATCTACGTCAACAACGAGGGCATCGAGGCGCTCCAGGGTCTCGGCACGGCGCTCCGAGACGGCGACGAGGTGTCGATCATTCCGGCCCTCGCCGGGGGGACCCTCGGAGGGGAGCCTCGCCCCGCTTCCCAAGGTTTCCCCGATGACCTTCACCCCTGAAGAACTGGCCCAGATCAAGGCGCAGGCCGAGGCTCAGTATCCGGCGGAGTGCTGCGGGGTCTTGCTGGTCCGCGGCGGCGCTCGGGCGGACCGGGTGCTTCTCCCGTGCCGGAACATCCAGGACGAGCTGCACGCCAAGGATCCCGAGCGGCATCCGCGCGACTCGCGGACGGCCTACTTCATCGACCCGAAGGATCTCCTGGCCATAGGTCGCCGGGAGGGCCAGGGCTACAGCGTGGCGGCCATCTATCACTCGCACATCGATGCCGGCGCCTACTTCTCCGCCACCGACAAGCGGAACGCCCTGATCAATGGCGAGCCGGCCTATCCCGAGGCGGTGTACGTGGTGGTCTCGGTCGTCGAGGGCAAGGTAGTGGACGCGCAGGCCTTCGTCTGGGATGCGACCGCTCGCGATTTCGTGGCGGCCCGCTGACAGATCCGATCATGCCCAGCTCCGAATCGCTCTTCAAGAGCGCCCAGCGAGTCATTCCCGGCGGCGTCAACAGTCCGGTGCGCGCGTTCAAGGGCGTCGGCGGGTCCCCCTTCTTCGTAGCGCGCGCCGAGGGCGCCCGGCTCGTGGACGAGGACGGCCGCGTCTACATCGACTTCCTCGGCTCGTGGGGTCCCCTGATCCTCGGACATGCCGCGCCCGCGGTCGTGGAGGTGCTGGTGGAGACGGCGCGGCGGGGGACAAGCTACGGAGCGCCCACGGCGCAGGAAGTGGAGATGGCCGAGCGGATCTCGCGGGCCGTGCCCTCCATGGAGATGGTGCGGCTCGTCTCCTCGGGGACGGAGGCGGCGATGAGCGCCATCCGCCTCGCCCGCGGCGCGACGGGACGCGACCTCATCGTCAAGTTCGACGGCTGCTACCACGGCCACGCCGACAGCCTCCTCGTCAAGGCGGGCTCGGGCGGCGCGACCTTCGGTATCCCCGACAGCGCGGGCGTGCCGGCGGCGCTCGCGGCGCTCACCCTGGCGCTGCCGTTCAACGACCTCGCGGCGGTGAGCCGCGCGCTCGAGAGCCGGCGCGGCGAGGTGGCGGCGGTGCTCGTCGAGCCGGTGGCCGGCAACATGGGCGTCGTGCCGCCGGCGCCGGGCTTCCTGGCGGGCCTTCGCGAGCTGTGCACGCGGCACGGGGCGCTCCTCATCTTCGACGAGGTCATCACGGGGTTCCGCGTCGCCTTCGGAGGAGCGCAGGCCCTGTACTCGGTGCGTCCCGACCTCACCTGTCTCGGGAAGATCATCGGCGGCGGGCTGCCGGTCGGCGCCTACGGAGGCTCGCGCGAGCTGATGAGCCGGGTGGCCCCGCTGGGGGCCGTGTACCAGGCGGGCACGCTCTCGGGCAACCCGCTGGCCGTCGCCGCCGGACTCGCCACCCTGCGTGCGCTCGAGGATCCCGCCGCCTACGACCGCCTCGAGCGCCTGGGCGCTCTCTTCGAGCGCGGGATCACCGAGGCCGCCGCCGCCGCCGGGGTCCCGGTGACGGTGAATCGCGTCGGCTCGATGCTCACCGCCTTCTTCAGCGACGGGCCGGTGACCGATTACCTCTCCGCCCGGCGCGCCGACACCGCCCGCTACGCGCGATTCTTCCACGGCATGCTCGAGCGCGGCGTCTTCCTCGCGCCCTCGCAGTTCGAGGCCGCCTTCGTCTCGCTGGCCCATTCCGAGCAGGAGTTGCAGACAGCCGCCATGGCCTGCCGGAGCGCCATGGAGAGCCTCGCGCGGGCCCGCTCGACCTGAGGGCACCGTGCCGATTTGCTCCGCCACGTCTTTCGCCCACTGCCAACCCGAGTTCGGTATTGACACCTCGTTTTAGCGCGTGATAGGGTTCACAAGGCTGAGCCCGAGACATGTTGTAAGGATGGCCGGCTTTCATCCGCGGTGCGCCGCTTGGCGCGTGACGTAGCCGAATACCAGCCTGATTCCGTAGGATCCGGGTGGCGCGACGCGAGGTGAAGACGACCGTGACTGATGCCCAGGGCGGCGGCGGGTGCGCCGGCCCCCGTGTCGGCTCCCCTCCTTCTTCTCCATCGCCTCACGGCGCGGAGGTCCGCGCGGTCAGGGCGATCGCGGAGAAGCACATGAGCGCAGCGGGTCAATGAAGCCCATCGACCGGCGGTCGTTCTTCAAGATCGTCGCGGCCTCCGGCGCGGCGGCGGCCGCGGGCGGGTGCGGGCCATCGCCGGAGACGTACCTGCCCTACGTGAGTCCGCCCGAAGACATCATCCCGGGAGAGCCGTCGTACTTCTCCACGGTGTGCCGGGAATGTCCGGCCGGCTGCGGGCTCGTCGCCAAGAATCGCGACGGGCGCATCATCAAGCTGGAGGGCAACCCCGATCATCCCCTGAGCGCAGGCACGCTGTGCATCCGCGGCCAGGCGGGGCTGCAGAGTCTCTACCATCCCGACCGCTTTCGCGGCGCCTCGGCGGGCGGAAAGCCCATCGCCTGGGACGAGGCGGCCAGGCAGCTCTCTGACAAGCTGAGCGGGCTACTCAGGGCCAACCAGGGCGCCAGGATCGCGCTGGTGACCGGGCTCGAGTCGGGGACCCTTGCCCGCCTCATGGACGAGTGGGTGCGCGCCGTCGGCGCGCGGCCGCGCATCGGGTACGAGCCCCTCGGCTACGAGGCTCTTCGCGCCGCCAACCGCATCGCGTTCGGCCGCGACACCATCCCCCACTACGCCATCGGCGAGGCGAGTTACCTGCTCTCGTTCGGCGCCGATTTCCTCGAGACCTGGCTCCAGCCCGTGGCGTACGCGGCGGGGTTCGCCCGCATGCACGCCTTCGCCCACGGGCGGGCCGGCACCTTCGTGCAGATCGAACCGCGGCTGTCCATGACGGGAGCCAACGCCGACGAGTGGCTGCGGAACGCCCCGGGCAGCGAGGGACTCCTGGCGCTCGCGATCCTCCGGGTGATCCTGGATGAGGGACTGCAGTCGCCGGACGCGGACGCGGCCACGCTCAGGGAGGCCGTGAAGGACGTGGACGTGGCGGCGGCGGCGAAGAGCGCCGACGTCCCCGCCGAGACGATCAAGCGGATCGCCCAGGACTTCGCCAGGTCGAAGGGTGGCCTCGCCATCGGGGGCGGCGCGGCGGCGGCCGGGTCCAACGCCACGGAGGCGCTCGTCGCCGTGAACCTGCTGAATGCCGCGGTGGGAGCCGTCGGCACGCGACTCAGCTTCGGCAGCGACTCGGCGCTCGGCCGGGTGAGCCCCTACTCGGAGATGGTGAAGCTGACCGAGGCCATGGGCAAGGGTGAGATCGATGTGCTGGTCCTGGTGGACGTCAACCCGGTCTACACCATGCCGCCCAGGTCGGGCTTCGCCGACGCCATCGGCAAGGTGCCCCTGGTCGTCGCGCTGGCGAGCCGGCCCAGCGAGACCACGGCGCGCGCCCATCTCGTCTTGCCCACGCTCCATCCGCTCGAGTCCTGGGGCGACTACGAGGCCGAGAGCGGCGTGTTCGGGCTCATGCAGCCCACCATGGGCCCGGTGCCGATCGACGGCAAGCCCGTCGAGGCGAGGCCGACGGGCGACATCCTGCTCTCGGTGGGCCGGGCGGCGCTCGGCGCCGAGGAGGGCAAGGGGCCGCTCAAGTGGGCGAGCTTCCAGGAACTCCTGAACGAGGAGTGGCAGAAGCGCGCCAAGGAGTACGCGCCGGGCAAGCCGTTCCCCGAGTTCTGGGAAGAGGCGCTCCGGCGCGGCGGGGTATGGCGGCCGTCCTCGCCGGTCCCCGTCTCGCTGCGCAAGGAGGCCGCGCGTGTTTCGCGGGAGGCGCTCAAGCTCGCGGGGGATGGCTCCCACACGCTGATCGTGTACCCGTCGAACCGATTCTTCGACGGGCGGGGCGCCGACAAGGCCTGGCTGCAGGAGGCGCCGGATACGATGACCCAGGTGGCCTGGGACGCCTGGGTCGAGGTGCCGACCGAGACGGCGGCCAAGCTGGGTCTCCGGCGCGGCGATCTCGTCAAGCTCACCTCGCCCCACGGCAGCATCGAGCTGCCGGCCTACCCGTACGAGCTGATTCACCCGGATAGCGTGGCCGTGCAGATGGGGCAGGGTCATCGCTTCCCGGGCGCCTACGCCGCCGGCGTGCGCCCGGCCGGCGCGACCAATCCCCAGCCGGCCACGTTTCTCAACGTGGGCGCAAGTCCCGTGGAGCTCCTGGGCGGCGCGGCGGATCCCGCCTCCGGTGGCCTGCCCTATCTCGCGGTGAAGGTGGCGCTCGCCAGGACCGGAGGCCGGCGCCCGCTCGCGGTGCCGCAGGCCACGTTCGATCAGGACGACCGCGGCGTCGCGGAGTACGTGAGCCTGGCGGCGGCGAAGGAGCTCGAGCTGCGCGGGCGCGTTCCCGAGCAAGCCAGCCATCCCAGCATGTACCCGCCGGTCCGGTACCCGGAATACCGCTGGGGCATGTCGGTGGACGTCGACCTCTGCACGGGCTGCTCGGCGTGCGTGGTGGCCTGCCAGAGCGAGAACAACGTGCCCGTGGTGGGACGGGAGCAGGTCGCCTACGGCCGCGCCCAGCAGTGGCTCCGCATCGAGCGCTGGCAGGAGGGCACGTCGACGCGGCCGCTGAACATGTTCCTGGCCATGTTCTGCCAGCACTGCGAGGTGGCGCCGTGCGAGCCGGTGTGCCCGGTGTACGCCGCCTATCACACCAAGGAAGGGCTGAACGCGCAGGTGTACAACCGCTGCGTCGGCACGCGCTACTGCGGCAACAACTGCTCGTATCACGTCCGTCGCTTCAACTGGTGGAACTACCAGTGGGTGACGCCGCTCGATGTCCAGCTCAACCCCGACGTGACCGTTCGTCAGCTCGGCGTGATGGAGAAGTGCACGATGTGCCTGCAGCGCATCGTCGCCGCCAAGGCCCTGGCCCGGGATGCGGGACGGCATGTGAGGGACGGGGACATGCAGACGGCCTGCCAGCAGACCTGCCCGACCCGGGCCATCACCTTCGGGAACCTGAAGGACGGCGCCGCCCAGGTCTCCAAGCTCTCGCGCTCGCCGCGCGGCTACCACGTCCTGGAGGAGCTGGGGACGCGCCCGGCCGTCACCTACCTGAAGAAGGTCACGCGCGGCGCCGAGCCGGCGGGCAAGGAGAAGGGGCACAAGGCGTGAGCGCGCCGCCGAACGGGACCGCGCAGGTGACGTGGGCCGACGTCAACCGCGACGTCATCCGGACGATCGGCATGCCCGGCAACACGTACTTCGCCTGGATGTGCCTGGTCGGGCTCATCCTGGCCGCCGGCGTCAGCGCCTGGGCGTGGCAGATCTGGGCGGGCATGGGCGCGGCGGGCAAGCGCACGCCCCAGATGTGGGCGATGTACATCACCACCTTCGTGTTCTGGATCGGCATCGGCCACGCGGGGACGCTGATCTCCGCCATCCTCTACCTGTTCAGGGCCAGGTGGCGGACCTCGATCTACCGCGGCGCCGAGGCCATGACCGTCTTCGCCGTCATGACGGCCGGCCTCTTCCCGCTCATCCATGCCGGGCGCATGTGGTTCGCCTACTGGCTCCTGCCCTATCCCAACCAGCGGTTCCTCTGGCCGAACTTCAAGTCACCGCTCGTCTGGGACGTGTTCGCGATCTCGACCTACCTCACCATCAGCGTCGTCTTCTTCATCGTGGGGCTGGTCCCCGACATCGCCGCCCTGCGCGACCAGGCCACCGGCTTCAAGCGGACGATCTACGCCGCGCTCTCGCTGGGATGGGAGGGTTCGGATTCCCAGTGGCGCCACTACCGCCGGGGCTACGGGCTGCTGGCGTCGCTCGCGACGCCATTGGTGCTGTCGGTCCACAGCGTGGTGTCCTTCGACTTCGCCATGGCCCTGGTGCCGGGCTGGCACTCGACCCTGTTCGCCCCGTTCTTCGTCGACGGCGCCATCTTCTCCGGCTTCGCCATGGTGCTGGTCCTCATGCTCCCCATGCGCTACCTCTTCAACTGGTATGCGTACATCGGCGACAAGCACCTGGACGCCATGGCCAAGCTGATCCTGGTCACGAGCCTCGTGCTGACCTACTTCTACTCCTGCGAGGTCCTCACGTCCTGGTACAGCGGCGAGCACTTCGAGCGGGCGTCGCTCTTCTACAAGGCGACCCGGGAGTACGCGTGGGCCTACTGGCTCATGTACTTCTGCAACTGCGTGACGCCGCTGGTGTTCTTCTGGAAGAAGGCGCGGACCCACGTGGCGACGCTCTACGTCGTCTCCATCTTCGTGCTCACCGGCATGTGGTTCGAGCGCTTCAACATCATCGTCCCCGGCCTTGGCCACGACTTCTACCCCTACACGTGGGGCACCTATTACCCGACCGTCACCGACACCACGATCATCATCGGGTCCTTCGCCTGGTTCCTCATCCTGTTCCTCGGCTTCATCCGGGTGCTGCCCTCGCTCTCCATCGTCGAGGTGAAGGAGGTGCTGCCGCATCCGTTCAAGCGCGGCGCCCTCGAGGGACGTCATTGAGAGCCTTCCGGAGACAACCTCGTGCGCAGTGATGGACGCTGTTCGAGCGCCGGCTTTGCCGGCGCAACGATTCCTGGGGGGAGGTTTCGGAAGGGGGGCGAAGCCCCCCTCCGAATTTAGCATGGCGATCGCCAACGTGCTCGGCGTCTTCGCCCACGTGGACACCACCGTGGACGCGATCCGCCAGCTCCGGGCCAAGGGCTTCTCGCAACTGACCGTCTACACGCCGGTCCCGGTCGAGGAGATCGAGGAAGAGGTGGAACGAGTCCGGCCGCTGTCGAAGGTCCGGCTCTTCACCCTGATCGGTGGCCTGACCGGCACCGCGACGGGCTTTTTCCTCGCCATCTGGTCCTCGCTCGTCTGGTCGCTGGTCACCGGGAGCAAGGATCCCGTGTCCTACCCGCCCTTCGTCATCATCGCCTTCGAGCTGACCATTCTCCTGGGCGGGCTCTCGACCGTGCTGGCCGTCCTGCTGCTGGGGCGGCTCCCGAAGCTCAAGCCCTCACCCACCTACGACCCGCGTTTCACGCTCGACCGCTTCGGAGTGGCGGTGGCGTGCCCCGACGCGCAGGCCGATGTCGTCAAGTCCCTCCTCTCATCGGCGGGCGCGGAGGAGGTCCGGCGATGATGAAGTACGTGTTCCTGCTCGTGCTCCTCGTGCTCGGAGGGGCGGCCGGCGCCCTCGGCTTGACCGTCGTCTACCGGTGGACCCACAACATGTTCCACACCCAGCGGGTGATGCCGGGCAAAGCGGTCTTCTCCATGGCGCCGGGGAGCGTCGCCCGGACGGGGAGCGAGCTGTACTACGCGAAGGAAGCGCGTGAGGCGGCGGCGGCGCGGAAGAACCCGGTGGCGGCGACGCCCGCGTCCGTGAAGAAGGGCCACGAGCTGTTCGCCATCTACTGCACGCCGTGTCACGGGGCCTCGGGCAAGGGCGACGGGCTGGTCGCCGCCAAGTTCGTGCCGCCGCCGGACCTGACCAGCGCCGATCTGCAGAAGGTCCGGACGGACGGCTACTGGCAGAGCTACCTGAGCGCGGGAGGCGCCGTGATGCCCTCCTACGCAGAAGCCCTGTCGCCGGAGGAGCGCTGGGACGTCGTGAACTACCTGAGGACCCTGGCCAAGCAATGAGCGCGATGAACGCCGCCGGATCCCGCCCGGGCTCTCAGGCGGTCCTGGGCGCGCTCGCGCTGGCCGGCGCCGCCGCGTTCGCGTTCGGGCTCATGCGGCCCCAGCCGGTGAGGACCTGGGCGATCTACCTGGTCAACCTGCTCTTCTGGTCGAGCCTCGCGATCACCGGGCCGGCCCTGGCCGGGATGATCCAGATCACCGAAGGCCGCTGGTCGCCCAGCGTCAAGCGCGTGGCCCTCACCACCGCCGGGTTCCTCCCGGTCTCCTTCGTGCTCTTCCTCATCCTCTTCACCGGCCGCGCGGAGCTGTATCCCTGGGTCGCCCATCCGGTTCCCAAGAAGGAAGCGTGGCTCAATGTCCCGTTCATGGCCGCGCGGATCGGCCTCGGCGTGCTCGTCCTGTACGGGGTCGCCTGGGCACTCGCCAAGGCCGTCTTCGCGGAGGACCCGGCGGGGCACGACAGCCCCGAATCCGTCGGCAGGCGGAACCGGCTGAGCACCATCCTGCTCATCCTCTACGTGGTCGTGCTCTCGCTCTGGGGGTTCGACCTCATCATGACGCTCGACCCCGTGTGGTATAGCGGCCTCCTGGGGGGGTACTACGTGGTGACCTCGCTCTACACGGGCTTCGGGCTCGTCACCTTCCTGGTTCTCCGCGCCAACGAGCGGGGCATCACCAGCGTATCTCCGTCGGCGATCCAGGACGTGGCCAAGCTGACGTTCGCCATGTCCGTCATGTGGATGTACTTCTTCTTCTCCCAGTACCTGGTCATCTGGTACGGCAACGTGCCGATCGAGACACGCTTCTTCCTGCGCCGCTTCCTGGACAACCAGCCGTGGGCGTACCTCGCCTGGGCCATCTTCATCGTCGGCTGGCTCATCCCGTTCAGCTATCTGCTCAAGCGGCTGACCGGCCGGCCGCCCACGCGGCACCAGGTCCTCAAGGTGATCCTCTGCATGGGGTGGATCGCCATCTTCTTCGAGCGGGTGCTGCTGGTCTTCCCGTCGATCTCCAAGGAGAACCAGATCCCGCACGGGCTCACCGACATCCTCATCACGGCGGGCTTCTTCTCGCTCTTCGTGCTGAGCCGCAACTGGTTCCTCGCGCGCTATCACCCCGTCCTGAATCTCCCGAAGTAGGCTCACCGGCAGTCTGCCCGCGTTACCGCCCGGCGAACTGTTATAGTAAACCCGTTCAGCGTGATCGACGCGGTTCGAGCGCCGGCTTCGCCGGCGCAACGTCCGGATTGCTCGCCTCGGACGCACGGGGCCCAGCCCGTGGCCGTCCTGCGGCTCGCACGGCGCTTGGGGGGAGGTTCGGAAGGGGGGCGGAGCCCCCCTCCGAGTTCTAATGACGGCGTGATCCCGGTCGAAGAGGCTCGCGAGCGCATTCTCTCCCACGTGTCCGTCCTCGGCTCGGAACGGGTCGAGCTCCCTCGAGCCCTCCACCGCGTGCTGGCGGAAGACATCGTCGCCGCGCGCGACATCCCGCCGTGGCCCAATTCCTCCATGGACGGCTATGCCCTCCAAGCCCACGACACGCGGACGGCCGGTGGCGCCGCGCCCGCCCGGCTCACCCTCGCCGGTCACGTGGCCGCGGGGGCGGTCGCGGAGCGCCCGCTCCGCGCCGGCGAAGCCTTTCGCATCTTCACGGGCGCCCCGCTCCCGGACGGGGCCGACAGCGTGATCCCGCAGGAGGAGGTCGAGGAGGACGGGGCGGCGCTCCTGGTTCCGCGCCCGGTGCACGCCGGGGAGTTCGTGAGGCCGCGCGGAGAGGACATGCGCGCGGGAGAGACGGTCCTGCGGCGCGGACGGGCCCTCGGCGCCGCCGAGCTCGGGCTTCTCGCCACCGTCGGCCGCGCCCAGGTGAGCGTGGTCAAGCGTCCCCGGGTCGCCATTCTCTCCACCGGTGACGAGATCGTGGACCTCGGGGGTGTGGTGGGGCCGGGTCAGATCCCCAACTCCAACACCTACTCGCTGATGGCCCAGGTCGAGGAGGCGGGCGCCCTGCCCGTGAACCTCGGGGTGGCGCCGGACCGGCTGGAGGACATCGAGGCCCGTCTCCGATGGGGACTCGGCTGCGACGTGCTGATCTCGTCGGCCGGTGTATCGGTCGGCGAGCACGACTTCGTCAAGGCCGCCCTCGCCCGCCTGGGCGCCGAGCAGCATCTCTGGCTGGTCAACATGCGCCCGGGCAAGCCCATCGCGTTCGCCACCATTCCCGCCGGGCGGAAGGGGGCGCTCCCGGTCTTCGCGCTGCCCGGCAATCCCGTCTCCGCCATGGTGACCTTCGAACTGTTCGTCCGCCCCGCGCTCCTGCGGATGGCCGGCCACGCGCGCCTCGATCGCCCCCTGATCACGGCCCGGGCGCTCGCGCCCATCCCGAACCCGGGGCGGCGGCGCGGGTACCTGCGCGTGTCGCTGACGCCGGAGGCGGACGGCTGGGGCGCGCGGCTCACGGGCGATCAGGGCTCCGGGATCCTGCGCTCGATGGTGGCGGCCGACGGCCTGGCCGTCGTCGAGGGAGACACCACGATCGAGCCGGGTCATCGGGTGAAGGTCATCCTGCTGCGCGCGGTGTGAGCCTCTAGCCCTTCCTGAGATACAGCGCCCAGAGGGCGAGCCAGGCGCCGCTGCCCATCGAGGCGAAGGTGAGCAGGCTGCCGAGGGCCAGGGTCGCGGAGTTGGTGAGCCCCTGGTTGATGTTGCAGCCCTCGGCGAGGAGGGCGGCGCCGCCCATCAGGAGCCCGCCCCCGAAGATCTTCACGAGGCTCCAGCCGGGGGGCAGCTTCCAGCGGAACTCCCCGGCGCGCCGCGCCCCGACGAAGGCCCCCACCGGAACGCCGAGCGCCATCACCATGCTCCAGCTGATCCGCGTCGGGAAGCCGACCATCGGATAGGTGAGGAGGTGGCCGGTATTGGCGGCGAAGGTGATGCCCACCGGCCGGTCGCCGAAGGTCGAGGCCCACCAGCCGGCGGTGATCATCACGCCGACGGCGACACCGGTGAGCGGCCAGTGCCATTTCCCGTGCTCGGGCTCGCCGCGCCCGCGAGAGAGCCAGAGTCCGCCGGCGGCGGCGAGGATCGCGATGACGATCCAGGGGGACAGACCCGTCACGCTCGAGAGCGTCGGCGCGGCGCCGTCCCAGGTGATGGCGGGGCGTTGCAGGGTGGTGCGGACGGGCGCGAGGATGCCCACGCCGACGATCGTCGCCCCGATGGCGAAGCCGAGCAGGATGACCCAGGCGCCGATGGCGCCCTCGCCGACGCGGTACCAGGTGCTGCCCGAGCAGCCGCCGGAGAGGATCATGCCGAAGCCGAAGAGCGCGCCGCCCAGGATGTTCGCGAGCCAGTGGAGCGGGCGGATCGGGATCTCGACGGCGCTGGTGGCCCCGAGGACCTGAACGCCGACCATCGCGACGAGCAGCGCGAGCACGTAGGCGCGCAGGATGGCCGTGTCGCCGGTGAGCACGGCGTTGGAGATCGCGCGGGTCAGGCAGAAGCCGCCGCGCTGGATCACATAGCCGAAGACGAGGCCCGTCAGGAGCGCGGAGACGTGGAGCGCCCACGGGAAGTCGTCCATGGGCGGGATGCTAGCGGAAAGGGCCACGCGAGTCAAAGGCCGGCACCGGGGGCAGTGTCTCGGTATCACAATGCCCGGAAGTTTGACTTTGCTTTCCCGCGGGTGCTACGGTCAGCGCATGAGTCGGCGACGTGATCGTGGCACTGTCCGACGCGCGCTGCGCGCCACCGCGCTCGTCGCGAGCGTCGTGGCGGCGGTGAGCGGATGCGCGAGCGACGAGCGCGCTCAGCGCGCGCAGGAGATGGCGACGCTGCGGAGCCAGGTCGAGGAGCTCCGGAAGAGCCAGGAGGCGAACGCGAGAGAGCTGGCGCGGCTCTCGGGAGAGGTGAAGGCCGTGGACGCGCAGTCGGCGTTCCTCGCCGGGGAGGCGAAGGCGGCGGGTGAGGAGCGGGCGCGTGTGAAAGCGGCGCTCGACGAGAGCGACAAGACGCTGCGGGAGCTGCGGTCCGCAGTGGAGGAGCTGAGCAAGGCGGCGATCCCGCCGCCGCCGGCGCCGCCCGCGGCCGCGCCCGCGCCCCGGTCGTCGGCGCCGGACGCCTCGCCGGAGCAGATGTACGCGGCGGCGATGGCGAGCTTTCAGGCCGAAGAGCACGGCCAGGCGGTGCTCGAGTTCAGCGAGCTGACGAGGAAGTTCCCGGAGCATCCGCTCGCGGCGAACGCCCAGTACTGGGTCGGCGAGGCGTACTATCGGCAGCGCGATTTCCGCCAGGCGCTCGTCGAGTTCCGGAAGGTCGTCGATGGCGTGCCGAAGGGTTCGCAGATTCCGGACGCGCTGCTCAAGATCGGGTTGTGCCATCGCGCGCTCCGGGATCAGGCGCGCGCCCGCGAGGCCTGGGAGCAGGTCGCCAAGGAGTATCCGGGGACGAGCGCGGCGACCCAGGCGCGCTCGCTGCTGGCGACGTCGGGGGGCACCGGGCGCCCCGCCCGCTGAACGCGACGCGAGCGCATCCGCCTCGCGTTTCTTGACGCTCATCCGCGGTCCGGTATACTGAAGCGAATTCCACGACGGAGAGTGTCGGCGCCGCGCGCGCCGGATTGGCGAACGAACGGATGACCGAGTGTATTCGATGTGAGACGGGGGGGATCGGGCGCATCGGCATGCGACGGATCGCCCGCCACGACGACGAGTACCCCGCGCTGCTCCGCGAGGTGCCGGAGGCGCCGGAGTCCCTGTACGTGCGCGGCGCGCTGGCGCGTGAGGACGCGCTGGCGGTGGCCGTGGTGGGCTCGCGCCGGGCGACGGAGTACGGCGTGGGCGTCGCCGAAGCCCTGGGCGCCGCGCTGGCGGCGCGCGGGATCACCGTGGTGAGCGGGCTCGCGCGGGGGATCGACAGCGCGGCTCATCGCGGCGCGCTTCGTGTCGGCGGGCGCACCATCGCCGTGCTCGGCTCCGGCGCCGACGTGATCTACCCGCCCGAGAACCGGCGGCTGGCCGCGCGGATCGAGGAGGGCGGCGCCGTGGTCTCGCAGTTCGCGCCGGGGACACCGCCGCTCGCCCATCATTTTCCGCTGCGGAATCGGGTCATCGCGGGGCTGTCCCTGGGCGTGGTGGTGGTGGAGGCCGCCGAGCGGAGCGGGGCGCTGATCACCGCGCGGCTCGCGGCGGAGTTCGGGCGCGAGGTCATGGCCGTTCCCGGGCCCGTGACCTCTCCCGCGAGCCGGGGCGCCCACGCGTTGATCCGGGACGGGGCGGCGCTGGTGGAAAGCGGGGAGGACGTCATCGCGGAGCTCCCCGCCCGCTGGCGCGAGTGCGTGAGACCGGTCGTCGCTCCGGGGCGGCGTGAGCATCTCGTCCACGCCCAGCACGCCGGAGGGCACGGTGCGGATGCCGATGACGGTGAAGCGGCCGTGCTCGACGTGGTCGGTGACGAACCCATGACCATGGACGATGTCATCGAAAGGAGTGGACTCGCCTCGGGGCGGGCGGCGGCGCTCCTGCTGGCGCTGGAGCTCGAGGGACGCGTCCGCCAGATCGAAGGCAAGCGGTTCGTTCGGATGGGGACGCCCACGTCCGTGTCACGGGAGGCGCCGTAGTGGCGAAGCGGTCGCTCGTGGTGGTGGAATCGCCCACCAAGGTCAAGACGATCCAGAAGTATCTGGACTCGAGCTACCTCGTCAAGGCCTCCATGGGGCACGTCCGCGATCTGCCGAAGTCGAGGCTCGGCGTCGACGAGAAGAAGAGCTTCAAGCCCGACTACCGGGTCCTGCCCGCGAAGAAGAAGGTGCTGGACGAGCTGAAGAAGGCGGCCTCCAATGCGGGGGCGCTCTACATCGCGACCGACCCGGACCGGGAGGGTGAGGCCATCGGATGGCACCTGGCCCAGGAGCTGGGGCTGCCGAAGTCGAAGACGTACCGCATCCTGTTCAACGAGATCACCAAGCGCGCCGTGCTGGCGGCCTTCGAGCACCCGGGGAAGATCGACGCGAACAAGGTCAACGCCCAGCAGGCGCGACGCGTGCTGGACCGCCTGGTGGGCTACAAGCTCTCGCCTCTGCTCTGGGAGAAGGTGCGGCGCGGCCTCTCCGCCGGGCGCGTGCAGTCGGTCGCCGTGCGCCTCATCACCGAGCGCGAGCGCGAGATCCAGGCCTTCGTGCCGGTCGAGTACTGGTCGCTCCACGCGCGGCTCAAGGGCCAGACCCCGCCCGAGTTCGTCGCGACCCTGAAGGAGGTGGGCGGAGAGAAGGCCGATCTGCCGTCGGAGTCGGTCACGCTGGCGGTGATGACCGGGCTCCACGGCAAGCAGTGGAAGGTCAAGGCCGTCACGCGCGGCGAGCGCCGGCGAAACCCGGCCGCCCCCTTCATCACCTCCACGCTCCAGCAGGACGCGGGGCGCAAGCTGCACTTCACCGCGAAGAAGACCATGATGCTGGCCCAGCAGCTCTACGAGGGCATCGCGCTCGGCGCCGACGGCGAGGTGGGGCTCATCACCTACATGCGCACCGACGCCGTGCGGGTCGCGGCGGAGGCGCAGGCCGAGGCGCGGGCGTGGGTGGCGCAGCGCCTCGGGCCGGAGTACCTTCCCGACGCGCCGCCCACCTACCGGGCCAAGAAGAGCGCCCAGGAGGCGCACGAGGCGATCCGGCCGACCTCGGTCGCCCACGAGCCCAGGGCCGTCGCCGGCTTCCTGACCAGGGATCAGCTCGCCCTCTACCGGCTCATCTGGGAGCGGTTCCTCGCGAGCCAGATGCTGCCGGCGGTCTACGACACGGTGACGGCCGACATCGAGGCCGGCCAGTGCCTGTTCCGGGCCCAGGGGTCGACGCTCCGGTTCCCGGGCTTCATGGCCGTCTACGTGGAGTCGCGGGAGGAGAGCGTCACCGCGCCGGAGGAAGAGAGCGAGTCCGTGGTGCCGCCCCTCGAGGTCGGCGAGCTGCTCAAGCTGCTCGCCCTCGATCCCAAGCAGCACTTCACGCAGCCGCCGCCGCGCTACACCGAGGCGTCGCTCGTCAAGACGCTGGAAGAGCAGGGCATCGGCCGCCCGTCCACGTACGCCCAGATCCTGTCCACGATCCAGGATCGGGGCTACGTGCACCGCGAGAAGGGCACGCTGTTCCCGACCGACCTCGGCATGCAGGTCAACGACCTCCTGGTGCCGCATTTCCCGGAGGTGATGGACGTCGAGTTCACGGCTCAGCTCGAGGAGTCACTCGACAAGATCGAGGACGGCGACGCCGACTGGGTGAGCACCGTGCAGGCGTTCTACAAGCAGTTCTCGCGGGACCTCAAGAGTGCCGGCAAGACGATGGAGAACATCAAGGCGGGGACGGAGACCGGCGAGCCCTGCCCCGAGTGCGGCAAGCCGCTCGTGAAGAAGTTCGGGCGCTTCGGCAGCTTCCTCGCCTGCTCGGCCTACCCGGAGTGCAAGTACACCAAGGACCTGGGTGGCGGACGCGAGAAGCCGGCCGACGAGCCGACGGACGAGACCTGCCCGACGTGCGGGAAGCCGATGGTGGTCAAGCACGGACGGTTCGGCAAGTTCATCGCCTGCTCGGGCTATCCCGAATGCAAGACGACCAAGCCCTTGTCGCTCGGCATCGACTGTCCCGAGCCGGGCTGCGGAGGGCAGCTCGTGGAGCGGCGCACCAAGCGCGGCAAGACCTTCTTCTCGTGCACGAACTACCCGACCTGCAAGTTCGCGCTCTGGGCGCGCCCGGTGCGAGAGCCCTGTCCCCGGTGCGCGGCGCCGTTCACGACCGAGCGGATCGGGCGGGGCGGCAAGGTCACGCGGAGCTGCATTCGCCAGGAGTGCGGCTACAAGCAGGAGATCGCGCCCACGGTCGTCGCGTGAGAGCCTCCGGGAGAACAGCGGCGGTGATCGTCTCCTCCTTCCTGGACTACCTGGCGGCCGAGCGCGGCGCGTCGCCGCACACCCTGCGCAGCTACGCCACCGACCTCGGCGAATTCACGGAGTTCCTCCGCCGCGAGCGCTCGTCGCTGGCCGACGCCGACGCGCGGCTGGTCCGCGGCTATCTCGCGTGGCTTCACCAGCGCCGGCTCGCGAAGGCCACCATCGCCCGCCGGCTTGCCAGCGTCAGGAGCTGCTTCCGGTTTCTCGCGCGCCGGGGCGTGATCGAGCAGAATCCCGCGCGCCAGGTCCGGAGCCCGCGCCAGGTCCGGCGGCTGCCGTCCTTCCTGCCGAAGGACGAATCCAAGGAGCTGCTGGACCGGCCGGGGGAGGCCGCCGGGGCGGGGCGGCGGGACCATGCGCTGCTCGAGCTCCTGTACGCGACCGGGATCCGGGTGGCGGAGTGCTGCGGACTCGATTGCGGCGACGTCGATCGGAGCCACGGCACGGTGCGCGTCCTCGGCAAGGGCAACAAGGAGCGGGTGGTGCCGGTGGGCGATGCCGCGCTGGCGGCGCTGGATGGCTATCTCGGCGCGCGCCCGCGAGCGAGCGGGCCGCTCTTCATGAATCAGCGGGGCGGGCGGCTCACGCCGCGGAGCGTGCAGCGCATCGTGGGCCGCCAGGCGCGGCTCTCCGGCCTGGACCGGCGGGTGACGCCCCACACCCTCCGCCACACGTTCGCGACCCATATGCTGGGCGAGGGCGCCGACCTGCGACTCATCCAGGAGCTGCTCGGTCACAGCCGGCTCTCCACCACCCAGCGCTACACGCACGTGAGCCCCGAGCAGCTGATGAGGGTGTATGACGCGGCTCATCCCCGGGCGACGTGATGCCGGGCACGCCGGGCCGAGTCGCTTCCCCAGACCTCGTTCCGGTGCGATGACCGGCGGCGGCCCGCCGTCGTTTCATGCGACGACGGTGGCGTGCGTCCGCCACCGCGGGCGGGTCGCGGTGGCCGGGGACGGGCAGGTCTCCATCGGCCAGACCATCGTCAAGGCCGGTGCGCGCAAGGTGAGGAAGGTCTATCACGACCGGGTGCTGGCCGGCTTCGCGGGGGCCGCCGCCGATGCCTTCACGCTGTTCGCCAAGTTCGAGGCGAAGCTCGACGAGCACCGCGGCAACCTGCCGCGCGCGGCGGTCGAGCTGGCCAAGGACTGGCGGATGGACCGGGTGCTGCGGCGGCTCGAGGCCCTGCTCGCCGTGGCCGACGCCGAGTCGTCCTTCATCGTGTCGGGGACGGGAGACGTGATCGAGCCCGACGACGGCCTCATCGGCATCGGCTCCGGCGGCCCCTATGCGCTGGCGGCGGCCCGGGCCCTCCGCGCCCACTCGACGCTGGAGGCCGCCGAGATCGCCGAGCAGGCCTTGCGGATCGCCGCCGGCATCTGCGTCTACACCAACGACCACATCACGGTCGAGGCCTTGCCGTGAGCCAGCTGACGCCGGTGCAGATCGTCGCCGAGCTGGACCGCTACATCGTGGGCCAGCAGCGCGCCAAGCGGGCGGTGGCCATCGCGCTCAGGAATCGCTGGCGGCGGCAGAACCTGCCGCCCGAGCTGCGCGACGAGGTGGCGCCGAAGAACATCATCATGATCGGCCCCACCGGCGTCGGGAAGACCGAGATCGCGCGCCGGCTGGCCAAGCTGTCCCAGGCGCCTTTCCTGAAGGTCGAGGCCTCCAAGTACACCGAGGTCGGCTACGTGGGCCGCGACGTGGAGTCCATGATCCGCGATCTCACCGAGCTCGCGGTGAACATGGTGAAGGCCGAGATGGCGGCGGGCGTGCGCGACCGGGCCGAGGCCCTCGCCGAGGACCGCCTGCTCGACCTCCTGCTGCCCCGCCGCCAGGGCGAGCCCTTCGTCAGCGGCACCCTCGAGGAGGTGTCGCCCGAGGCCTCCCGCGACGCGACGCGGGAGAAGCTCCGGGCGCAGCTCCGCGACGGCAAGCTCGACGAGCGCGCGATCGAGCTGGACACGCAGGCGCAGGCGGGTCCGATCCTCGAGGTGTTCACCGGGCAGGGGATGGAGGAGGTCGGGATCAATCTCAAGGACATGCTCTCCAACCTCATGCCCGGACGCACGCGGCGGCGGCGCGTGAAGGTACGCGAGGCCCGCCGGCTGCTGGCTCAGGAGGAGGCGCAGAAGCTGGTGGACGTGGACGAAGCCGTGAGCCAGGCGATCCAGCGGGTCGAGAACTCGGGGATCATCTTCCTCGACGAGCTGGACAAGGTCGCCGGCCGCGAGGGCACCCACGGCCCCGACGTCTCGCGGGAAGGCGTCCAGCGGGACCTCCTTCCCATCGTCGAGGGCACCACGGTGACGAGCAAGTACGGCATGGTCCGGACCGATCACATCCTGTTCATCGCGGCCGGCGCGTTTCACGTGGCGAAGCCCTCGGACCTGATTCCCGAGCTGCAGGGTCGCTTCCCCATCCGGGTCGAGCTGGAGCCCTTGACGCGGCACGATTTTGTCCGCATCCTGAGCGAGCCGCAGAACGCCCTGGTCCGGCAGTACGTGGAGCTGCTGAGAACCGAGGGGGTGGCGCTCCACTTCGGCGCCGATGCCGTGGATGCCATCGCCGAGATCGCCTCCGAGGTGAATCAGCGGACGGAGAATATCGGCGCCCGGCGGCTCTACACGGTCATGGAGAAGCTCCTGGAAGAGATCTCGTTCACGGCGCCCGACCTGGCGGGCAAGGAGTTGGTGATCGACGCGGAGTACGTCCAGACGCGGCTGGCGGACGTCCTGCGGGACGAGGACCTCTCGCGGTACATTCTCTGACGAGCCTCATGAACGCGTCGAACCGCCGCGCCGAGGTCCTGATCGAGGCGCTGCCGTACATCCGGGCCTTCCAGGGGAAGACGCTGGTCATCAAGTACGGCGGGGCGGCCATGGAGGAGTCCGGCCTCAAGGAGCAGTTCGCCAAGGACGTGCTGCTGCTGCGGCTGGTCGGGATCCGGCCCGTCATCGTGCACGGCGGGGGGCCCCAGATCGGGGCGCTCATGAAGCGGCTGGGCAAGGAGCCCGAGTTCGTGGCGGGCATGCGTGTCACCGACGAGGAGACGGTCGAGATCGTCGAGATGGTCCTGGTCGGGAAGATCAACACGGAGATCGTCGGCCTGATCAACCACCACGGCGGGCGCGCGGTGGGGCTCTCGGGCAAGGACGCGAACCTGATCCGCGCCCGCAAGAGGCTGCATCGAGGCGCGGGCGGCGAGCTGACCGACATCGGGCTGGTGGGGGAGGTGGAGAAGGTCGACCCCGAGCCCATCCGGCTGCTCGAGGAAAACGGCTTCATCCCGGTGATCGCCCCGGTGGGGGTGGGGAGCGCGGGTGAGACGTACAATATCAATGCCGACCTCGTGGCCGGCGACGTGGCGGCCGCCCTGGCCGCCGAGAAGCTGATTCACCTGACCGACGTGCAGGGCATCGCGGGGCAGGACGGCAAGCTCGTCTCGACGCTGACCAAGCGCGAGGCCGAGCGCCTGATCAAGGGCGGCGTCATCGAGGGTGGCATGCTGCCGAAGGTCGAGTCCGCCCTGCGCGCGCTGGCGGGCGGCGCCCAGAAGGCGCATATCATCGATGGGCGGGTGGCGCATGCCATCCTGCTCGAAGTCTTGACGAAGGAAGGGATCGGCACCGAGATCATCCTCTAGGGAACTCGGAGGGGGGCTTTGCCCCCCTTCCGAAGCCTCCCCCCAGGATGCAGTGCGAGCCGCAGGGCGTCGCGGGGCTGGGGACCCGCCGGCCGAGGCGAGCAATCCGGAAGTGGCGCGGGCAAAGCCCGCGCTCGAAGCGGAACACCGAGGGGTCGGCGATCGGTCATGGGCGTCATGCCCGGTTGCTCCGAGAGGCCTCTAGCTGATTTTGCTGTCGGGGCGCGAAGGCCGCCCGGCAGCTGGGCGGACAACCGTCCGCCGGAAGGATCGACCGTGGACACCAGCGAGCTGATGGAATGGTCGGCCAAGCACCTGATGACCGTCGCCAAGCGCTATCCCATCGCGCTCGTGCGCGGGGAGGGCTGGCGGGTGTGGGACTCCGACGGCAAGGAGTATCTCGACTTCACGGGGGGCATCGCGGTGACGGCGCTGGGCCACAGCCACCCCAGGGTGGTGGGGACGATGCGCGAGCAGGCCGCCACGCTGCTGCACGTCTCCAACTACTTCCACATCCCGCAGCAGATCCATCTGGCCAAGGTTCTCTGCGACCACTCCTTTGCCGATCGAGTCTTCTTCTCGAACTCGGGAGCCGAAGCCAACGAGACCGCGATCAAGCTGGCGCGCAAGTGGGCCAAGGAGCGCGGCGCGAGCGATCGCGGCGAGATCATCAGCATGCGCGGGGGATTCCACGGCCGCACGCTGGCCACGGTCACGGCCACCGCCCAGGAGAAGTACCACCACGGCTACGAGCCGCTGCCCACCGGCTTCAAGTACGTGCCCTTCAATGATCTCCGGGCGGTGGAGCGGGCCATCGACAGCCGCACCGCGGGCGTGCTCGTCGAGCCGATCCAGGGCGAGGGAGGGGTCAACATCCCCGACGAGAGCTACCTGCCCGGGCTGCGCAAGCTATGCGACGAGGCGGGCATCCTCTTGATCCTGGACGAGATCCAGACCGGCATGGGCCGCACGGGGAAGCTCTGGTGCTACGAGCACGCGGGTGTGGCGCCCGACATCATGACGCTCGCCAAGGCCCTCGCCAACGGGGTGCCCATCGGCGCCACCCTCGCCACCGAGGAGGTGGCGCGCGTGTTCACGCCCGGCAGCCACGGCACCACCTTCGGCGGCAACCCCTTCGCCACCGCGGTCGGCCTCACCGTGTTCACCACGCTGGTGGAGGAACGGCTGCCCGAGCGGGCGGAGCGCATGGGCCGCCTCCTCCGGGACCGGCTGCTCGCCGTCCAGTCGCGGGATCCGGGCGCGGTGAAGGAGGTCCGGGGCAAGGGACTCCTCGTCGGCATGGACCTGGCGGCTCCGGTGGCCGACGTGGTGTCGGCCTGCCGGCAGCGCGGGCTCCTCGTCCTGACCGCGGGCGACAACACGCTGCGCCTGGCGCCGCCGCTCATCGTGGACGAGGCGGCGGTGGAGCGGGCCACCGAGATCATCGGGCGGGCGCTCGGGGACGTCCGGGCGTGAAGCACGTCCTGTCGATCCGGGACCTCGGGCGGGACGATGTCCCGCGGCTCTTCGCCCTCACCGCGGAGCTCAAGGCCAGGCAGAAGGCGCGGGATCAGGTCATGCCGCTCCGGGGCCGCACCATGGCTCTCATCTTCGAGAAGCCCTCGCTCCGGACGCGCGTGACCTTCGAGGTCGCCATGGTGCAGCTGGGGGGCGCCGCCGTGTATCTCTCGGGTCAGGAGATCGGGCTCGGCAAGCGCGAGTCGGTGCCCGACATCGCGCGCAACCTCTCGCGCTGGGTGGACGTGATCGGCGCGCGCGTCTTCTCGCATCGGACGCTCGTCGAGATGGCCGCTCACGCCTCCGTGCCGGTGATCAACGCGCTCTCCGACCGCGAGCACCCCTGTCAGGCGGTGGCCGATTTCTTCACGCTCTGGGAGCGCGGGCTGGACCTGGCCAAGCTGCGACTGGCCTGGGTCGGCGACGGCAACAATGTCTGTCACTCGGTGCTGCTGCTGGCGGCGCTCTGCGGGACCGCGGCGGTGGTCGCCTGCCCGCCGGGGTTCGAGCCCGAGCCCGCCGTCCTGGACGCGTGCCGCGCCCTGGGAGGCCGGGTGCGCCTGACCACCGACGCGAGGGAAGCGGCCGAGGGCGCGGACGTGATCTACACCGACACCTGGATCAGCATGGGACAGGAGGCCGACCGGGAGCGCCGCCTGGAGGCCTTCCAGCGTTATCAGCTCAACGACACGCTCCTCGGCTTCGCCGAGCCGGGCGCGCTCGTCATGCACTGCCTCCCCGCTCACCGCGGCGAGGAGATCACGGATGCCGTCCTCGACGGGCCCCGGAGCGTGATCTTCGACCAGGCGGAGAACCGCCTGCACGCCCAGAAGGGCATCATCCTGGAATTGCTCGGAGGGGGGCTCCGCCCCCCTTCCGAACTCTCCCCCCAGGCATAGATTGCGCCGGCGAAACCGGCGCGCGAACGGAGGTCGGTCCGATGCGCTCCGGCGACAGGACCCGCCCGCCTCGCGCGTGATCCGCTCGTGAATGCTGGGGGCCCGAAGGAGTAGCATAGGTGTTATGAGCGTGAAGAGGGTGGTGCTGGCGTACTCGGGCGGGCTCGACACCTCCGTGATCCTGCGCTGGCTCATCGAGACCTACCGCTGCGAGGTCGTGGCCTATTGCGCCGACCTCGGGCAGGGAGAGGAGCTGATCCCGATCCGCGACAAGGCCCTCCGGACGGGCGCCGCCAGCGTCCACATCGTGGACCTCCGGGAGGAGTTCGTCCGCGACTTCGTGTTCCCCATGCTCCGGGCCAACGCCGTGTACGAGGGGGCCTATCTGCTGGGCACGTCCATCGCGCGGCCGCTGATCGCCAAGTGTCAGGTGGAGGTGGCGCGGCAGGAGCGGGCCGACGGGCTCAGCCACGGGGCCACCGGCAAGGGCAATGACCAGGTGCGCTTCGAGTTGACCTACGCGGCGCTGGCGCCCGAGCTGGCCGTGATCGCGCCGTGGCGAGAGTGGGAGCTCGACTCGCGCGCGGCCCTGATCGAGTTCGCCCGGCGCCATGACATCCCGGTGCCGGTGACGGCCGAGCGACCGTACTCGACGGACCGCAACCTCTTCCACATCTCCTACGAGGGCGGCATCCTGGAAGACCCATGGGCGGAGCCGCCGCCCAAGATGTTCCTCTTGACCAACTCGCCGGAATCGGCGCCGGACGTGCCGGTGTACGTCGAGCTCGAGTACGAGACCGGAGATCCGGTGGCGGTGGACGGCAAGCGCCTCTCGCCGGCCTCCCTGCTCACGACGTTGAACCGGCTGGGTGGCGAGCATGGCATCGGGCGGGTGGACCTGGTCGAGAACCGGTTCGTCGGCATGAAGTCGCGCGGCGTGTACGAGACGCCCGGTGGCACCATCCTGCACGTCGCGCACCGCGCGCTGGAATCCCTGACCCTCGACCGCGAAGCGCTCCATCTCCGCGACTCCCTGGTGCCCCGCTACGCCGAGATGATCTACTACGGCTTCTGGTTCACCCCGGAACGGGAGGCGCTCCAGGGGCTGCTCGACCAGGTGCAGCGAGACGTGACCGGCACCGTCCGGCTGAAGCTCTACAAGGGCACGGTGACCGTGGCCGGCCGCAAGTCGCCGCGGTCGCTCTACCGGACGGATTTCGCGACCTTCGAGGCGGACCGCGTGTACCGGCAGAAGGACGCCGAGGGGTTCATCAACCTCAACGCCCTGCGGCTCAAGATCCGCGCGCTCCGCGACCGCGGGCGGTAGGAACGTGTCGGAGAAGAGCTCGCGTGATGTGAACTGCGTCCGGGAGGGGAGGTTCGGAAGGGGGGCGAAGCCTCCCCGCCGAGCGCCCTAGGCGTCTCATGCGCGTTCATGTGGCGCTGACTCCGGCGGACGCTTCGGGTCTTGCCCTCGACGGGTGGGCGGCGATCGCCGTGGACGTGCTGCGGGCCACGACGACGGTGGTGGCGGCCTGCGCTGCCGGCTGCGTCCGGATCATCCCGGTGACCGATTCCGGTGCGGCGCGCGAGCGCGCCGCCCTGTTCACGGCGGGCGAGGTGCTGATGGCTGGAGAACGGGGCGGGGAGCCGATCCCGGGCTTCCACCTCGGCAATTCCCCGCTCGAATTCACTCCGGAGCGGGTCCGCGGCCGGACCATCCTCCTCACCACGACCAACGGCACGGCGGCCATGCTGGGCGCGGGATCGGCCGGCGCAGGCGCCGTCGCCGCGCTCACCAACGTGAGCGCCGTCGCCCGCTGGGCCCTCGCCCAGGGGCGGGACCTCGCGGTGCTCTGCTCGGGAGATGACGGCTCCTTCTCGCTCGAGGACGCGGTGTGCGCGGGGCTGCTGGTCTCCGACGTCGCATCGGTCTGCGACGCGGAGCTGTCCGATGCGGCGGTGGCCGCCGTCGGGCTCGGCCGCTACTATGCCACCAGGATCGGCGACCTCCGGCACGCGTCTCGATGGGCCCGCCGGCTCGCCCGGAAGGGACACTCGGCGGATGTCGACGCGTGCTTGCGGCGCGACGTCACGGACATGGTGCCGGTCGTCGAGGCGGACGCCATCGTCCCCGGCCCCGCCGCCAGCGCCCCGCCGGGGACCGAGGGGCCGCGGCAGACGGCCTCGTGCGATGTGATCGGTGCGGTTCGGGCGCCGACTCCGCCGGCGCAATTTCCGGAAGGCTCGCCTCGGACGGCGGGGCCCCAGCCCCGCGACGTCCTGCGGCTCGCAGTGCGGCCGGGGGGGCGGTTCGGAAGGGGGGCGAGGCCACCCTCCGGGGATCCGTCGCGGTGAATCTCCCCATCGCCCTCACGCTCTGCCGCATCGTCCTGGTTCCGCTGATCATCGTGTTCCTGATCTCCTCGTCGCGGGTTCACGTGCTCATCGCCGCCGTGATCTTCATCGCGGCCTCCCTCACCGACTGGCTCGACGGGCGGATGGCGCGCCGCTGGAATCAGGTCACGCGACTCGGCACGCTCCTCGATCCGGTCGCCGACAAGCTCCTGGTGGCGGCCGCGCTCGTGGCGCTGGTGCAGGTCGACATGATCGACGCGTGGATCGTGGTCCTCATCATCGGACGCGAGCTGGCGGTGACCGGGCTGCGCGGCGTGGCGCTGTCGATGGGCGCCGTGGTGCCTGCGTCGACGCTCGGAAAGGCGAAGACGGTCTCCCAGTACGTCGCGATCACCGTGCTCATCCTGGAGAAGGGGGTGCCGGACGACTTCGCCCGCTTGCACGTGCTCTCCCTGGCCATCCTCTGGGTTGCGCTGGGGCTGACGGTCCTGTCGGGCGCCGATTACTTCTATCGCTTCTTCCTGAGCGCGGGCGCCAAGGCGCTCGTCAAGGACCGCGAGCGTTGGCCGTGACCCTGGTGGGTCTGGCCCTCGCGTACCTGATCGGCGCCATCCCCGTGGGGTTCCTCGTCGCGCGGGGCTTCGGCGGCCTGGACATCCGGCGCGCCGGGAGCGGGAACATCGGCGCCACCAATGTGCTGAGGACGCTCGGGAAGCTGCCCGCGATCCTCACGCTCCTGGGCGACATCGGCAAGGGCTACCTCGCGGTGAGCGTCGCCCGTGTCCTCGCGCCCGCGCCGTGGGGCGCGGCGGCGGGAGCTGTCCTCGCCGTCGTCGGCAACTGCTGGCCCGTGTTCCTGCGCTTCCGGGGCGGGAAGGGAGTGGCCACCGGCTTCGGCGCGTTCCTTGCGCTGGCGCCGTGGGCCACCGGACCCGCGGCGCTGGTGTGGCTGGCCGTCACCGCGACCTTCCGCTACGTCTCGCTGGCCTCGGTCATGGCCTGCCTCTGCCTGCCGCTGGGCGTGACGCTCCTGGGCTACCCGCGGGCCGCGGTCGGCGCCGCGGTCGCCGCCGCCGCCATCATCATTCTCCGGCACCGCGCGAACCTGCAGCGCCTGGCCAACGGCCGTGAGCCACGACTCGGGGAGCGGGCGAGTCCGGCGTGAGCGGCCCGACGCCTCCCATCGCGCTGCTCGGCGCCGGGAGCTGGGGCACGGCGCTGACCATTCACCTGGAGCGCCTCGGGGCGCGTCCTCGCCTGTGGGGACGCGATCACGTCTTGGTCAAGGAGATCCGCGAGACCCGCGAGAATCGCCGGTATCTGCCCGGCATCGCGGTGCCGCCCGGAGCGCTGGTGACCAGCGATGCGGAGGAGGCGCTGGTGGGAGCGGGCATCGTCATCGCGGCGGTGCCGTCCCATTTCATCGAGACGGCGCTCGCGTCCACGAAGGGATGGATCCCGCCCGGCGCCACCGTCGTCTCTGCCACCAAGGGGCTCGAGCCCGGGCAGGGGCGCCGCATCTCGGTCCTGCTCGGCGAGCTGCTGCCGGGACATCCGCTGGCCGTGCTCTCGGGTCCGTCCTTTGCCCGCGAGGTGGCCCTCGGCCAGCCGACCGCCCTCGTGGTCGCCGCCGCGGATGAGAGTCTCGCCCGCGCCCTCCAGCGCGCGCTCGCCGCTCCGACCTTCAGGCTCTACACGAACCGCGACGTGGTCGGCGTCGAGATCGCGGCGGCGCTGAAGAACGTCATCGCCATCGCCACCGGGCTCTGCGACGGGCTCGCGCTCGGGGAGAACGCGCGAGCGGCGCTCATCACCCGGGGGCTCGCCGAGATCGTGCGGCTCGGTGTGGCGCTGGGCGCCCAGCCGGCCACCTTCCTCGGCCTGGCCGGTCTGGGCGACCTCGTGCTGACCTGCACGGGCTCGCTCAGCCGCAACCGCGCCCTCGGGCGCGAGATCGCGCGAGGCCGCACCCTCGGCGAGGTCGAGGCGGCAACCCCGATGGTCGCGGAGGGCGTGCGCACCGTGTCCTCGGCGCTGGGACTCGCCCGGGGCGCCGGCATCACGATGCCGATCTGCCGGGAAGTGGGCGCCGTGCTCTTCGAAGGCAAGCCCGTCGGGGAGGCGGTCGAGTCGCTGCTCTCCCGCGAACCGCGACCGGAGGAGGAACGTGCCTGAGCTGCGTCGCGATCCCGTGGTGGGGCGGTGGGTCATCATCTCCACCGAGCGGTCCCGGCGACCGTCGGATTTCATCTCGAAGCCGCCGGAGCGCCGGCGGGGTCCCTGCGTGTTCTGCGCCGGCCAGGAATCGAGAACCCCCGACGAGGTGTGGGCGCGCCGGGCCGCGGCCAGCGCCCCGAACAGTCCGGGATGGCTGGTGCGGGTGGTGCCGAACAAGTTCCCCGCGCTCCGGATCGAGGGCGAACTGGAGCCCTCGGGGGAGGGCATCTTCGACCGGATGAACGGGGTCGGCGCCCACGAGGTGGTGATCGAGGCGCCCGAGCACGACGCCAGGATCGAGCAGCTCCCGGTGGGCCATGTGGCGGAGATTCTCCGCGCGTATCGAGAGCGGATCCTCGACCTGGCCAAGGATCCCCGTCTCGAATACGTCATGGTCTTCAAGAACCAGGGGGAGCCGGCCGGGGCCTCGCTCGAGCATGCCCATTCCCAGCTCATCGCCACCCCCATCGTCCCCATGATGGTCGACGAGGAGCTCGCGGGCGGGCTTCAGCACTTCCGGATCAAGCATCGCTGCATCTGGTGCGATATCATCCGGCAGGAGCGCCGGGGGGGCGGGCGGGTCGTGCTGGAGCACGGAGGGCTCATCGCCCTCGCTCCCTTCGCCCCGCGCTTCCCGTTCGAGACGTGGATTCTTCCGGTGGGCCACCGCTCCGCCTACGAGGAAACACCGGCCGGCGAGTTCCTGCCGCTCGCGACACTGCTGTCCGAGATCCTGAGGCGCATGAGCCAGACCCTGGGCGACCCCCCCTACAATCTGATGCTCCACAGCGCCCCGCTCCGGGCCAAGGCCCTCGACCACTTTCACTGGCACCTGGAGATCATCCCCATCCTCACGAGAGTGGCCGGGTTCGAATGGGGGACGGGGTTCTTCATCAACCCGACGCCACCGGAAGAGGCGGCCCGATATCTCCGGGAATGCGCCTCCGAATGAGATGGCGAAGCAAATCGGCCTACTACGCTCGCGGCTCGTAAGTTGACACAGTGAAATGCGTTTGTTACAATTCGCCGCGGCTCGGAAATCGACCTCGCGGGAATAGCTCAGTGGTAGAGCACAACCTTGCCAAGGTTGGGGTCGCGGGTTCGAATCCCGTTTCCCGCTCCATCTATACGTGGTAATCGGGGCGTCTGAGACCCCTTTGACTCATAGGGCGGCGTAGCCAAGTGGTTAAGGCGGAGGTCTGCAAAACCTCTATTCAGCGGTTCGAATCCGCTCGCCGCCTCCATCTTCGCGTGGTGGAGGGCGGCTGCTCAGGCCGGGGTGGCGGAACTGGGAGACGCAGCGGACTTAAAATCCGCTGGTCCGCAAGGGCCGTGGGGGTTCGATTCCCTCCCTCGGCACCAGAGGCAACGCGCAACCGATTGGGTCTGAATGCGTCTGACAACCCAGGACCATGGAGGCCGTCACGGTGAAGACCTTGAAGGTAGTTCGCCAGACCTTCACGATGCTGAGCGAAAAGCGCACCCAGGTCATCGACATCACGAAGCAGATCCGGGACATCATGCTGAGCGCAGACGTCAAGGAGGGCATCCTGCTCGTCAACTCCCTCCACACGACGTGCGCCCTCTTCGTGAACGAGTTTCAGGGCGCCCTCGTGGAAGATCTCAAGACCATGCTGGAACGGCTGGTGGTCGACAACGCCGGCTACAAGCACGACGACCCCCGCTATTCGGACTGCGAGCGGGGCAATGCCTCCTCGCATCTCCGTGCGGCGCTGCTGGGACGGAGCGTGGCGCTCGGGATCAGCGGGGGTGAGCTGTCGCTCGGGAAGTTCCAGTCGATCCTGTTCGCCGAGCTGGACGGGCCGCGATCGCGGAGCATCGACATCCAGTAGTGGGTCAATTTGGCCTCGGTACTGGGTCAAGTTGCGAGCCAGACGAGGCACGAGGGAGCCAGCTTTGCCCAGCGTACTCTCTGTACGTTGAGCGTCGCTGGCGACCGAGTAACGTGGCCGTTGCCTACCGCAGCCGAAGGCGTGGTTCGAAAGATATGGCGAAGCAAATTGGCCCAGTACCCCCCCCCGTCGGGATCGCCGCCGCATGGTAGACTGATCCCATGTCGTGGCGGCTCAAGAAGAAGGCCCACGCCCTCGTGGCTGGAGAGGAAGGCGTCGTCTGCAAGGAGTGGGGCGGGCGCGTCTCCCTGGCGCTCGTCTATCCCAACACGTACGCCGTCGGCATGTCCAACCTGGGCTTTCAGACCATCTACGAGCACCTGAACCGACTGCCCCGCGTGGTGTGCGAGCGCGTCTTCTTCCCGGATCCGGAGGACATCGACGAGTACGCGCGAACCGGGACCGCGCCCTTCTCGCTCGAGTCGCAGCGGCCGCTGGCCGAGTTCGACCTGATCGGCTTCTCGGTCACCTACGAGGGGGACTACATCAATGCCGTGCGGCTGCTGCGCATGGCGGGGCTCCCGGCGCGGGCGGCGGACCGCCGTCCCGATGACCCCGTGGTGGTGATGGGCGGGGTCTGCGCCTTCTCCAACCCCGAGCCGATGGCGCCCTTCATGGATGTGATCGTGGTGGGGGAAGGCGAGGAGGTGGTCGCCGAGATCGTCGAGGCCTGGCATGCCAGCCACACCGGGGCCGTTCCCGACGCGCGACGGCGCTTCGTCGACGCGCTGAAGCCGCTCGCCGGCGCCTACGTGCCGGGCGCGTACGCGGTCAGCTACGCGGCCGACGGCCGCGTCGGCGCGGTGAAGCCGCTGGAGCCCGGCGTGCCCCCGGTGGTCGCGAAGCGCCGGCTCCGGGACGTCGACGCCTTCGAGACGCGCTCCATCGTGAAGACGCCCAAGGCCGAGTACGGCCACATGCAGCTCCTCGAGGTCGGCAAGGGCTGCGGGCGCGGCTGTCGCTTCTGCCTCGAGGGCCAGGTCTACCGCCCGGTGCGCCACCGGAGTCTCGAGTCGCTCCGCGCGTCGGTGGCGGAGATCGCCAGGGAGTCCAAGCGCGTGGGCCTGGTGGGGGCGTGCGTCTCGGACTACCCGTGGATCGGCGAGCTGATGAAGGTGCTGGAGGAGCACGGGGTCGAGGTGTCCATCTCGTCGCTCCGGGCCGACAGCCTGACCGAGGACCTCGTCGCCTCGCTCCAGCGGGGCGGCCATCGCACGCTCACGATGGCGCCCGAGGCGGGGACCGAGCGGCTGCGCCGCGTGGCGCGGAAGGTGATCAGCGACGAGCAGCTCTACGCGGCCTGCGATCTCCTCAGGAAGTACGGGATCCCCAACCTGAAGTGCTACTTCATGATCGGGCTGCCGACCGAGGCACGCGAGGACGTCGAGGCCATCGTCGACCTCGCCGCGCGCATGCTCGAGCGGCTGCGGGTGCCCGGACCCGACGGCCACCCGTTCGGCAAGCTCACGCTCTCGGTGTCGTCCTTCGTGCCGAAGCCGTGGACACCGTTCCAGTGGGCGCCCTTCGAGGACCCGAAGAGCCTGGAGGCCAAGCTCGAGATCATCAAGCGGGGCGCCGGGCGCCTCTCGGTGCGCGTGGTCCACGAGAACCCGCGCGAAGCGGGGCTCCAGGCGCTCCTGGCCCGCGGGGACCGGCGCGTCGCCGACTTCATCGAGATGGCGGCGCGGGCGGACGGCGACTGGCGGCGGGCGCTGCGCGAGTGGGACGGTGACGCCGCCTTCTACACGCGCCGCCTCCGGGACGCGTCGGAGACGTTTCCGTGGGATCACTTCGAGGTGGGCGTCAGGAAGGCGGGCCTGCTGCGCGAGTGGGAGCGGGCCGGCCTGGGCGAGCCGCTGGCCGTCTAGGGATACTGAACGGGATATGGCGCGGGTCCGCGTGGGGAGCGCCAGCGACGTGCCGGTGGGCGAGGGACGCGTCATCGACACGGCCGGGAAGACGATCGCCCTCTTCAACGTGGGCGGGAGGTACTACGCCATCGACAACACCTGCGCCCACCGCGGCGGGCCACTGGGGGAAGGCGATCTGGACGGGGCCGTCGTCGCCTGTCCCTGGCACGGCTGGCGCTGGGATGTCACCAGCGGGGCCAATGCCAATAACCCGGCGGTCAAGGTGGACTGCTTCGCGGTGACGGTCGAGCAGGGCGAGATCTTCGTCGAGCTGCCATGATCGCCGACACCCTCGGGCGCCCGCTCCGCAACCTCCGCCTCTCGGTCACCGACCGGTGCAACCTGCGCTGCCAGTACTGCATGCCGGAGGAGGAGTACGTCTGGCTGCCGCGCGAGGACATCCTCTCCTTCGAGGAGATCGCGCGCCTGGTGGACGTCTTCGCCGACCTCGGCGTCGACAAGGTGCGCCTCACCGGGGGCGAGCCGTTGCTGCGGAAGGACCTGCACCGGCTGGTGGCGCTGCTGGCCGCCAATCCGCGCATCCACGATCTCGCCATGACGACGAACGGCGTCCTGCTCGCCGAGCACGCGCCGTCGCTCCGCGCCGCCGGTCTCCACCGCGTGACGGTGAGCCTCGACACGCTCCGCCCGGAGCGGTTCAAGGCCCTGACCCGGCGCGACACCCACGCGCGGGTGCTCGAAGGCATCGAGGCCGTGCGCCGGAGCGGCTGGCCGGGCCTCAAGATCGACACCGTGGTCATGCGCGGCGTCAACGGTGACGAGCTGGTGGAGCTGATCGAGTACGGGCGCAAGGTCGGGGGCGAGGTGCGCTTCATCGAGTACATGGACGTGGGTGGCGCGACCGCCTGGTCCATGGACCAGGTCGTGTCCCGGGCGGAGATGCTCAGCGAGCTCGAGCGCCGCTACGGGCGCATCGAGCCCATCGTCGAGCGGAGCTCCGCCCCCGCCGACCGCTTCCGGCTCCCGGACGGCGCCAGCTTCGGGATCATCTCGTCCACGACCAGCCCGTTCTGCCGCACCTGCGACCGGAGCCGACTCACCGCCGACGGCGTCTGGTACCTCTGCCTGTACGCCACCCGGGGCACGGATCTGCGGGAGGCGCTACGCCGCGGCGCCGGCCGCGAGGAGCTCGAGGGGCTGATCGCCTCGCCCTGGCGCGGCCGCGCCGACCGCGGCGCCGAGGAGCGCCTCGGCATGGCCGAGCGGCGGCCCCTCATCCAGATCGGCGAGCTGAAGCGCGATCCCCACCTCGAGATGCACACCCGCGGCGGATAAACCTCGGATCCCGGCCGTCAGGACAGGCCGGCGGCGAGCTCGGCGAGCGAGGTGTGGGTGGCCGCGTCGCGGCGGGTGAGGTCCACCTCGACGCGGAGGGCGCGAAGACCTTGGGTGCCCTGCAGTTCGTCCAGCTCGAGGTCCTCCACGTCGCGGGCGAGGTGGCCACGCTTCTGCAGGTACTCGATGTAGTCGCGCCACTCGCCGGCCTCGCTCGCGTGGGAGTACACGAGGGCGATCGTGCCCGGCTGGGTGAGGCGCTCGGTGGTGCCGCGGATCACCGCCTTGTCGATCCGCTTCTTGATGATCTCGTAGCGGACGTTGTACGCCCCGTCCACGTCGAAGCGCTTCTCGTCGAACCGGAACCGGATCGCGAGCGGC